>Ga0208121_100005_pt1 | contig 351099 bp, 317 predicted proteins | sample LakWasMet62_LOW9_2_FD_183894 | JGI IMG/M metagenome (GOLD analysis project Ga0208121, IMG submission 183894) | Freshwater sediment methanotrophic microbial communities from Lake Washington under simulated oxygen tension - Sediment Metagenome... | ecosystem: Environmental > Aquatic > Freshwater... | reverse complement strand
GTATTACACGTTATGCTGCGCCAGATTTTGATTTGACACTGCCATTCAAGCAAATGCGCGAAGTCATCTATGACAAGCTGCCGAATAAGGCTCACCATGGCTGGCGATATATCGCTTTCGGTCCGGACAACAAGCTATATGTAACAGTGGGTGCGCCTTGCAATATTTGTGAAACAAAAGGGATTGAAGGTTCTATCATCAGAATGGATCCGGATGGCAGTAACGTAGAAACCTTTGCAAAAGGCGTTCGCAACTCGGTAGGTGTCGATTTTCAGCCAGACACCAATGTGGTCTATTTCACCGATAACGGCGGCGACATGATGGGCGACGATATCCCGCATGACGAATTAAACGCAGCGGTCAAAGCAGGCCAGCACTTCGGTTTTCCTTACTACGCTGGCGGTGACGCTCGTTCCCCGCAGTTGAAAGATAAAACACCACCAAAGAATGTCGTTTTTCCGGCAGCTGAGTTTCAGGCGCATAGCGCCAACCTGGGTTTTAAATTCTATAGTGGTAAACAGTTTCCTGAGGAATACCAAGGTAGCGCAATTGTCGCCCAACATGGGTCATGGAATCGCAGCAAGCCGGTTGGTTATCAACTGATGAAGGTGAAATTCGACGCCCAGCATCGCGTGACTGGAACTGAGGTGTTCATTGATGGCTGGTTGAATAATGGCGAAATCTGGGGACGCCCAACGGATGTGCTGCAATTGCCTGATGGCTCATTGCTGGTATCTGATGACTACAACGGCGTGATTTACCGCGTTAGTTATGGCGAAGGTAATGCTGACGCTAAAGCACCAGCTACTGCTACAGCACTTGGCACTGTAACGGGTTTGAAAATGCCTGAGTCTTCGATTGCCCATCCGGATGGGCGTATATTTGTTACGGAAATCGGTGAATTCGGCAAGAGCGGTGACGGTAAGGTGACTGTGATTAATGCTAACGGTTCAAAATCTACATTAGCTGATGGTTTGAATGATCCAAAAGGAATCGATATGTTCAATAATCAGCTGTATGTTGCAGATATGGATCAGGTAGTACGTATTGATCTGCAAGGTAATAAAACGGTAATTGCAAAACCATCAGATTTCCAGAGCAAACCAGTTTTTCTGAATGACATTGAAATCGATGGCTTAGGCAACGTGTATGTATCCGATAGCGGGGAAGATAATGGTAAACATGCTGCCATTTACAAGATTACGTCTCAAGGGCAAGTGGTGCAACTCATCAGCGATAAATCCGGCATAAAACGCCCAAATGGTTTATTAATGGATGGCCCCAATGCATTATTGGTTGCAGACTTTGGTACAGGAAAACTGTTCCGCATAGACTATTCTGAACAAGACGGCAAAGTTAAGTCTAATTTGACGCTGCTGAATCAAGGCTTTGGTGCTGCTGATGGTTTGATACGTGATCCTAGCGGTGTACTCTACATCAGCGATTGGGCTGGCGGCAAAGTTTGGCAATTAAGCGAACCCAAGGCGACTCCGCAATTGATTAGCGAAGGAAATCAGTCGTCAGCAGACATTAACTTATCAGCCGATGGTAGAACGATACTGATGCCCGATATGAAGGCCGGGACATTGGTTCCAATTTCAATTCGTTAATTGATAAAACAATATAAAAGGCCGGAATTCCGGCCTTTTATATTTTGAGATGTTACATGAATGATGCATGCGACTTGTGCTGCAATTTGCCCACAAGCTAAAGCTTTTGTCTAGACTGTGCAGCATACAATAATAAAGTCATAATCTGACGCCTTGAGATGTATTTTATATTGGGAAATTAGATGAACAAATGGTTAATATTAGGTGCAGCAATTGTTGCAGAAACCATTGCTACTGCGGCATTGAAGTCAAGTGAAGGCTTTACGAAACTAATTCCTTCTGCGGTTGTGATAATAGGATATGGAATAGCATTTTACTTTCTTTCAATAACCTTACGCTCGATTCCAGTCGGTATTGCTTATGCAATTTGGTCAGGCGTAGGAATTGTTCTGATTACTATTATTGGCTGGGGATTTTTTGGTCAGAAACTAGATATTCCCGCACTTATTGGCATTGGTCTAATTATCGCTGGGGTCGTAACGATGAATGTTTTTTCCAGTTCAGGACACTGAAACTGTAAAAATCAAGGTTAACTGCAGCGTTCACTTGAGGCCGTTGTAGTGTATTTCAAATTTAAACTGGCCGTCAGCTATGCGGATATTTCTGCCGGATTAGTTTTAATTATCAATTTTGATGGTAGTTAATTTTTGGAGTGATCTTGCAATTGTGCAATGCGCCGTTGCACAATTGCCCATGATGCCGTTGAACGAGATGTTGAACTTGGGCTTATAGATTACATATCCAAATTTAGGCTAGAATTCGGCAAGGGTTTTGCATATATGGGACCATTACACTGGATACCTGTTGCTAGATGGGATGTATTTGCATTAGGTCAGTGCAAGAATAAGAAATTAATATTTCAAGTAAACTTTAAATCACAACTAATGTAAAGATTGAGCTTAAAATGTGCATAAAGTTAACATTTATATTATTATGTAAACATGAATATTAGTTTTCTATATGATTTTATAGTATTTTTTTCAAGATTAGCTTATGGAGTTATGCTAATAAGCAAAGATTCTCACGCCATGCTGATGATCTTGCTGGCATTGCAGGAACGCGCGCCTATCAACTTCAAACTGATTGCGATGAATCTGGATCAGAAGCAACCCGGATTCCCTGCTGATATTCTGCCGGCTTACTTTGAAAAGTTAGGGATCGATTACCGTATCGTTGAAGCGGACACCTATTCCATCGTCAAGGAAAAGATTCCAGAAGGCAAAACCACATGCTCACTTTGCTCACGCCTGCGTCGCGGCGTGATATACACCACAGCTAAAGAACTTGGTGCCAATAAAATTGCATTAGGTCACCACCGTGATGACATAGTAGAGACACTGTTTCTGAATCTGTTTTTTGGCGCAAAACTCAAGGCCATGCCACCCAAGCTGGCAACCAATGATAAACAGAATATTGTTATCCGTCCGCTGGCCTATTGCAGCGAGAAGGATATTGCAAGCTATGCGCGCCAGATGGAGTTTCCGATTATTCCGTGCGACTTATGCGGCAGCCAGGAAAACCTGCAACGCCAAAAAGTAAAAGAAATGCTGCAAGGCTGGGAGCGTGAACAGCCCGGCCGCATCAATAATATATTCCGCGCCATTACCAATGTAGAGCCGTCACACCTAGCCGATACGAACCTGTATGACTTCAAGAATTTAAGTCAGGCAAAAGCAGAGGATGAAGATCCGCTATTTGGAGATATCGCCAATGAAGGTGCTGCGCTGAGCTTGATCAGTGCTGAAGGCAGCAAAATTGAATTTGTACGTAACAAGTAACTGAGCGCCGAATAAATTTCATGTGATTCAGCATAACTTGTTGTATTTTAGTGATTTACCTTGCTATTATCCGAACTGTTAGCCAACAAACACCTTTTACTTAGGCATTCATGTCAAAACTACTCATTGTCGAATCTCCATCAAAAGCGAAAACGCTCAAAAAATACCTGGGCAGTGATTTTGAAGTGCTGGCCTCATATGGTCATGTCCGAGATTTAATTCCTAAAAATGGCGCAGTTGATACCGAACATCAATTTGCCATGAAATACGACATCATTGAGCGCAATAGTAGACATGTAGATGCTATTGCTAAAGCCGTAAAGAATGCTGACAGCATTTACCTCGCAACCGACCCGGATCGCGAAGGTGAGGCGATTTCATGGCACATTGCCGAAATCCTCAAATCAAAGAACCTGCTTAAAAACAAACTCATGAAACGTGTGGTGTTTCATGAAATTACCAAAGGCGCAGTTGAACACGCCATTGCCGAGCCACGCGACATTTCCATGCCGATGGTGAATGCTCAGCAGGCACGTCGCGCGCTGGACTACCTGGTGGGTTTTAACCTTTCACCATTACTGTGGAAAAAAATCCGCCGTGGACTTTCTGCCGGACGCGTACAAAGCCCGGCGCTGCGACTGATTGTAGAGCGTGAACTTGAAATTGAAGCGTTTAAATCGCAGGAATATTGGACTATCCACCTGGATGCGCTGAAACACAGCCATGGTTTTAACGCAAAGTTGGTGCAACTCAACAATCAAAAAGTTGAACAATTCACAGTCATTAATCATGACCAGCAAGCCGATATCGTTGGTAAATTATTACTGGCCAGTGCGGGTAAAACCACTGTATCCCGCGTTGAGAAAAAACAACGCAGTCGCAGCCCTGCCGCGCCATTTACAACCTCTACACTGCAACAAGAAGCGGTACGTAAACTGGGATTTACTACGGCTCGTGCCATGCGCGTTGCGCAGCAACTCTACGAAGGCGTAGATGTCGGCGGCGGCACCGTGGGTCTGATTACCTACATGCGTACTGACTCGTTCAGCCTGGCTGCAGAAGCTATCGCGCAAATCCGTGATTACGTGAAAAAGAATTTTGATGCAGATTACCTGCCAAGAACGCCGGTAGTTTACAAAACCAAATCCAAAAGTGCGCAGGAAGCGCACGAGGCGATTCGCCCGACAGACATCAATCGCACTCCGGCACAGGTGAGACAGTACCTCAACGATGAGCAATTCAAGCTGTATGAAATGATCTGGAAACGCGCTCTGGCCTGCCAGATGGCAGCTGCCAAGTTTGATGCGGTCAGTGTGGATTTAAGCGTAGGCAGCGATGCCAATCTGTTCCGGGCCACCGGCCAAACTCTGGTATTTCCCGGTTTTATCGCGGTGTATATGGAAGGCTCGGACGACGAGGAAGAAGAAGGCGAAAGCAAACTGCCGCATCTGGAAACCGGAGAAGTACTCACGGTCGAAAAAATCTACGGCGACCAGCACTTTACCGAGCCACCACCGCGCTATTCTGAAGCCAGTCTGGTTAAAGTGCTGGAAGAATACGGTATCGGCCGCCCTTCAACCTATGCAACAATTATCAGCACACTACAAGACCGTGAATATGTAGTGTTGGATAAAAAACGCTTCACGCCGACAGACGTAGGTCGCGTGGTGAACAAGTTTCTGACCGAGCACTTCACCAAATATGTCGACTATGACTTCACCGCCAACCTCGAAAATGCGCTGGACAGCGTGGCTGATGGTGAACGTGACTGGATTCCGCTCATGGATGAATTCTGGCAGGGTTTCAACAAACAAATTCATGACAAGGCTGACGTAGATCGTCCCGGCAATGAACTGATAGACGAGGCTTGCCCAAAATGCGGCAAACCGCTGCAAAAACAACTTAGCCGTTATGGCAGCTTTATTGGCTGCACCGGTTATAACGATACACCCAAGTGTGACTACAAACGCAGTATTGATGGTGCCGCATCTTTAGGTACCGACCCGGTGGCTATCGGCACCGATACTGAAACCGGCAAAGAAATCCTGCTCATGAATGGCCCATATGGCCCTTACCTGCAATTAGGCTTACCCGTCGAAGGCGACAAAAAGAAACCTAAGCGCGTCAGCATTCCCAAAGAAATTCCACTGGCAGACGTGAATCTGCAAACGGCAAATATGCTGCTCTCACTGCCACGCGATTTAGGCCTGCATCCGGTTACCAATAAAAAAGTGATCGCCAACATCGGGCGCTTCGGGCCATACGTGAATCACGATGCCAAGTTTAAATCCATACCCAAGAGCATGAGCGTCTTCACTATTAACCTGGATGATGCTGTTACCCTGCTTGCGCAGGCAAATACAGGGCCAGCACCCATACTGTCATTAGGTAGCCATCCTACAGAAGATGGTCAGATTGAGGTTTACGCCGGACGCTACGGCCCTTACGTTCAACATGGAAAGGTTCGTGCCACGCTGCCCAAAAGTGTAGAACCGGAAGCATTGACTCTGGAAGAAGCACTGGAACTACTCAGTGCCAAAGCTGCAAAAGAAGCCCCCGCAGGCAAGAAGGCCACCACCCGGAAAAGCAGCACGGCAAAAACCAGTGCAGCAAAATCTGCACCCGCTAAAAAGACAACTAAGGCCAAGGCCGCTACAACAAAAGCTAGCCCAAGCAAGACAGCAGCCAAAAAACCAGCTGCAAAAAAAGCTTAATAACGGCGGTTCTCGTTAGGTGGTTCTCGTTAGCTGATTATCGTTATTAGTGAAAAAACGAAATTGATCGAATTTGAATAATAAAAAAGCGGCCTGAAAGCCGCTTTTTTATTATTCAAATATTGATAGCATTAGCCATGAACATGCTCGCCCAATGAACGAGTATCATTATTCTCTACCCATTTACGCACGCGATTGGCATCACCAATACGGGTCATTTTACCGGCAGAATCAAGCAACACAATAATCATCGGCTGACCTGAAATCTCGGCCTGCATCACCAGACAACGACCTGCTTCGTTAATAAACCCGGTTTTTGACAGGCCGATGACCCAGTCGCCACCACGTACCAAAGCATTAGTATTTACAAAGCTAAGCGTGTTCTGACGGCCATACAAAGTAATTTCCTGTGATGGCAATGTAGTTACCTGACGAATTTCAGGATAATGGTAAGCTGCATTCACCATCTTAACTAAATCTTCTGCAGTAGATACATTACTGCTATCCAAACCAGTTGAATCCACAAACTTGGTTGACTGCATTCCCAACAACTGCGCTTTATAGTTCATAGCCTGTACAAAAGCTGGCTTGCCACCTGGATAATAGCGGCCTAAGGCTGAAGCAGCGCGATTCTCAGAAGCAATCAGCGCCAATTGCAACAACTCCCCACGCGTAAGCGTTGTGCCTACCTTCAAGCGTGAACCTGTACCCTTAAGATAATCAACATCCTCGTCACCGATGGAGAGCAGCTCATCCAGTGGCAGGTGCGCATCCAGCATCACCATCGCTGTCATCAGCTTGGTTACAGAAGCAATCGGTGTAGGAATATTGGTGTTTTTTGCATAGACAATTTCACCAGTCTGCTGATTAATAACAAGTGCCTTTGCAGATGCTAATCGCAACGGAGAATTACCATCGTAACTATCACCGATAATTTCAGCTTTTGATGCGCGGATACGATGCTGTAATTTGCGGCCGCTAGTTTTATACTTTACAGCTTTATATTTGCTGCTCGAACTTATTTGTTTGTGCACTCTTTTACTTGCCGCATGCGAGGCCATAGGTGCTGCACAGAGCATGGCTCCTATATAAAAAAGCAAAAATTTACGTACAAAAGTTCTCATAATTTGTTCTATCTCATGCAGTTACGATTGAATACTATATAAAAACTTTAGCTTTGTCATTAACAAATTTAAATTAATTTCATAATTCAAAATTAAATGGCTATTAGTGGAATATACGTTAAAATTTTAATAATAAACAAATCAATTATTATTTAAGCAACCATCATGAAAACACCGCAATCTTTGCTCTACAGCGCCCAGCATTTATGGACAAAACGTACTGCCAACGACACATGGGAGGCGGGTATTACCGACTATGCCCAGGATTTGTTGGGAGATATTGTTTTTGTTGATGCCCCTGCGGTAGGCAGCGCGCTGAAAGCCGGTGTACCTTGCGGTTTGGTTGAATCAGTAAAAACTGGCTCAGACCTGCATGCTTTGGTTGATGGTGAAGTAACCGAAGTAAATCAGGCACTAATCAACGCCCCAGAGCAGATTAACGACGATCCCTACGCTGCCTGGATATTCAGATTCAAAACCAACGACTCCGATATAGAGAAAAAACTTCTATCCGCTGAAGCGTACCGGGAGCTAACCGACAACGCTTAAAAAACTGTTCAATTGCCCTACTTGGGGAACACCAGACGGACTGATTCAACCAGTTTTTCAATCTCGGCCTTGATGCTTGCGGTCATTGCCTGTTCAATACGTGGCACTTCCACATCCAGTATTTCATGCACTTTATTAGCCAGTGCCTGCTCAACCGTTGGCAAATCAGCACTCAAGCCTTGTATAAAATCTTTCTTGGCATTATCGGCTAATGCTGTGAAGTCAGTTTTTAATGTAGCAGTTAACTCGTTAGACAAATTCTGATACAAAGCCGGGAAGGTATCACCCAGTTTTTGTTGCAGCTCCTGCTGGGATTGTGCCTGCAATGAATCCAGATAGACGCTTAATTCAGTCTGCGTATGCTGCGTCAGTGCCTTGTAAATTGCAGCTAATTCCTGAGCCAGATTTGCTTTCTGTTCGGCAAAAATGTTCTCACGTAGCTGGCTGGTTTTTTCCTGTAAAGCTTGTGTTGCGTTATCTACAGTGGCTTTCTCCAAGTCAGCCAATGTCAATTGCAATTGTTCGGCAAGCTGCTGCTGCAGGCCCGGCAATGCCGCCGTAAATCTTTCATCAACCTCTGATGTAGCCCTTACCTGCATTTGACTTAAAGCATTTTCCAAGTCAGCCTTGATAATATCTGCATTGGTATGCATTAGCCTGGGTATCTCTGTTGCCATATCCGCCCTGGCCTTGCCCACAAAATCAAGTGTGTCATCAAGCGCCTGCTGCTGTACGGCTGCGAGTGTGTCACCCACATATTGTTTTAATGATGCCTCTGCATCGCGCTGCTGTTTGATTATCATTTCTGACTGCTGGTCATGCTGCTGACTAAGCGCGCTTGAAATATAAGCCTGATTGGCTTTCTGAATGTTTGCTGACTCACTCAACAAATGATCCAGCAACTCTTGGCGCATTTCAAGCTTAAGCTTCTGCACAACAGATTTTTCAATCTCGGCAGCTACTTGCGGCCTGATTTTTTCGGCAATTTCCGCAACCAGTTCCGGTGTCACATTGAATGAATTAGCTATAGGCTGCACCAGATCCGTCAGCAATGGAATATCGTCATCTTCACGCATACTTTACTCGCATGTCTATTTCTACTCCCGAATTTAGGTACTCACTTAGATAGTCTTGGATAGTAAAGTACACTTCTATAAATCACTAGCCGCAGCGTCCGTCGATTTTACTTGATAACCACGATCACGATAAAATTTATAGCGTAATCTGGCCGCAGCTTTATCCGCCTCATCATTGCCCACCAGTTCAACCAGATATCTGAACCTGCTAAAGAACGGCGGGCACTCGGCTTTCAAATTTATCAGGATATCATCCTGAAGCAAATGTTCGCCCGTTGCATCAACAATGATGGGCGCAAAGCGGCTGTTTTCTTCAAGCGGATGAGCGCTTGGCAAATAACTGCCGGGCGCATACTGCCAAAGCTTCTGTTGCAGCAAGTTAGCCATTGCACCATCTTGCGTAAAAATCGTCAGCTGGCGACTCTTGGTGACCGCTCTGTCGCAAAGCTCAGTCACCTTGGCCAGCTTGTCTGCTACGTTAAAATAAAATTCTACACGTGTCATGAGCAGTTTTTAATTCTTGCCCTGATCTGCGCGAGACACTAAAAACTGCGTGAGCAACGGCACTGGCCTACCGGTACCGCCTTTTTCCTTGCCTGATTTCCATGCGGTGCCAGCGATGTCCAGATGTGCCCAATCATATTTCTTGGCAAATCTTGACAAGAAGCACGCTGCGGTAATGCTGCCGGCTGCGCGTCCGCCTATGTTGCCCATATCCGCGAAGTTACTATCCAGCTGTGGCTGGTAATCATCCCACAACGGCATATGCCAGGCGCGATCCAACGCTTTTTCACCGGCCTGCAATAATTCTTTTGCCAATTCATCCTTATTACTGAACAAGCCGGTTGCATGATGACCCAGCGCAATCACGCAAGCGCCGGTCAATGTTGCAATATCCACCACCGCACTGGGCTCAAAGCGCTCAGCGTAAGTCAATGCATCACACAGGATCAATCGGCCTTCCGCATCGGTATTCAACACTTCAATCGTCAAACCGGACATGCTGGTCAAAACATCACCCGGCCTCGTCGCACGGCCATCAGGCATATTTTCACAAGTTGGAATAATACCGACAACATTCAGGGACAAGTCCATTTCAGCAATCGTTTTAAACGTACCCAACACGCTGGCTGCGCCGCACATATCGTATTTCATTTCATCCATTTCAGCACCGGGCTTCAATGAAATACCACCGGTATCAAAGGTAATACCCTTACCTACCAGCACCACAGGCTTCTGACCCTGTTTACCTTTCAAATGCTGCATGATAATCAGTTTCGGCGGCTCTTCACTGCCTTTGGTTACGCCCAGAAACGAACCCATGCCCAATTTCTCAAGTGCAGCACGCTCCAGGATTTCGACTTCAAAACCGTAAGCCTTGCCAAGCTCCAGCGCTTGCTCTGCCAGATAAGTTGGTGTACAAACGTTTGGTGGCAAGTTACCCAGATCCTTGGTCAGGCTCACACCTGCCGCCAATGCTTTACCATCGGCCAGTCCAGCTTCGGCTTCTTTTACCTGTGCCACATCCGCAATATGCAGCGTCAGCCTTTTAATGCTTTTTTTAGCATCCTGATCTTCAGCAGCTTCTTTTTTACGTTTAATCGCATTAAAACGGTAAGTTGTATCCAAGGCTACCTCTGCCAATAACGACACTTTACGACGCAGGCTCAGGCCTTTTACCGGCAGTTCCGCAAAATAAGTAACCGCTTCGTTAGCGCCACTTGCCGCAACCGCTTTCACTGATGCGCGAACGGCTTTGGCATACTGCTTTTCTGTAAAGTCATCTTCCTTACCCAAACCAACCAATAGCACACGATCACTATGCATACCAGGCACATTGTGCAGCATCAGTGTCGTCTCTGCCTTGCCATCCAGATCGCCACGTTTAAGAATATTAATCAAATAACCAGATGAAAGCTCATCAATCGCTTTTGCAGCCTGTGATAATTTTTGTGATTCGTACACACCAACGATGACACAATTATGATGCTGTTTTTCCGCACTGCCTGTTTTTATGCTAAATTCCATCTGGTTACATCCTTAATTTTGTTGTAATGCTGTTTATAAACTTAAAATAATGTGAACAAAAGCCGTTAACATCCCCACCTCAAGACAAAAGAGGCCGCGGCAAGGTTCGTACTGGTTTAAAATTAACTCAAATTATCTCGTGTTTTACACGTAATTCATAGTTGTAAATATAACGTATGCTTTTTAGGCGCTCACTACTACAAGAACTTGTCTCAACCGCTGCCGGTGCTTTCCTGATATTAGTAGGCATAGTCATTGCGCAACGTGCAGGCAATTTTATTCGCCTTGCCGCCAAAGGCATTTTGCCCAACGATGCTATTACCACTATGTTAGGTTTTAGCATGATTAAGTTCCTGCCGATGATACTTTCTCTCACGCTATTCCTGGCTGTGCTCATGACTTTGTCGCGCTGGTATCGTGATTCGGAAATGGTAATCTGGTTTAGCAGCGGCATTAGCATTACAGGCTGGATTCGTCCCATACTAACCTTTGTTGCGCCGGTTATCTTGTTTATTGCTGCACTCAGTTTGTTTGTAATGCCTTGGGCAACCAACAAAGGTGAAGAATATCGCACGGAACTCGAAAGCAGGGATGATTTGGCCTCCATCAGCCCCGGTGTATTTAAAGAAACCAATAACGGCGAACGCGTGTTTTTTATAGAAAGCTTTGATGAACTAGGTAACATTGTTAAGAACATTTTCGTGCAATCCATACAGCATCAAAAACTGGGTATTATCGTTGCTGCAGAAGGTCACCGTGCTATCGAAAAAAACGGCGATCATTTCGTAGTCATGGAAAATGGCAGGCGATATCAGGGCCAACGAGGCTCACCCGAATTCTCCACAACCCAGTTTGAAGAATACGCGATTCGGGTTGAAGCCAAGGAAGTAAAAGAAGAGCCTCCCAGCACCCAATCAAAATCGAGTAAGGAACTGTTGCAAAGCAAAAATAATGTCAACAATGCCGAACTGCAATGGCGTCTCGCCATTCCAATTTCAGCACTGATACTGTCGTTACTGGCAATACCGTTAAGCGCACTAGACCCACGCGCCGGTCGCTCTGCAAATTTTGCACTGGCGCTGGTTATTTACATTATCTACAACAACTTACTCAGCATTATGCAAGCATGGATCGCCCAAGGGCGCGTGCATGGAATTATCGGCTTGTGGCCGGTACATGCTTTATTTTTGATACTAACGATTTACATGTTTTACCGCCGGGCATTTCAGCTACCCATTGTTCCAGATTTCTTATCGAACATTTTTTCAATTTCATGGTTAAAAAACCGCACCAAGCCATAACCTGATCAAGTTTACTACCCATGAAAATCATCACCCGCTATTTACTAAAAGAAATCACCGTCAGCGTGCTGCTTATCATGCTGGCATTGATTGCCATGTTTTCATTCTTTGATCTGATTCAGGAACTTGAAGACCTGGGCAGAGGTGATTACGGCCTAGGCAAAGTGGTGTTGTTTGTGATACTAAGTGCGCCCGGCCATATTTACGAAATCATGCCGGTAGCTGTGCTGGTTGGCTGCATGTACAGCCTGGGGCAGTTTGCGCGTCACTCGGAGCTAATCATTCTGAGAGTGAGCGGTATTTCACTATCCGGCATCACACTCTCATTATTAAAAATCGGACTGGTATTTACATTGGTCACTTTTTTAATCGGCGAACTTATCACACCATTAAGTGAAAAAATGGCGCAGCGCATGCGTATTAAAGCCACAGACTCTGTCGTTGTTCAGGACTTCATGTCCGGCCTATGGGTGAAAGATGGCAACAGCTTTGTGAATGTGGAAGAAGTGCTCGCAGACTCCACTCTGCTCAATGTACATATTTATGAATTCGATCAAACATTCAAACTACGTACCAGCAGTGATGCGAAAAGCGGAAAATTTGCAGAGGACCAGTGGAGCCTGAAAGATGTCACTCAGATACAGTTTGAGAAAGACACCAATCACATTAAACGGTTAGAAACCGCTACCTGGCGCTCACTGATTCGTCCGGAGCTGTTGAATGTGTTACTGGTGTTGCCAGAAAAAATGTCTGCTTGGAATTTATATTCCTATATCAAGCATTTATCCATCAATAAACAAAAAACTACCCGCTATGAAATGGCACTGTGGTCGAAGCTAATTTATCCGCTAGCCTGCCTGGTCATGATTATGCTGGCACTGCCTTTTGGCTTTATACAGCAGCGTGCCACCGGTGCCAGCACAAAAATATTTATTGGCATCATGTTAGGCGTGCTCTACCAGATACTCAATCGCACATTTATACATCTGGGCCTGTTAAACGACTGGGCACCCTGGTTCAGCGCTATTATGCCCACGGCGTTATTTTTAATGGCTGCACTGACAATGCTGCATTACGTGGACCGAAGATAACGTTATCATTTACATAGAACGTTTTAAAGCACAGCTTTGTTCTATTTAGCTTCTGCGACGACTTTGCATCTCAAAAGCCTGTCGTGCAGAAATTGATTATTCTTATCGACAATAGCCCATAAAAAACCCACACCGAAAAACGTCATGCTCAAGGTTGTCAGCAAGTACCTGGCTATGGCTTGCTGCATAGTCAGCAATTGAGATTGCTCATTAACCAGCCTGAGTTTCCATGCTTGCATGGCAAGTGTTTGGCCGGTTTTTATCCAACACCGAATAAAATAAGCGCCTAAAACCAGCCACAGAAATAGCTGCAAAAGCAATCGCTTAATATCATGGCTAGCATCACCGGCAATCATTATAAAAAGTCCAGCGCTCACAAAAACCAAGGCAACTATAGTAAGCACCTCATACAAAAGACAAGCCCCAAGCTTAAGCAGGCTCGGGGCTGTAATATTCAAACTCTGCTTATTCACACCTAATATCCATCAATTACCGGCATCGCCATAAGTATCAGGAGATTCTGCGCGTAGCTTGGCACGTTCCTCTTCCGGTAGATTCTGATATTCATGCCATTTTTGACGAAGTTCATTTTTCTTGTCTGCTGGTAAATCCTTAAAGCGCTGATGTCTTTTTCTGGCATTTTCACGCTCATAGGGCGTCATTCGGCTCCAATTCGCCAATCTCCTTTTCACACGCTCCTGCTTATCTGCACTCATTTTTGGATAATCGCGTGCAATATCCAGCATTTTTTCACGCTGCCAGGGACGTAAAGTATCCCATTCAGAGGCTAAAGGATTTAAAACCTGACGCTGACTATCAGTCAACTGTGCCCACGTAACATTTGCATCATCTGCTGCGGCAATACCGTTAAATAATAAAGTAACCAGCACTAATAAGCATTTAAAACCTAATTGGAATCTAACCATGCATCAAACCCTTTATCTGCATAGGCCTCTGGTGGCAAATCGGCTGCCAGCAGAAACGCATCGCTATTTTCTAAGTTATTATTCAATCCAAAGTGTTGTACAGCAAAAAGAGTCAGCAGCATGACCACTACAATTAACGCTGCAGATGCAAAGCGGTGCTGCTCAAAATGCTGTCCAAACCAGTGCAGTGTGTGCCCATGACGGCTCACGCCATGACTGCCTGCTAACTTGGCTTGTTGCTCAGCCAGATAATTAACTGCCATACTGCGTGCATTGGATAAACGCTGCTCTTGTTCCGGCTTGAGATTATTGGCACGGCCTTTCAGCAACTCGGTAATGTTGCGCGCAATCTGTTCTTCCACTACCAAATCAGCAGTGGTTTCATCATCCATCAAATTGATATTTTTTTCATTTGTCATATTGTCTCTATGCATATTCATTTGCCGCTCCTTTTGTATGAGCTATTTTTTATCGAATATGGCATTTGATAAGCCCAGCTTATCTAAACCTTGTTTTTTTAGTTCTAGCGCCAATGCGTGAACCGCTCGCGAACAGTGAGTCTTCACACTACCGTCCGAGCAGCCCATAATTTCAGCAGTTTCTGCCACATCCATCTCCTCCCAGTAACGCAATACAAAAGCTTCCCGTTGACGTGCCGGCAGTTTTTGCAGCGCGCGTTCAATCAACTGTATGGTCTGATTACGAGCCAGCAACGCTGAAGGTTCATCGCTATCATCTTCAACATCTATCGTTTCCAGCGGATCGCGGTCTTCGTTATCAGCATCATTGCCGCCAAAAGAAGAAAGCAAAGTAGTCCACAAATTACGAACCTTTTGCCTGCGCCAGAAATCGCGCATGGTATTTTGCAGGATGCGCTGAAATAGCATGGGGAACTCTGCCGCAGGTCGCTCTCCATATTTTTCAGCCAATTTCATCATGGCATCCTGTACGATGTCCAGTGCAGCATGATCGTCACGCACGGCATAAGCGGTCTGCTTAAAAGCCCGTCGCTCTACTGCTGCCAGAAAATCCGAAAGTTCTTGTGGGGTTGCCATTTAAAGAGTTATTACCATTCATGTTAATTTTCGTTGGTGTGCCAAATGATTGCAGCACTTTATTAACATCGCTCACACATCAGTTATTCCAGCCATCATCTGTATCAAGGCAAACCTATAAAAAGCCAGCTGACTTGATTGACTGAAATTTAAATTATCTTATTCAAGTATATCAGGTTTATATTTATGCTTTATATTTGCACAGCGCTTAAGCTTGGTTACAATCTTATCCTGCTAACGAATTGAGCCAACTCCATGTGGAAACTAATTTTTCTAGGTTTGATTGTCTGGCTGGTCGTTTATATTTTAAAACGTGCCATTCAGCCAACTGGCAATCGCCAAACTAACGACAGTAGTGCCGACAGCAAACCCAATGCTGAGTCCATAGAAAACATGGTGCAATGTACCACCTGTCACGTGCATTTGCCTAGATCAGAAGCATTTTTGGTTGATGGCAACTTTTACTGCTCCAAAGCTCATATTGAAAATAAATGAGCTTCTCCAAACTTTACCCGGCGACCAACTTCAATAAAAACTTTGCGCTGCAAAATGATTTATCTTTGCAGGCGCGTGCCATACGCATCATCAATGTATTTCGCTTTATTTTAAGCCTGGTTTTTGTAGTTTTTTACATCTATGCAGATGACCTTAACCTGATGAATAGCGAGAACGCACCGCTATTCTTCAGCCTGGCACTGGCTTATTTACTTTTCAGCATCACACTGCTTGTTATCACCCCACTGAAATCTTCAGCTGTTATATTTTTTCACCCATTACAAATCGTTATTGATATATTGTTTATCATCATGATGATGTATGCCGCCGGCGGCATACAAAGCGGGTTGGGTCTGCTGCTGATAGTCACCATCGTCACAGCCAGTCTGGTCAGTAATGGGCGATTAGCATTGTTTTATGCTGCAATTGCCACCATAGGTTTGTTATTGGAACAAAGTTACCGCATCATCCGCTGGGAACTGGCCGCTTCATCTTACACACAATCCGTAATGCTTAGCCTAAGCTGTTTCGCAACGGCATGGCTGGCCTACAGCCTGGCCAAGCGCGTACTTCAGAGCGAGGCGCTGGCTTCTTCGCGCGGCGTCGACCTTGAAAATCTGGCGCAGGTAAACGAGCTAATCACGCAGGAAATGCAGGATGGTGTAATTGTTGTAGATGAGAACTTAAACATTCGCCACCATAATTCACAGGCAACTCTACTATTAGCTTTACCCAATCACGATACTGATGAGCTATCGCTTAAAGGTAATGCCCCGATAATCGCAAATGCATTGTCAGACTGGCTGCATGGAAGCGGTAAAAACAAAGATCTCATCATCTCGGTCAATAACCGGGAGTTGAATCTGCGCTTTGAGCCCATCAACCACCAAATTCTTGAACTAGGCGCCGTGATATTTATACAGGATTGGAGCAAAATACAGGCCGCCGCTCAACAGGCTAAATTAGCCGCTCTGGGCAGATTAACCGCCAATATTGCACATGAGATCCGCAACCCATTAAGCGCAATCAGCCATGCAAACCAACTCCTGCAGGAAGACGAGAACTTCGCTGCAGCCAATGTGCGCATATTACAAATTATCGAAGACAACACGCAACGCATTAATCAGATTATTAAAGATGTGCTGGAACTTAACCGCCGTGACCGCACGCTACAGGAAACGATAGGACTCAACCAATTTATTACAGATTTCCATACACAATTCTGCGCCATTGAGAAAATCCCAAGCACACACTTTTCCATCAGCCATTGCATACAGCAAAATAGCATCACTTTTGACCGGCGCCATTTGACGCAGATTTTGTGGAATTTATGCAAAAATGGCTGGGAACATAGCCGTAAGGAAATTGGCAGCCTAAGCCTGCACTGTACGCAAACACAAAGCGCAGCACCAGCCGCTAAAGCAGTGATGAAACTTGAAATTATTGATGATGGCGCCGGGGTAGACGAGCAGAACCGCAGTAAGCTATTTGAGCCTTTCCACACCACAAAAACTACCGGTAACGGTTTAGGGTTATATATTTCTCGCGAACTGGCTGAAGCAAATAATTCAAAACTGATATACCAGCCGCTGGAGCATGGCAGTGCGTTTATATTGCAGTTTAAAAATACAAATTAAGGGTAATATCCAAGCATGACTCAAAAACCAACCTGCTTAATCGTTGATGATGAAACCGACATCCGCGAATTGCTAGTCATGACACTGGAGCGCATGGATATTGAGACCTACAGCGCAAATGGTGTAGAAGAAGCCAAAGCTCTACTGCAATCACGGCCTTACGCGTTGTGTCTCACTGACATGCAGATGCCTGATGGCACCGGCCTGGATTTGCTACATTACATCAATGAATTCCATACCGGATTGCCAGTTGCGGTAATTACTGCTCACGGTAGCGCAGACAACGCCGTATGTGCACTAAAAGCCGGCGCTTTTGATTACCTGACCAAACCAATCTCGCTGAAGCAACTTCGGCCAGTCGTTGAATCAGCACTCAAACTTAGTGTGCAAACCAGCAAATCTCAGCCGAACACCATTGAAATGATTGGTGACTCCGAGCAAGTCAGGTTTGTACGCAGCATGATAGAAAAACTTGCGCGCAGCCAGGCGCCGGTTTATATCAGCGGGGAGTCAGGCAGCGGCAAAGAACTAGCAGCGAAACTGATCCATAAAAACAGCTCAAGAAAAGATGGTGCGTTCATCGCAGTCAATTGCGGCGCAATTCCTGAAAACCTGATGGAGAGCGAGTTCTTTGGTTATAAAAAAGGCGCATTTACCGGCGCCAATCAGGATAAGGAAGGCATGTTCCAGGCCGCGAATGGTGGCACATTGTTTCTTGATGAAGTCGCTGATTTGCCACTACTGATGCAAGTAAAACTACTGCGTGCCATTCAGGAGAAAAAAGTGCGTATGGTTGGCAGCACCGTTGAAGAAGCGGTTGATGTTCGTATTATCAGCGCCACGCATAAAAACCTGGCAGAGATGATGGATAACGACCAATTTAGAAAAGATCTCTACTACCGCTTAAATGTGATTCAACTAAAAATGCCGGCATTACGCGATCGGCCATCAGATATTCCGTTAATCGCCAATGTTTTATTGGCTAAATTATGTATTAATCAGCAAGTGGCAGTACCAAAGATTAGTGATGAAGCACTTGCCTACATATCCAGACTGGCATTTCCAGGCAACGTACGTGAACTGGAAAACATGCTTGAGCGGGCATTAGCACTCTGTGACGGTCAAATAATATCCATCGAAGATTTGTTGGTAGAAGATGATGCAGCCAACAGGTTCATGCACAGCAGTTTCAACACTGCACAAGTCGATGAGTTGAATCTGACCGATTATTTGGAGAGTGTTGAGAAAAAAGCGATTATTCAGGCTCTTAATAAAACCAATAACAATAAAACCGCAGCAGCTAAATTACTGGGGGTAACATTTCGTACCCTGCGTTATCGACTCGCCAAACTTGGCCTGTCAAAAGAAACTGATGCAGACTTTGAAATTGATAGCGAGTGACAAAGCGGTTAAATTTAGAATACCTTAAATTAGGGCACCTTAAATTAGATCGCTTTAAATTAAAGCATTAAAACATACAGCACTTTAAAAAAAGTGCTGTAGTTGTTCAAAAACCAAGTCTTAGCTTAATACCAGTATCAGGTAAGTCACATAAAGCGCCCCGTTCACCAGCAAATGCCAGACTCGGATACCGCCCTTGTTTGTTAAATACCTGAGCCAGCTTGCTGCTATCAGCGTCATAATGATGCCAAGCAAGACTTCATGACGCGGCTCCCATGGCGTGAGCATGATACCAATGGCCGGCAGCAGAGTGCCCTGAAATACCATGGCGCCGGTAATATTGCCAAATGCCAAAGTATCCTTGCCTTTGCGTATCCATAAAATACTATTCACTTTTTCCGGCAGTTCGGTAGCGATTGGGATAATCAGCAAGGATAGCAATAAAGCGGAAATACCCAATAAGTGCGAAGCTTCTTCCACACCGCTAATAAAGCCTTTGGCACCGCCAACCAACAAGCCCAAACCCAGCAAAAGCTGTATCACAATCATCAGCATGTTATTAGGAAGGCCCACTTTACATAAGAACATATCGCCACCAGCCTCGGTTGCGTGGCCTTCTTCTACCAGCGCTTTTGAAGCATTGATTGTCATCATTACGTAGACGAAGTAAATCATAACCATACAAAAACCTAATGCGTAGCGCACGGCGATTAAAGTGTGCGGAATGAACATCGCGATTGCGGCAAAACTGAATGCGACGATAAAAAAGTTCAGGTCACGTGACAGACCGGTACGTTCCGGCCTTAAATGGCCCTGTGTGCCACGGCGTTTCCATACGGAAATTGCCATTAATGAAATTGATAATGTCGCCAGCATCAATGGTGCACCCAAGATGGCGCCGACACCGATCTCTTCATTGGTTGCCGCGTTCTGCGTACCCGCCAGCAAAGCCAGCAAAGGCACCGAAGTCTCTGGCAATGCCGTACCAATTGCGGCAAATAACGAGCCGGTTACGCCCTCGGATATTTTCAGCTTTTCGCCTAAATGTTCAAGTGCGTTGGTAAAGACTTCAGCTGCGATTAAGATCACAACCAGCATGACTGATAATTCTAAGAATACCATCAGGTTTTTCCTTGATTGAATACCGGGTTTTGAGTACAAGTTGAATAAGTGCGCATTTTAAACTGAAATGATATATAAAATAGCCGCTGTGCCTATTTGTTTAGTAAATTAATTACACACACACAAATTTCTGCGCTAAAACATAATCTTGCGTGATAATAATACAAGTTTATAAATTACCCGGGTTATGATCATTTACAACATCAATCAGGCTGGATTTGCAGATCACGCACAATTCATAGTATCGCCAAATTTTGACGAGCGTCCTACAGATAATGACTCTGGAAAAAATACTGAAATCAACCTGATTGTCATTCACAACATCAGCCTGCCGCCTGGCCAGTACGGCGGCAATGGTATTATTGAGCTGTTCACTAACCGGCTGAATCCTGACGAACACCCCTATTATGCACAGATACATAGCTATAAAGTCTCGGCACATTTTTTAATTCGCCGCGATGGCTCACTCATCCAGTTCGTTTCATGTTTAAACCGCGCCTGGCATGCAGGCCAGTCAAATTGGCAGGGCCGTGAACGTTGCAATGATTTTTCTGTCGGAATCGAGCTGGAAGGAAGTGATTTTGAAGCATTCGAGCCAGTACAATACCTGACATTGAATAATTTGATTGCTGCAATCAGCAACACTTACCCGATTCAGTCTATAGTAGGCCACTCGGATATTGCGCCCGACCGTAAAACGGATCCCGGCCCATATTTTGACTGGCAGCAAATAAAAAACAAACGCTAAAACTTTTATTAATAAATTCAAAAAATCACTGTTCAATTTATGCAAAAGAACATTCGACTGCCATTACTGCTCCTACTAATCGCTCTAGTTAGCGGCTGCGGCAATAAAGACAAAGCCACTGACGCCAAAGGCAGTGAAAAACAAGGTCCAAAACCAACACTGGTCACTGTAACGCAAGTGAAGGATACATCTATAGAAATCACCGAATCAGCCGTGGGTTCGATTGAAGGCTTGATTGACCCGACTATTGCAGCTGAGGTTGCTGCCCGTGTGGTTAAGGTACATGTCAGCCCCGGTCAGCGCGTAAAACAAGGTGAGCTGATTGCCACCCTGGATGCTGCTGATTTTGCTTTGCAGCGTAACGAAGCACAGGCAGAAGTATCGCGTATTGAAGCGCTGCTGGATAACCAGACCAAAATTGTGACGCGCAGTCAGGCACTGGCAAACAAAAATTTTATTTCGCAAAATGCAGTAGATACCGACCTGGCCCAGCAGAACGTTCTGAAAGAACAGCTGGCCGGCGCTAAAGCGCGTGTCGATAGCATTAACCATAGCAGCAGCAAAACCAAAATCTACGCCCCTACCGATGGCGTAGTTGAAAAGAAAATAGTCGATACCGGCGAGTTTGTGAAAGTAGGCGATCCGCTACTGCAAATCATTTCCAACAAGCGCCTGCGAGCGCACATTCCGTTCCCGGAGCGTATCAGCAACCACCTGAAACCGGGCATGAAAGTACGCCTGACTACACCTACCAGCACCAAAGTAGTTGAGTCTGTAATTCGTGAATTAAAAGCCATGATTACCGAAAGCAACCGCTCGATTGATGTGATTGCTGATATTACGGATGAATCCGACTGGCAGCCGGGTGCCAGCGTCACCGGCACTGTAGTGATAGGTGAACAGCCATCCGCGCTCATGGTTCCGGAACAAAGCGTAGTGCTGAGACCAGCCGGTGAAGTGGTGTATCTGGTCAAGGATAATAAAGCATATCAAGTTGTGGTAAAAACCGGGCAGCATCAGAAAGGCCTGGTTGAGATCACCGAAGGCGTTAATGCCAACGATACCATTGTGATGGATGGCGCAGGTTTTCTGACTGATCAGGCCTTAATCAAGATCGCAACCAATCACACTGCACCTTAATGGCCACATCAAAAACAACCTAATCTAGAATAACTAAAAAGAATGCTTCATGACGCTACCTGAACTCTCGATTAAACGCCACGTTCTCGCCTGGATGCTGTCAGGCGTGATAGTGTTATTCGGCATCATTTCGTATCAACGCATAGGCATTGACCGCATCCCCGCCATTGATTTTCCTATCATCGTCGTTAACACCACGCTGCGTGGCGCCAATCCCGATGTAGTTGATACCAGCATTACCAGCATTATCGAATCTGCGATTAACACCACCCCTGGTATAGAACATATTCAATCAACCTCTTCACCCGGCGTATCTACCATCACGATTACATTTTCGCTGGATAAAAACATTGACGTTGCCTACAACGAGGTGCAGGCCAAGATTAGCCAGATTTTGCGACGCTTGCCTAACGACACCGACCCTCCCACCGTGCAGAAAGTCGATAGCAATGCCTCTGCCGTAATCTGGCTGGCGTTAAGCGGTGACCGTACGATTCAGCAACTCAATCTGTACGCAAACAACGTATTAAAGAAAAAATTTGAAACCATCAATGGCGTAGGTGAAGTAACGCTTGGTGGCCGCCGCGACCGCGTAGTGCGTGTCAATATCAAACCGGAACAGATGGCGGCTTATAAAGTTACCGCCAACGATCTGATCGCGGCTTTTAATCGTGAACATGTACAGCTACCGGGCGGGTTTCTGGTGAGCGCTCAGTCCGAGCAGCTGCTAAAACTTGACCTGGAATTTCATAACGTCAGGGAACTGGCTGATTTAATTGTATCCACCAATAGCGGTGTACCGATCCGGCTTAAGGATGTTGCAACGATAGAAGACGGCATCACCGACAATCGTCAGGTTGCGCGCTACAACGGTAAACCCACGGTAGGTCTGGGCATGGTCAAGATTGCCAATGCCAATACCGTAGACATCATCCGGGAAGTTGAGCGCAGGCTGGAACAGGATATTCGCCCTAACTTACCGCCGGGAATGAATCTGGAAATTTCCACTAACGACTCCATTTTCATCAACCAGCTTGTCGCCTCGCTTAAAGAGCATTTGGTAGAAGGCACTTTACTGGCCGCGCTCATTGTATTCATATTCTTGCGTTCCATACGCTCCACCCTGATTGTGGCTACCGCCATTCCAGTATCACTGCTGGCAGCGATTGCCGTGATGTATTTCTCCGGCTTTACGTTCAACTCGATGACATTGCTGGCACTGCTGCTGCTGATTGGCGTGGTGGTGGATGATGCCATTGTGGTGCTTGAAAACATATACCGCCACCGCGAACATATAGACCCCAACCCGATCAGCGCTGCGCTTAATGGTTCACGCGAAGTCACTTTTTCGGTCACCGCCGCATCATTGTCGCTGGTATGTATTTTTGCGCCAGTTATTTTTATGGATGGCATGGTAGGCAAGTTCTTCAACTCTTTCGGCGTCGTCGTCACTTTTGGCGTACTGGCGTCACTATTTGTATCACTGACGCTGACACCAATGCTCTGTTCACGTTATCTGTCTGTCTACCACCATGAGAACAAGGTATACAGCTTGATAGGTAATGTACTGGACACATTAGATAATGCCTACAAAAAGCTGCTGTTTATTTCACTACAGCACCGTGGTCTGGTACTGCTGATTACGCTGGTATTTGTGGTGGTCAGCGGCTACTTCTCATTAAAGTACGTTGAAAAAGATTTCGTGCCGGAATCTGACGAGAGCAGCTTTACCATCACCGTCAAAACACCGCTTGGTTCAAGCCTGGAATACACGGATTCACGCCTGAAAATGGTGGAAGCTATTGTAGCCAGCCATAAGGATGAAGTAGCCAGTTTTTTCTCGACTATAGGCTCCGGCTCACGTGGGCAGGTAAACCAAGGCAACATTAATGTGCGTTTGAAACCCAAGGAAGAACGTAAAAAGAGCCAGCAGGCTTTAGTCAAAGAACTTAAAAAAGAGCTGGACACTGTTCCTGGTGCACGTGCGCTGCCGGCAGGCGCTTCGGTAGTGCGTGGACAGCGCTCGGAAAAACTGCAATTCAATCTTACCGGCAACAATTTGCAGGAAATCGGCCGTATCTCAAAATTGCTGCAGCAGGCGCTGGGCAACAATCCTGATATGGGAAAAGTCGACCTTGACGTACAACTGGATCTGCCGCAACTCAACATGAAAGTGGACCGTGAACGCGCAGCGACATTAGGGCTGAACGCAACAGATGTTGCAACAGCCGTGAGCCTGTATGCAGGCGGCATTAATGTTGCCAAATACAATGATGCCGATGGCGACGGTCAGCGCTATGACATACGCCTGAAAGCCGCTGAACAAGACCTGAAAAACACCGCCGATCTACGCAAAATATTCCTGCGCAGCAGCAACGGCCAACTGGTGCGTCTGGATGCTGTCGCACGATTTGAGCCTGAATTAGGCGCAGCTGTAATCGGTCGCTATGACCTGCAATACGCCGCGAACTTTTATGCCAACCCAAGCATGCCGCTAGGTGAGGCGGTAGATCTGGTTAAGCAAACGTCCGCCAAAATCGTGCCCGCAGAATACAGAATCAAGATGACCGGTCAGGCTGAGGAATTCGGCAAAACTTTCAAAAACATTACATTTGTATTCGCGTTGGCTTTTATCTTGCTCTACATGGTGTTAGCAAGCCAGTTCAACTCATTTATTCAACCCTTCATCATCATGCTGGCACAACCGTTAGCAATCATCGGTGGCCTGATTGCACTACTGATCTCCGGTGATACGCTGAATATGTTCTCCATGATTGGTCTGGTGCTACTGATAGGCCTGGTGGCCAAGAACTCCATCCTGCTGGTAGACCTAACCAACCAGCTACGCGATAAAGGTATCGGCACCGATGATGCGCTGAAAGAAGCCTGCCCTATTCGCCTGCGCCCGGTGGTGATGACGTCGCTGACCATCATTCTAGCATTGCTACCGGCGGCATTGGGTCTGGGTGCTGGCTCGGAGACCAATAAACCCTTGTCTGTTGCCATCATCGGCGGCATGGTTTCCTCTACCTTGCTGACACTGGTAGTAGTACCAGCCGCTTACTCACTGGTGATGCATGGGCTCGAAAAATGGGAGTCCAGAAAATGGCTCCCATTCAGGCATTAGTGCTACTTGTGCCTGGCGATCACCCAAACGCCTGCCATCACCAGCGCGGTGCCGAACAGTTGCAGCCACGTAATATCTTCACCCAGAAAGATGCTGGCAAGAAAAATGGTTGAAACCGGCCCTACGGATGCCACCAGTGATGCCTTGTTGCTGCCAATACGCTGAATCCCAGCGTTCAGCAATACAGCTGGTAGCACGGTTGCAACCAACGCCATTGCCAAGCTGAGCAAATAAACCTGTACCGGCAAATGCAGCAGCACTGTCTGGTGCGGTGTAGCTGCAAAATGCCCGGCACTGGCAGCGGTTGCCGCCAGCATGGTGTAAGCTGTAAACAATGACGAACCTACCCGCGGAATCAAACGACCACTGAACACCAGGTAAGCCGCATATGTAATCGCACTGGCAAACACCAGCGCAATGCCCAGCATGGTTTGGTTGTTGCCAAGCGTTGTGAGTGCAATATCATGACCCACAACCAAGCCAACACCGGCGTAAGTCAGCACCAGCGCAAATAGCTCACGCTTAGTGATGCGCTGTTTGAACAATATTGCGGTCAGCATCACCACAATAGTCGGATACAGAAACAAGACAATCCGCTCCAGTCCGGCAGAGACATAAGCAAGGCCAGCGAAGTCCAGCCACATGGGTCCATAACCGCCCAGCATGCCTGCCACGACAATCATCCAACCATCACGGCGTGAAATATCGGTAGCTTTTGCCGAAGCACGAGCCCACAACGCCAAGCCGATAAAAAACGGGGCTGAAAATGCCATACGCAAGGCAATCAATGTTGCCGCATCTACAGAATAGGCATAAGCGAGCTTCACAAATATCGCTTTGGAAGATACTGTCACAGCAGCGACCAGCACCATCAACGAGCCTATATAAGCGTTGCGTAATACTTGCGGATTTGGGGATTGCATGTTGTTACCCTTTATTAAGGGGCTCAACGAGGAAGGGAAAGATAATGAATCAACCGCGGAGAGCCCGCGGTTGCAAAAATTATGACAAGCAGCAACCGCAGCACAACATGGCATTTAGCCATAGTGCCTTGCGGGCGATGACTGCGGGTGCAGAAATGTAGTTACTGTTTATCATAGAACACACAATATACTGGAAACTAATTAATATAGTCAAGGCTAGCTTCAGCGGCTTATTAAATAAACTTCTGCAGCACTTCCAGCTGTAGGCCAGCCAGCCTGGGCTGCCACATTTCCGGGTTGACCGGGAAGGTCTCAAAAGCACCCGTCCTGTGATAACCGCGCCGTTCATAGAACGCTATCAACTCATGCCGCAAGGTGATCACGTGCATTACAAATTTTCTTACCGCCCAATGCTGCTGCGCATAGCCTTCGGCATAAGTGAGCAGTTGCTTACCTATGCCGCTACCCTGCATGCCAGGGTTTACGACAAACAAGCCAACATGTGCAGCATCGCCCTCTTGCTCGACGCAAACTGAGGCAACAATTTCACCATCACGGATCGCTACTAGTATGGCGCTATCTGCTAACTCAATCAAACGCTGCACTTCTGCTGCTGTCGTGCGCAGGCCATCCAGCAGGTCGGCCTCGGTAGTCCAACCTTGCCGGCTGGTTTCACCACGGTAAGCGGCATTTGCAAGCGAAGCGATAGCAGACGAATCGGCGACCAGTGCACGGCGGAAAGACAGTGCCTGCATCATCCAGCCTTATGTGAATTTACTAGCTTCTGTACTACCAGACTGCCCACCATATCACCTTGTACATTCATCGTAGTGCGCAGCGTATCCAGCAACCGGTCTACCGGCAATAAAATGGCAATAGCCTCGGCTGGCAAGCCTACCGACTGCAGCACCATCACCATCGTCACCATACCGGCACTCGGTATGCCCGGAGCACCCATCGCCGCGATCATGGCGGTAAAGAATACGATCAACTGCTGTGCGATACTGAGATCGACGCCAATCATGTTGGCGATGAACAACGCAGCTGCAGCCTCATATAGCGCCGTGCCATCCATATTGATAGTAGCCCCCAAGGGCACGACAAAGCCGGCAATTTCGGGTTTTACCTGCAACTGCTGGCTGACGCAGCGCAAGGTTACCGGCAGCGTCGCAGAGCTGGAGCTGGTGGCAAATGCCGTGACCAGAGCCTCTCGGGCACCGCGCCAGAATGTCACTGGCGGCATGCGTGTGAACAGATACAGAATCAGCGGCAGCACTACAATGCCATGCAGCAGCAGCGTACCGACCACCACCGCTACAAACTTGGCCAGGATGCCCAGCATGGCAATATCCTGCCCCGCGACCAGCTTGATCAGCAGGGCCATAATGCCGATTGGTGCCAGCCGCATGACCCAGCCGACAATCAACATGGTCACATCCAGCACTTGCTGCAGTAACTGGTGCAATTGCCTGAAACGTTCGCCGCTCATGACCAGTGACACGCCAAGCATGAGCGCGAACATGACGACAGCCAGCACATTACCTTGTGCTAAAGCCGCAAACGGATTCATGAATAATCCATGCAGAAACTGGGCAAAGAACTCCGGCAGCGGCATCTGCTTCGCTTCAAAATCCTGCATGGCGTGCGCAAACAGGTTCATCGACATGCCGACGCCAGGTTTGAAATACAGGCTGGCAGCCATGCCGAGAGTAATCGCGATTGCCATGCTGCCGATAAAAAACAGCAGCGTCGTCACCCAGACGCGCTGCATCTGCTGGTGCTGGCGCAGATTGGCGATGCCAACTGCAATAGAGCTGAATACCAGCGGAACCAGCACCATTTTGAGCAAATCAACAAACAATGTGCCCAGCAAACCGGAGGTATACAGTCCGGCCTGCGCCAGCCGGTGTTCAGCACCAAGCCCATGAAAATACACGCCAGCGACAATGCCAAGAACAGCACCGAGCAGAATCTGTACGTTAAGGCTGGGCAGCTTCATACGCGATTGATTACTTGGATGCTTTGGCTGCTTTTGGTTTTGCAGTTTTTGCCTTAACAGCTTTCGGTTTAGCCTGTTCAGACGCGTCTGCTATTGGCGCTTCATTCACATCAGCTTCTGTTTCTGCGGGTGAGCCAGCGTTTGCAACCGAGATCTTCTCAAATACCGCGGCAAAAAAGCCATCGGTATTATGCAGATGCGGCAGTAGTTTAAGATAATTGCCGGTATCCAGCGCAATTTGCTGCTGCGCCAGAATCTCTGCTGCATTCAGCAGTTTGAAATCCGGGTGTGTCGCCAGGAACTGTTCTGCGATTTTCTCGTTCTCGTCACTTAATAAACTGCAAGTGGCGTAAATCAAACGGCCGCCGGTTTTGGTGAGTTTGGCAGCACGAGCCAGGATATTAGCTTGCTTGATATTAAGCTCTGCGATGTCTTCCGGCATCTGGCGCCATTTCAGATCAGGATTGCGGCGCAAGGTACCTAGGCCGCTGCACGGCGCATCGACCAGCACGCGGTCAAACTTGCCGTTCAGCCGTTTCAGTTTTGGGTCGGTTTCGCTGCTTATCACCTGTGCATGCAGATTGCTCAAACCGGAGCGTTTCAAACGCTGTCCCAGGTTGTGCAGACGTTTTTCAGACACATCAAACGCGTACAGGCGGCCGGTATTACGCATCAGCGCACCAATTGCCAGGCTCTTGCCGCCAGCCCCTGCACAGAAATCCGCCACCATCATGCCGCGCTTAGGCGCAACCAGATATGACAACAACTGGCTGCCTTCATCCTGCACTTCGATCTTGCCTTCGGTAAACAACACGTGGCGGCCGATGTTCATGCGGTTAGGCATGCGGATACCAACCGGCGAATAAGGCGTTTTTGTAATGTTGGTGATGCCCGAAGTGTTCTCGGCGATGAATTTTGCCAGCACTTCATCACGGTTACCCTTGATGGTATTCACACGCAGATCCAGCGTTGCCTGTTCATGCATGCTACGGCCGATAGTAAGCGCCTGCTCTTCACCATATTGGGCCACGAGTTTATCCCACAGCCAGTCACGCACATCGGCCTGCACGGCAAGCGGCAGATTCTCGGTGGATTTTGCCTTGATCATATGCGCCCACTCTTTTTGCGGCTCGTTGAGCACCGGTTCCAACTCGCGGATACTCATGCCCTGCACCCGTAGCAGATAGGCCAGAATCAACTTACGCGCATCATCCGGGTCATCTTCTTCATTGGCAGTTACAGTGCTCAGGAAACGCAGGCGGCGCAAAACGCCATAAACGCTCTCGGCAACAAACGCACGCTCTTTGGTACCTAATTCGCGGTTATTGCGAAAGAATTCACTTAATTTGGCATCCGCAGGACTGCTGAATGTCAGCAGATTGGATAAAACAACAGCAGCTTGCCGGATTAGATTAGGCGTCATATTGGGTTTTCTTTACTTAAATTTTCAATGTTTTTTCGTCAGGTTGCAGGAGTCATGAAAAACATTTTTTATGAGATGCAGTGCAAGGCGCACGGAACGCAGAAACCGGAATGTACACGAAGTACATGAGGATTTCGAGTACCGCGCAACGATGCAATGCGCTCATAAAATATGAATTTTCGTGATTCCTTTAATCGATGTGTAGCTCGGTCAGTATCTGTTCCAGCTTCTGCCCATTATCATCCACCATCAGAATCTTCACTGGTACATGGTGGTAATCGGCAGCGAGCCACAGCTCCTTAGTCTCCTGCGTATCCTGTGCCGGTGGTGCCAGATGCAGTGTCTTGTACTGCACACCCTCGCTGGCAACATTCTCAGCATCAGGATTGATATGGTATTGATACTGGTTGAGCTTCTTGCCGGTTGTCAGCGTTACCGTAATGTCGCCTTTTAACGGTGCAGGCAGGTACATGAACTGGTAGGCAAAGCTGGCAAGATCCTGCGTGCCAGCCGTGAGCATAGCTTCTTTGAGTTTGCCTTTTACTGTCATGCGCAGATTCTGCTTGGCCCAGTCAAAGTCAGCCTGCAATGCCTTCTTGGGGTTGTCACCCTGACGCAACTCAAAACGGATAGGCTTCAGGCCTTGTGCAGATACTTCGCCGCTGCTGGTCAGCACACGCTCGCCGAACAGGGCATAAACCCCTATGCCTTTGGTAATGCTTTCGACCTTGTAGGTACCGTTGCTGACCGTAAACTGCTCATGCACCTTGGCAAACGGCTGGCCATTTTTTGTAACCTCATACACTGCCTGGATGCGCTTGGGCAAGGTGGCGTTGGAAATTGCCGCCGGCTCAGCCATGGCCGATGTCACCGAAAACAAAACCGCAAAGCTTAGTAGTTTGATGTAATTAAACACAGGACTTCCTTAAATTTAAACAACACATCAACCTAACGCGCCAGCAGAAGTTTCGTTACGCGGCATTCCGTATGCGGAGCATTTAAACAACAACAGTTGGCGCTTCACCCGCATTCTGCGCACGAATAAGGCCGATTTCATATACGGTCTCGCCGCTTGCTTCCAGCAATTGTTTCGCCTGGGCCACATGCTCATTAGCCACAACCACCGCCATACCAATACCGCAGTTGAATGTCTTGTACATCTCACTCGGCACGATATTACCCTGCGCCTGCAGCCACTGGAACAATGGCGGCAACTGCCAGCTTGCTGCCTTGATTTCAGCAGTCAGACCTGCTGGCAGCACACGCGGGATATTCTCGGTGATGCCGCCGCCGGTGATATGCGCCATGCCTTTTACCGGCACTGCTTCGATCAGTTTCAGCAGTGATTTTACATAGATGCGGGTAGGCTCCATCACCACGTCCTTGAATTTTCTGCCACCAAAGAATCCATCAGCATCAGATTCAAAGTCAATGCCTGATTTCTCAATCAGCTTGCGGATCAATGAATAGCCGTTTGAGTGCGCGCCGCTTGAAGCTAAACCCAGCACCACATCACCGGCAGCAATCGTAGTGCCGTCGATCAGCTTGGATTTATCAGCACAGCCTACGGCAAAACCTGCCAGGTCATACTCACCTGCCGGGTACATGCCCGGCATTTCTGCGGTTTCACCGCCTACCAAAGCACAGCCAGACTGCTCACAGCCTTGCGCAATACCCTTGATGACCTGTGCCGCTACGCCAACCTCAAGCTTGCCACAGGCAAAATAATCCAGGAAGAACAATGGCTCAGCACCCTGCACCAGAATATCGTTCACGCTCATGGCCACCAGATCGATACCTACGGTGTCATGCTTGTTCAATTCAAAAGCGAGTTTCAGTTTAGTGCCCACGCCATCGGTACCGGAAACCAGAATCGGCTCCTTGAACTTTTGCGGCACGGCAAACAATGAGCCAAAGCCGCCAATACCGCCCAGCACTTCCGGGCGCATGGTGCGTTTGGCAAAAGGTTTGATCTGCTCAACCAGGGCGTCGCCCGCTTCAATATCCACACCCGCATCGCGGTAGCTGATAGAAGTTTTATCTGAATTATTGGCGCTCAAGTCCGTTCTCGCTTTCTACTAAAATTGTGTTCTGTCGTTATAATGTTATTTTAACCGAAATGACTGATTAACCGAAATTTCGGGCACATCAAAATTCCAGACAAATCAAAATGGTGAACTTGGCAAATGGATAACCGTATACATTACCTGTGGTGGATTGCCGGGCTAACTGTCTGCGGGCTGATTTACCTGCTGGGGCCAATACTTACGCCGTTTTTGATAGCCGCCATTCTGGCTTACATCACCAACCCGCTTGTAAATAGAGTCGATGCCCTGAACTTCAGCTTTATCAACGGCAAGCCCAGCTACAGCCCAAGCCGTACGGTTGCAGCATTGGCTGTGATGCTGTTTTTATTTGCCCTGCTGGTAATGATGCTGCTGATTGTGGTGCCTTTGATGCAAAAAGAATTTTTGCTGATCTCGCAAAAACTGCCGGCTTACTTCAATACCGCAAAAAATATTCTGGAACCATGGCTGGAAAAAAACTTTGGGGTTAGCCTCAATATCGACTACGCGCAGATCCAGCAGATCGTCAACGACAACTGGAAAACTGCCGGCAACTTTGCCAAACAGCTCGCGTTGGGCATTGGCAGTCAGGGGCTGGCCATTATCGGCTGGCTGGCTAATTTGATCCTGATTCCGCTGGTACTGTTCTACCTGCTGGTGGACTGGAACGAGATCATCAGCAAAATCAAACACCTGCTGCCGAGAAAGATACTGGCAAAGACCGTAGAAATCGCCGGTGATATTGATGCCGTGCTGGCCGAATTCCTGCGCGGACAGTTGACCGTCATGCTACTAATGAGCGTATTTTATGCCACAGGGTTATGGCTGACAGGTCTGGAACTCGCACTGCCGATAGGCGTGTTATCTGGCTTGCTGGGCTTTGTACCCTACCTGGGCATAGGTCTGGGGCTGGGTTTAGCCACGCTTACCGGCCTTTTGCAATTCAGCAGCCTGCACGACCTGATACCGGTACTGATTGTATTTGGCCTCGGCCAAATTGTGGAAAGCATGCTGCTGACTCCCTATCTGGTAGGTGACCGTATTGGCTTGCACCCATTGGTGGTTATTTTCGCGCTGATGGCAGGCGGCCAGTTATTCGGATTTGCCGGTGTGCTACTGGCATTGCCGGTTTCTGCAGCAATTGCCGTAGGCTTCAGGCACGCTAGGCAACACTACCTCAGCAGCAATTTTTATAATGGTTAATTCAGAGATTTCTCAAGTTTGAAACAATTACTTTTAGATATTCAACCGCCCTCACCACCTACGCTGGATAATTTCATTGCAGGTCAAAATGCAGAAGCGCTGCACAGCCTGAAAATGGCAATTGATGGTGTAAATGAAGCCCGCTTCATCTATGTTTGGGGAACGCCGGGCAGCGGCAAAAGCCACCTGCTGCAAGCCTGCAATAATCTGGCGCATGAACGGAACCTGCCGCTCAGCATAGTAGATGACGTCAATACACTGGATGAGGGCGCTCAGATCGAATTGTTCAACTACTTCAACCAGCTGCGCGCATCTGGCGGCATCCTGATCACCAGTGGCAGCGCAGCCCCCACACAGATGGGATTGCGTGATGACCTGGCCACCCGCCTGGCCTGGGGACTGGTATACCAGCTGCACCCGCTGAGTGACGAAGAAAAAGCGCAGGCTCTGAAAACACATGCCAAAGAACGCGGCATGAAACTGCCGGATGAAGTAGTGGATTACTGCCTGCGTTACCTGCGCCGCGACTTACCCACACTGATGGCAGTATTGAACGCACTCGACAAATGGTCGCTCACCGAAAAGAAACCGGTGACCGTGCCTTTATTAAAAAAACTGCTGCAATTGCCACTGGAAATTTAAGCACGTATCACGCTAGTGTAAAATTGCAGTATTGCTATAAAACTATTGATAGATAAAAACTATCCGAGGAATTAACATGCTACGCATTACCGAAATCAAACTGCCGGTTGAAAACGCGCAGTCACTGACCCATCAAGCCGACGAAATCAAAGCCGCACTTTTAAAACGGCTAGAGATCACTGCCAGCGACCTGATTCATTTCGAGATTTTTAAACGTGGCGTAGACGCACGTAAATCGCACGCCATTCTGTATGTGTACAGCCTGGACGTGGAAGTTAAAAACGAGGCAAAAGTTCTCGCCAAGTTCCGTAAAGACGCGCACATCAAGCCAGCGCCTGATACTGAATACAAATATGTAGCGCAGAACACTTCCGCGGATAAACCACGTCCGGTTGTAGTGGGTTTTGGCCCGGCGGGGATTTTTTCCGCACTGATACTTGCACAATCCGGCTTCAGACCTATTGTACTGGAACGCGGCAAGGCAGTACGCGAGCGCACCAAAGACACCTGGGGCCTGTGGCGCAAAAACAAATTAAACCCGGAGTCCAACGTGCAGTTTGGCGAAGGCGGTGCCGGCACATTCTCTGACGGCAAGCTATACAGCCAGATCAAAGACCCCAAACACTACGGCCGCAAGGTGATACAGGAGTTTGTAAAAGCTGGCGCACCAGAAGAAATCCTATACGTCAGCCATCCGCACATCGGTACTTTCCGCCTGGTGGGCATGGTGGAAGAAATGCGCAACACCATTATTGCGCTGGGGGGCGAGATACGCTTTGAAAGCCGGGTGGAAGACATTGAGTTAAGCAAAGATCATGACGGCCAGAATCAGGTACAGGCGGTAGTGCTACAGACCGGCGAACGCATCGCCACCAACCATCTTGTACTGGCGGTAGGCCACAGCGCACGTGACACTTTTGAAATGATCTACAAACGTGGCGTCTACATTGAGGCGAAGCCATTCTCCATCGGCTTCCGTATCGAACACCCACAATCACTGATCGACAGAGCCAGATACGGCAAGAGCTACAGTGAAGACTTACTCAGCAAGCTGGGTGCTGCCGATTACAAGCTGGTGCACCATGCCAAAAACGGCCGCTCCGTGTACAGCTTCTGCATGTGCCCGGGCGGTACAGTAGTGGCGGCAGCATCGGAGCCAAACCGCGTGGTGACCAACGGCATGAGCCAGTACTCGCGCAACGAGCGCAACGCCAATGCCGGTATCGTGGTCGGCATTACGCCGGAAGTCGATTATCCAGATCATCCGCTAGCCGGTATGGAATTGCAGCGCAAGCTGGAAAGCCATGCCTTTGTGCTGGGTGGTGGTAACTACAATGCGCCGGGGCAATTGATCGCCGATTTCCTTGCCAACCGGCCATCAACAAAATTTGGCGAAGTCACGCCATCCTACACGCCGGGCGTGCATCTTACCAATCTGGACACAGCCCTGCCAGAATTTGCCATCACGGCCATCCGTGAAGCGATACCTGAGTTTGCGAAACAGGTAAAAGGCTTTGATCTGGCCGATGGCGTACTCACTGGGGTAGAAACCCGCACTTCTTCACCTATTCGTATTAAACGTGATGATGACACCCTGCAAAGCATCAACACCAAAGGCTTGTATCCTTGTGGTGAGGGCGCTGGTTATGCCGGCGGCATTCTGTCGGCAGGGGTTGACGGCATCAGAGTGGCAGAGGCGGTTGCATTAAGCCTTAGCCGTACTTAGCCGTTATACAAAACCCTATGCCGGCTTTCAAGTTTGGGGTAAAGTAAAACTGCTTGATTCAAACTCAACACTCTGGAGAATAGCTATGAAAGTAAATGTCGGCGGTGTAGATCGTATCGTGCGTATTGTTGCTGGTCTGGCTTTAATTGGCTGGGTGCTGTTTGCGAATGGCCCGACATGGGCATGGATAGGTATCGCGCCACTAGCCACAGGGCTTTTGAACTTCTGTCCTGCTTACAGCATTCTGGGTATCAGTACCTGCAAAGCAAAATAAAAAAAGGCGGCTTATAGCCGCCTTTTTAACACCAATTAACTTACTGCCTGATCAAATGGTCAAAAGCGCCAAGAGCAGCTTTTGAGCCTTCTCCCATAGCAATGATGATCTGCTTGTAAGGTACAGTCGTCACATCACCTGCCGCAAATACGCCTGACAATGAAGTCTGGCCATGTGCATCCACTACTATTTCATTAAATTTGCTGAGCTGCATACCGCTGGTTTTGAGCCAATCGGTATTCGGCAGCAAACCTATCTGCACAAACACACCAGCCAGTTCAACGGTATGCAACGCATTAGTCACACGGTCACGATAAACCAAACCATTCACTTTGTGGTCTGCACCAAGGATTTCTGTCGTTTCAGCATTCAAAATCACCGTCACATTATTCAATGTGAATAATTTGTTTTGCAGAACTGCATCGGCAGTTAAATGATCGCCGTGTTGCAGCAATGTCACATGCTCAACAAAACCTGACAGGTCAATTGCCGCTTCCACACCGGAGTTACCGCCGCCAACTACCGCAACATGTTTACCCTTAAATAGCGGGCCATCGCAATGCGGGCAATAAGCCACACCTTTACCGCGATACTCTTTCTCACCCGGCACATTCAGTTCTCTCCAGCGTGCGCCGGTAGCCACAATAACGGATTTACTTTTTAGTGTTGCACCACTTTCCAGCTTGATCTCAATCAGATTGCCGGATGATGCATCAGCTGGCGCATTTAATGATTGTGCACGCTGCAAACGCATCACATCTACATCATAGCTCGCCACATGCTCTTCCAAGGCCGCCACTAGTTTAGGGCCTTCTGTATCCTTCACTGAAATGAAGTTTTCAATCGCCATTGTATCCATCACCTGACCACCAAAACGGTCTGCCACAATGCCGGTTTTAATGCCCTTACGCGCTGCATAAATTGCAGCCGATGCGCCGGCAGGGCCGCCACCCACAATCAATACATCGTAAGGAGCTTTAGCATCCAGCTTTTTGGCTTCACGCGCTTCAGCACCTTTATCCAGCTTAGGCAGGATTTCGTCAAGCTCCATGCGACCTGCACCAAAGACTTCACCATTCAGATAGATGGTTGGTACAGACATGATTTCCCTGGCTTTGACTTCGTCCTGATATAGCGCGCCATCTACCATCACGTGAGTAATATTGGGATTAATCACCGCCAGCATATTCAGCGCCTGTACAACATCAGGGCAGTTGTGGCAGCTCAATGAAATGTAGGTTTCAAAATGAAACTTGTCATCAATTGCTGCAATCTGCTCGATTTTCTCCGCTTCCAGTTTCAAGGGGTGACCACCGACTTGCAGCAAAGCCAGTACCAATGAAGTGAATTCATGGCCCATCGGGATACCGGCAAAACGGATGCCTACTTGTTTGGCAGCGTCCTTGTGCGTAGTGGCGCGCTTCACTGCAAATGACGGCTTGCGTACATCATCTTCATGGGTGAGCGTGATCTTGTCAGACATTGCTGCAATTTCTTCAAGCAGGTCTGACATCTCCTGCGCACCGGCGCTGTCATCCAATGATGCAGCCAGTACAATCGGCTCTCTGAGCATTTGCAAATACGTTTGAAGCTGTGTTTTGATTTCGGTATCTAATGCCATGATTACCCTCTTTAATAACTGAAATTTCGAAAAAAAAGCTTTATCTTATGGATAAAGCTATATGTTTGTATTGCTCCCCGAGCTTTTGGCCCGGGGGCAACATGAATCAAAGCCTAGCCTTGATTAGATCTTGCCTACCAAGTCCAGTGAAGGGGTCAAGGTTTTAGCGCCTTCTTGCCATTTAGCTGGGCATACCTGGCCTGGGTTAGCTGCGGTGAATTGCGCTGCTTTTAATTTACGCAGTGTTTCTTTTACATCACGTGCGATTTCATTGCTGTGAATTTCCACTGTTTTAATCACGCCTTCTGGATTGATTACGAAAGTACCGCGCAATGCCAAGCCTTCTTCATCAATATGCACATCAAATGCACGTGTCAATTGATGAGTTGGGTCGCCAACCAGCGGGAATTTTGCTTTACCCACTGCTGGTGAAGTCTCGTGCCAAACTTTGTGTGAGAAATGCGTATCGGTAGTTACGATATAAACTTCTGCACCCGCTTTTTGGAACTCTGCATAGTTGTCAGCAGCATCTTCAACTTCTGTCGGGCAGTTAAATGTAAATGCAGCTGGCATGAAAATGATCACTGACCATTTGCCTTTAAGGCTTGCATCTGTCACTTCGATGAATTTACCATTATGGAAAGCCTGTGCTTTGAATGGTTGAACTTGTGTATTAATTAATGACATATTTTTTCCTTTTGTTTATTAAAAAATTACTGTTGTTGAAAACATCTATCAGTTGATGAAACGAATTATAGAGAGGCTATTTCAATAAATCCAATTGAACGTTTAAATGATATTGATAAAAATAACTTATTAATTCATTTAAGCTGCCGTAATGGCAATTTCCTGGGTGGCAGTCGCACCGATATTGTCATGCCAGGTAACGCTCACAATATCACCCAGTTTGGCACCCTTCAACCTGAAAGTAAGATAAGGATTTTTGGAGATACCAGTTCCCCACTGTGCCTCGAGCACAGTCTTGCCATTAAGCGTAGCGGTCAGCAACTGCACGAAATGTGCCGGAATCAGCTGATTGAAATCATCCTTCCTGCGGCCGGTCTCCATGGGATGACTCATTAATACTTTCACTTCAACAATATCGCCTTTTAACTGGGCGCGCATTTTCATGTTATCCATACATTAGCCCCAATCTGTCATCCACAGCCATTTTCAAGCACTTCAACATTTTTTGCATTGGTGAAATACTGACCACCCGCTTTTACGACCACCTTGATATCCGAAGTTTCTGCCATTTTTATGCGCGTCACCACAAATGGCTCTGCGCCATTGCTGAACATAAAATTGGCAATCAATGGTGTCGGGTTTTTCTCTGCAAAAATCGCTATCGCCTCGGTATTGGCAATATTGCTTTTCACTTCCACCTGCACTATCGCCCCATTCTCGGCGCGGTCCGGCGCGGTAATCTGAATATCCGTACTTGGTGTCTCTTTATCAACATTCAGGTTCTTGCTCGCATCCTTGAGTTGCACCGCTTCAAAAGCCGCCTTGTTCCATATGGCTGCCAGCACCTTTACCGGCAGCCATGCCGCTAATGTTACCAACCCCAGTAAGAAATCTCTACGCCGCATGGCCTTACTCCTTAAAGTTTCGGTTTTTTCTCGTCACCCAGCATTTGCCTTAGCTGTTTCAGGCGGGCTTCCACTATAGACTTCTGGTAAAAATCGCCGTCATTGGCTTTGGTGGCCAGATCCATTTGTTCCAACGCACGCGGCAAATCATATTTTCTATAATAGGCTTCACTTTGCGCCTGATGGCTCAACAAGGTTTTATTCTGCATAGTGTAGGCCTTGGCGAGTAAATCATAAAAATATGGATCATCCGGGTATAAGCTTTGTTTTTCCAGTACCAGCTGCACCGCTTTATCGGCCTGCTTGATTGCCAAAAAATGTTCCGCATAGCCGTAAATCAATGCCCGATTATCCGGATAACGCGCCAATGCATAAGCATACTGCTTGGCTGCCTGCTGCGGATTATTTTTAGCTACCGCCAGCCGTGCTGCCAGAGTTTCGAACATAGCATGCGGCGGCGCATTCTTTTTCAACCAGGCCAGCTCCTTTTCAAGCTGAGGCAATGCATTTTTTCGTAACAATGCAACAGCCAAACCATAATGCTCTGCCGCCTCATTTGCATAACGCTGCTCACGAATATTTTGCTCAAAAACAGCAATCGCTGCTTCTGGCGTAACATAACTTGCCCTGAGTTTTGCACGTACATAATGAAACTCGACACTATCAATCACCTGCCGGTATGGCATTTGCTCTACGCGATTCGTCACGTCTGCAATACGCTCAAACGTCAGCGGGTGGGTACGCAAGAAACTGGGGGCACTGCCTTCTGAGAATCGTGAACCACGCTGTAAAGTATTAAAAAAAGTCGGCATGGCGCGCACATCAAAACCGCCACTATCCAGAATCTGCAAGCCGATACGGTCGGCCTCCCGCTCATGCTCGCGTGTGTAATCAAGCTGTGTTTGTACGCCTATCGCACTTGCCGTGGTAAACGCGCCAGACGTCAACTGTGGATTGGAACGCGACACCAGCAGCGCCAGCGCCAGCCCAGCAATATTTTTTAAAGTGTCATATTTCTGTGCCGCCAGCATTCGCGCTAAATGCCGTTGCGTTACGTGGCCAATTTCATGGCCCAATACGCTGGCCAATTCAGATTCACTATTGGCACCCAACATCAAACCGGTATGCACACCGATTACCCCACCAGGCATCGCAAAAGCGTTAATAGAACTATCCTGCACTACAAAGAAATTGAATTTTTGGCGCTTCTCTGGGCCATTGGCTACCAAGCGTGCGCCCAGAGCCTGTAAGTAGTCGGTTACTTCCACATCGTGCAGTACATCATCACTGACTGCCACTTCACGCAATATTTGTTCAGCAATCGCCTGTTCTTGCAATGGCGACATCACCGTCGCTGATACATCACCCAAATCCGGTAATTCATTGGCGGATGAATAGGATAGGAAAATTACCGGCACCAGTGCCAGCATAATAATTATTAACTTTAATTTCATTATTGCTATGATAACGTTTGTAGCTATTCAGTTCATGAAAAAATGTTTCGAAATATTACACTGGCATCCATTACCACAGGCTTATCTACCATATGAAATCCAACCAACCGTCTCTCACACATTTTGATGCCAGCGGCCAAGCCCACATGGTTGATGTCGGTGCAAAATCAGAAACTCATCGTATCGCGATTGCCGTAGGTAAAATCTCCATGCTGCCGACTACCCTCACGCTCATTCAGCAAGGTACAAGTAAAAAAGGCGATGTGTTGGGAATCGCTCGTATCGCAGCAATTCAGGCCAGTAAAAAAACCTCCGACCTGATTCCATTGTGCCATCCCATCGGCTTAACACGTGTTGCGGTTGATTTTGAAATCAATACCAGCGAATCCAGTATCAGCTGCAGCGTAACTACTGAAACTTACGGCAAAACCGGAGTGGAAATGGAAGCGCTGACTGCGGTAAGCGTAGGCTTACTTACCATCTATGATATGTGCAAAGCCGCTGACCGCGGCATGATCATCAGCGAAATAAAATTGCTGGAAAAACACGGCGGCAAATCGGGAGATTGGGTGAGCGCCGGCTAATCCCATAAAGGAAACTCGCTATATTTCAGCACGGGCATGTATTACCAGTTGCTCAAAATTAGCAGCAGAAACCGGTTTGCTGAAATAAAACCCCTGGAAATAAAGACAGCCGAACTGCTTCAGCAATTCAAACTGTTCCAATTGTTCAACGCCTTCAGCAACGATGTCGCAATGAATTGTATTACCCACGGCAAGCACCATTTTTATGATGGCCGCATCATTAGAGTCGGTAAGCATATCATGTACAAATGACTGATCAATCTTGATTTGGGTAACAGGCAGCTTTTTAAGGTAAACCAGCGATGAATGGCCGATGCCAAAATCATCCAACGACACTCTGATACCCATTTTCTTCAAAACCAGCATCTTATTAATAACATCATCCATATTATCAATCACTGCAGTTTCAGTCAGTTCCAGCTTGAGCAAATCCGGGTCTATGCCCGTAGCGCTGATCATCTCTTTCAGCTCTTTAATAAAATTAATATACAGGAACTGTTTAGCGCTGATATTGACTGACAGCTTGATTTTACTGAGTAAGGGATGTGACTCCCAAGCTTTGATTTGATGGCAGGCCTGCTGCAATACCCAATGTCCGATTTTAATAATCTGGTTACTTTTTTCCGCAATAGGAATAAATTCCACAGGATAAATCTCGCCGAATTGCGGATGCACCCAGCGCAATAAAACCTCGGCAGCAATGATGTTCTGGTCGGCATCTACAATACTTTGATAATTGAGGTGCAATTCGTTATTAGCAATAACTGTAGATAGCGCGGACTTCAATGCAAAGCTTTTATCCAGGCCTTCCTGAGTAAATTCATCGTAAAAACGATAAGTGTTTCGACCTGCCGCTTTTGATTCATACATTGCAGCATCAGCATGCCGCAAGTGTGTTTCAAAAGTATTAAGCTGGCTATCCTTAAATAAGGTTACGCCCAGACTGGCGCTGGTGTTAAATTCAAACAGCCCCAAATGATAGCTGGTGTTAAATTTTTCCAGTAATTTTTGCGCAACTTCACTCGCCTGTTCGTAAGCAATGTTTTTGCTGGTATGCAGGCCTTCAAGAATCACTATAAATTCATCGCCGCTAAGCCTGGCCACAGTATCTCCCGCCCTTACAGTGCTTTGGATACGGCTTGCCACTTCAATCAGTAACTGGTCACCAACATCATGGCCTTTGGTGTCATTCAGTATTTTAAAATCATCCAGATCGATAAAGATCAGTGCGCAATAGGTTTGGGTGCGCTGACTGATAAGCACCGCATGTTGAAAGCGATCTACTAATAAACGGCGATTAGGTAAACCAGTCAATACATCATAGTAGGCAAAGTTTTCTATTTCCTGTCTGGCTCTTTTCTGCTCGGAGATGTCGCGTATAAAGCCCGTAACCAATGACAAGCCATCTTCCTTAAGCCCGGCCAAAGTCAACTCAACCGGAAACTCACTGCCATCCGAACGCATTGCGATAAGTTCTACGCGCTGATTAAACATGCGTTTCTTATTGGTGAGCACATAGTGTTTATAGCCATCTTCATGCGCCTTACGCAGGCTTGGCGGGATAATAATCTCAGACATCGGCCTACCCGTCACTTGTTCTTTTCTGTAGCCAAACATACGTTCTGCTGCCGGATTAAACTCCACCAGGTTGCCGGCATCATCAATAGTCAGAATAGCATCCAGCGCACCATCAACTACCGCACGTAATTTTTTATCGTTTTCACGCGAAGCCTTTGCAGCAGCGTTGCGCTCGGATTGCAGCGCCGAAATGAGCAGCATGGTCACCACCAATGTGATCATAAAAACCCAGAGCGAAAACAGACCTTCGTGGACATTGATACTGTAAAAGGTTCCATAACCCTGCGATGTAAACCACACCGCCAAAGCACACAAACTGATAACGACCAGTGAGCCGCCAACCACACCAAAAGCCATGGAAGCCCAGATCAAAACTGGCAGAATCAAAAAGGCAGTCAATAAAAACTGCTTATTGAGATCGCTCACCAAAGTGACGATAAAGAATTCGCAACCGGCAAAAAACAACAGCCATGCAATCAATTGAAAGTTTTGATACGAATTGGTAATGAGCTTGGTTTTACTGATATTCAATACCAAGGGCAGGGCCAGCAACACACCAATACTATCGCCCATCCACCAGATAAACCATACCCTGAGCATATCACCGGAAGCGACATTTCCACTTAAATACAGGTTAAGCACGCCGCCTGATGAAGAAATCAGCATGCCGATAAATGCAACGGCAATCATCAGCACAATGTCTCGTTGCCGGATTAGATGGTGATCAAACTGAAACTTTTTGAGCAGATACGCCGTAAAAAGCGGCGCGAGCGTGTTACCGCAGGCAATGCCAAGCGAAGTACTGACAGACAAACCAAGCGAATATTCTACAAAAGTCGCTGCAATTAAAATGGCCGGTAAACTAATATTGCCCCAGCGCATGATTGCGCCAACCGCAATACCGCTTGGCAACCACAGCAATGTAGCAATCGACTCTTTATACGGCCCCATCAAGCCGAGCTTGGCAGTAAAGAAATATGCCAGGCCCACCAAGACAAATTTTAAAGTTAATGATTTTAGCGCTGACAAACGCGCTGTTGCGGGGCCGTTTTGCATCGTATTACTTAGTATTCATATCCAGCCCTGCCTGCACTAATTCCGCCGCACGCAATACCGCACGCGCCTTGTTTTGTGTTTCTATCCATTCGCTTTGTGGAACAGAGTCGGCAACTATGCCTGCTCCGGCCTGCACATGCAGCGTATGGTTTTTAATGACCCCGGTTCTAATCGCAATCGCCACATCCATATCGCCATTAAAACCCAAATAACCAACCGCACCGGCGTATATGCCGCGTTTGCTTGGTTCCAGCTCATCAATAATTTCCATCGCACGCACTTTAGGCGCACCACTCACCGTACCGGCCGGGAAAGTGGCTTTTAGCACATCAATCGCATCCATGCCAGGTTTGAGTTTACCTTCCACATTACTCACGATATGCATCACATGTGAATAACGCTCTATCATCATATTATCGGTCACTTTTACTGAACCGGTCACGGCAACACGGCCTACATCATTGCGACCCAAATCCATCAACTGCACGTGCTCTGCACGTTCTTTAGGGTCTGCCAGCAACTCTTCTGCCAGCGCAATGTCCTGCTCACGTGTTTTACCACGTGGACGGGTACCGGCAATTGGCCGTGCCGTCACGGTGCCATTTTCAAGGCGCACCAGAATTTCCGGCGATGCCCCAACTACGTGGTGATCGCCCATATCATAGTAAAACATATAGGGTGACGGGTTCAAACTGCGCAATACCCGGTACAGCGATAGCGGCGATGCTGAGAATGGCTGTGACATGCGCTGTGACAACACTACCTGCATAATGTCACCATCCAGAATGTATTGCTGGGCACGTTTAACGGCAGCCTTGAAATTCTCTTCACCAAACTCTGACACGGCCTCGGTCTTGGCGCTAGGCGGCGTATCAGGGATCGCTACCGCCTTTTTAAGCAATTTCAATAATGCATCAAGCCTGGCGTGAGCATTTTCGTAAGCGTTAGCTTCGCTGGCATCCGCATAAACAATAAAATAAAGCTTGCCACTTAAATTATCGACCACCGCCAATTGCTCTGACACCATGAGCAGCACATCCGGGGTTTGAATCGCATCCGGTTTACTTGTGTTTGCCAGACGTTTTTCGATATAGCGCACAGTTTCATAGCCAAAGTAACCAGCCAAGCCGCCTGTAAAGCGTGGCAGGCCTTCATAAGGCGGGGTTTTGAAACGTGCCTGATAAGCTTTAACAAAATCCAGCGGGTTGGTATCTTCAACAGTTTCTACCACCGCATCAGCTTCAATCACCTCAACTTTTCTGCCATGCGCCACAATGCGTGTTTTAGCAGGCAAGCCGATAATTGAATAACGGCCAAAACGTTCACCACCCTGCACTGATTCCAGCAAATAGGAAAAAGGCTGGTTAGCCAATTTAAGGTATAGGGATAATGGGGTATCCAGATCCGCAAAAGTTTCCAACACCAGGGGGATGCGGTTATAACCTTGTGCGGCCAGTGCGTTGAATTCGGTTTGATTGATTGTATTTAACATAAACTTCCTACGACTTTCTCATCATAATTTTTCTTTAATCGGTAAGCGATCAGGCTACCGGCGTGTGCGATGCATATCTATACGCATCTTTCCAATTCAGGTTCGCCATGAGCCACGCCAACGCAAAATTTCACTGTGCGCGTTATTGTGAAAATTATGATTTATAGCTTTCATATTTGAAGTTATGTTTTTATAAAAATGTTAATTCAACAGACTTTTAAGTTACCCGGTTTTAAGCCAACAAACCAGACAACTCGGTTAAATCCTCGATTGTTGCATCTACCTGACTATCATCAATCGGCCTGCCCTGATTATATCCATAAGGGACGGTCACAATGTAGCAACCAGCTGCATGTGCAGCAATCACATCAGTAACGGAATCACCAACCAGCATCGCTTCCGTTTCCATGACGTTGAATTTTGCACAAATGTGCTGCAATTGTATAGGGTCTGGCTTCTTTTTTGCCAAAGTATCGCCAGAAACCACTATTTCAAAAAAATCCATCAATCCGCTGGCATGCAACAATGGCAGCGTAAATTTTTCCGGTTTATTGGTCACGCACGCCAACCTTAAGCCCAGATTTTTCAGGTCAGTTAACGCATCCAGCACACCAGCATAGGGTTTGCTTTGCGTGACATTATTGGCGTAATGCGCAAAAAACAAATCCTGCGCACGTTGAAACAGTGCATCATCAATCTCGGCCGATAATCCAGCTGTCACGCAGCGCTTGATCAGCGCTTGTGCACCTTCACCTATATAGGCTGCTATCTGCTGCTGTGGCAACGTTGGCAAACTTAGCTCTGCCAACATCTGATTGATTGCAAAGGCAAGCTCAGGCGCAGTATTTACCAGAGTACCGTCAAGATCAAACATGACGGCTTTAACATTAAAAGCCATGATTCTTTATACTTAAACAATTAAACATGCACGGTGCCATACACCATGGCACCGTTCATAATGTTTATTTATTTAAATGTTTAATTATTTAACTGTAGCTAATGACGCACGGATTTCACCCACAACCGTGTTGTAGCGGTTAGGGTCTGTATCTTTACCAGCACCAAAAATAGCTGACCCGGCAACAAATGTATCTGCACCGGCACGGGCGATTTCAGCAATGTTTTGCGCATTCACGCCGCCGTCCACTTCAAGCCAGATCTGACGGCCTGTTTTTTCATAGTAGGCATCGATACGGGCACGCGCCAGCTTTAATTTTTCCAGAGTTTCCGGGATGAATTTCTGACCGCCAAAACCAGGGTTTACTGACATCAATAAGATCATGTCTACTTTATCCATCACATGATCAAGGTAATTTAACGGTGTTGCCGGGTTGAATACCAAACCGGATTTACAGCCTGAATCACGCACCAGGCTCAGGCTGCGATCAATATGCTCAGAAGCTTCCGGGTGGAATGTAATAATGTTGGCACCGGCTTTGGCAAAGTCAGGAATAATGCGGTCTACCGGTTTTACCATCAGATGCACGTCAATCAAGGCGCCTACTTTTTTCGATGTTTCACGAATCGCGTCACATACCAATGGGCCAATCGTCAAGTTAGGCACGTAGTGGTTATCCATTACGTCAAAGTGCACGATATCGGTGCCTGAGGTAATAACATCCTCAATTTCTTGTCCAAGTTTGGCGAAGTTCGCAGAAAGAATACTCGGGGCAATTCTAAAAGTTTTATCCATGACAATGTCCATCAAATTAAAATATTTTTAACTACTAAATCGTTATTTTAACCTTATTTTTTACTAATAACATGAAGCTTCTTGCTTAACATAAGCCAATCCCTCAAAATTACACCTTATGCAGTTATACGTTATAGGCGTGAACCACACGACCGCCCCCATCCAAATCCGCGAGCATGTCGCTTTTGATAGCGAGCATCTAGGCAGTGCATTGCGCGAACTCACGTCCAGCGGTGCCACCGAAGCTGCTATTTTGTCGACTTGTAACCGCACTGAGCTTTACTGTAGTACCGATAATCCGCAAAAAGCTCTGGACTGGCTATCGCAATATCACCATCTGGAAAAAGATGCGATTGCGCCCTATATATACACCCTGCCCAATGATGAAGCGGTAAAACATGCTTTCAGGGTAGCTTCCGGCTTGGATAGCATGGTGTTGGGTGAGCCGCAGATTCTTGGACAATTCAAGCAGTCAGTCAAAATCGCGCAGGATGCAGGCACGCTAGGCACACTGCTGCATAAGCTGTTTCAACGCACTTTTGAAGTAGCGAAAGAAGTACGCACCAATACCGATATTGGCGCCAACTCCATCTCGATGGCGGCAGCCGCGGTAAAACTGGCGCAGCGTATTTTTGGCGACATCAGTGAGCAGAAAGTATTATTCATCGGCGCCGGTGAAATGATAGAGCTGTGTGCAGATCACTTTGCCGCGCAAAAACCCAAAAGCATGACCATTGCCAACCGCAGCATAGAGCGCGGCTCAAATCTGGCAGAAAAGATTAATTTGCAGGGCATACAGTCACAGGCGATTCTGCTCAACGACCTGCCTCACCACTTTGCAGATTTTGATATTGTAGTAACTTCCACCGCCAGCCAATTGCCGATTATCGGCTTGGGCATGGTGGAAACCGCAATCAAAACACGCCGCCATCGTCCGATTTTCATGGTAGATCTGGCGGTACCGCGTGACATTGAATCTGAAGTCGCCGAGCTTGACGACGTATTTTTATACACGGTAGATGATCTGGCGCAAGTAGTATCAGATGGTATTGAAAACCGCCAGATTGCAGCGGTTGAAGCAGAGACGATTGTTGACGGACGCGTTGAGAACTTTATGCAGTGGTTCAAAAAACGCGACGCTGTGCCAACCATAAAAGCACTGCGCGACCAAGTTGAAGGAATGCGCAAAGCTGAATTTGATAAAGCATTGAAGCAGTTGCAAAAAGGCGAAAGCCCGGAAAAAATTCTGGAAGCGTTAAGCGTTGCGCTTACTAACAAGTTTTTACATGCCCCCAGCCACGCACTCAACCAGTCACACGGTGAAGAGCACGCCAAACTTGAAGATGTATTAAAACAACTGTACCAAATTAAAAGTTAAAGACGCACCCTATGAAACCAAGCATGATTACCAAACTCGCCAACTTAAGCGAGCGCCTCGACGAAGTGAACCGCCTGTTAAGTAGCGAAGACGCTACTTCCAGCATGGACAACTACCGCAAGCTCACGCGCGAGCATGCGGAAATCACGCCCATCGTCGAACAATATCGCACATTTGTGCAAACTGAAGCTGACATCGCCGAAGCGCAGAAAATGCTCAATGACCCGGACATGAAGGAGTTTGCGCAGGAAGAAATCGAGAACGGCAAAGCGACACTGGAAGCCGTTGAAGCTGAACTGCAAAAGCTGTTGCTGCCCAAAGACCCCAATGACGAGAAAAATATCTTTCTGGAAATCCGTGCCGGTACCGGCGGCGATGAGTCTGGTTTGTTCGCGGGCGATTTATTCCGCATGTATTCTCGCTACGCAGAACGCCAAGGCTGGAAAGTAGAAGTCATGTCTGCCAACGAGTCTGAAATTGGCGGCTACAAGGAAATTATTGCCAAAATCGTCGGTTATGGCGCGTACTCCAAGCTCAAGTTTGAATCCGGCGGCCACCGCGTGCAACGTGTGCCGGACACCGAAACGCAAGGCCGTATCCACACCAGCGCCTGCACGGTTGCAGTATTGCCCGAAGCTGATGAAGTTTCCGATGTAGTCATCAACCCGGCAGATATTCGCATTGATACTTACCGTGCCAGCGGCGCCGGCGGCCAGCACATTAATAAAACCGACTCTGCGGTGCGCATTACCCACGCACCTACCGGCATTGTGGTGGAATGTCAGGAAGGCCGCAGCCAGCATGCCAACAAGGCGCAGGCAATGGCCGTATTGGCAGCGCGCATTAAAGCCAAACAAGTAGATGAGCAGCAGTCAAAAATCGCCAGCGAACGTAAAAGCCTGATCGGCAGCGGCGACCGCAGTGAGCGTATCCGCACCTACAACTACCCGCAAGGCCGCATTACCGATCATCGCATCAACCTGACGCTGTATAAAATCGATGCGATTACCGAAGGCGACATGGATGAGTTGATTGGTGCATTGTCTGCCGAACATCAGGCTGACCTGCTGGCAAGCCTGGGCGAAGATAATTAAGCACATCTGCTCGAGCTAGCAGCTACGCAAAATGCATTCCATTCGCTCCGCCTTGCTGCAAGCTCAGGTACAGTTAATCAACTCACCCCGGCTTGAGGCCATTGATGCCAGATTCGAATCACGGTTGCTTTTGCAACATCTGCTCAATGCCAACCGCGCATGGCTGATTGCCCACGAAAACGACACCTTACCCACTGATGTTCTAGCCAAATTTGATCAGTTGGTAAATCGCCGCGCTGACGGCGAGCCGATTGCCTATATTTTAGGCAGCCGTGAATTTTATGGTTTAACCCTGACGGCGACACCTGCAACCCTGATCCCGCGCCCGGATACAGAAATACTGGTGGATGTTGCACTGAATAAAATCGCTGCTAATACGCCGTTGCAGATTCTGGATCTAGGTACCGGCACCGGTGCCATTGCGCTGGCTATCGCACAGCAGCGCCCGCACACACAAGTGACCGCTGTTGATGCTTCCAAAGCCGCTTTAGAGGTTGCTATCAACAACAGCAAGCAACTGCATATTGCCAACATACATTTTTTATTAAGCGACTGGTTTAATAACTTAAATGACACATTGTTTGATGTGATTGTCAGCAACCCGCCTTATATCGAAAATACCGATGCCCACCTCAACCAAGGCGACCTGCGCTTTGAGCCCGCATCAGCTTTGGCATCGGGTGCAGATGGTCTCGACGATATACGCCGCATTATTGATAACTGCCTGATTCACCTCAAGCCACAGGGCTGGCTGATGCTGGAGCACGGTTATAACCAGGCAGCGGTCGTTGCAGATTTGATGGCTCAAACAGGTTTGGTGAACATCGAAACATTCAAGGATTTAGGCGACAATAACCGCGTAACCATAGGCAAAAACCCGCTTATTGTCAGCACCCACTGGGACTAGGCTGGCGACTCGCTACGCAGCCTGATATTGATTTTTCAAAAGCACATAATTGTTTGCTGAATACATTAAATGCGCGATTTCATCTGGCGTTAAAGCACGTACCTTTTTTGCCGGCCTGCCTACGTACAAATAACCGCTTTCCAGCACCTTACCCTCTGGCACAAGACTGCCGGCCGCCAGCAACACATGCTTTTGCACGATGGCTTTATCCATCACAATACTGCCCATGCCGATAAGCGATTCATCCTCTATCGTGCAGCCGTGCAATATCACTGAGTGGCCTATCGTTACAAAGTCGCCGATGACAAGCGGAGATCCGGCAGGATCGAGACTAGACCTGTAATTGACATGCAGCATGCTTAAATCCTGCACGTTGGTATTATTGCCAATACGTATAGAATTAACATCACCGCGAATCACCGCGCCGGGCCATACCGAACTGTTCTCGCCGATGGCAACTTCACCAATCACGGTTGCTGCCGCATGTACGAATACACCTTCAGCCAGTTTCGGTGATTGATTGGCAAAACTCTGGATATTCTGCACAGGATTTTTTGACATAACTTACCTTCTAATTCACGATTTTTTCTATAAACCTGTTTCTGATAGCCATAGTATAATCACAATATGTCTGAAAATAACTCTGTTGGCGTTGTTGCCCCACAAACTGCACACTTTAACGTGCCGCTTAAACTCAAAAGCGGCGAGGTATTGCCGCAATATGATCTGGTATATGAGACCTACGGCACTCTGAATGCTGACAAATCCAACGCAGTACTGATCTGCCATGCGCTGTCTGGCAACCATCATGTAGCAGGAAAATACAGTGAAGATGACAAATACCCAGGCTGGTGGGACAACCTGATCGGTCCAGGCAAACCGCTTGATACCAACAAGTTCTATGTAATAGGCTTGAACAATCTCGGTGGCTGTCATGGCTCATCAGGGCCATCCAGTATTAACCCCGCTACCGGCAAGCAATGGGGTTCTTCATTCCCAATTCTCACTGTGGAAGACTGGGTTAATTCGCAGGCACGCCTGCTGGACCAGCTTGGCATCTCACAACTGGCAGCCGTCATCGGCGGCAGTTTGGGTGGTATGCAAGCCCTGCAATGGACTATCGCATACGCTGACCGTGTACGCCACGCCTTGATTATTGCATCCGCACCTAACCTGACCGCCCAGAATATGGCATTCAATGAAGTGGCACGTCAGGCGATTATCACCGACCCTGAATTCCATAATGGTGATTATTATGAACATGGCGTGGTACCGCGGCGCGGCCTGCGCATTGCACGCATGCTCGGACACATCACTTATCTCAGCGATGATGTAATGGGTGAGAAATTCGGCCGTAAAATTAAAGACACCATCAAATACAGTTTTGATGTGGAATTTGAAATGGAATCCTACCTGCGCTATCAAGGCGATAAATTTGCTGGCAGTTTTGATGCAAATACCTATTTACGCATGACACGCGCTTTGGACTATTACGACCCGGCGCTCGCTTTTAGCGGCGACTTGAGTAAGGCACTTAGCCAAGCCAAAGCAGAGTTTCTGGTTTTATCATTCACCAGTGACTGGCGTTTTTCACCGGCACGTTCGCGCGAAATCGTAAAAGCACTGCTGGATAATGAAAGCACCGTCAGTTATGCAGAGGTCACTGCCGCACACGGTCATGACGCATTCCTGATGCCGGACAAACATTACCACGCTATTTTGCGCAGTTATTTAAGCAACATCCAGATTGGCAGCAACCATGCAAAATAATGTAAATATCACAAATTATAGACAGGATTTTGCAATAATTGCAAACTGGGTTAAATTCGGCTCAAAAGTGCTGGATTTAGGCTGCGGTGATGGTGAGCTGCTGCAATTTCTACGCGGCTCGCTTGAGGTAAAAGGTTACGGCGTTGAAAAAGACGATGCCAATGTGCTGGCCTGCGTTAAAAACGCTACCAATGTAATTCAGATGGATCTGGAAGACGGGCTTTCCGGTTTTGAAGACCAGTCGTTCAATACTGTTATTCTCTCGCAAACATTGCAAGCCATGCATCACACCGAAGCTATTGTGCTGGAAATGCTACGCGTAGGACAGGAAGTTATTGTCACATTCCCGAATTTTGGCTACTGGCGCAACCGCATACAAATCACTATGGGGCAAATGCCGGTCTCCAAGACTCTGCCTTACCAATGGTACGACACACCCAATGTACATCTTTGCACTATCAATGATTTCGATATTTTCTGCAAAAATCACAATATCGATATACTGGAGCGCAAAGTTATTACCGACGGCAAAGAAGTAAGCTTCATGCCCAATTTGCTCGGCAGCCTGGCCATGTACCGCTTAAAAAGCAAGTAGCGCCTTTGCAAGTTTTCGCACAACCCAGCATCCGACAATCAATGATGAGCAAAAAAATGCTCATCTGCATTTTTACCGGTTTCAGCTCAGGGTTGCCGCTTTACATCCTCATCAGCCTGTTACCGGCATGGCTGCGCTCTGAAGGCGTTAATCTAAAAGCTATCGGCCTGTTTGCATTAATTAACCTGCCATTTACCTGGAAATTTCTGTGGGCGCCATTGTTTGATCGCTACACCCCACCATTGGGTCGCAGGCGCGGCTGGCTATTAATTACACAGCTACTCCTATTGATTTCCATCCCGGGCTTCGGTTTCTTCAAACCACAACTAGACATCTGGACTATTGCCTACCTAGCGACAGTAGTTGCTTTTTTTAGCGCATGCCAGGATATTGTGCTGGATGCCTACCGCCGCGAACTATTGATAGATACTGAACTCGGGTTTGGTAATGCTGTTCATGTGAACGCCTATAAAATTGCCGGGTTGGTTCCCGGTTCACTGTCACTTATATTGGCCGACCACATGGCCTGGAGCAGCGTATTCCTGATTACCGCGCTGTTCATGTTGCCCGGCTTGATCATGACTTTGCTGGTGGCAGAACCTTTACTTAGAAATGGCGCCCCTAAAACACTGCGTGCTGCCGTTGTAGAGCCGTTCAAAGAGTTCATCGGCCGTAATGGCGTTAAATCCGCACTGCTCATTCTGGCATTTATTTTTCTATATAAACTGGGCGATAGCATGGCCACTGCGCTAGCCACACCGTTTTATCTGGACATGGGTTACAGCAAAACCGAGATTGGTCTGATTGCGAAAAATGCCGGCCTCTGGCCCAGCGTTATCGGCGGCCTGCTTGGCGGCGCATGGATGATACGACTCGGCATCAACCGCTCGCTGTGGGTATTCGGCGCAGTGCAAATGGTCGCGATTCTTGGCTTTGCCTGGCTGGCCACGGCCTCTCACAACATTCCGCTACTAGGCTTGGTTATCGGCGTTGAAGCCTTTGGCGTAGGTTTGGGAACAGCTGCCTTTGTGGCCTACATTGCACACACCACTCACCCGCTCTATACCGCAACCCAGTTTGCACTGTTTACCAGCCTGGCAGCCGTGCCGCGCACTTTTGCCAATGCAGCTACCGGCTACATGGTGGAAAATCTGGGCTGGTTCCACTTTTACCTGTTGTGTTTTGCTTTAGCAATACCAGGTATGTTGTTGCTGATCAAAATTGCACCATGGAATGAAATCAATCAGAACGGCATCAAAGAAATCTAATACTCATACACTGTAAGGCTTTGCAAGTTACCGCGACTGATCTTCATATTCAAGGAGATTAGTCATGTTGTTCAGCCATAAGTATTTATTCACATTCGCACTCATCAGCCTCGCCACACAAAGTGCTCTAGCTGCCGAATGTAATGCTAAAAGCGGCAAAACCATCGTGCCGCTGCTGGAGTTATACACCTCAGAAGGCTGTAGCAGTTGCCCGCCTGCTGACCAATGGTTAAGCAGTCTCAAATTAGACGCAGATAAACTGACAGCACTGGCTTTTCATGTTGATTATTGGGATTACATAGGCTGGAAAGACAGATTTGCAAAAACCGCCTACAGCGAGCGGCAACGCAAAATTGCTGCTTTTGGCGGCGCTGGTTTTGTATATACGCCACAATTCACCTTTAACGGTAAAGATTTCAGAAGCTGGAACGATAACCGCCTCAAACAGGGCATAGAAAGTATCAGCAAGGAAGCTTCTCATGTTGACCTGACACTTAACCTGAGCCGCGAAACGAATGGGGAGTTACTACTTAAGTCCACCGCACAAAGTAACTACGCAGATGATGCCAGACAGGCGGACATCTTCATCGCCATTTACGAAAATAAATTAAATAGTCAGGTCAATGCCGGTGAAAACAGTGGGCGAGAGTTAAAACATGATTACGTAGTGCGGGAGCTGTTAGGCCCGTATCAATTTGACGGTAAAAGTTTTGCCAAAACGGTCACATTAAAACCTGAATGGAAAGCACGTGATGCCGGCGCCGTGATGTTTGTACAGAACAGACACAACGGCAATGTCTTACAAAGCTTGCAATTGCCTATGTGCAACTAAACGTGTGATTAAACCACGTGCGATTTCTGTAATGAAATCTGCTATTAAATCTGTAATGAATTAGATACAGCCATTAAAGGCACTATTAAATCTCAGCCACCGCTATCTTTACATCTGATATCAGACCTTGCTCCAGCCAGCCAGCCAGATATTGCGCTGCGAGCAACGTTGCCTCCTCTGCACTAAGCTCTGCTTCCAGACCCATGCAAATTTCTGCAAAGCTATCACCGCTCATGGCCATTTGCAGCGCCATTGCTTCCGCCTTATCCATAGAGCGGAATTGAGGATTCAAATCGCTGCGCCAGATCAGCCATGATGTATAACTGTCGCTCTCAACGGGCGCAGGCGGCACCTCTTCTGCATCCAATGCTTTCCATACTGCAACCGTATTCCAGTGCAAGGGAACGATTTGTAACGCAGGTTGAAAAACAAACTGCAACGCACCCCAGTTATCTGCTGGGATTTCAGCCAAATCTTGCAACTTCAATTCAGCCACATCTTCTGCATCAAAAGCGTTGGCTAACGCCCATTCAAAATGCGCCATGTCTGCCGCTATCGGATGTTGTGGCAAAGTAAACAACAAGTGCAATTGCAACTTATCACCATACCAGCGAATATTGCTGTACATGGAAGGATAATCGCGAATATAAGCTCGTGCTGTAGCGTCAAACAGATCATCACCCAACAGCAGCTTGAGTTTAGGGTAAGCTGCCGACAAGGCTTCAATCAAACGCAATCGATAAGCATCAAAATATATTCCGAGACGTTTCCTAACATCCACCTTTCCATCGTCTACGATAAAACGGGTAAACTGAGCACCACTCGGATCATCCATAAGATAAGCCTGAAAACCAGCTTGCAGTCGCTCTAACTCGCTCACACTGCACTCCTTCGCTGCAAATCACGTTGCGAGGATAAATGTGGCAATAAATAGGGTGCTGCAATATTGCGCGCTATTTGCAGTTCGGCAACCAATTCATCCAGTGCCGGGATATTGTCATCACGCTCTATCATGGTAGAAACTGGGCCGCAAACAGACAAGGCGTAATCATAGAGCTCCCATACCGGATCAACCACCGGTGCGTCATGGGTATCAATAATGTAATCACCGTGGTTATGATGGCCTGCCAGATGTATCTGCTGCACGCGACTGGCCGGAACATTATCAAAAAATGTTTTGGCATCAAAACCGTGGTTATAGCTGCTGACATAGACATTATTCACATCCAGCAATAACAGGCAGTCTGCCTTTTCGCAGATCATGGAAACGAACTCCCACTCGCTCATAGTGGAGTTAACATAACTGGCATAGGTTGAGGCGTTTTCAAGCAGGATGCGCCTGCCCAAAAAGTCCTGTACTATTTTCACACGCTCAGCAACGTGATTGGCTGTTTCTTCGGTATAAGGCAGCGGCAGTAAATCGTGCAGATTCTTGCCATGCACCCCTGTCCAGCAAATATGGTCAGAAACCCATTCCGGCTGAACGCGGTCTATCAGTTTACGTAAATCACGCAGATATGTTTGATTCAATGGTGCTATTGAACCTATGGAAAGTGAAACCCCGTGCATGACAATAGGATAGTCCGCACGAATGCGATCCAGAAAGTGCAGCGGCTTACCGCCGGGCACCATATAATTTTCAGAGATAATCTCAAACCAATCTACATCCGGTTTGCTATCAAGAATTTGATGATAATGATCGCTACGCAACCCCAACCCGAAACCCAGATTTTTCAATCCAGAATCGCCGATTTGCTGATTACTGGCTTGCGGATTACCAGATTGCTGATTAATAGCAGTTAAATTGTTCATGGTTGGTCGCCGTCAAAAACAGGGCATACCATAGGCATACCCCGTTGATCATGATGCTATTAAATAACTTTACCGTTTTTAGCAGAGCAGTCTTCAGCAGTAGTTACCAAGAAGCCATGGCCTTTACATGCATTTTGACCTTTACATGCATTTTCAGCAGTTTTACAAGCGCTAGTACCTTTGCATGAGTTCACACCCAGGCATGACACTGTGTCGCCACTAGAAGCTGCTTTTGAACCGCTGCCTGCACAGCCAGCCAACACAAGCGCTGCTGCACCAACAGCCAGCAAAGCGCCTTTACTCAATTTTGATGTTTCAATAGACATTGTATTTCCTTCCCGTATTGTTTAAAAAGCCACCCTATGCAAAGTGGCAGATTCAAAGCATATGACGCAAGTAGCTTGCTTAATGCATCACACAGCGATTAGTCGGGACTTTCTATCGAACCTTACAAATAAAACTTATAAACAAATTTATTAAATTAACAGCTGTACTCGACAATCAAAGGCGCATGGTCACTAAAGCGCTCATCTTTATAAACGCTGGTCGCAACAGCTTTTGCCGCAAACTCTGGGGTGGCAATCTGGTAGTCAATACGCCAGCCTACATTCTTTGCCCAAGCCTGGCCGCGATTACTCCACCAGGTATAACAGGCATCCGTAGTGTCCGGATACAGCTTGCGGTAAACATCTACCCAGCCTATGTCGTCAAACAAGGTCGTAAGCCATGCGCGTTCTTCTGGCAGAAAACCGGAATTCTTTTTATTGCCTTTCCAGTTTTTCAAATCGGCCTCTTTATGTGCGATATTCCAATCACCACAAATCACCACATCGCGCCCGCTTGCCTTTAAAGCCTGCAACTGCGGCACGAAACGCTCCATTACGCTGAACTTGAACGCCTGGCGTTCTTCACCACTGGAACCGGACGGCAGATACAGCGAAACCACGCTTAAATTTCCAAATCGTGCTTCTATGTAGCGGCCTTCACTATCGATATCCGTCATGTCGCTTGCGACATGACCTAAATATGAGTTACCCAGGCCTTCGATGACCGCGTCGGGCTGTTTTTTGGAATAAATACCAACACCGCTATAGCCTTTCTTCTCGGCATAGTGAAAATAGCCGTAATAACCTTCCGGATTGAGCATCTCGGTAGTCATATCAGTCACCTGCGCCTTGATTTCCTGCATGCAGATCACATCAGCATCCTGCTTTTTGAGCCATGCATACAAACCTTTATTGGCGGCGGAGCGGATACCATTTAAATTTAACGATATAATCTTCAAAACTTTATTCCTGACTAACACTAGATAGATAAAACAGTAGATAGATAAGATGACCCAGCCAACAGATCAATTTAGACAAGAGTTTATCGCATTTGCGATTAAAAAAGAGGTTTTACGCTTTGGTGAATTTAAAACCAAAGCAGGCCGCTTGAGCCCGTATTTCTTTAATGCCGGTTTATTCAATGACGGTGAAAGCCTGATGAAACTGGGCGAATTTTATGCTGAAGCGATTAAAAATTCCGGAATCCAGTTTGACATGCTGTTTGGCCCGGCCTACAAAGGCATCACCTTGGTGGCAAGTATTGCCATCGCATTTGCCAAAAATGGTCACAATATTCCTTACGCCTACAATCGCAAAGAAGCCAAAGACCATGGCGAGGGCGGTGTAATCGTCGGCAGCCCGCTGAAAGGTAAAGTTCTCATCATTGATGACGTAATTTCGGCAGGCACCTCGGTGCGCGAATCCGTTGCGCTCATTAAAGCCAACGGCGCTGAGGCTTGCGGCGTCGCTATCGCCATTGACCGCCAGGAAAAAGGGCTGGGCGAACTATCAGCTGTTCAGGAAGTAGTTAAAACCAATCAATTACCTGTTTGCGCGATTGCCAATTTGAACGATTTACTTAATTATTTAAAAATCCAGAATATGGTACAGAATTTGCAAGCGGTTGAAGCGTATCGCCAAGAATATGGCGTAATTTAGTTTTTAGCGGGCACTTTCATTAGCTGTGGCAGCTAAAAACATAGTCAGAATAAAAGGTAATTCAATTCATTATGTCGCCGTTGCAGCACCCAACACATGAAAACTTGGTTTATTCAATTTACCAACAGCCCCATAATCTGGCTATGCATTTGGCAACGGGGATCTCTGTATGCCTGATGCTATCCATGCCGCTAAATACATATGCAGATAGCAATGACCGCATCGTCAAATGGAAAGACGATAAAGGAATTACTCACTACGGCGATAAAATACCTCCGCAATATGCCAACCGCGAGAGCTCGCTGATAAACAAACAAGGCATTACCGTGCAGCAAAACAGACCCTCGGTTCAGCATGACGAGGCTGCCGAACATGCGAAACTGGAACAGGATAAAAAAGACAAGGCCCTGCTCGGCACTTTCACCAATGCAGATGAAATTGATTTAACGCGAGATCGCAATCTGGAGCCGGATTTAATCGCGCTTAAAAGCTTGCAGCAAGACAGGGCAGTCAGCCAAAAGAAACTTGATAAAACAAATGCATTAGCCGCGACTTTTACCAAAACCAAAAAACCAATTCCAGCTGATATCGTTAACAACATCAATGCAAACAAGGATGAACTTGCAAAAATTGACCAGCGCGTAACTGAGAGACAGCAAGCTATAGATGCTATACGCAAACGCTTTGAGGAAGATAAAAAACGTTACCTGGCACTTAGAGGACAAAATAAATAGACTTTATAAGTAAGGCGCGTCAAAAACAAAAAAGAGCCGGCAGATATTAATGCCGGCTCTTTTTTGTTTTAGCAGGTTCGCTTTGCGAATCAATGCAAGAAATCAGGCACCTAACTTTTTCTTCAGCATTTCATTCACCTGGGCTGGGTTAGCCTTGCCTTTTGAAGCTTTCATCGCCTGACCTACCAGCGCATTAAAAGCTTTTTCCTTACCGGCTTTAAACTCTTCAACCATTGCAGCATTGGCAGCCAACACTTCATCGATAATCGCCTCAATTGCGCCGGAATCTGAAACCTGTTTCAAACCTTTGGCTTCAATGATGGCATCCACTTCGCCCTCACCATTCCACATAGCCTCAAACACCTGTTTTGCAGCATTGTTTGAAATGGTGTTATCCATAATGCGCTTGATCAAACTGGCCAATTGCCCAGCGGTGACCGGTGACTCGGCAATCGCTTTTTCTTCGGCATTCAGCTTTGCAGAAACGGCACCCATCACCCAGTTAGCAGCAGGTTTGGCATCAGCACCAGCTTTAACTGTTGCCACAAAATAATTGGCAAGCTCCAGACTTGAGGTCAGACTGGCCGCATCGTAACTGGTTAAGTTGTACTCTGACTCGAAGCGACTCTTCATTGCCTCTGGCAGCTCAGGCATTTGCGCCAGCACCCGCGCTTTGTCAGCCTCGGTAATTTCCAGCGGCAGCAGGTCAGGGTCAGGGAAGTAACGGTAATCGTTGGCTTCTTCCTTGCTGCGCATCGCGCGCGTTTCACCTGTATCCGGGTTGAACAGCACGGTTGCCTGCTGGATAGTGCCGCCGTCTTCCAGCGTTTCAATCTGCCAGCGTGTTTCAAACTCGATGGCCTGCTGCATGAACTTGAACGAATTCAGGTTCTTGATCTCGCGGCGTGTGCCAAGCTTGTCACTGCCTTTCGGGCGTACTGACACGTTAACGTCACAGCGAAAACTGCCTTCCTGCATGTTGCCGTCGCAGATACCGATCCACTGCACCAGTTCGTGCAGCTTTTTGGCATAAGCGACTGCCTCGGCTGCTGAACGCATGTCCGGCTCGGTCACGATCTCCAGTAACGGCGTACCGGCACGGTTCAGGTCAATACCGCTCATGCCTTCCACCGCGCCGTGCACAGATTTACCTGCATCTTCTTCCAGGTGGGCGCGCGTGATATTCACCACTTTTTCGTAAGCCGGGTTCTTGCCCACAGTCGGCACCTGTATTGTCACCGCGCCTTTGCCGACTACTGGCAATTCATACTGGCTGATCTGGTAGCCTTTGGGTAAATCCGGATAAAAATAATTCTTGCGGGCAAACACTGAGCGCGGCGTGATTTGCGCGTTGACGGCCAAACCGAATTTGATCGCACAATTCACAGCTTCTTTATTCAGCACCGGCAGCACGCCTGGCAAGGCAATGCTCACCTCACAGGCCTGCGTATTTGGCTCAGCACCAAACGCGGTAGAAGCGCCTGAGAATATTTTTGTTTTTGTTTGCAGCTGGGCGTGAGTTTCCAGCCCGATAACGACTTCCCATTCCATTATGCGACTTCCTTCAGAACTTCTAGTTCTGGCATGCGTGTATGCCAATCCGTTACTTGTTGATATTGGTGTGCCACATTCAGCATGCGCGCTTCATCAAAATAATTGCCGATAATCTGCAAACCGACTGGCAATGCCTTGCCATCCTCACCAGTACCAAAACCGGCTGGCAAGCTCATGCCCGGCAGGCCAGCCAGATTGGTAGAGATGGTATAGATATCCTGCAAGTACATCGCTACCGGATCATCCACTTTTTCACCGGCCTTGAATGCGGTCGATGGTGCGGCAGGGCCCATGATGACATCACAGTGTTTGAAGGCTTCTTCAAAATCTTGCGCGATGAGGCGGCGAATCTGCTGCGCTTTCAGGTAGTACGCATCATAGTAACCGGCACTCAATACATAGGTACCAATCAAAATACGGCGCTTCACCTCGGCACCGAAACCTTCAGCTCGGCTCTTGCAGTACATATCCATCAGATCAGTATATTCCGCTGCACGATGACCATAACGCACGCCATCATAGCGAGACAGATTGCTGGAAGCCTCAGCCGGCGCCAACACGTAATACACCGGAATAGACAAGCCAGTGTTCGGCAGTGAAATCTCGACAATTTCTGCGCCCAGTTTTTTATACTCGGCAATCGCCGTTTCAATCACCTTGCCGACATTGGCATCCAAGCCTTCAGCAAAGAATTCTTTCGGCAGACCAACCCGCAAACCATTGAGTGGCTTGTTCAGGTCACGCGTATAGTCCTCTTTTTCACGATTCAGGCTGGTGGAATCACGCTCATCAAAGCCTGCCATCACGTTCATCATCAACGCGCAGTCTTCTGCCGATTTCGCCATCGGGCCAGCCTGATCGAGGCTGGAGGCAAAGGCAATCATGCCATAGCGCGACACTACGCCATAAGTTGGTTTCAAACCGGTAAAGCCGCACAGGGAAGCCGGCTGGCGAATCGAGCCACCGGTATCGGTACCGGTGGCCGCAGCACACAGGCGTGCTGCAACTGCTGCCGCACTGCCGCCGCTGCTACCGCCCGGCACACGGGTAAAATCCCAAGGGTTTTTCACGCCGCCAAAGTAACTGGTTTCGTTGGATGAACCCATCGCGAATTCATCCATATTGGTTTTACCCAAGTTCACCGCACCGGCAGCATCAAACTGTGTAATTACGTGCGCATCATATGGCGCTACAAAATTCGCCAGCATTTTCGAGCCGCAGGTAGTCTGCCAGCCTTTGGCACAGAAAATATCTTTCTGTGCAATCGGGATACCGGTCAGTACTTCGGCATTGCCGGCAGCAATACGCACATCCGCCGCCTTGGCCTGCGCCAGGGTTTTGTCTTTATCCAGGGCGACATAAGCATTGATTTCCGGGTTGAATGCATCAATGCGGTTAAGAAAAGCCTGCGTCAATTCAACGCTGGAAACCTCTTTTTTAGCCAGCATCTGGCTAAGTGTTTTTAAGCTACTGTTGATCATGTTGCGCTTACTCGATTACTTTAGGGACAAGATAAAGACCGTTGTCGACAGCCCGTTCGGCAGAGCCGTTGCCAAGCGCCGGTGCGATCTGCTGGAATGCTTCGCGCTGATTGGTCTTGGTGACCACATCATCGCGCAGGCGCTGCACCACATCTTGCGAGTGCGACATCGGCACGATGCCTTGTGTGTTCACTGCCTGCATCTGCTCGATCAAACCCAGAATCCCTGTTAATTTAGAGAGCGTAGCCGCGGCTTCACTATCATTCACTTCAATGCGCGCGAGGTGCGCTATTTTTTTTATATCTTCAATACTGAGTGCCATGCTTCAATCATCCGAAATGATAGTAAGAGCGATTTGATTATTTCAAAACCAAATCATTCATTTTTTAAAAATTTTGTTAAAAACCTTCACGCTTAAATTAAGTGTAAATTAACCTTAATTTTTCCATTGCATCTTAATTTTCAACAGGATATGCGGTATTATACCCTGATTTAAGGCGCACCTTAATCGCTCAAATAGATTAAGATAACAGCCAGCTATTACACAAAGCATCAACTTCAGGAAAAACATAATGTTCGGCTCTATTAGTAGTTATTTTTCAAATGACCTTGCTATTGACTTAGGTACTGCAAACACCCTCATTTACTCACGCGGCAAAGGCATTGTTCTGGATGAGCCTTCAGTGGTCGCCATCCGCCTTGAAGGTGGCCCTAACGGTAAAAAAATTCTGTTGGCAGTTGGTGCCGAAGCAAAAGGCATGCTGGGTCGTTCACCCGCCAACATTCAGGCGATTCGCCCGATGAAAGACGGCGTGATTGCCGACTTCACTATCACCGAGCAAATGCTCAAATACTTTATCCGCCGCGTGCACGACTCACGCTGGTTTGCGCCCAGCCCGCGCATCATCATCTGCGTGCCGGTTGGCTCTACCCAGGTGGAACGCCGCGCTATTAAAGAATCTGCGGAACGCGCTGGCGCCAAGCAAGTATTCCTGATTGAAGAACCTATGGCCGCCGCAATTGGCGCTGGCATGCCAGTAGCAGAAGCTACTGGCTCTATGGTAGTGGATATTGGTGGCGGCACCACTGAAGTCGGTGTTATCTCTCTTGGCGGCATTGTTTACGCCAAATCTGAGCGCGTAGGCGGCGATAAATTTGACCAGGCGATTATTGATTACATCCGCCGCAATTACGGTATGCAGATTTCCGAACCTACCGCTGAAGCCATCAAGAAAAAAATCGGCTCTGCATTTCCGGGCTCTACCGTACTGGAGATGGAAGTTACCGGCCGCAATCTGGCAGAAGGCCTGCCACGTAAATTCACGATTTCCAGCAATGAAATTCTGGAAGCATTAACTGAACCGTTGAACGCAATTGTAGGTGCAGTTAAATCGGCGTTGGAACAAACCCCACCGGAACTGGGTGCAGACATTGCTGAAAAAGGTATGGTATTGACTGGTGGTGGCGCATTGCTGCGCGACCTGGACAGACTGCTGGTAGAAGAAACCGGCCTGCCGGTGATTGTTGCGGAAGATCCGCTCACTTGCGTGGCGCGAGGCTGCGGCCGTGCCTTGGATGAAATGGATAAACTGGGCAGCGTATTCGCCTACGAATAATCAAATTACCATTTTTAAACCAGTAGTTCTTTTTCAAGATAAACATTAGGCCGTACGCATACGGCCTAATGTTTATCTACTAACAACAAATCGAGATTACAAAAACACACAAAATGATGCGCGGGATACATCAAAATTTCGATCAACAGCAAGCTCCGGCATTCTTTGCGCGCGGCCCCAGCCCTCTGGCGCGGCTGTCGTTTTTTACTGCACTGTCATTGGCCTTGATGGCCACCGACTCACGCCTGCAATACCTCACCGGCCTGCGTGAAAATCTAATGACACTTTTGCATCCACTGCAAATAGTGGCGAATGTGCCGGCGGATATGTATCACGCTACCAACGAATATTTCTCAACCCATCACCACCTGCTTGATGAAAATGCGCGCTTAAAGAAACAAGCGCTGATGCAAGATATAACCCTGCAGCGTCTTAACATTCTCAGTCTTGAAAATACCAATTTACGTAACCTGCTGGATGCTAAACAAGCCTTGGTTGAAACCAGCACCCTGGCTGAAGTCATTCATGTTGGCCGCGATTCTTTCACCAAAAAAATCATCGTTAATCGCGGCAAGAATCACAATGTGGTGACGGGTGCGGCAGCAGTGGATGCGAAGGGCGTTATTGGCCAGGTAACCCGCGTTTATCCTTCCAGCAGTGAAATTACTCTGATTACCGATAAATCGCTGGCAATCCCTGTGCAGATCGAGCGTAACGGCTTACGTGCCATTGCATTTGGCAAAGGCCGTGACAACACTCTGGATTTACCTTATTTACCGGCAAACGTAGATATACGCCGTGGGGATAAATTGGTGACTTCAGGTATTGATGGCGTTTATCCCGCGGGGTTGGCCGTAGCCACGGTGATAGAAATGAAGACCACGCAGGACTCACCATTTGCGCACATTGTATGTATGCCAGCCGGCGGTATAGAAAACAACCGGCAAATCCTGCTGGTAAGTGTGCCACAAGCCGAGCTGGAAACAGCTGCAGAAGCAACTTCGGGCGAGAAAACCAAGCTACCGGCTACCGCTACTCATACGACCAAACCGGCAGCAAGCACAACCAATACAGCACCCGCGCAGCCTCTTACAAAGCCGAGCCTGAAGCCTGCTGAAAAACCTCAAGTAAAACCAGCAATCCCTGCAGCAACAGCAGTAGTTACCGAAGAGAGCCAGCCACATGCGCAACAATAAGCTCAAATCCATTTACCTATCACTATTAGCTGCCTTTATCTGCATGCTGTTTCCATGGTCAGGTATTGCGCTTAGCTTACGCCCGGACTTCATGCTGTTGGTAATCTTATTCTGGCTGCTGCGCGCACCGAACCAATGCAGCGTAGGCACAGCCTGGTTCATGGGCTTGTGGATTGATTTAGCTACTGGCGGCATCTTTGGCCAGTATGCACTGGCATATACCATTACCACCTTTTTCGCTGTAATTTATCAACGTCGCTTGGTATTATTTAGCAGCACACAACAACTGGTTTATGTTTTTTCACTGCTGTTCCTGTCTCAGCTCATCTTGCTGATACTCAAAACTTTCGCTGGTAAAGAGTTCTTGGGCTGGTCATACTTCCTGCCCAGCATCACTGGCGTTCTACTCTGGCAGCTTGCTGTTATCTTTGGCCTGAATACAGGCAGACACTCTCACGGCAACTGATCCAAACATGGGTGCAGAACTTAAAAATCACCTCCACGAGCAATATTATTTCAAGCTCAGACTTGGCTTTGCCGGGCTGGCCGTATTCTGCCTATTCTCAGCATTGGCATTTAGATTTTCTTACCTGCAGATCAAACAATACAACCACTACCAGACGCTTGCCGAAAACAACCGCATCTCATTGGTGCCGATTATCCCTAATCGTGGTTTGATTGTGGATAAAAACGGTGTGGTACTTGCACACAACTTTTTCGCTTACACCTTGGAAATAACACCGGCTAAGGTATATAACCTGGAAGAAACCATTACAGAAATTGGCAAGCTGGTCGAAATCAGCAGCGTTGATCGCAAACGCTTCAAGAAATTTCGGGAGCAAAGCCACAATTTCGAGAGCATCCCGATCCGCACACATCTCAATGAAGTTGAAGCGGCTAAGTTTGCGGTAAACCATTACCGCTTTCCCGGGGTGGAGATCAAATCACGTTTATTCCGACATTACCCGCTAGGCAAACTTGGCTCGCACATGGTGGGTTATATCGGCCGCATTAATGACAAAGACCTGGTAAACCTGGAAGCCTCCGGTGATCTATCCAACTACAAAGGCTCTGACCATATCGGGAAAAGCGGACTGGAACAGTATTATGAAAAACACCTGCATGGCATCACCGGTTTTCAGCAGGTAGAGATAGATGCTGATGGCCATGCAGTACGTGTGCTGTCCAGCAACCCACCGATTCCTGGCAACAATATTGTGTTATCTGCCGACAGCAAATTACAGGAAATTGCGGAGACCGCATTCGGCGAACGACGCGGTGCGATGGTTGCAATCAACCCCAAGACCGGCGAAGTATTAAGCTATGTCAGCCAGCCGACTTTTGACCCAAACTTATTTGTAGACGGCATTGATAGCGAAAACTGGAAAGCGCTGAATGAGTCACTGGACAAACCGCTGATTAACCGCCCGCTGCGTGGCGTATATCCCCCAGGCTCCACATTCAAACCCTTTGTAGCCATGGCCGGCCTGGAGGCAGGCAAACGCGAGCCCCCTTACAGCATTCACGACCCGGGATTTTTCACTTTGCCAGGCAGCAGCCATCGTTACCGCGACTGGAAACCCAGTGGCCACGGTAGCGTAGATATGCAAAAAGCCATCACCATCTCCTGCGACACCTTCTTTTATGGCCTGGCCATGGAATTAGGCATAGAAAATCTGGCAGCATTTGTACGCCATTTTGGTTTTGGCAGAAAATCAGACTTTGATATCAAAGGCGAAATAGAAGGCTTGCTGCCAACGCCGGAATGGAAAAAGCGCCGCTTTAAACAGCCTTGGTACCCCGGGGAAACCGTCATCGTTGGTATCGGTCAGGGCTATACGCTGGTAACCCCGTTACAATTGGCACAGGCCACAGCCATTTTGGCTAACAACGGCGTTGCCATGCGCCCGCATTTGGTGAGCCAGATCCAAAATACACAATCCGGCAAAAATCAGATCGTCGCCCCTTTTATTCAGGATAAGATTGAACTGAACCCGAATAATATTGCTATCGTTAAACAAGGCATGATGGATGTTACGCTTCCGGGCGGCACCGCAGCAAGCGTGGGCGCTAACGCCGGCTATGCAATTGCCGCCAAGACCGGCACGGCGCAGGTAATCGGCATCAAGCAAAATGAAAAATACAACGAGCACGGCATTGATGAACGTCATCGCGACCATGCCTTATTTATCGCTTACGCCCCCGCCGAAGACCCTAAAATCGCCTTGGCTGTCATTGTTGAAAACGGTGGCCACGGTGGCTCAGCGGCCGGCCCAATCGCCAGAAAAGTAATGGATTACTACTTACTGGGTAAACTGCCGGCAACCGAACCCGTAAAAGAAAACAAGAAATCAAACGGCAATACAGCCGCAACTGTTCCTGAGGAAGAGCTGCATGATTAGCAAACTACTCCAGCACTTATTTAAACATATTGATGCCTTTTTGATGGCATGCCTGTTTTTTGCCATGCTGATCAGCCTGTTTGTACTGTACAGCGCATCAGGCCAAAGTATTGAGCGCGTCTATTCACAAGCCATCAACATGTTAGTGGCGCTGAGTGTGATGTGGGTTGTCGCCAACATTTCTCCGCAAAAACTCGAGCGTGTCGCCTTGTTACTGTATGTAGTGGGGGTATTGTTATTGATCGCGGTAGCATTGTTCGGCTCAATCAGCCATGGCGCACGGCGCTGGCTAAATATCGGTTTTACACAGATTCAGCCATCAGAACTGATGCGGATTGCCATGCCCATGATGCTGGCATGGTACTTCTCAACACGTGAAGGCAAACCAAACGCAGTAAACTTCATCATCGCCGGCATGCTGTTAATGGCGCCTGTAGCGCTCATTATGAAACAGCCTGATCTGGGCACCGCGCTGCTGATTGCTTCTTCAGGCTTTTATGTGCTTTTTCTGGCGGGACTTAGCTGGAAATTTTTAGTGGGTGCTTTAGTTTCATTAATGGCGCTAATGCCAGCATTCTGGTCTATGCTGCATGATTACCAGCGAAAACGCATTGAAATCCTGTTTGACCCGACACAAGACCCGCTTGGCGCCGGCTACCATACCATACAAGCCATTATTGCCATCGGTTCGGGCGGAGCTTCGGGCAAGGGCTGGCTAAATGGCACGCAGACACAATTAGACTTTTTACCGGAACGCACCACCGATTTTATTTTTGCAGTATTCAGCGAAGAGTTCGGCTTTTTGGGCAATATGTTACTGCTTGGGCTATTCAGCGTGATTATTATCCGCGGGCTGATGATCGCCTCACAAGCACAAAGTACGTTCTCCAGATTGCTGGCCGGCAGCATCACACTGAACTTCTTTTCGTATGCATTCGTCAATATGGGCATGGTAAGCGGTATATTACCGGTAGTAGGTGTACCATTACCCTTGATCAGCTACGGTGGCACTTCTATGGTGACACTGTGTCTAGGTTTTGGTATTTTAATGAGTATACATACGCATAAGAATTTAGTTGCAAACTGATTTTGGAAAACACGGAATAAGTCGCCGAGTGAGATAAAGTGCACCCGTAAAGGGCGTGTCCATGTTTCCTTAGAACTGCCCTAACCTGTATCAAAGATGTATAGATACTTTAAATAGAGGTGATTGAATGTTTAGCTTTCAACGATTTATTGTCATTCTGTGCATCGCACTTATCACGGCATGTGGCGGCAAAACTGCGGTAAAAAAGGAAACCGGCACACAGGCCTCCAAGCAAACAGGTTCCCAAACGTCGAACGGCAAGGGTGGTTACTATCTTGATGATGGCCCGGGCGATGATGCGCCAGCCGACATTGACAGCATTCCGGATGCACAGATTAAAACCGAAACTCCGCTGGTACGCGCCAACAAACCTTATTCGGCTCTGGGTCAGAAATATGTACCAATGATTAACTACGCGCCATACACAAAACGCGGTGTTGCATCCTGGTATGGCAAACGCTACCACGGTAAGCAAACCTCCAGCGGTGAAGTTTACGATATGTATGGCATGAGCGGGGCACATACCACGCTACCTATCCCTAGCTATGTCAGGGTAACCAATCCGGAAAATAAGCGTTCGGTGATAGTGCGCATCAATGACCGGGGACCATTCAAGCATGATCGGCTCATCGACCTGTCGTATGCCGCAGCTTATAAATTGCGCCTCACCGAAAAGGGCAGCGGGCTTGTTGAGGTGGAGTGGATAGACACCAGTGTCGAAGCGCTAAGCAAAATGAATACGACACAAGTAGCATCATCAGAAAATACTGTCGAAGTAACGCCTGTGAACTATAAGCAAGCTCCGGCGCCAGCAGTTACGCCAACGCCAACGCCCAAAAATAATATCGATACCGGTAACGTAAATTATTATGTTCAGGTTGGCGCATTCAAAAATGAAGCCAATGGCGACCTGCTACAGAAGAAAATCCTCGGCCTGGATCTTGCGGGCGATGCGGCTGTGACTAACGTGTATAATGACGGTATTTACCGCGTGAGGCTTGGCCCTTTCGACACACGAAAACAGGCCGACATCTCCGCCAACAAAGTTCGCAAGCAATTAAACATGCCTGCAATCGTTACCAATCAGTAAACATTCATAAAATCGCATACAAATGATCAATCAAAAGTTTCTAGCTCGTACTCTATCTGTAATCTCTGCAAGCGCTTTATCAGCTGCGTTAAGTTTTGGACCACTGGGGTTTATCCAGCCGGCACATGCCGAGAGTGCACAAATTGCTCCGCCACCAAGCTTGGCAGTAAAAGCCTATTTACTTAAAGACTTTAACAGCGGCCATGTCATTGCAACGCAAAATGCCAATATGCGCGTTGAACCTGCATCGCTGACCAAAATCATGACTGCCTACTTAAGCTTTAAAGCAGTCAAAAACGGACACCTGCAACTCACACAAACTTTACCGGTAAGTGAAATTGCCTGGAAAGTTGAAGGCTCCAAGATGTTTATCGAGCCAAATAAACCGGTTACGGTTGACGAATTGCTGCATGGCATGATCATTGTTTCCGGCAACGATGCTTCTATCGCATTGGCTGAAGGCATTGCCAGCACTGAAGCACTTTTTGCCGGCATGATGAACAAAGAAGCGCAGCGCCTGGGCATGAAAAACACGCACTACATGAATGCAACCGGTCTGCCAGACCCTCAACACTACACCACAGCCGAGGACTTGGCGATTCTGGCAAGCGCCTTAATCCGCGACTTCCCAGAGGATTACAAACGTTTGTATTCTGTAAAAGAATATACCTACAACAACATCAAGCAGCCTAACCGTAACCGCCTGCTATGGCTGGACCCGAATGTGGACGGCATGAAAACCGGCCATACTGAATCAGCCGGTTACTGCCTGATTTCTTCTGCAAAACGTGACAACACACGCCGTATCTCTGTAGTGCTCGGCGCACCGAATGATGCCGCACGCGCCACAGAAAGCCAGAAGCTGCTTAATTACGGCTTTCAGTTTTTTGATTCCACCCTGGTTTACAAACAAGGCCAGAATATCAACCAACTCAGAGTATGGAAAGGTAGTGAGAATCAACTTGCATCTACCGTTGCCAGTGATTTATATCTGACTTTGCCCAAGGGAGAATATGCTAACGTAAAAGCAGTAATCTCCAGCACACAGCCGCTGGTAGCGCCTATCAAAAAAGGACAGGTGATTGGTAGTGTGAAATTCATGCTCAATGGCAAAACTATTGATCAGCGTCCACTAGTGGCGGCAAAGTCAGTAGATACCGCCGGCGTTCTGGGTCGCGCCTGGGACTCAATAAAACTGTTATTACAATAATCTGGTAACGTTTATGCGTGAAATTGAACCACATACCGCGCCACCACTCATTGATTTCCCGTGTACTTTTCCTATTAAAGTCATGGGAGAAACCCATGAGGAATTTTCAACCACCATGGTGTCTGTCATCCAGACGCTGGTACCCTCATTTACTGCTGAACATGTAATCATGCGTGCAAGCTCGGCCGGAAAATATATCAGCCTCACCTGCAACGTTTATGTGTCATCCCAAGACCAGCTTGACGACATTTACCGTTTGTTAAGTGCCCACCCATTGGTGAAATTTGCACTCTAACTGTGTTTACACCCGGCGATGCAGCAACCCTTGATCATTCGGCGTTTAGGTCTTACTGAATTTGAAACCACATGTCAGGCAATGCAGCGTTTCAATGCTGAACGTAGCGACGACACGCCGGATGAGCTCTGGCTCACCGAGCACCCGCCGGTCTATTCACTAGGCCTCAACCGCAGGCAGGTTAGGTTGCCGCAGCGCAATGACATTCCCACCGTACTTACGGACCGTGGCGGTAAAATCACTTACCACGGCCCGGGCCAGGTGATTGTGTATGTATTGATAGATCTGGCACGCCGCCAATTAAACATACGCAGCTTGGTAAGCGTGCTGGAAAATACCGTCATCGAGTTACTTGCCGAACACGGTATTAAAGCGATATCGAAAAAAGATGCCCCCGGCGTTTATGTGCAGACCACAGAGACAGAAGACACACAGGATGCACAAGAGGCTAAAATTGCATCTCTGGGACTACGCATCAAAAATGATCGCTGTTATCACGGCCTGAGCCTGAATGTGGACATGGATTTGCGTCCCTTCGACGCGATTGACCCTTGCGGTTATGTCGATTTGAAAGTCACCCAGACCAAAGACCTGGGTATGACTGCAAGCGCACCAACAATAGCTGAGCAACTGTTGCAAAAACTCAGTGCAAATTTCGAGCACCGGCAACAGACAGCAATGACTAATGAGACAAAAAAGCATGACTGATAACGCAAGCAATAAAACAGACAATATAAGCCCCAGACAGAAAATCGCCGGCGTCAAGGAAATTGATGCGGCGAAAACCTCGCGCATCCCAATCAAGATTATTCCGCAGCCTGCCCAGCGCAAGCCGGAATGGATACGCATGAAAGCGCCGGATTCAGCACGCTATCAGGAAATCAAACGCGTGCTACGCGATAACAACCTGCATACCGTATGCGAAGAGGCGAGCTGCCCGAATATCGGCGAGTGTTTCAGCGGCGGCACCGCCACGTTCATGATTCTGGGCGACATCTGTACACGACGCTGCCCGTTCTGCGATGTGGCGCATGGCAAACCATTACCGCCGGATGCGAACGAGCCCGAAAATCTGGCACGCACCATCGCACAAATGAAGCTCAAGTATGTGGTCATCACCAGTGTAGACCGTGATGACTTGCTTGATGGCGGCGCACAGCATTTCGTCGATTGCATCAAGGCGGTACGCGCACAATCACCGACTATTAAAATCGAGATTCTGGTGCCGGATTTTCGTGGCCGCCTGGAGGTTGCAATGAAAATCCTCAACGAAGCACCGCCAGACGTGATGAACCATAATCTGGAAACTATTCCTCGGCTCTACAAACAGGCCAGACCAGGTTCTGATTATCAGAACTCACTCAACCTGCTAAAGAAATTCAACGAACTGTACCCGCACATCCCGACAAAATCCGGCCTGATGCTAGGGCTAGGGGAGACCGATGAAGAGATCCTGCAAGTGATGCGTGATTTACGTGCACATAACGTCAGCATGCTCACACTGGGGCAATACCTACAACCGAGCGTGCACCATTTGCCGGTAATGCGCTATGTTGAACCGAAGATTTTTGAAGAATTACGACAAAAAGCAGATGAGATGGGCTTTAATAATACGGCAAGCGGCCCCATGGTAAGAAGTAGCTACCACGCTGACGCACAAGCGCATAAAGTAATTTAGGCAGCACTTGCGCAGCACGTAGTGTAAAAAACCCAACTGGTATACAGTTAAACTCAAAACGCAGTCATTTTAATAAAAGGTCAATTATGGTTCCTCACCTGACAACAGCGCTTAATGGCCCCTTGCTAAGTTTAGAAAAAAGCATGCTGGATGCAATGCCCAAGATCGAACACTGGTTCCGGTCACAATGGTTGGAACACGCCGCACCATTTTACGCATCAGTCGATTTGCGTAACTCTGGCTTTAAGCTGGCACCGGTAGATACCAATCTGTTCCCGGGCGGCTTCAATAATCTCAACCCGGAATTTCTACACCTATGTGTACAGGCAGCCATGGTAGCGGTAGAAAAAGTCTGCCCGGAAGCACACCGCCTGCTGATTATTCCTGAAAATCATACCCGTAACACCTACTACCTGCGCAATGTAATTGAGCTGGCGAACATCTTGAAACAGGCTGGCATGAATGTCAGAGTCGGCTCGATTGCCCCCGAAATTACCGTGCCCACCAAATTTGATATCGATGGTAAGACCCTGCTGCTTGAACCTGTGGTGCGTATTGGCAACCGCATTAAATTACCCGAAACAACGATTGATGGTGTAACCCTGGATGCATTTGACAGCTGCGCCATTCTGCTCAACAACGATCTGTCCGGCGGCATTCCAGAAATTCTGGAGAATCTTGAACAAGATCTGATTCCACCGCTGTATGCGGGCTGGAGCACACGCCGCAAATCGCAGCATTTTTCTGCCTATAACCGTGTGGCAAGTGAATTCGCACAGTTGATCGGCATAGACGAATGGCTGTTAAACCCTTACTTTGACACCTGCGGCGAGATCGACTTCAATGCGCGCACCGGCGAAGAATGCCTTGCATCAAAAGTGGAACAGCTATTGGGAAAAATCAAACTCAAATATGCAGAATACGGCGTCACACAAGAACCGTTTGTGATTGTAAAAGCCGATGCCGGTACCTATGGCATGGGTATCATGACGGTAAAATCACCAGATGATGTACGCGACCTGAACCGCAAAACCCGCAACAAAATGTCCGTAGTGAAAGAGGGCCTGCAAGTATCTGAAGTCATCATCCAGGAAGGTGTGTATACCTTTGAGAGTATCGACGATGCGGTTGCAGAGCCGGTGGTATACATGATGGACCACTTTGTGATTGGCGGTTTTTACCGCGTGCATACCAGCCGCGGCGTAGATGAAAACCTCAATGCACCAGGCTCCAGCTTTGTACCATTGGCATTTGCCAAACCCTGCACATTGCCTGACTGTGCAGGCGCGCCTGATGCGCCGCCTAACCGTTTCTATGCTTATGGTGTAGTGGCACGTTTAGCTTTATTGGCTGCAGCAATAGAACTGCAAGAACAAAACCCTCTCAATCAATAAAGTAACCGACACTATCATGAAGCTCGTTTTCATTCTGGACCCACTGGAGCACCTGAAAATCCATAAGGACACCAGTCTGGCTATCATGCGCGAGGCCAGCCTGCGCGGTCATCAGCTGTTTATCAGCATGCAACATGATTTGTTCCTGCGCGGCAGCCAGGCCAGAATCAAAACCAAAGCTTTCGAGTTTACAGCGCATGGTTATGAACTCGGCAAAACTGCCGAACATGCTCCGGCAGACTTTGACGCAATTATCATGCGTAAAGACCCGCCGTTTGATAACGAGTACCTGTACAGCACCTACCTGCTGGAAATCGCCGCCAACCAGGGGGCACAGGTTTTCAACAATCCGGCAGCCATTCGTGGCTGGAATGAGAAACTATCCGTCACGCGTTTTCCGCAGTTCGCGCCGGAGTTTCTGGTGAGCGCCAACAACTCACTCATCCGCGAGTTTCTGAACACACATCAGGATATCGTCGTAAAACCGCTGGACGGCATGGGCGGCAGCAGCATTTTCAGGCTGACGCTAACTGACCCGAATATCAGCGTGATTCTGGAGACCATCACCCAGCACGGCACGCGTACCATCATGGCACAACGCTACTTAAAAGAAATACTGCAGGGCGATAAGCGCATCATCGTCATCAACGGCGAGCCATTACCCTATGCACTGGCGCGCATCCCTTTAGCAGGCGAAACACGCGGCAATTTGGCAGCAGGCGGCACCGGCGTTGCACAAGTACTGAGTGCGCGTGATTATGAAATTGCCAGCACGGTAGGTACAACTCTGAAACAGCAAGGCCTGTTTTTAGTTGGCCTGGACGTTATCGGCGAGCATCTAACCGAAATCAACGTCACCAGCCCTACCGGCATGGTAGAGATCGCCGCACAGACTGACTGTGACCCTGCAGCGCTAATGCTGGATGCTTTACAACAGCATCTTAAGCAATAAGCGATCAAGCAAATGCGTAAAACGCTCACCAGCTTACTACTGCTTATCATTGTAGGCAGCCTGTTATTTGCTTTTCGCATTTACAACAAAGAACCACTCTATAACAGCCACAGCTATGTATTCGGCACACTGGTCGATATCAGCATTTATGGTGAAACTGAAGCGCGCGCCAGAACTTTAAGCAATCAGGTATTGCAGGATTTTCAGCAATTAAACAACCAGCTGCACGCCTGGAAGCCGATTAACAATCACCAGCCCAGTGAACTTGGCAAACTCAATGCCGCGTTTGCGACAGGCAAGCAAGCTATCCCCATCAGCCCGCAACTTGCAACCATGCTGACTGACGCAACGAATTTATCAGTCAAATCGCAAGGCCTGTTCAACCCGGCGATAGGCCATTTAATCAGCAACTGGGGCTTTCAGCGTGATGAATTCACCGCCATCAACATTGATGATAAAAAGATAAGCGCACTGGTTAAAGCTAACCCGCGCATGACTGACATAGTCGTGGCCAACAACACTGCCTACAGCAACAACCCACAAGTGAAGCTGGATCTTGGCGGCTATGCCAAAGGTTACGCACTAGACCTGGCTGCCAATTACCTGCGTAAACAAAACGTTAAAAATGCGCTGATCAACATAGGCGGCAATATCATTGCCATCGGCCAGCATGGCGACAAACCATGGCGTGTTGGCATACAGCATCCACGCAAACCGACAGCGATTGCCACACTTGATTTAATGGATGGCTGGGCGATTGGTACTTCCGGTGACTATCAGCGCTACTTTATGCTGGACGGCAAACGCTATTGCCATATCATTGACCCACGTAGCGGCTACCCGGTACAACACACACAAGCCGTAACCGTGCTCATCCCGCCGCAGCCGAATGCCGGCGTGTTATCCGATGTTGCATCCAAACCTATTTTTATCGCATCTGCTGAACAGAAAGCCAAGGCAGCAGCGATGCTTGGCATTGAGTATTTTATGGTGATTGATCAGCAATCCAACATATGGCTAAGCAAAGCCATCGCCCCCAAACTGGATTGGCTGGACCCGGACGTTAAAAAACATAACCATGTTAAATTTTTCACGCTCCCTTAAGCCTACCACCGGGTCAATATTCAAATACCTGCTGCCAGGTGACTGGCTCACCGTCATCGTCAGCGTAGTGGTGATAGGCTATTTATTCCAGACACTGTGGTCACATCAACACGCCACCAAGGTACAAATCCGGCTCGGCGACAAAGTATATGCAACCTATGACTTGAACTTGCAGCGCGATATACATGTACATGGCCCACTGGGAGAAGCCGTGATCCATATCGCGCAAGGTAAAGCGCGATTTGCAAAATCACCATGTCATAATCAGTATTGCGTACACCAGGGCTGGTTAACGCACTCCGGGCAAGTGGCTATTTGTTTACCTAACCAAATCAGCCTGGAACTGATAGGCGAGCAAAAGCCTTATGATTCGCTTAACTATTAAAACACTTGAAGTAAAATACTTTGAGCTGATTACTGACAGGCTAAATTTAGCAACTTAAATTCAGGCAACGACCTAAATACGCATGCAAATTCAAACCACCATTGATGACCACCGCATTGCAAAGCTGGCTGCTTTTGCAATTGCCCTGCACATGGTGGAGGCTGTTATCCCATCACCGTTACCCGGGGTTAAACCCGGCCTTGCCAATATCGTTACGTTGTATGTGTTATTGCAATATGATTTTGCAACCGCCGCCTGGGTCAGCATACTACGCGTATTTGCCAGCAGCCTGCTAATGGGACAGTTTTTATCGCCAACCTTTGCACTCAGCTTGAGCGGTGCGTTGCTAAGCCTGAGCGCACTATGGGCTGCACAGCATTTACCCAAGCGTTATTTTAGCGCCGTCACACTCAGCATTCTGGCAGCATTCGCCCATATCGCCGGGCAACTCATTGTAGTGAGGCTATGGCTGATTCCGCATGCCAGCGTAGCTTATCTGATTCCTATATTTGCGGTAGCCGCTTTGTTTTTTGGCTTAATCAACGGCCTGATTACTGCAAGACTCTATAAAATGAAGCCGGATAGCCGCTACGCAGACACACGGCTTGAGCAGCCAATAGAAAACGTAAAATAGCAAAATGTTTAACACATTAAAATTGCATTTTTCAAATAATAAGCCGCTATTAGTCACAACACTGCTGTCTTTGCTATTGCATGTGTTAATTCTTTCCGAGTTTTCACTGCACCTCCCATTTAACAATCAACCCCATAATCTGGAAATGCGCCTGGTGAATGTTCCAGCCATACAAAAATCCACACCTGTACCTGTCAAAAGTAAGCTCCCGGCAGCGCAGCCCAAGCCGCAGTCAAAAACAGAACCAAACAACTCAGAGCAGGTGGTTGCTGATAGCACACATGACATAAGCCCGCTTGCAGATATCCCAGTAAAACAGGAATCAGCATCTCCGGATGCAACACAAACCACACCGAATACTGAGCAGGCCACAGAGACTACCGATGTTGCACCAGACAATATCAAATCCGAACCCAGACCTCCGGTTTATCAATACGTAGAAACCGAGTTTGAGGTTCGTCGCGGCAATGATGCGAGTGCTGCGGGTATAGCACGCATCATCTTTAACATCGATAAAGACGGTAGCTACCAAATCAACAGTACAACGCAAGCCAAAGGACTTGTATCGCTATTTATCAGCGATCTGGTACAAACAAGTGAGGGCTTGGTTTCAGATCAGGGACTGGTGCCAAATTTTTATTCTTATCAATATGGTAATGACAAAACCAAAATGCAGAGCGCAAGTTTTGCCTGGTCCGATCGAATCATTGTCATGCGGAGTACAAAAGGTGAGAAAACCGAACCATTAACTAAAGGTACGCAGGATTTTTTAAGTTTTATGTATCAGTTCATGTTCTCACCCCCACTTGAAAACATGCAAATCACCATGACAAACGGTAAGCGATTACGCACTTATACCTACAGCTTTAGCGGTGAAGAACGCATTACCACTAAAATTGGCGAACTCAACACCATTCATCTACTAAAACAGGGCGATGATGACGAAAAAACCGAACTTTGGTTAGCTACAGATTACCAATACTTACCGATCAAAATTCGCAAAACAGAAAAAGATGGTAGCGTAATCGAACAGAGCGTCACCAATATTTCCACACAACGCCCTTAATACAATTTAGTCGTTACAACGATGTGGCTTAAGCATGCCTGCCATGTATCAATATATTTTATCCGCATATTTTATACCGCCGCTGAAGGTGCTCAACTGCACTATCACACACAAAATATCTGACAGTTAATAAGCAAAAGGGCCTTGCGGCCCTTTTGCTTATTAACAAATTAGCGCCGTAGGCTGCGCCATGCGTTACGCTTACTCTTGGCACCCATGGATATATTAACTTCTTCTGATGTCTTATTACCCGTAGCACTAGTATTAATGCTCGTTACCTTACCAGATGGTGTAGTAAAGACCACGTTACCCACAGTAATGCCTTGATAATGATTAACAAAGTTTGCAGAAGTAACGTTAGGTTTTACCGCTAATCCGGTATCAAATTTAAACTGATATGATGCACTGGAACCGCCACTGCCACCACAACTTGCCGTAACGTCCGGTGAGTTAGTAATGACTTGCAAAGTACCTAAAACCAATTGTGGATCTAGGTTAACACGCTCATTTGTTGATGGAAAATCAGTATACCAACCGCCCAAATCACCACTAGGGTTCCACATCAGATCCCACTCTGCTGAATATGGCACAATTTCATTTGCCCCAGTACCGGTCGTCACAGTATTGCCAGATATAGTGCGCGGCTTCAAGCTGGTCCTAGGTGAGGTATACGCAACACCATTATCAACAAGCGCATAAAGTGATTGTTGTCCCAGACTGTTTACATCCGTAGTTTCAATATATTTGCCGGTACCGATATAAACCACTATACGATAATCATTAACCTTTACCTGAACCAGACCAACTTCCGGCTTGGTAGTAATAGGCTGACCATTAAAGTCGGCAAGCTTCATTACAGTAGGCGCTGACCCTGCAGTAGCGTTAGTGAAATCAAATCTCCACAAATTGCCATCCAAATCGCCTCCATACACCAATAGCGCTTGGTTCTTAGTATTAATATCCGGGATGAATGCAGTTATTTTGGCAAGACCATTAGCGCCAGACACATCCACTTTGTGATAAATCGCGCCGGTAAATGCATCAAGTACGTATAAATAATTGGCGTTGCTCTCATAACCTGATGTTACCAGCACCACCCATGTGCCATCAGACAACTGTGTAACTATTGGGTTGCCATAACTCCAACCGATATCGTTATCTTTTACCTTACACAAAGCTGCATCAGTACACAGCTCCCATAGTGGTTTGGGGCTAGTGCTTGAAGTCACATCCAACGCATAGAAACCTTTACCACCATGATTGAAGCCGCCTACCAAAATAGTTTTACCATCAGCTTTAGCCACGGTTGGTGAGCCATCTACAAAATATTGATGCTTATTTGTGTAGTCCTGGTCAGTCAGCTTATACATATTGGGCATTACCGTATGTGGCACAAATGCCCATACCTCTGAACCATCATCTTTATTAAACGCGTGCAACATACCATCATTGGCACCAATATAAAGCATGCCGGTTGTTTTATCGTAAGCGGGAACCGAATTGACAGTGTCTCCAAGCACATGGGTTCTGACCCTGAAAATACTGCCATCATAGAGTTTTAAACCTCGCAGATAATTAACAACATGCTCGCCGTTATCTGCGATATTCTGCTGCGTAGGCAAGGGCAAACTAGTAGACAAAAGACTGTATTGAGACAGTAGACTCCCTTTGCTGGTGAACAGAGCCTGTTCATCAGAAATCATGTTTGACCATGCAAATGGCTTCATAGTGGCAGGGGTAGTAGTGTTATCAGCTGTGTAAATAACTCTATCAACAGTTGTAGTTGACACTCTGGCATCAAGCCCGGTGCTGGCAACCCATATTGGGGTAGTATCTTGAGTAACCTGTCCGGTTACTGGATCTTTTCTGGCAACACCGATTAAACCAGTGGCTGGGTCAATAGTCTGCGCTACCACTTCACCATCCCAATCTACAGTACGGTAAGTTGAACTGAAAATATAATTATCAGTATTGGTAATATTTGGGCTACTGGTTGCCGAGGCCGCAGATGCGCCTGTTGCACGAGAAACCACAGCCAGCGCGTTAGATAACCCTGCCGCCACAGCTCTTGGATTGCTGGCACTAAAATATGTACCATGGCCGTTTACTGCGGCGTGCCATAAGTCATCAATATTATTCTGTGAGTCAGAAGCAGGCTTCGGCCAATTACAAGTACCGCTTGTCTGCCAAGAGCAGATACCTTGTGACGAGTCCGCAGTATCAGCATTTTTAATAGACGCATAATCGCCAGTATTATCACTGGTATAGCTAGGTGAAAAATCCATCACTCCATCAATACCAAGCCCCATCGTGAACGTCGTCATATGCTGCCAATTTGCCTTAGGGTCGCCTGGATCAACTACGTTGTCAGTAGAAACATCCAGGGTGCCATTAAGACTATTACCAAAATTGACCTTAAACGGCGGTTTGGTAGATGCCGGTGTAGCAGCGACACTATTTCGTAGATCATAGTTATAGTAGTAATAGGCTACATCTGCCAGCGTATCTGATGCACTGGTTGCCGCCCCGCCGTCATAGAACGGTATCGGGCTGCGCTGATCAAACCCAGTGGCAGGGTCGGTAGTATTATCCACATTCCCTATTGCTGTACCATCCATCCTTGTGCCTGCATTACCGTTCCAGTAACCATCAGTAGAAAGAATAGTAAAATTCTGCTGGCACGAGAATAAAATTGGATCAGTAAATCCGCTTGGTTTCTTACCGCCATATATTTTCCCAGCTTTTGATAAAGCCTCACGCAATGGCGTACTATTGCTAGGATTTGCTTTGTATAACTGCTTATACCAATTATCTTTTTGTGTATCATCAAATGCTTTGATATCTACATTATCTCCGGTTACATTTCCATTAATGGTGAAATAACCCACATTATATTTATCATCAATTGGCTGAAACGCCATACCTACAGCAGACTTCATCATCTGCATGCGTGTATGGTAATACGCATACCAGTTAGCAAAATTGGTCATCTCTTCATCGTAAGTACAGTTAGTACCACTCGCACAAGAACGACCAGAATAGTAGGTATAGCTAGTTGTGGTAGGAACAATATCTACTCTGGAAAAAGTATTTGTGCCAGAAGCTCCACCGGACAGGTTAGCGGTTGTTACCGGCATACCTATGATTGTTGCATTAGTACCACCTGCCAAATCCACCTCAGCAACGCTAATACTAGTCTTACTAGTCGTAATTGCACCATTCGAGGCAGTACCTACACTTACGGCAGTAATATTAACCTTGGTAGCGTCATTAGTATCAACAGCAGCAGTGTAGTCTGGACTTGAGTTACAAGAGTTAATTTCTGCCGCTATTTTAGTTGCCGCATCGCTATCGCTACTGGGCGAAACTGAATTGCAGGTAATAGCAATGCCTGCCACCTTGATATTGGTAATTTTTGCTGATTTACTACGATTACTGAATGTCACACTACCAGTCGCTTTAGTACCAGTACCCGGCTTTGTAGATAATGGTGTTGTTACCGTAACAGGGTAACCGGCAGGGCCGGTGCCTGATACATCCGGCTGAATTGTGACAACATTATCTACTGCTGTAGCAGTATATTCAGGGCTTGAAGTTTTAGCATTAATTGCTGCTGCAATCGCGGCAGCCACTGCGGCCCGTTTTGCCGCATCATTGGTACCGGTAGCAGCGGTGATAGTAGCACCCATCACCTCAACTCCATTTACCTTGACAGAGGTAATTGAAACGCTATCTGTACTACCTGAATCGCCTATCGTGAGTGAGCCTGCAGCATAGGTACCACCCGCCAAAGCATAATGTACATACTTATAACTACCAACCTTTTTCTCTTGGCAGTCAGTCTGTGGTGCGGTGCTGGAGGTACACCAGCGCACTTTTGCCGGGTAAGTGTACAAGCCGGTAGGCGAAGTCGAACTGGTACAGTTTTTCAAATTAGGGGCAGTACAAAACTCTGACGCCTGAATATTGTAATAATAAGGTGCACCACTGACACTGCTTGAAGTGCTATAAGTCGAATTAGGGTATTGGTATGCATTAGAACTACCCGTATTTATTTTGCAATTACCGGAGCCATCGCACCATTTTCTGTCTGGATAGCCGGTTACCAGATTAATTGATGATGTAGACTGCACGCCATAGCCATCAACCTTAACACTAGTCCAGTTAGATGTATTGGCAGCTGTCATACTAATCTTGCTGGTGCCATCTGCATTCTTGGGTGGATCATATTGAATAGCTGGATTGTAATAAACCTTATTGAAATCTGCAGCCATGTAAGGCGGGTCACCAACCCGGCATTGAGCGACAAAAGCGCCAGCCGAGGTTCGACAGAAACCACCACTACTGCTGCTGCCGTCATTGATATAATCGGGCAAATAATCCCAATCCATACTACCGGAGTCATCTAGAATAAATACTAAATTAGGGGGTACTGACGAACCTTGAGTGGCCAATGGCTGCGTAGCTAAATTCAAGGCATTGCTGCTACTTACTGAAACCAGCAATACAAGCGAAAGAAGAATTTTTGCAATATGTTTCATGATAATGCCCATTAAGTTGGTGCTACAGTTAGCATTGATTGAACAACACTTAAAGAATTTCTGGGGCCTTCAACCCTGACCGTGACCCGGTAATATACATTCCCGGGAACAACATAATTGGTACTATTTTCATCCGGACTATTGCCAATAGCTCCGGCTGACCCGATACCGTATTCAACACCGCCAATTTTGATATTAGAGTTGCCCGCACTTGATGTCGTGGTAGCACCCTTGGAGCATGATTGCCCGCTAGCATTAACTGCACCAGCATTCGCACACATACGGTTGATCATGACTCGAACCGTGTACCCAGCCGGCGGTGCCGGTGTAGTACCTGAATTGTATACTTTAGCACCTGCCCATTTGGCAGCATCAAGCCAGTTTGTATCATTTAAAAAAACACCCGCAACAGTATGAATCGCATAATAACCACTGCTCGCATTGTTATTATCCAAGTTAGTGCGATTGCTATACAGCCATTCAAAACCACGCTCCACACCCCAATCAGCAACCAGCTGATTATTTTGTGCCATAGCAATATTGGCAGCAGCTACATTGCCAGATTCCACAGAGCGCATTAATCCGATAGAGGCAATCATCATCATCAACACAATCACTATGGTTACCAGCAATATGGAACCTTGCTGTTTCCGCGGCACAACTAATTGCTTTCTAAATCGATCATTCATCATGTTGGATCCCACACCACATTACGAAGCGGCATAATCGTCTCAAATACCCGATACCGGTAGCACTGCCAATCGGCCAGCGCGGTCATATCAAAATTACCTCCGGACCAGCTTGGCTGTGCGCTATTGCAAGCATTTTCACGCTGAATGCCTCTGGCCAGAATGGCCACACGTATCGCCCTGACCCTAGCCCAATCAGCCTGATTTACCACGCCATCTGCATTAAGGTCAGATATTGCCGGGGTTGTAGCCGGCGCATCGATGTAGCTGTCAACCGCACCATCACCACTGGTATCCACACCATATTGCGCCTGTAAATTCACAATTCCGTCAACAACCACCTCATTAGGGCCATCAAATACCGTCGAAGCATTCGAGTTCAAACTACCATTAATCACCGAGTAAACAACAAGCGATGGATCAGGTCCAAGATTTAATATTTTGGCACCATCAGTAAATGCCAAACTTGCATCAGCTGACGTTATGCCACCTGCTTTATTGTATTTTGCTAATTCATTAATGTTTGTGTAAGGAGATAGGTATGGCGCACCTGCCGCATAAGTTAACGAACTGACAGCATCTTTAGCCGTAACCTGCCCGACCATACAGCCTTTGCCGGCCTGATGTATTAAAAACACATCACCCAAATTAAAGTTAAACGTGGTTCCGGCTGCAACTGTCAATGTATCCGCATTTTTTGCCGCAATGTCCATCGGTGATACTGTGATAGAAGTATTCCCCTGCATCACGGTGATACTGTCTGAATTACCGCCTGTTCCATTTGTAATAACAACTGGTGCCAACCAAAACGTAACATCCCCCGCAGGGCTCACACTCTTATATCCGTACACTGGTAAATATGTTCCTGCTGCGTTAGCACATACACCCATAGCATTAAATGTTGAGCCTATACCGTAGCCAGCGTTGCCGACTGTATTGCCAATACTGTAGAGAGCCATAGCCCCATTCTGCTGCGCATCACCGCTACTCACAGTATCTCTTTTATTTTTCTGCATTGTGGACAACACCTGGAGAATCACCAGCATCCCCAGTAACGATAACGTCAGTCCGACCATAACCTCGACCAAACTAAACCCGCGCAATTTAATTAACTTATGCATGTTAATTGTTCCTGTTGATGTAGGCGCTGCCAACATAGCGATGAGCTACGGTATCTTTAGGAGGCATCCACATAATAGTCACGGTAACCGCATACCTTTTACCGGTAGCATTGGAATCATCGACGACTGCAATGCTCGGCGGGTTGTCAACGGAGCCTGGCAATAAATTGTAAACCTGTGCCAGCCAAGCTTCGGTCTTGACACCGCCCACTCCACCAGCAACCGCATAATCAGGCACCTTATCAACACCATCCACCCACATTGACGAAATAACCTGATTAGTTAGAAAGCCTGCATCCATGCGATATTTTGATTGCGCGGAGTCCGTAAACGCAGCTGTTTGCAGCCCAATCAATCCAACCACTCCCATGGAAAACAATAAAAAGGCAATTAATGCCTCAAGGAGGACTGATCCTGACTGTTTATTAAAATCACGCATTAACACGCCCTCGGGTCACCGGTCGTAACTGTTGGAACACACATCCTGACTCCCCCGCCAGTCACGACAATACGTAACGAGGTAACACCTGCCTTTGCATTAGCAGGAACATCAACAGAAGTAATCGGGTTCTCAGCCCCACCCACAACTCGACCGAACCCAGAATACAAAACCGAAGCTGACCCATTAGGCGTTATTGAAGCAGTAATGTTAGTAGAACCGTCTTTCATGGAGCGACTTTTGATATTGGCTGGGCAATCTTCAAGGCCATCATTATCAACATCGGCGGCATTGGCCGGATCACAGCCAACCACCCAACTAGTATCGGCATTTAGTGACATCCGTACCGAGGCGTTTCTACGCAACGCCTCGTTTTTTGCTATTTGAAATCCGGCCACTATAGACTCTGCTGTACTCCGAACCCTGGTATTTTCAATCCATGATTGCAAGCTTGGAATAGCGATCCTTAAGGTGATGGCAAGAATAGCAATGGCCACCATCAACTCAATCAAACTAAAGCCGCTACGATAACGATTAATCGCAACCATATTAACAGGAGCTACCTTTACCCATCAGCCAGCACGCCGCAGACGAACCATCCGGCAAATCACTTGATTTCACACCACGCTGATTAATGGTGTAAAGATAACCATCCATACCTTCAGCAGCCACTCCTGTTGCAGTTAAAGTATAGGTTTGACCATCAGTCTCACAGGAATAAGTGAAATACTTGGCACCAGCTGGCGGCAAAGTAACACCACAGACTCCAGCCCCACTCTCATAAGAAGGAGGGGTTTGATCTGAATAATATCGCTCAAGTCCAGTACTTAATTGAGATAACAGTGATGCAGCCTCAGCCGCCTTACCACGTTTGACATACTCAGTATACGAAGGCAAAGCAATGCTGGCTAAAATACCAATAACAGCAACAACTATCATTAACTCAACTAAAGTAAAGCCACTCTGCGTAATGCCGTATCGTTTTGACGATAACAGCTTTTGATAACTAGACTGAACCAAACAATGCATTTCATTTCTCCAATGGTTACTATCAATCATGCCCATGGCAATAGCCAGTGTCCAGCAACAACCGATGATCGGTAAATTTCAGCGAACCAACGGCTGCCAAGTGTTGTTTAATATACTCAAAAACAGAACAATAATGAATCAGTGGTAGAATATCCCTTATTCATCGAGTTGCAGATTACAGGTTTTATCCTAAAATTACACACACCTAATTTATGAAAATATCCGCTAAAACACTCGCACTACTGTTAGCAAGCTACATAATACTCAGCGGCTGCGGTACTAAAGGCCCGCTTTATATTCCAGACCAGATTTACCCACAACCTACTGATAGTAAAAAATAAATTGGCTCTACTTTTTAATATATTCAAGTTAATACCGTGAACACATTCCATTTTAAAGACAATACGCTGCATGCTGAAAATGTAGCCCTCAACCAAATTGCCGAAAATTTCGGCACTCCTTGTTATGTGTATTCAAAGGCCGCACTCACCGAGGCTTTCGAGCGCTTTAGCGCTGGATTCAAGGGCTCAAACCACTTGGTGTGTTTTGCGGTCAAATCCAATCCCAGCCTCGCCATACTTAACCTGTTCGCAAAACTTGGCGCAGGTTTTGACATTGTTTCCGGCGGCGAATTAGCTAGAGTGATTGCTGCGGGCGGCGATCCTTCAAAAGTAGTATTCTCTGGCGTAGGCAAAACTGCCGATGAAATGCGCGCAGCGTTGGAAGCGGGCATCTTCTGCTTCAACGTGGAATCAGCCAGTGAACTGGTGCGCCTGAACGATATTGCCGGCTACATGGGCAAAGTGGCGCCGGTTTCATTGCGCGTGAACCCAAACGTGGATGCAAAAACACACCCCTACATTTCTACCGGCTTGAAAAACAACAAATTCGGCGTGGCCTATGAAGACGCGCTGGATATTTACCTGCAGGCAGCCGCCATGCCCAATATTGCAATTCACGGCGTGGATTGCCACATCGGCTCACAGATTACCGAACTGTCTCCATTTCTGGATGCATTTGACCGCGTGCTGGCTTTGGTCGAAGCGCTGGAGAAAAACAACATTCACATTCAGCATATCGATCTCGGCGGCGGCATCGGCATTTGCTACAGCGATGAAACACCACCGGAATTCACTGAATACGCAAAAGCCATGCTGGCCAAGCTAGGCAAACGCGACATCAAACTGGTGTTTGAACCAGGCCGCGCATTAGTAGGTAACGCCGGCTTGCTGCTGACCAAGGTTGAATACCTGAAACATACCGAGACCAAGAATTTCGCCATTGTTGACGCAGCCATGAACGACCTGATGCGCCCGGCACTTTATGATGCCTACCACGCGATTGAAGCAGTGCAGCCAAGAGTTGCAAATACCACCAATTATGAAATCGTAGGCCCGGTATGCGAAAGCGGTGATTTCCTCGGCCACGACAGGGAACTGGCCCTGGCTGAAGGCGACTTGCTGGCCATCATGTCTGCCGGTGCCTACGGCATGAGCATGTCCAGCAATTACAACACCCGTCCACGCGCGGCGGAAGTGATGGTTGATGGCAACCAGTTTACGGTTATCCGCCAGCGCGAGAAGGTTCAGGATCTGTTTGCGCTGGAAACCGTCGTTAAATAAATCGTGAAATAATTAAGTACTGAGCCGGACATTAAAAAAGCGAAGATTATTCTTCGCTTTTTTATTATGCTGGATTCACCGGAAAATCCAATTAATCAAAAATGACCGTTTTGTTCGCATACAGCAAAATGCGATTCTCAATGTGCCAGCGCACAGCTTTTGACAGCACCACACGCTCCAGGTCACGGCCCTTCTGAATCAGGTCTTCAACCTGGTCACGGTGCGAAATACGCTCGATACCTTGCTCGATAATCGGGCCTTCATCCAGCACTTCAGTCACATAATGGCTGGTTGCGCCTATCAGTTTAACGCCGCGCTCAAATGCACGGTGGTAAGGACGCGCGCCGATAAATGCCGGCAGGAATGAGTGATGAATATTGATGATACGCTGCGGATAACGTGTCACAAAATCCGACGACAGGATCTGCATGTAACGCGCCAGCACGATCAAATCAATTTTGTACTCATCAAACAGCTTGAACTGCGCGGCTTCGGCCTCAGCCTTGTTGTCCTTGCTCACCGGAATATAGTGAAAATCTACCCCGTAGAACTGCACCAGCTTTTCGGTATCACGGTGGTTGCTGATCACCAGCGGAATTTCGCAGGTCAGCTCACCGCTTTTATGCCTATGCAACAAATCCGCAAGACAATGGTCATATTGCGACACCATGATAGCCACACGCGCTTTGTGCTGTGAAAGCTTCAGCTGCCACTGCATGCTGAATTTATTGGCGATCACCGCAAACGCCTGATTGAAGCTGGCTTCGTCCAGACTGAAGCCGGCAAGGTCCCACTCCACACGCATGAGGAATAGATTATTTTCTGCATCCTGATGCTGGTCTGCGTGTAAAATGTTGGCATTGTGCTGATGTAAAAAATCAGCAATTGCCGCCACGATGCCTCTGGCATCCGGGCAGGTAATCAGTAGGGTTGCGGTGTTTTTCATAAGTTGTTTTTCATAGTAAGACTTTATTAATCATTAATTTAAGACTTGCGAATTAAAATTTATACAATTATACCCGATGCACCTGCTACCTGAAAAATCAGTTGGTTTGAACCCAAAGCATAGAAATCCACAGCATAGAATTTGAGACAGCAATTTAAATGAACAAAGATACGAACATTGTACTTGCCAACCCACGCGGCTTTTGTGCCGGCGTTGACCGGGCGATCATCATCGTGGAACAGGCACTGGAAAAATTCGGCGCACCGATTTATGTGCGCCATGAAGTTGTACACAACAAATTTGTTGTCGATGAACTGCGTGCCAAAGGTGCAATTTTTGTCGAAGAACTGGACGAAATTCCGACCGGCAGCACAGTAATATTCAGTGCCCACGGCGTTTCAAAGGCAGTACGCGCCGAGGCCGAGGCGCGTGGCCTGACAGCCTACGATGCCACTTGCCCGCTGGTAACTAAAGTACATATCGAAGTTGAGAAAATGCGTAAGGCCGGCCTGGAAATCATCATGATCGGCCACAAAGGCCATCCCGAGGTTGAAGGCACCATGGGACAGGTAGATCAGAAAGGCACTACCGGTATGTATCTTGTTGAAACTCCAGAAGATGTAGCAACCCTGCAGGTGCGAAACCCAGACAAACTAGCTTACGTTACACAGACTACACTGTCACTGGACGACGCCGCCATGGTTGTCAATGCGCTGCAGAAACGCTTTCCCAGCATCAAAGCCCCCAGAAGCGATAGCATCTGCTACGCCACACAGAACCGTCAGGATGCCATCAAGATCATGGCCAAGGATTGCGATCTGGTGATTATCGTTGGCTCGCCTAACAGCTCCAACTCCAACCGCCTGCGAGAAGTCGCCCAGAACCAGGGTATTGAGGCTTACATGGTAGATAACGCCAGCTTTCTTAAACCGGAATGGTTACTTAACAAACACAAGATCGGCGTTTCCGCAGGAGCTTCCGCCCCTGAGATACTGGTGCAGGAAGTGATTAGCAGGTTGCAGGAACTGGGTGCCAATCAAGTACAAGAGCTGCAAGGCGTTGTGGAACACGTGGTATTTCAGCTGCCAAAAAACCTCACCAGCGCCCCTGCCAAATCGCCCGCCTAACCTTCAGTTAAATAGCTTGCTAAACTTTTGAAAACCTATAAAACCCCGATTTCCGCACTGGTCTTGATTCACACGCCTGATCTGCAAGTGCTGATCATGGAGCGCGCTGACAAGGCCGGCTTCTGGCAGTCTGTCACCGGCAGCATTGAAGGAGATGAATCCCCGCTACAGGCGGCGATTCGTGAAGTACGTGAAGAAACCGGGCTGGATGCACTGCAATACGATTTGCAGGACTGGCAGGTATCCAACGTTTATGAAATCTATCCACACTGGCGCCACCGTTATGCACCTGGCGTCACTGAAAACCGCGAACATCTGTTTGGCCTGCAACTGCCGAGCAGTTTACCAGTCAAACTAGCTCCAGATGAGCATGTACGCTACGAATGGGTAGATTGGCGCGAAGCGGCAAAACGCGTTTTTTCATGGACCAATGTCGACGCCCTGAAAAGATTAGGTGAACGACATCAATTAACGTTATAAAATAAGCACTTTTAGCATTCAAGCTTTATTCATCACTTAAAACCTATGCAGATTTCACCGATTAAATTTGAGAAGTTCCAGGCTGTAGAAGACGCCGACTGTCAGCGCCGTATTATTGCGGCTAAGGAAAAACTGGGTAAACGCCTGGTGATTCTAGGCCACCACTACCAGCATGAAAGCGTATACCGCCATGCAGATTACACCGGCGACTCGCTCAAACTGTCACGCTATGCCGCAGAGGTGGATGCTGAATACATCGTATTCCTGGGCGTGCATTTCATGGCCGAAGTGGCTGATATTTTAAGCCGCCCTGACCAGATTGCGATTCTGCCTGACCTCGCTGCCGGTTGCTCCATGGCCGACATGGCGAACCTGGCCAAAGTCGAGCGCAGCTATCGCGAACTGAACAAGGTGCTCAATTTTGACGAACAGATCACACCCATCACCTACATCAACTCTGCGGCAGATCTGAAAGCGTTCTGCGGCGAGCATGGCGGCATCGTCTGCACCAGCACCAACGCTCCGAAAATCCTCGAATGGGGCTTTAATCAACGCGAAAAAGTGCTGTTCTTCCCTGACCAGAACCTGGGCCGCTGGAGCGGCTACAAAATGGGCATTCCGTTAGAGCAGATGCCGGTATGGGACTCTGACCTGCCTATGGGCGGGCTGACCGAAGAACAAATCAGGAATGCGAAAATTTTGCTGTGGAAAGGCCACTGTGCTGTGCACCAGATGTTCCGCCTGCAGAACATCACCCGCTTCCGTGCTGAACATCCGGATGGCTTCGTGATTTCGCACCCGGAAGCACCATTTGAAGTGTGTCAGCATTCAGACTACGTAGGCTCTACCGAATATATCCTTAAAACCGTATCTGAGGCACCTCCAAACACCAAATGGCTGGTCGGCACCGAGCTTAACCTGGTGAACCGCCTGGCCGAGCAGATGAAACCCGAGGGCAAGCTGGTGCAGTTCATGAGCCACGTAGTGTGCGAATGCTCGACCATGGCGCGTATCGACCCGCAGCATCTGGCCTGGGTGCTGGAAAACCTGGCAGAGGGTAATGTCGTGAACCAGATTAAAGTACCAGAGCACGAGGCCAAACTGGCCAAGCTTACACTGGACCGCATGCTGGAGGCGTCATAACATGACATGTGCGCTTTGCCAGCCGTGCCCACACCCGATACTCTGGCAGGACCAATTCTGCCGCGTGGTGCTGCTGAATGATGTAGATTATCCGGCTTATTGTCGCGTTGAGCTGCTGGCGCACATCAAAGAAATGACTGACCTGGTGCCAACCGAACGTGCACGCATGATGAAAACCGTATTTTCGGTCGAGCTTGCACTCAGGGAGATGTTCAACCCCGACAAAATCAACCTGGCCAGCCTGGGCAACAAAACCCCGCATCTGCACTGGCATGTGATCCCGCGCTTTGAGAATGACAGACACTTTCCAAATTCACATTGGGGCGAAGCAATTCGCGAGAGCAAACCGGCTGCACTTGATGCTGCGGCCATAGAGCTTCTGAAACAAAAAATAAGCGCACATATTACATGCGCGCTCAACACAGACTAGCGCTATAGCCCCAGTCTAAACAACCACAAGACGCTCCACGATCTTGCCGTTTTGCAGATGGCTTTCAATGATCTCGTCGATATCTTCGTTATCTACAAAGGTATACCAGACCGCCTGCGGATAAATCACCAGCAGCGGACCTTCGCCACAGCGGTCAAAACAGCCAGCACGGTTCACACGCACCTTGCCTTTGCCATTCAGATTAAGCTTTTTCACCCGCGCTTTCATATGGTCAAATGCCGCACCTGCACCTTTATCCATGCAGCAAGCGGCACCATCTTCGCGCTGGTTCAGACAGAAAAATACGTGATGTTCAAAATAATTTGTCATAGGGTTCTCGCAATCTTGTTTACTCACATCATTAGTCTGTTTTACTGCGTGGGCAGAAAATCCACCTACCCTACCAAGCTAAAACGCACCTCTACAACATCACCTTGTCTGGATTCCGGCCTTCGCCGGAATGACGATATTGATAAATATTAGGCTTTTGAGCGCAGGCAGCATAATTTTCTCAAAATCTAAATAATCAAGGCGGCGAGGTGAAGACAGTACGTATAGTACGGCAAACCGAAGCCAACGCAGGATATTTGGATTTTCAGAAATCATCCTAGCTATTAAGATTTTGCATTTATGCTAGGCATTCGAGCGCAGACAGTACACATAGTACGGCAAGCGAGAATAACAACGCAGAAATGCAAAAGATAATAGCTATTCAGTGGCAAGGCTGTCTTCTTTGGTAAACGTCCAAGTCCTAGTAATACTCAGAATATCCACTTCCTTGCGTATATCTTCCGGAAACTGTGCATACGGCGCACCGAGTTCCACAATATGTTTCGCCGCTGCATCCAGCACTTTATGCCCGGAACTGCGGTTGATTTCGATCGAATCTACGCTGCCATCCGGCTTGATGGATACGGTCATCTGTAGCTGGCCGTACAATTTCAAATCTCTGGCGGCCTCCGGATAATTGAGGTTGCCGACTTTCTCCACCTTTTGCCGCCATGATTCTACATACAGCGCGTATTTATATTCCTTGGTGCGCCCACCCAAATACTTACGTTTTGGGCGCTTTTGGTAGTCATCCTGCTGTTTGGAAATAACGGCTTCCAACCTGTCCATTTCCAGAGCGGCGGCGGAAATATCGTCTAAATTCAGTTTCTTGGTTGGCGTTGCCTGATTTTCGGTCTGCGCTTCTTTTGCGGCGGCTTTCTGCACCGGCTGCGACTCGACTGTCTTGGTCGCCTTAATTTGTGTCATAAGTTCCTGCGCCTGTTTTTCCAGCTCGGCAACACGCTTCTGCTCACGTATTTCGCTGGCTGTCTGCAGGCTTGCCTGAGCGGCCTGCTTATTATTGGCGGTAGGCTTAGGCGTTGGGTCGGTTTTCTGCTGCTTCAGTACCGGCAATGCCGTTTTCATTTTGCGATTCTGCTCAGTATTGCCGCCACGGTCTAAATTGGCCTGGGCATATACATCGGTGTTTTCTGGTTTCGACTGCGTCTTTGCATTGACCAGAACAACTTCCATCACTGCCAGGTTATCTTTGAATTTATTGAGCTGTGGCTCAAAGTGAATGCTGAGCACAACGGCATGAAACAACACGGAAACCCAAATCGCAATGCTCAAAGCGCTCATAGACTTAAGCTTGAACATGAGTGTGCTCATTGTGTTTAACCCGGTTTTCATATGCACTGTTGTCAGATTAATTACCTTAAGCAACAGATTTTAACGCATCGAGCAGCTTTTGATGTATGCCGCCAAAGCCACCGTTACTCATCACCAGCACATGGTCGCCGGGCTTTGCAGCCTGCTTGATCGCTGTTATCAGCTGGTTCAAATCATCATGCACCTGGGTTTTAGCGCTGATCGGCGCCAGCGCCTCTTTGGCATCCCAACCCAGATTTGCCTGATAGCAGAACACCAGGTCGGCATCTTTCAAACTGGCCGGCAGCGCACTTTTCATCACGCCCAGCTTCATCGTGTTTGAGCGTGGCTCAAGTACTGCCAGAATCCGCGCGCTGCCGACCTTGCCACGCAAGCCAGCTACCGTAGTCTCGATTGCAGTAGGATGGTGCGCGAAGTCATCGTACACGCTCACGCCATTTTCAACGCCGCGCAGTTCCATACGGCGCTTTACGTTTTTGAATTCGCTGAGTGCGGCGATGCTCACATCGACCGCAACCCCAGCATGCCGTGCTGCTGCAATGGTTGCCAGCGCATTCATGCGGTTATGCTCGCCGAGCAAGCCCCAGTTCACACGGCCCTGCATCTTGCCTTGGTATATCACGTCAAAACTGCCATCGCCATGCGCATTGGCGGCCTGCCAGTCAGCATCGGTGCCAAATTTCTCTACCGGCGTCCAGCAGCCTTTATCAATCACGCGCTGCAGGCTCACCTCTTTACCATTGGCCACCACCAGCCCCTGCTGCGGCACGGTGCGCACCAGATGATGGAACTGTTTTTCAATCGCAGGCAGATCTTCAAAAATATCCGCATGGTCAAATTCCAGATTATTCAACACTGCTGTACGCGGGCGGTAGTGAACGAACTTGGAACGTTTATCGAAAAAAGCCGTGTCATACTCATCCGCTTCAATCACGAAGAAAGGAGAAGTGCTTTTTGCATCCTGCACTGGCGACTGTGGCAGCCTTGCCGACACACCAAAATTTTCCGGCACGCCGCCAATCAGGAACCCAGGAGCCAGACCCGCATATTCCAGTATCCATGCCAGCATGGAACTGGTGGTGGTTTTGCCGTGCGTACCGGCAACAGCGAGTACCCACTTACCTTGCAATACATTCTCTGCCAGCCACTGCGGGCCAGAGATATAGGGCAAGCCGCGATTGAGGATTTCTTCCATGAGTGGATTGCCACGTGAAACCACGTTGCCGATCACATAGATATCCGGGTTAAGTTTGGTCTGCTCCGGTGAAAAACCTTCGATCAGCTCTATGCCCTGCGCCTCAAGCTGCGTGCTCATTGGCGGGTAAACATTGGCATCACAGCCAGTGACTTTGTGCCCGGCCTGTTTTGCCAGCACGGCAATGCCGCCCATGAATGTGCCGCAAATGCCTAAAATATGGATATGCATAATTTTCTGGTTATTTTTAAAAGTATTAAATCAGCTCAGGTCAAATTAACCCAAATTCGGTGCCAGCCAGCGCTCCAGATATTCCTTCGGTAGGTTCCGGCGTTTTGCCATATCTTCCAGCTGATCATTGCCTATCTTGTCCACGCTGAAATATTTTGCATCTTTGTGTGCAAGATAAAACCCTGACACTGCCGCCGCTGGCTGCATGGCAAATGAATCTGTCAGCGTCAGGCCGACTTCGTCACATTGCAGCAGTTTGAACATATCCGCCTTTACGGTATGGTCAGGACAAGCCGGGTAGCCCGGTGCCGGACGTATGCCCTGATACTGCTCTTTAATCAGCGCTTCGGCATCCAGTTTTTCATCGGCTGCATAGCCCCATAAATCAGTCCGCACGCGTTCATGCATGTATTCGGCAAAGGCTTCTGCCAAACGGTCTGCCAGAGACTTGAACATGATGGCACTGTAATCATCGTGTGCAGCTTCGAACTGCGCCAGACGTTTTTCCATGCCCATGCCCGCACTCACGGCAAACAAGCCGATGTAATCATCTGTACCTTTAGGCGCAACAAAATCACTCATGCACTGATTAGGGCGCGCTACGCCGTCAATCACCGGTTTCACGGTCTGCTGGCGCATGCCGTACCAAGTAAACGCCACTTCGTTGCGGGTTTCATCGGTGTAGAGCTCGATATCATCGTCATTGACCGTATTGGCAGGCATCAGTGCGATCACACCGCTGGCACTCAACCAGCGACCATCGATGATTTTCTTGAGCATGGCCTGCGCTTCTGCGAACACTTTAGTTGCGGCATCGCCCACGACTTTATCACTGAGGATTGCCGGATAAGCACCCGCCAGATCCCAGGTCTGGAAGAAAGGAGACCAGTCGATATATTGCGCGATCAGGCTCAGATCAATGTTCTTGAATACGCGGCGACCGATGAATTTCGGTTTTACTGGTGCAGCATCTCCCGCGAATGCAAGCTTGGCTTTATTGGCACGTGCCTGCTCAATGGTCAACAGGGGTGTGCCTTTTTTATTCGCATGCTGGGTGCGCGCTTTTTCATAATCCGCCTGCACTTCGGCGATATAGCTGTCTTTGGTTTCCGGCGTCAGCAGTGACTGCATAACAGCTACAGAGCGCGATGCATCCGGTACATAAATCACCGGTCCGTCATAATGCGGTGCAATCTTCACGGCGGTATGCGCGCGCGAAGTCGTCGCGCCGCCGATCAGTAGCGGAGTTTTCAGACCGCTGAAATGCGGGTCGCGCTGCATCTCTTTTGCAACGTAGGCCATTTCTTCCAGCGACGGCGTAATCAGGCCGGACAAACCGATAATGTCGGCATTTTCGGCTTTGGCCATGGCCAAAATCTCTGCTGCCGGCACCATCACACCCATGTTCACCACTTCAAAGTTATTGCACTGCAGCACCACAGAAACAATATTCTTGCCGATGTCATGCACATCACCTTTAACGGTGGCGATGACGACCTTACCCTTGGGCTTGGCGACGATGCCGGTACGTTTTTCTTCCAGCGCTTTTTCTTCTTCAATGAACGGAATCAGGTGTGCCACGGCCTGCTTCATGACGCGTGCCGATTTTACCACTTGCGGCAGGAACATCTTGCCCTGGCCGAACAAATCACCCACCACGTTCATGCCATCCATGAGCGGGCCTTCAATGACGTGTATCGGGCGACCGCCACCTTTGCTCATCACCTCAAGCCGCGCTTCTTCGGTATCTTCTACAATAAACTCGGTGATGCCATGCACCATGGCATGTGTCAGGCGCTGCTGTACACTGACCGGGTTTTCAGTTGTGCCGCGCCACTCCAGCGTGGCCTGTTCTTTACTGCCGCCAGCTTTCAGCGTGCCGGCAAACTCGATCATGCGTTCGGTAGCATCCGGCCTGCGGTTCAGCACCACATCTTCCACGCGCTCTTTGAGCTGTGGTTCCAGATCGTCGTACACGCCCATCATGCCGGCATTGACGATGCCCATGGTCATGCCCGCCTTGATGGCGTGGTAGAGGAATACAGTATGAATCGCCTCGCGTGCAGGGTCGTTGCCGCGGAAGCTGAAACTCACATTGGAAACACCGCCCGAGATTTTGGCATGCGGCAGGTTCTGTTTGATCCAGCGTGTGGCATTGATGAAATCCACCGCGTAGTTGTTATGCTCTTCAATGCCGGTCGCAATGGCAAAGATGTTAGGGTCAAAAATAATATCTTCTGGCGGGAAGCCTGTTCCTACCAATAAATCATAAGCGCGTTTGCAGATCTCGATCTTGCGTTGATAAGTATCGGCCTGGCCTTTTTCGTCAAACGCCATCACGATCACCGCCGCACCATAGCGGCGGCACAGCTTGGCCTGGCGCAGAAATTCAGCCTCACCTTCTTTCATCGAAATCGAGTTGACGATGGCTTTACCCTGCACGCACTTCAAACCTGCTTCGATGACCGACCATTTTGATGAGTCGATCATGATAGGCACACGCGCAATGTCCGGTTCGGAGGCAATCAGGTTGAGGAAATGCGTCATGGCTTTTACGGCATCCAGCATGCCTTCATCCATGTTGATGTCTATCACCTGTGCGCCGTTCTCTACCTGCTGGCGCGCTACGCTCAAGGCTTCTTCATACTGTTCGTTGATGATCAGGCGCGCAAATGCCTTGCTGCCGGTCACATTGGTACGCTCGCCTACATTCACAAACAGTGAATTGTCATCAATGATGAACGGCTCCAGACCAGAGAGCCTGGTGTAAGGCGGCACTTCCGGCACCTGGCGCGGTGGAACATCCTTGATTGCCTCATAGATGGCGTTGATATGCGGCGGCGTCGTGCCGCAGCAGCCGCCGGCAATATTGACAAAACCGCTCTCGGCAAACTCTCTTACCAGGTTTGAAGTCACATCTGGCGTTTCATCAAAGCCGGTGTCGCTCATTGGGTTAGGCAGGCCGGCATTCGGGTAGATGCAGACGAACGTATCGGCAATTTTTGACAGCTCTTCTGCATAGGGGCGCATCAAGGTCGCACCCAGCGCGCAATTCAGGCCGATAGTCAACGGCTTGGCATGGCGTACCGAATGCCAGAATGCAGTCACCGTCTGCCCTGAAAGAATGCGGCCTGAAGCATCAGTCACGGTGCCGGAGATCATGATCGGCAGGGTATATCCAACCTCTTCAAAATAACTGTCAATCGCGAACAGGGCGGCTTTGCAGTTGAGCGTGTCAAAGATAGTCTCAACCATCAGGATATCAGCCCCGCCAGCCACTAAGCCGCGCACTTGCTCGTGGTAAGCACTCACCAACTGGTCGAAACTCACATTACGCGCTGCCGGGTCGTTCACATCTGGCGAAATTGAAGCGGTTTTAGGCGTAGGGCCCAATGCGCCCGCAACAAAGCGCGGTTTGTCCACCGTGCTGTATTTGGCGCAGGCGGCTTTGGCCAGCTTGGCAGCCTCTACGTTCATCTCGTACACCAGATGCGCCATGTGGTAGTCATCCTGCGCTACGCTGGTCGCACCAAACGTATTGGTCTCGATGATGTCGGCACCGGCCGCCAGGTACTTCTCGTGTATTTCCTGAATCACCTGCGGCTGCGTCAAGGTCAGCAGCTCATTATTGCCTTTAACGAACAGCTCGCGCTCCCCGGCCGGTGCTTTGAAATCCGCAAAGCGACCTTTCTCTCCGTTTGGCTTCGCGCCGCGATAATCAGCTTCGGTTAGCTTGTATTGCTGAATCATGGTACCCATCGCGCCATCCAGAATAAGGATGCGCTGTTTCAGCGACTCGCGAAGTTTGGTTTCAGTAGGGGATATAGTCAGCTGGCTCATGTATTAGGCGTATCAATTATAGGCGTATCAATAAATTTGCATGATTTTACCATGCAAGCGAATTTAATTGAGGCACTGGCTAAACTTCACCGCGTCGGTATTGCACAGCTTCGGCAATATGCACAGGCTTAATATGAGTTTCACCCGCTAAATCAGCAATACTACGTGCAACTTTTAAAATACGATGATAAGCGCGAGCTGATAAATTAAGTTTTGAGATGGCGGTTTTCAGCAAAGATAGTCCCGCCTCATCAAGCTGGCAGAATTGATCTATTTCCGAGCTGCCCAGCGCAAAATTGGCCTTGCCCTGACGCTGCAACTGCATGTTGCGTGCATTCTCCACCCGCGTACGAATAGCGTCACTTGCCTCGGCCTTGCTGGCATTTGTCAGTTCATCATCTTTAAGTGCGGCGACTTCAATCTGTAGATCAATACGGTCCAGCAGTGGGCCGGAAATTTTGGCTTTATAGCGTGACACCTGATCCGGAGTGCAGCGACACTTGTTATTAAAGTGCCCCAAATATCCACACGGACAAGGGTTCATCGCGGCAATCAGCTGAAACTGCGCAGGAAAATCGGCCTGCCGTGCAGCACGCGAAATCGTGATATGACCACTTTCCAAAGGCTCACGCAACACCTCCAGCACCTTGCGGTCAAACTCAGGCAGCTCATCCAGAAACAGCACGCCATGATGCGCCAATGAAATTTCACCGGGGCGCGGAATACCACCACCACCCACCAATGCCACGCCCGATGCCGTATGATGCGGCGACCGGTAAGGTCTGCGCTTCCAGTTCTCAAGTTTGTAATTGCCTTGCAGTGACTGCAATGCTGCTGACTCCAGCGCCTCTTCTTCTGTCATGCTCGGTAAAATGCCGGCAAAACGACTTGCCAGCATACTTTTACCGGCACCCGGTGGGCCACTCATTACCACGCTGTGTCCGCCTGCGGCAGCAATTTCCAGCGCACGTTTCGGGCCGGATTGCCCTTTCACTTCGCTAAAATCTGCATAATGAATAGTGTTAGCATGATTGGCAGCCGGCAGTTGCTCCAATACAGTGCGTCCGGTTAAATGTGCACACACTTCAAGTAGTGAGTTTGCCGGATAAACAATGGCATCATTTACCAGCGCGGCTTCTGCCGCACTATCCTGGGGCAAAATAAAAGCGCGGCCACTTTTATAGGATTTGTAAGTCATCGCCAGCGCACCGCGTATCGGGCGCAGTTCGCCGGTGAGCGCCAATTCGCCTGCAAATTCATACCTGGACAAGGCATCAGCAGGAATCTGCCCGCTGGCGGCTAGAATACCCAGCGCAATTGGCAAGTCATAACGGCCGCTCTCTTTAGGCAGATCGGCAGGAGCCAGATTAACTGTAATGCGCCGCGCCGGGAATTCAAACTGTGCCGTCTGCAACGCAGCGCGCACACGGTCCTTGCTTTCTTTAACCTCGGCCTCCGGCAAGCCGACAATGGTAAAACTGGGCAGGCCATTAGCCAGATGCACCTCCACCGCCACCTCTGGCGCATCCATGCCGGTAAGGGCGCGACTGTAAAGAACCGCCAGACTCATTTCACAGTACTCATAGCAGTGCTCACAACAGTGCTCAAGATTCTTGCCGTGCTTCTAATTCGGCAAGCTTAGCTTCCAGCAACGCAAGCTTCTCGCGTGTATTGCGCAGCACTTCGGCCTGCACTTCAAATTCCTCGCGTGTGACAAGTTCCATTTTGGTGAATATGCCCTTTAATAGTGCATTTATATTTTTCTCAACATCCGCCAAAGGTGAGGAATTTACTACATCTTTGATTTTATTGGATATTTCATTAATCTTGTTAGAGTCAAACATATTAAATCCCTTTATATTTAGCACCAGTTTAGCAGATTATCTAAAGAATTTATATTAAAGGCCAAATATAACATATATATATCTCATTGATTAATAACAATAAAATTGTTGGCACATGCCTTGCTTTATATTCAACGTGAGCTTTTCAATTAATCACTTTAATATCAGGAGTTAGCAATATGCGTAAATCATTATTATCACTTGCAATTTTAAGCGCGCTTTCCATGCCTGCCATCGCGCTGGCAGAAGAAGCTGCACCTGCTGCTGCACCGGCATCACCACACACTGTTGCCTACAACGTGGGTTTATACAGCCAATACATTTTCCGCGGCCTAACCCAAACCCGTGAAGATCCAGCATTACAAGGCGGTGTTGATTACACACATGCCAGCGGTTTTTATGCAGGCGCATGGGGTTCAAACATCAGCTGGTTAACTGATGCTGGCGCTTACAAAAGTTCCAGTTTAGAGCTTGATTTATACGGTGGTTTTGCCAACACCATCGGTGAATCTGGCATTGGCTACAACGTAGGCTTGCTGCAATACATTTACCCAGGTAGTAAAAATAGCGGTTTCAAGAAAGCTGAAACCACTGAAGTTTACGGTAGCCTGAGCTATGGCTGGTTACAAGGTAAAGTTTCTGCTGTAGTTTCAGATGGCGCGTTTGGTTTCGATAATGCTGATGGCACAACCTATTCTGAACTGAATTTGAACGTACCTTTACCATATGGCAAAGGCTACACAGCAATCGCTCACGTTGCTTATCAGGACTTCACCGGCCGTACCAACGGGGTTTCAAATAGTGATTATGACTACACTGACTGGAAACTTGGCTTAACAAAAGCTTTTGACAACGGCGTAAACGTTGGCGGCTATTACACAAGCGTTGATGCCAAGAAAACTTTTGTACCTGATGCATCAGGTCAAAACCTTGTGAAAGATCAATTCACAGTGTTCGTACAAAAAACTTTCTAATCAGTTAATTTGTACTGCTAATCTCTGCGGCATCAGTTAAATAAAACAGATGCCGCATTCCGACAGAACCAGGAGGTACGTATGAAATTTGTATCCGCAATTATCAAACCATTCAAACTGGATGAGGTAAGAGAAGCCTTATCTATTATTGGCGTGCAAGGCATCACCGTAACTGAAGTTAAAGGGTTCGGTCGCCAAAAAGGTCACACCGAGCTATATCGCGGTGCTGAATACGTGGTGGATTTTTTACCTAAAGTTAAAATCGAGATCGCCATTCAGGACGATTTGCTAGACCAAGTGATTGAAGCCATTGAAAAATCTGCTGCAACCGGCAAAATCGGTGATGGCAAGATTTTCATCTTCAATCTTGAACAAGTTTATCGCATCCGCACCGGTGAAACCGGCGTAGAAGCTTTATAAGGGGATCATGATGAAAAAAATACTATCGATGTTCGCCTTGGTCACAATGTTAGGCCTTGGCTTTACCGCTAACACGTTTGCTGAAGATGCAGCACCATCTGCTGATACAGAGGCAACTACACCTGTAGCTGACGCTGCCCCAGCAACTGATGCTGCACCTGTCGCAGCGCCCGCAGAAGCAGCTCCGGCACAAGCCGCTGCCGCCCCTGCGCCAGTGCCTAACAAAGGTGATACAGCATGGATGCTGATTTCAACCGTGCTGGTTACCTTAATGGTTATTCCTGGACTGGCATTGTTCTACGGCGGCCTAGTGCGTCAAAAGAACATGCTATCCGTGCTCATGCAAGTATTCATGATTTTCTCACTCATGGCAGTATTGTGGGCGATCTATGGCTACAGCGTGGCGTTTACCGGCGGCAGCCCGTTCTTTGGCGGATTGAGCAAGGCATTCCTGGCTGGCATTACCCCTGATTCACTGGGGGCTACTTTCAGCAAAGGCGTGTATATCCCTGAACTGGTGTTTGTGGGCTTCCAACTGACTTTCGCAGCCATCACTCCGGCTTTGATCGTGGGTGCGTTTGCTGAACGCATGAAGTTCTCTGCAATCCTGCTGTTCATGGTCATCTGGTTTACATTCTCTTACCTGCCACTGGCACACATGGTTTGGTACTGGGACGGCCCTGATGCAATCACCAATGCAGCTTCACTGGAAACTGTAGTGGCAAATGCAGGCTGGTTATGGGCTAAAGGCGCGCTGGACTTTGCCGGTGGTACCGTTGTACACATCAATGCTGGTGTGGCTGGTTTAGTAGGTGCAATCATGGTTGGCAAACGTATTGGCTACGGTAAGGAAGCATTAACACCACATAGCCTGACATTAACCATGGTAGGTGCAGCATTACTGTGGGTGGGCTGGTATGGCTTCAACGCCGGTTCTAACCTTGAAGCAAACGGTTATGCAGCACTGGCTTTCGTTAACACCACCATCGCAACAGCAGCGGCTACTTTGGCATGGTCATTCACTGAATGGTCATTAAGAGGCAAACCTTCAATGCTGGGTGCCGCTTCCGGTGCGGTAGCTGGTTTGGTTGCAATCACTCCGGCTTGCGGTTTCGTAGGTCCTATGGGTGCCATCATCATTGGTCTGCTGGTTTCACCAATCTGCTACTTCTTTGTAGCTAAAGTGAAATACTGGTTAGGTTACGATGACGCTTTGGATGTGTTCGGCATCCACGCTGTAGGCGGTATCTTTGGTGCCCTGGCTACCGGTGTGTTCGTGAACCCGGCACTAGGCGGCGTAGGTGTAGTTGACTACGTGGCAAACGGTGTATCAGCTTACGACTTTGGTGCCCAAATGACGGCTCAAATTACCGCTGTAGTGACTGCAATCGTACTCTCTGGCGTTGTATCATTCATCGCATTTAAGATTGTAGATGTGCTGATTGGCCTGCGCGTAAGCGAAGAATCTGAACGCGAAGGTTTGGATACCAGCGCTCACGGTGAACGTGCTTACCATAGCTAAATTAAACATAGCTAAATTACAATATTTAAATATTGATTTAAACATTGCATGAAAAGAGAAGGGGCGCATATGCGCCGCTTCTCTTTTTCTATTACCGCGCTCAAATAACTGCTGATTAAGCCAGAATCTGCCCTGCGGTATAGAGTTCATCCAATTTGGAATTGGTGATATCGGTTCCCACAATATTCACCAAATTCACAAATGAGTTTCCACCGCCATCTCGATCAATCTGCAATATAGTGTCATTCATATGCAGAAATTGGCCTATATTGCCTGCGTTCACGGCACCAGGTGCAAACATACCGGTTAAATCCAGTATATCTTCACCCGCTTGCAGCAAACTATTCAAATTTGTAACAAAGCCGCGTCTAACTATCGTATCAAACCCCAAACCGCCATTCGACGTTGCATTCACTGGAGCAAACACATAGGTACCCTCGCCACCATTCAGCGTATTCAGGCTTATGGTTAGTCTTGATCACAATGCTAAACTTACATTTTTTACGCAACAATTAAAAAAATATTAAACATAAACAATAAAATATCTATATATTTCATATTGTTATATAAATTATTAATATAAAATTTAATTTAATTAATGGGAAATAATCCCATATAATTGGTAATATACTACATAAAAAAATGTATTTGCAAATCTAATTTTTTACTTGGTATTTTTCTGGAATTTAGAGGCTTTTTGCCAATTCTTTTACAAAAGACTAATCATCGCTATACACTGTTGAAAATTAAAAAAAACTACATATGCTGACCTTTTCATTAAGATTCCTTTGCCGCCTGATTTTCAGAGTAAATGTCAGCGGTACCGCCAACCTACCGCAGCAGGGAAAACTGCTGGTGATTGCCAACCATGAGTCATTTCTCGATGGCTTGCTGCTGGGTCTGTTTCTGCCGATTCGCGCCACGTTTGTGGTGCATACCAGCGTGCTGAATAACCGGTTTTTCCGGTTGATCTTAAAATTAACGCCGTATCTGGCGGTTGATCCTTCATCTCCGCTGGCAATGAAAAAAGTCATTAAGCTGTTGGAGGCGGGCAAGCCGGTGGTGATTTTCCCCGAGGGGCGCATCACACTTACCGGTTCGCTGATGAAGGTATATGACGGCCCGGGTTTCGTGGCTGCCAAAACCGGCGCCATGATTCTACCGGTACGCATTGAAGGTGCGGCACGTTCCTATTTCAGCCGTCTGCCCGACAACTACCCCAAAAAACTGTTCCCTAAAGTCAGCATCACCATTCTGCCTACGCGCCATATCCCTATGCCGCAGGCCGCCACGGCAAAAGCGCGGCGCAAGCTGGCGGGTGATGCCATGCGCCGCGAGATGCAGAACATGCTGTTCAATTCAACCCAGATCAACACCCTGTTCCATGCCTTTCTGGATGCGATATCAAGCTACGGCCGAAGTACAGTCTTGGTAGAAGACCTGCGCCAGGTGGAAGAAACCTATGGCGAGCTGCTGAAAAAGAGTCTGGCGCTGGGCAGGCTGGCAAAAAAAATCACCCAGCCCAATGAGAATGTGGGCGTGCTGATGCCCAATGTCACCAATACCATCTGCCTGATTTTCGGCCTGAGTGCTTTCGGCCGGATCCCGGCCATGCTGAATTACACGGCTGGCAGCGCCGGCATCCAGAACGCATGCACTGCCGCCTGCGTAAAAACCATCATCAGCTCGCGCGAGTTCATTCAGACTGCCAAGCTGGAAGAAACCGTTGCCGGCTTGCAGGGTGTAAACATTATTTACCTGGAAGATTTACGGTCCCGGTTCACCTGGCTGGACAAGCTGTGGCTGATGGGATTTGCCCTGTGGCTGCCCAGGCTGGTTGCAGCAAAAACCAACCCATATGACCCGGCCGTAGTTCTGTTCACCTCGGGCAGCGAGGGCAAACCCAAGGGCGTTGTGCATTCGCACAGTTCCATTCTGGCTAATATTGCGCAGATCAGATCCATCATCGATTTCTCGCTGCAGGATAAATTCATGATGGTGCTACCGCTGTTTCACGCCTTTGGCTTTACCTGCGGCGCCATTATGCCGCTGGTGGCCGGCAGCCGCCTGTTTGTGTATCCATCGCCGCTGCACTATCGCGTGATTCCGGAAGTGATTTACGACCGCGGCTGCACTGTACTGTTTGGCACCAGCACGTTTCTGGGCAATTACGCCAAATTTGCCAACCCTTATGATTTTTACAAATTACGCTATGTTGTTGCCGGGGCGGAAAAACTCAATGAAGAAGTACGCAAAACCTGGGCAGATAAATTCGGTATCCGTATTCTGGAAGGCTATGGCGCAACCGAATGCGCGCCGGTGCTGGCAGTCAACACGCCCATGGCCAACAAGCCGGGCTCGGTTGGCACCATGATTCCGGCACTGGAATCAAAGCTGGAACAGGTACCGGGCATAACAGATGGCGGCCTGCTGTCGGTACGCGGCCCGAATGTGATGCTGGGCTATTACCTGTACGACAATCCGGGAGTGATCCAGGCTTACTCTGAAGGCTGGCACAGCACCGGCGATATCGTACACATAGACCCGGATGGTTTTTTGTTCATTAAAGGGCGCGTGAAACGCTTTGCCAAAGTGGCCGGTGAAATGGTCTCGCTGGAAACCGTAGAAGCCATTGCCAACGAGGCTTCACCGCATCACCAGCATGCAGCCACCACACAGACCGACCCGCAGCGCGGTGAAAACATTGTGCTTTTCACCACAGACAGCAATTTAAGTCGCGAGCAACTCAGCAACAGTGCCAAAGAATTAGGCAGCCCAGAGCTTGCCATAGCCAGGAAGATTGTCATAGTTGAAGTATTGCCGCTGCTTGGCACCGGCAAAACAGATTACGTCACTTTGAAAACTATGGCCGAGAAAACCATGGCTGAAAGCGCATAATTTTAGCAACAGCGCCTGGTTATTATCGCCCTAGTTACAGCCAATTTATAATACTTACATTAAATAAACACCATAACTAATTGTAAATAGAGCACTTGATTTAGAAATTTTTGCAAAAGGCTAAAAAAACATATAACATCAAGTCAGCATATGAACATGTTAGCCAGACAGCCTGCTGACTGTCCGTGCATAAGTTAATTACCACTTAAGAGGTGATCGCCATGAAAATTCAATCCAGATTACTGGCAATATTGCTGGCACTTTGTGCCGGCACCACACATGCAGCCGCAACAGGCAGCCTAAGCGTTACTGCGACAGTTAGTGGAACCTGCACATTAACTACAACCCCGGTGGCTTTTGGCGCCTATGATCCGGCTTCCGGCACAGACGACACGGCTACTGGGGCAGTAACGGTCACCTGCACTAGCGGTACTGACTATACTGTTTCTCTTGACGCTGGCGCTAATGAAACCACACCAGACGATATTACTACTCGCCGCATGAAAGCCAATGCATCAGACTATCTGCCCTATCAGCTTTATCAAGATGCTGCACATAATACAGCTTGGGGAGATACCGGCGGAGCGATACTTGGTTCAAGAACTGGTGATGGCAGCCCTCAAGCGATTGATGTTTATGGTGTAATTGTTAAAAATCAGTATGTGGCAGCAGGGTCTTATGTTGACACTGTCGTTGTCACAGTTACTTACTAGGTGAATTTTATGCTGCGTTCCTTGGCTTTACGTTTCTTAGTTTATAGCTTCATTAGCTTATTCATATCCAACTCTGCCTACGCAGCTGATCTTGCAATATTGCCGGTGGGGCTTAGCCTTACCAGCAGCAACACCAAAGGCATGATTACCGTCAGCAACCGCGCAAAAGAAAGTATTGTGTTACAGGCAGAAGCAGTATCCTGGACACAAGCAGACGGTAAAGATGAGTACGCGCCAACCCGTGAGTTATTGATCAACCCACCATTATTTACCATTCAACCGGGGCGTTCACAGGTTTTACGTGTCGGCTTACGCCAAGCGCCAAACGCCAAGCAAGAGACTGCTTACAGGCTGCTGCTGCGTGAAGTACCTCCAGCATTGCCTACCAATGCTCAAGTTAACGAAGGTAAACAAGGCAATGTTCGCGTTTTGTTGCAGGTACGTCTGCCCGTATATATCAGCCCAACAACGCCTATCAGACTTGAACAATGGCAGGCTCAACGCAACGCCGACGGTTCTATTGCGCTGAAAATCAACAACACCGGTAATGTGCACACACTGGTAAATGAACTAAAACTCCGCAGCGCCGATGCCGCGGCTGACTCAACTCCTGTTGCGACCGCCAAGGCTGGCAACGTCGTATTTCCGGGCCAAAGCTATAGCTGGAATTTAAAACCACAGGCCAAACTACAGCAGAAAGACTTCATACTTGAGGTAAAAACAGATAGGGGCCAACAGAATGTTCCGCTCGATCTGGGTCCTCCATAGACGTAAAAAAAATCGATTCTCGGTCAAGTATATTCTGCTGACCCTGATGCTATTAGGCACTTTCGCCTTTAATAGCATCGCCAAAGCCGATGATGAGCCATTATTTCTTGCGGTTAATATTAACGGCATTGAGCTTGGAGACGTCGTTACGATACTACGCGCGAGTAACGGCGACTTGCTTGTTTCCGAACAGGATGTGCTCTCATGGCGACTCAATTCCGCAAACTGCGAAAGATTATGGCTAGAGGGCAAACCTTATATACGCCTTGATGATCTGGCTGGCGTCAATTCCCAGATTGACGCGGGCACCCAGACCCTGTTGCTACTGGCACCAGCTACTGCATTTCTGGCAAATAAACTGGACTGCGGCACCGAGAGTGCAATCGGGCTTTCCCCAACCCAGGTCGGTGGTTTTTTAAACTATGATTTGAACTGGCAGCGCACAAATAACCAGGATAGTGGCGGCGGCCTATTTGAAATTGGCACGTTTAATAGCAAAGGCAGCGGCACAGCCACTGGCGTATGGCGCAGCAGCGGCCCCCAACGCGAGTGGACGCGATTAGACACCACATGGAACATTGATATGCCAAAAAACATGCAAAGCCTGCGTTTTGGCGATGCAATCAGCCGCAGCAGTAGTTGGGGCCGGTCAGTACGTTTTGGCGGCATTCAGTGGGCAACCAACTTTGCCACTCAACCTAACTTCGTCACCTTTCCACTGCCATCCATGCGCGGTGAGGCAGTAGTGCCATCGACTATCGACATTTATGTCAACAACTCGCGTCGCCTGCAAAAAAATGTAGAGCCAGGCCCATTTGATCTGGTGAATGTGCCGGTGGTCACCGGTCAGGGCGAGCTGCAATTGGTAGTCAATGACCTGCTAGGCCGACAGCAAATAATCACGCAACCTTACTACGCCAGCCAGCGCCTGCTGCAACCGGGGCTGCGCGATTTCTCTTTTGAGGGCGGCTCCTTGCGCGAGAATTACGGCATTGACAGCGCGAGCTATGGACGTTTCATGCTCAGTGGCACTGACAGACTCGGGCTTAGTGCGGACTTTACGCGAGAACTGCGGGCAGAGGTATTGAACAACCAGCAAACGTTTGGTGCCAGCGGTGTTTGGCTAATGCCCAAGCTCGGGTCAGCCTATCTGGGTACACTTAACTTCGGTGCCGCCGCCAGCCATGGACCAAATAACGAGGGTTTGCTTTACTCCTTGGGAGCGGAACGTCAGGCACGAAATTTCAGCTACAGTGTTCAATCGCAATACAGCGAGCGGGATTTTGTGCAGCTAGGCCAACTGACGGGTTCCAGGCCACGCCAAACTTTTACGGCTAGTCTCGGCATGCCGCTTGGCAGCAATAGCTTTGGTTTAAACTACCTTCAACAATCCACTTGGGAAGGCGACAGAAATCGCCTGCTTTCTGCAAATCTCAGTAGGGGCTTGGGTAGTTTTGGGTTTCTCAGCATCAACGCGCTGCGCAACTATACTGGCGAACCGCGCAACACGGTCAGCATCGTGCTCACCATTCCGCTTGATGCAAGCACCAGCGTCAGTGCCGACATAACGCGCCAGGGCGACCTGGAAAGAAAAACCGTACAAATGCAGCGTAATGCACCGGCAGGAGATGGCTTTGGTTACCGACTACGTGCCACCGATGACGATCAATATTTAGCCGGAGGTACATTAAATACAGAACGGGCAAGCTTTACAGCCGAAACTGCCAGCACCAATGGTAAAGACAGCTACCGGGCAGGGGCAAGTGGCGGCATTGCCATCGCCGGTGGTGGCGCTTTCCTTAGCCGACGGATTAATGATAGCTTTGCCGTAGTCAAGGTTGATAACTATCCCGGCGTGCGTGTTTACCGGGAAAATCAAGAAGTGACCCGCACTGACAAATATGGGCGGGCGTTAGTTCCCAACCTGCGCGCCTACCAGAAAAATCTGATAGGGATTGAACAGTCAGACCTGCCGCTGGATGCTGAAATAGATGAACTCAATCTAAGGCTAGCACCGGCCATACGCAGTGGCGTGGTGGTGGACTTTCCTGTGCGCCACAATCGTAACGTCAGTTTTCGTTTAGTGAATGAAAAAGGCATAGCGCTCGTCCCTGGCACCCTGGTACAAATAGAAGGCGATAAACGTGAGTTCCCGGTAGGTTATGATGGCCGTGTGTTTATCAGCGGTGTTAATTTGATTAATCGACTGTTTAGCGAGTGGGCTGGCCAACGCTGCAGTGTTGAATTGATTATTAAAGATAGCGCAGAATTATTACCGGATTTAGGCACACTAACCTGTAAAGGAATACCACCTTGAAAAAGCCTTTTCTTATTCTCCTCACCACCGCAGCACTTGCCATGCCGCAATCTGCATCGGCACTTTGCATTATCTGTTCATGCTCGGTCGCCATCAATTCCATTGTCAATTTCGGCACTTACAATCCATTGCCCGGCAGTGCCGCCGATACGGCAGGCCACTTTACGGTTACCTGTGACCTGACCCTGGGATTACTCGGCACTTACACAGTAGCCTTAAGCAAAGGCGGCAGCAATAGCTATGCGCCTCGCAAAATGAGCAGTGGCAGCAATACACTTAATTACAATCTTTATATTGATGCAGCACGAACCGCCGTCTGGGGCGATGGCAGCGGCGGCACCTCAATCGTGAGCGACCCATCGCTGCTGACACTGCTCGGACATGTGGTCAGAGAATATGACGTCTACGGCCGTATTCTGCCCAACCAGCAGACTACGCCGCCGGGCACCTACAACGACACAATCACCGTCACGGTTACCTATAACTAGAAATACCCCCCCTGAAAATGTCTATAGCATAAACTGCCGGGGGCATAATATTGACACGCAACCGCACTTTATCCATAACTGACACCAAGCACTAAGTTAAGACTATATAATCAATACCATTAAATATTTTAACGGCCACGCGTCATTAACCCAGCATTTGCAAAAACCACCGAAAGCGCCTCATGAGCAACCAATTTAAATTAATGAAAGAAAAACGTTTTCGACCATTCTTCATGACCCAATTCTGGGGTGCGTTTAATGACAATATGTTCAAAACCGCACTTATTACTTTGGTTGCCTTTCATGCGGCAAGCCTAACCTCCCTGGACTCGGCTTTACTGGTAACGATACTGCCTGGCATATTCATACTGCCGTATTTTCTGTTTTCCGCCACTGCCGGCCAGCTGGCAGACAAGTATGAAAAATCGAAGATTATCCGGCTGGTGAAAGTGTTTGAAATCTGCATCATGCTATTTGCCAGCGCCGGGTTCTTTCTGCACAGCATCTGGCTACTGGGCGTCGCGCTGTTCATGATGGGTATGCACTCGACACTGTTTGGCCCGGTAAAATATGCTTATTTACCGCAGCACCTGGGCGAACACGAACTGGTCGGCGGTAACGGCATGGTAGAAATGGGTACCTTTGTCGCGATTCTACTGGGGCAGGTATTAGGCGCATGGCTGGCGATCCAGCATCCGCATGAGCTCATTACCAGCATTGCCATCCTGATCATTGCCGTGCTTGGCTACTGGCACAGCCGAGGCGTGCCGGATTCTCCCGCGCAGGAACCATCACTCACCATCAACTGGAACCCGTTCACCGAAACTTACCGCAGCATCAAATTCATCTGGCATCATCAGGCGGTATGGCTGGCAATTATCGCCATCTCCTGGTTCTGGTTTTATGGCGCAACCCTGCTTGCGCAATTCCCCAGCCTTGCCAAAAGCGTACTGCATGGCGACGAAAGCGTATTTATTTTATTGCTCACCATGTTCTCGCTCGGTATCGGCGTCGGCTCACTGCTGTGTGAAAAATTATCCAAAGGCAAAGTGGAGCTCGGCCTGGTGCTGTTTGGCTCAATCGGCCTAACCTTATTCAGCATCGACTTATATTACTCGGGCACACAAATCCACCAGCACTGGGACAACAAAGCCCTGTTCGACTACGCAGCATTTATCAGTAAACACTTTGATATACATGGCAACCTGATCTTCAGTCATTGGCGCCTGATTATGGACATAGTGCTGATAGGCCTGTTCGGCGGCTTTTACATTGTGCCTTTATATTCATTTGTGCAATCCCGCGCCGAGAAAAGCCACCAGTCGCGCGTGATTGCCGCCACCAATATTCTGAACGCTTTGTTCATGGTCACGTCGGCCGGGTTTTCAATCTGGATTTTTAAACAAGGTTTGAATATTCCCGAGTTATTTCTAGCTACAGCTCTGCTCAATATCATTGTCATGATTTATCTGTGCGCGCGACAACCCGCTTATTACACATCATTTATGAGCTGGATCCGGCATAAACCTTAACTACTATACGAAAGGGCGCTTCTGTAAATTTAAGTTTGGGATGCAGTACAAGGCGCACGGAACGCAGAAAGCGAGATAGTATGGGGTATACATCGAGATTGCGAGTACCGCGCAACGCAGTAATGCGCCTAAAATTGAATTTATAGAAGTGCCCGATAAATAGCTTTCACCTTATAATAGTGCTTCCAATTCAACACGTCGCATATACATGTCTTTGATTAAAAAACTGCATCAATTCATCTGGCAGGTTTCATCCAGGCTAGGCCCGTTTGCCCCATTTATCGCCCTGCTGATACTGAGTCTGGCTGTGCTTTCGGCATCACGCCTCGGTCTCATCATCTGGAAAATTGATCGCGTGATGAATACCGGCAAGTTAGCCGAAATATTATTGCAGGGGATTCGTGTCGATATCATGCAGTTCTGCTTTATCGCTTTAATACCGGTGCTACTGGCGCCGGTTCTCGCGACAAAACAGTTATTTAAAATCTGGCAGAAATTCACTTATGTCTGGGTAGTACTGGCTTTAGTATTGCTGGTGTTTCTGGAAGTAGCCACACCGGGCTTTATCAACGAATACGATGTGCGCCCGAATCGTATTTTTGTTGAATACCTCAAATACCCCAATGAAGTGTTCAGCATGTTATGGCGCGGCTTCAAGGTCGATATTTTTGCCGTACTCATTTCGGCCAGCATTGCACTATGGCTGGCACATCGCTACATGCGGCCTTGGCTCAGCATGCAGCCAAGCTGGTCAAATAAAAAACTCTGGTTGGTCTGGCCTTTGGTTTTCATACTGGCTGCTTTGGGCATCCGCTCATCACTGGGTCACCGTCCGGCTAACCCGGCGATGTTCGCCATCACCGCCGACAGCATGGTCAACAGCCTGGTGCTCAACTCGGGTTATTCCGTCACCTACGCCAGCTATACCTTGATGCAGGAAACCAAATCCAGCGACATCTACGGCAAAATGCCGCGTGAAGAGATATTCAAACTTACCGGTGCCAAAGACGCGGATATCCCGACTCTCACCACACTGCACCCCAGCCACAAACGTGAAAAACCACTGAATCTGGTCATCATTCTGCAAGAAAGCCTGGGAGCAACTTTTGTAAAATCGCTGGGCGGCACCCCGGTAACGCCGAATATTGAAAGACTCAAAGAACAGGGCATCTGGTTCGAGCAGTTATATGCCACTGGCACCCGTTCAGTACGCGGCATTGAGGCCGTCACTGCCGGTTTTGCGCCGACACCTGCTGACAGCACGGTCAAACTCTCCAAGTCACAAAAGAACTTTTTCACGCTGGCTGCCTTGCTTGAAAAACGTGGCTACTACACAGAGTTTATTTACGGCGGTGAATCGCATTTTGACAACATGCGCAGCTTTTTTACCGGCAATGGTTTTAAAGGCATCATCGAACAAAAAGACTATCAAAACCCGGTATTTGTTAGCAGTTGGGGCGTTTCCGATGAAGACCTGCTCAACAAAACACATGATCAACTGCTTGCCCACCACAAGGCAGGCACGCCATTTTTCACATTGGCGTTTTCATCTTCCAACCATGCGCCGTTTGAGTTCCCTGATGGCCGTATTGACCTTTATGAACAGCCGAAAGGCACTGATAACAACGCCGTGAAATATGCGGACTATGCAATTGGTGAATTTTTCAAAAAAGCACAGAACAGCCCTTATTGGAAAGATACCGTGTTCCTGATCGTTGCTGACCATGACATCCGCGTGCGTGGCGTATCACTGGTACCGGCTGACCACTTCCATATCCCGGCACTGATTCTGGGCGCGGATATCAAGCCCGAGCGTTACACCGGCATGGCAAGTCAGATCGACCTGCCGGTAACACTGCTGTCACTGATGGGTATAGAAGCACAGCACCCGATGACCGGGCGCGACTTATCCAGCCTTGCGCCTGATACCCGTGGCCGTGCCATGATGCAATACAACGCCAATTTTGGCTGGATGGAAGAAACGGACCAAGGCAATCGGATGGTTGTGTTACGCTCAGGCAAGGCACCTGCACACGGCATTTACGACCCAAAAACCAAGCAGCTCAAGGAAACCAGCACGCCTGCCAACGCAAAGGATCTGGAGCAACGGGCACTGGCTAACGCGCTGCTGCCGGACTTGCTGTACAACGAACAGCGCTACCGCCTGCCACAATAGCTTATGGGTTCGCAAAACAAACAAGCCAGCATGCTTACCTGGCCTATCATACGCAAAGGTCTGGCTTATATTTTCAGTGGTAGGCTTTACGTTAAAAATGGCCATTTACCGCCAGCCGAACACGTCATTCCTGCCGATTTTATCGGCATCTGCGTGGCCTCTGCTGCCGATGCCACCATGGATGACTATGTCATTGCACAATTACGTTTACTCGGCATCAATCAGGTGCGCCTCGACTTCAGCTACGGCGATCTGCAAAACTTCAACGCACGCTTTCTGCAACGCCTGATTGATGAGAAATTACAGATCACACTGCATTTGGTACAACCTTTCGCCAATTCAAAAAACATGGCCAGTGCAGCGGAACATGCTAACTGGCAGGCATTTCTGATTGCAGTACTTGAGCGCTTTGGCAGTCAGGTTAAACGGGTTGAAATCGGCGCCACCATTAATAGAAAACGCTGGGCAGGCTATACCGTAGATGGTTTTCTACAGGCTTGGGACATCGCCTACCGGGAAATCAAACAGCGCGGCATCACACTGGCAGGCCCAAACCTCACCGATTTCGAGCCTATCTACAACATTGGCATACTCAGCATGCTCAAGGCCAGAAACCAGCTGCCGGATATCCACACCGATAATTTATTCAGCGAGCGCGTTTCCGAGCCGGAGCGCTTTGACCACCGCATTTTCAAATACCGCTGGGCTACAAAATTCAAATACAACCTGGTTAAAAAAGCGCGTTTGCTTAAAAAGATCAGCACTGATTTTGGCGTAAATCATTTCATGTCACCGGTAGCATTCTGGGCAATTTACCGTATAGAACGCCTGTTACCTGACGGTGAGCAAAAACAGGCTGATTATTTAGCACGTTACATGCTGCTCAATGCGGCATCCGGCGCGTTGGATCAGGCATTCTGGGGGGCGATGATCTGCCACCGCGAAGGCTTGATAGATGACGGACTGAACGATGCCGATTACCCGGCGCTGGAACGCGTGACCCACTACGCCAGTGTAGATGGTGACAGACAGCATTTCAGGCACCACGCAAGTTTCTACGCCATGAAAACGGCGGCAGGCATGCTGCAAGGTGCGCAATACAAGTCTGCACTCGCTAGCAGCAACGGCCTGGAGATTCACCACCTGCAAACAGCGCAGTACCATGTGCATGCCTTATGGACCATTAACGGCAAAGTCGCCTTGCTACAAAGCATCTACCATTCTGCAGACCTACAGCAGGCAGAGGTTATTGATCGCGACGGCCGCACGCTTGATAAAGCACCGCTGATTGTGAGTGAATCGCCGCTTTACCTACGCTGGCCTGTAGCCAAAAGCATAGTGGTTAAGCCTAATTTAAGCCTTGCAAAAGACCTGGCGATACATGCGCACATTCAGGGGCAGCAATACTACACTTTCCATGAAGACGGCTGGTTTGGCTTGATACTAGCCAAAAATGCAGACGAAGCGGCACTGCTGGCACAGCAACTGCACCCAGCCAATTTGAGCAGCCCGCAAAAAAATGCCGCATTGCGTCATGCGCGCAACGCAATCTGGGCGCTGCCTGACCCGCGAGATTCCTCACGCAGAATTACCGTGAAACAGCCGGTGAAAATGTATCCGCACAAGCAGTTTTTTGATCGCTTTAAACCCAGCAAAGCCAAGCGCAGCTGGAACGGCGCAGTAGAGCTGCTAAGACGTGGTATAGATACCGCCCAGCCTGTCGCGTTCTTTGAAAAAGAGCATGACACTACACTGAAACAGAATTTTTATCTCTGTGACTACGTTACGGCAGATTGCTCGGTCGGTGAGCTGTTTGTACACTTTGCCCAAGGCCATAAGGATTTTCACATTGCCGCTAAAAACGTAACCATCACTGCCGAAGAAACCTACCGGCAGCTTGGCCAATACCTGCACCAAATGCACAAGAACGGTACTTTCTTCAGAGATTTGTCCGGCGGTAATGTGCTGGTGAAAGTGCAAGAAAATAAACAATTAAACTTCTCACTGATTGATACGGCACGCGCCCGCTTTTACAACCACGGCACACCGGTCAAACAGCGTATTTCTGACCTGGCGCGCATCTGCAACAAATTGCATTGGGTAGGGCGTAAACGCTTTTTAGGTTTATATCTGGCGAATATCGGTTTAAAACTCACGCCACAGATAAAACTAGCCTTTTATCTGTATGACTTTAAAGTCGCTTTTAAACGTAAGTATGGCCGCAAAGGTATCAAGAAGTTATTAAAGAAATTTAAAAAGTAAACCCTGGAAATCAAGTAAACATATTTCTAATGATAATCACTAGGGCGCTTTAATGACTAAGGTCATGTTGTAAATTCAAGCCGGGCATATGATGTCACTCACGTAATGCAAATGCTGTTAAGCACTAGCGGTACGAATTTTTAAATAAGGAGAAATTACTATGTGGACAAAACCAGCTGCTACTGAAATGCGTTTCGGTTTCGAAGTTACAATGTACGTAATGAACAAGTAATTTGTTCTTTAGCGTCATTTAAAAGGGTGCCTAGGTACCCTTTTTTATTTACCTGCGTTTACTATGTATCTTGGCTTATTATTTACTTGCGCTTAGTAACAAGCACTTATTTTTTAACCTGATTCTGCAAACTACCGGCACCATTACTACCATTGCCGTTAAATACAAATTCCTTAGGCAAGAATACCCAAATCTTGCCGGTCTGTTTCATGGCACCGGCTTTGGCACCGGCATCAGGCCCAGCACCCCAGAAAAAGTCGGCACGCACACCGCCCTTGATTGCTCCGCCGGTATCCTGTGCCATCATCATGCGTTTAAGCGGCTTGGTACTGTTAGGCTCTGTAGTAGCCAGAAATACTGGCGCTCCCAATGGTATAAATTTCGGATCAACAGCCACCGTGCGCTCAGCAAGGATAGGCACACCTAATGCGCCTAACGGCCCCGGCAACCCGGCTGGCAGTTCCCTGAAAAATACATAGCTGGGGTTACTGTTCAGCAGCTCCCTGAGTTTAGTCAGGTTATTACGCGCCCAGTTCTTAATACCCTGCATTGAAGCCTGCGCCAGCGTCATTTCACCGCGCTCAACCAATAAACGGCCGATTGAGTTGTATTGATGTCCGTTTTGATCTGCATACCCCACATGCACCTGCTCGCCGCTATCCAGCTGCACTAAACCTGAGCCTTGAATCTGCAAAAAGAACACGTCAATGATGTCATCAATGTAAATAAACTCACGCCCCTTAAGCGGCGAGGCATCGGTCTCAATCTCAGCACGGCTGTAATACGGCACCAGCTTGTTACCCACCAGCCGACCACGCACGCGCTTGAATTTCAATTCGGGGAATACACTATCCAGCTCCACGGTAATCATGTCATTAGGGGCTGCATATAATGGGTTGGGATATTGCGCCGATTTACTTCGACTGCCTTTCAGCAACGGCTCGTAATAACCGGTGATCATGCCGCTATCGCTGCCATCGACATTGGTGGTCTTGTATACAGAAAAGTACTCTTTGAAATAAGCCTGTATCGCCTCATTTGTCGGCTTTTTAGCAGCCTGCTCATTAAGCTGGCTGGCAGCAGTACAGGCTTTTTTCCAGCTTGGCTTGTTAACCAGAGTAGAGCAACCCTGCATCCAGGCCGGCCATGCCAGCGTCAGGTTGTCCAGCTGTAAACCGTCTACATCGTCCCACTGTGCAGGCTTTAATAAACTGTAATCGGGGATTTTTGCATCGGGTGGCTTTACCTCAGGAGCTGTGGTTCCGCCAGGCTTGCCGCCTTCGGGAATTTGCACCGGTGATTTATCCGCACATTCACACTGCGATTTAGGCGGCGCAGGTGGTGTTGCCGGTTTTGTGAGTTTATTCGCGCAGCCCGCAGTCGCTAGAATAAACAATAAAAGTAAACTACCCTGCGCTATTTTTTTCATATTGTTGTTAGCTTTCTTGCTGGTTGCCTGGCATGCAGATCGCCTACAGATTACCTACTCATCACCTAGTGTAGTACTCTAGGCATATTTAACGCAAAGGCCGGGATAATTGCATCAAACTTTGTGCCATCCTCCGCCACCATTTGATAGCTGCCGTGCATCTCACCCATCGGCGTATTGATTACCGTACCGCTGGTATATTGATAGCTTTCTCCGGGATTAAGCAGCGGCTGTGCACCAACCACCCCTAAACCCTTGACCTCCTGCTGTTCGCCATCAGCCTCGGCGATTATCCAATGCCGGCTGATTAACTGCGCCGAAACATTGCCAGTGTTGGTAATCGTCACATGGTACGCAAATGCATAGCGGTTGTGCTCAACATCCGATTGCTCCGGGATAAAGCTTATTTCAACCTTAACCGAGCACTCATAATGATTTGCGTTACTCATAACAAAGCCATTACTAAGCGATCAAACCTGTTGTTGGTGAACTCGGGCTAGCTGAATAAAGCTTTTTAGGCATACGGCCGGCAAGGTAGGCTTCACGGCCCGCTTCAACCGCTTTTTTCATCGCGCCTGCCATCAGCACCGGGTTACCTGCGGCTGCAATCGCCGTATTCATCAAAATACCCTGGCAGCCCAGCTCCATCGCAATAGCCGCATCAGATGCAGTACCCACGCCTGCATCCACAAGCACCGGCACCTTGGCGTTCTCGATGATGATCTGCAAGTTCCACGGATTGAGAATACCCATGCCAGAGCCAATCAATGACGCCAGCGGCATCACTGCCACACAGCCGATTTCTTCAAGCTGCTTGGCAATAATCGGGTCATCCGAGCAATACACCATCACATCAAAGCCATCTTTTACCAGCGTTTTCGCCGCGGCAATGGTTTCTATCATGTTCGGGTACAGCGTATTCGGGTCGCCCAGCACTTCCAGCTTCACCAGTGTGTGGCCATCAAGCAGCTCACGCGCCAGGCGTAATGTACGCACCGCATCGTCCGCAGAGTAGCAGCCTGCGGTATTCGGCAGATAGGTAAATTCTTCCGGCGGCAGATATTCCAGCAGCGAAGGCTCGCCCGCGTTCTGCCCAATATTAGTACGGCGGATCGCCACCGTGACGATTTCTGCACCGCTGGCATCAATCGCCGCGCGTGTTTCAGTAAAGTCCTTATATTTACCGGTACCTACCAGCAAACGTGATTTGTAGGTTTTATCTGCAATTTTTAATAAATCTGACAATTGGGATTCCTTTGATTTGCAACTGTAATAAATATCCGGGGCAGCTTAACCGCCCCCCACTGCACCCACGATTTCCAGCTTGTCGCCATCGGCAAGCGCGGTAACATCAAACTGGCTGCGCGGCACGATATCGCCATTGCGCTCAATTGCCAGCCGCTTACCGGTCAATTCCAGGTGCTGCACAAGCTCGGCCACGGTAAAGGTTGCAGCATCAAAACTGCGGGGTTTTCCATTGATTGTGAGTTGCATGAACTGATTCTTAAGGTAAATACTTAAGCGCTCATTTTACGAAAATAGTGGGGGCATTAGCAAACCTTATGTAGATTATTTACTGCCACCCGCGCATATCAGCCAAAAAACAGCTACCTCACTGCTACCTCGTTGTACAATAACGGAAATTTGTAAATTTAGATTACTCGAAACACAATCCGGAAAACTGACCAATGAATATTCAAAGCCACATCGCAGACCTAGACACTCCTACCGGCGTAATGCGCACTTTTATCCACCGCCCGGTTGGCAATGGCACATACCCTACCATTCTGTTCTACTCAGAGATTTTTCAGCAAACCGGCCCGATTGAACGTGCAGCAAAAATCATGGCAAGCCATGGCTATGCAGTGCTGGTGCCAGAAGTGTTTCACGAACTGAACCCAATCGGCACTGTTTTAGGCTATGACGATGCAGGCCGCGACAAAGGCAATGCCGACAAAGCCGCTAAAGACGTACAAGGCTACGACACAGACAACGCAGCCATGATCGCATTTGCAAAAACCCAACCCTGGTACAACGGCAACATTGGCGCCATGGGCTTCTGTATCGGCGGCCACCTTGCATTCCGCGCTGCATTACAGCCAGAAATCAAAGCTACAGCCTGCTTCTACGCTACCGACCTGCACACACAAGTGATTCCTAACAAACCGGGCCAGCACAGCATGGAACGCCTGAAAGACATCACCGGTGAATTATTAATGATCTGGGGCAAACAAGACCCGCATATCCCAGCCCCAGGCCGCGCCGAAGTGTACAAAAAACTCAGCGATGCCGAACACATCAAATTCACATGGCACGAGTTTAACGCCCAGCACGCATTCATGCGTGACGAAGGCGACCGCTATGACCCACAAACTGCAATGATCTGCTACCAGTTGGCATTGAATCTGTTCAACAGGACGCTGCACCAGTAAGTGAGTTGATTTAACCGCGTGGGCAGAGAATCTGCCCACCCTACGCTACGACATAACTGCAATAAGTTATTATTTTTTAGTTTTCGAGAAGCGAGATGAATTGTGTTGGGAACGCTCATATTTATCGCTGTGATAGTCATTGGTTACATGCATTTGTCGCTGTGGCTGTTGGTACCCGCTACTGTAGCAACGGCATTTCTTGGAATGCACTATCCACCGGAGAAGGCTCTAGTTGCAAAAGAACGTGGGATTTACTGGCGAGCCATTTTGTACTAAATGCCTTTAATGGCAATTTTGGTACTAATACTCTTTGGAATTGGCTGGGGTATTGGGACACTCTTAAAGTAACAAATAATTCGCTTTAGCCCTGTAGGGTGGGCAGATTTCCTGCCCACGTGGAAAGCTTAAATACAACAAACCAATTATGTCGCACCAATCAATGGGGTCAATCAATGGGGTCAGACTCCATTGATTATGTAATTAAAATTAATAGGCAGCGAACCTCAATTAATAATCACACCATGCCTCATATAACCAGCTTTGCCCCCATCTCAGGTGAAATACCGCGTATTCTCATACTCGGTAGTATGCCTGGGCTTGCATCGCTCAACGCCAACCAGTATTACGCTCACCCTCAGAATGCTTTCTGGAAAATCATCGCCACCATTACCGGCTGCCCGGCAGAGGCAGACTATGCTGTCAGAACAGCTGCGCTGAAACATGCAGGCATCGCGCTGTGGGATGTGCTGGAAAGCTGCATACGTCCCGGTAGCTTGGATGCAGATATCGACATGAAGTCAGCAAAAGCCAACAATATTGCCGACTTTTTGCTACAGAATCCTTCGATCAACACCATCTGTTTTAACGGCGCAGCAGCGGAGACGATTTTCAAGAAGCGCATTCTGCCGACATTGCATAACGCAGATTTACGTTACATACGTTTCATGCGCCTGCCATCAAGCAGCCCGGCGCATGCCGGGATGCGGCTGCAAGACAAGATTGCGGCGTGGCAGGCGGCCATAAACATTTAAGCCTGTTGCAGAAAATAAAAAAGGGCAGAATCATCTGCCCTTTTTACTTACCACTTGTTATTTAAGCTTGTAACTTAAACATCTAGTTGTGGACGACCGGCTTCTGGCCAATCCAGGTGGAAGAACTGACCACGTGGTTGGTCTACACGCTCGTAAGTGTGTGCACCGAAGTAGTCACGTTGACCTTGCAACAGGTTTGCAGGCAAACGCTCACTGCGGTAGCCATCGTAGTAAGCCAGCGCTGCTGCAAAACCTTGTGCAGGAATACCGTTAGTTACCGCCAAAGCGATCACTTTACGCCAGCCAGCTTGACCTTCGTTCATCGCGTTGGTGAAGTATGGATCCAACATCAGGTTTTTCAGACGTGAGTTCAATGCATAAGCATCAGTGATTTTTTGCAGGAAGCGTGCACGGATGATACAACCGCCGCGCCAGATTTGTGCGATTTCACCGAAGTTCAGTTTCCAGTTGTAAGCCACTTGTGCTTTATCGATCAATTGGAAGCCTTGAGCGTATGCGCAGATTTTTGAGCAGTACAATGCATTTTTGATCGCTTCGATCACTGCTTTTTTATCTGTTTCTTGTTTGATCACTGGGCCTTTAAGGATTTTGCTGGCTTCAACACGTTCTTCTTTCAGGCTTGAAAGTGCACGTGCATAAACGGCAGCAGCAATCGCGTTAGCCGGTGCGCCCAATTCAAGCGCGTTGGCAGCTGTCCACTGACCTGTACCTTTTTGACCGGCTGTATCAAGGATTTTGTCCACGAGGAAGCCTGGGCCCATTGGGTCTTTTTGTTGCAGGATATCTGCTGTGATCTCAATAAGGAAGCTTGAAAGCTCGCCTTTATTCCACTCTGCAAATACTTTACCGATTTCGTCTGCTTCCATACCCAGCAGGTTTTTCATCAGCCAGTAAGCTTCGCAAATCAATTGCATATCGATGTATTCGATACCGTTGTGCACCATTTTTACATAGTGACCAGCACCGTCAGGACCGATGTACTCAGCACATGAGAAACCGCCTTCAACTGGTTTGCCTGGTTTGCCGCCTTCTAAAGGTGCGCCGGTGACTGCATCTACTTTAGCTGCGATGTCGCGCCAGATTGGCTCTAGACTCGCCCATGCTTTACGTGTGCCAGATGGCATCAGGCTTGGGCCGAAACGTGCGCCAGTTTCACCGCCAGATACGCCTGAACCGATGAATTCGATACCTTTAGCTGCCAATTCTTTTTCACGGCGGATAGTGTCTGTCCACAATGCGTTGCCGCCGTCGATGATGATGTCGCCTTGCTCAAGGAATGGCAATAAAGCGTTGATGGTAACGTCTGTTGCGCTACCTGCTTTAACCAACAGGATGATTTTACGTGGGCGTTTGATACTTAATACAAATGAAGCCAGATCTGCGTGACCAATCACATTCTCGTGTGAAGGCTCGTTCTTTTTACATTCTTCAATGAAGTTCACCATTTTTTTCGGGTCACGGTTGTAAACCGCAATGGTGTAGCCGTGATCGGCAATATTCAGAGCCAGGTTTTGGCCCATAACAGCTAGGCCAACCAGGCCAATATCAGCATTTTTCGTAGTCATTTATCTTCTCTTTTGGAGTTGTTTAATGGAAAGGGGTTTTTTTGTACGCAAGATTATAGAACTTTTTAATGGACTAATCCGCTAAAAATTGATTAGGAAGCAAAATAATTTTGTTTTGGGCCAAATATTTAGCAAATTTTCATAATTCCATCGCCGAGACTGATGTTTTAGTGATAATTGGCAGATATAAAGCACGTGCTGAAGTGGGGTTGCCACCAGTGGTTAACGCAAGAGTTTAATGATTAAATAAATGAATCAAAACGCGGTTAGTAATCGCTACTTCTGCCAGTAGAGTAACCTTGTGGCACATCATTTTGCAATTCCCCGCAGTCTGCACAGGAGTGATCGTGCATGCTAGGACTCAGCACCAGATGAGGGCTGCCACAGAACCTACAATGTAGCGGGTGTATTGCTACCGTTTTATGGTGGTGTTGATGATGTTCCGTTGCGACTTTGGCGCCGCCTAAACCATACTTATTATCCATGGCTGGCTCCATATGAATACTAGCTAGGAATGTTTAAGTTACGCCTTTTTTACAGCATAAGCAAGCATCTTTACATCCCAAAATTATTCGACTTTACCCACTTCAGCCCAGCCCGCATTCGGTTGGTAAGACCGGATCCAATCATATACCTGATCTGCCGGCATAGGCCGCGCAATACCATAACCCTGTGCGACCGTGCAGCCCATACGCAGCAACTGCAAGCCATGCTCGGCAGTTTCTACACCTTCGGCCACGACTTTGCATCTGAAATCACGACCCAGACTAATAATACCCGCTACCATTGCCAGATCGTTGCTGTCCTGAAGCATGTCGCGCACAAATGAGCGGTCTACCTTAATCACCGCCACCGGCAAGCGACGCAGATACGTCAGCGATGAATATCCCACACCGAAATCATCCAGGGCAAAACTCACCCCCAGCAATTTACAGCCATTCATGGTGCGTATTACGCCTGAAACATCTTCAATCGCCGCTGTTTCAGTGATTTCAAACTCCAGATTAGCAGGATTCACTTGTGGAAACTCGCTGAGCATTTGTGTCAACCGCTCGGTAAAATTTTCCTGAATCATGTGTCTTGCTGCAATATTCACACTGACCTGCAAATCAAGCCCGCTGGCCTGCCATGTCCGTATCTGGCCAAGCGCCTCGCAAATCACCCACTCGCCCAGCGTAATTGAAAAATCCGTATCTTCAATAATAGGTAAAAAAGTTGTCGGCGCACGCAGCCCAAGCTCGGGATGCTGCCAGCGGATTAGCGCCTCCAGACCCACCACCTTGCCAAGCTGCATATCCACTTTAGGCTGGTAATACAAACAGAACTCATTATTCGCCAGCGCGACTTCCATTTTTTCTCTATCCTGGCGCAAGCCGCGGAACTGGCGATCATGATCCGTATCAAACTGGCTGACGCTGCTGCCGCCATTCAACTTGGCCTGATACATGGCCTGATCAGCGTTACGCAGCAAAGTATCTGGCTCTGAGTGATCCAGCGGATAAACGGTGTAGCCGATACTGGCAGACACCGTGACCGTTTCACCTGCTACGGTGTAGGGCACTTTAATGGCCTCAAGCAAGCGTGCCAGCGTTTTTCTACACTCTTCAATATCATGCAAACCGCTCAGCAATAGTGCGAACTCATCACCGCCTATACGTGCCACGGTATCGCTTTCACGCAAGCATTGATTCATGCGCTGCGCTAACTGGATCAACAAATGATCGCCTGCTTCATGGCCCAAGGTATCGTTAACCGGTTTAAAACCATCAAGATCAAGACAGCAAACAGCCAGCAGCTCTTTACTGCGCTCGGCACGGGAGAATGCCTGTTGCAGGCGATCTGACAGCAAGGCACGGTTGGGAAGCTGCGTAAGCGGGTCATGGTAGGCCATGCGCTCCAGATTATGCTGATGCTCTTTAGCAGCCGTGATGTCTGAAAACAGGCCTACATAATTGATAAGCTGCTGCGCATCATTACGCACCGTAAATATATCCAGCCAGGCCGGGTAAGCCTCACCCTCGGCACGTCGATTCCAGGTTTCACCGCGCCACTCACCCGCATCACCATCTTGCGACAGCTGCATGCGCTTATCAAAGAAACCCGGCTCATAAATCACAAAGCCCAACTGCTGCGGTGTGCTGCCCAAAGCCGCATCACGTGAAAAACCGGTGAGCTGGGTAAATGCAATATTCACCTCAACAATACGCATCTGCGCATCTGCAATAAAAATACCGTCATGCGCATGATCAAACACACTGGCAGATAAACTCACGCGTTCCGCATTCTTGTGCAGCGTTTCCATGCTCTCACGTAATTTTTTGCGCATTTCCAGAATATTCGCCATGAGCGTATCCGGTTTGGCTACAACATCATCATTCTCTAAATTACCGGCAGCAATACGCTGCATGACATCTATGGCTAAAGCCGGGTCTGCACCTAGCGGCTCTACGATCAACCGACGCAATTGCCACAGGATAATGCCCACCAGCACCGCTCCCAAGGTTGTGCCGATTAAAATAAATATCCAGGAATTAGCCAACCCCGCTGCACGCGCCTCGCTCATCGCATAGGCAATAATCAACTTAAAATCCCAGCTTGGAATCTGTTCCTGTATGAATACCCAGCTGGCGGGTTGCGATTTCAATAAAGCCTGGGCTTTATCGCGGCTGACGTGAGAAGATAAAAAGCGTATTTCGTTATCAGCATCCAGAACGGCGGCAAACCCGGTTTCTAATTGCCGAATGCTTTGTACACTATCACGCACTACTTTCATATCGACTTTAAAACCAACATAGTAGGCGCCAACCACCTCACCGGCCTGATCCAGCATCGGCTCATAACGCGTAATGTAAGGTTCGTCCAGAATCTCCACAACACCGCTAAACGGTTTACCCTGACGCAACGCCACAATCGCCTTGCCGTTGGGATTTAAAACCGTGCCAACTGCTCTGCCGCCTTTTCTTTGCTTAACATTGGTGGCAATACGTACAAAGTTGTTAGCGGACTTCACAAATATGGTGGCTGTGCCCCCATCCATTTCTGCCACGTAATCCACCAGCTCGTTATTATTGGTGAGCGGCGTCTCGCCCAGAATCAGGTTAGGAACATCAGTGCCTGAAATATTTACAGAACCCGCAATAGCAGGCGCACCCAAATTACGGCTACGCTCTTTCAAAAGCAACATTGCGTTGCGCGCCTGATCACCCATCAGCTCATTGGTAACATTAAGCAGACGAATCAATGCCCGCGCCTGCTCTCTGGCCGCAGCGTTTGTATTAGCTAATTGTTGTGAAGTTTGCTGGCCGGTCAGCACAAAAGGTGCAGCTACCATCAAAATCAGTAGCGGCAACAGAAACCGTTTGATTGTAGAAATTTTCTTTTGCATACGGTGCCAACCGTTGGTTATTAACTGCATGCTAACACAATTAAATACTCGCTTAGCCTAATTGCGATTAAGCTAAATGCAGCAAGGTAGCGAGGGTGACACACCCCAAATCCAGCCAGGTTAGAGTGGGGCTGGGAAAACAACAGGCGGCAACTACTTGGCCTTTACTTCCTGCGCCTTACAGTTGGTATAAGCTATTTTTTCACCGTCATTCAGCGTAGTTTCAGCACCGTTAATCACCAGCGCAATCACACCGCTGCTATAGCGGTTATCACCAGCCTTGGGCAGGTTCACCTCATGATCCGGGTAAATAAGCCATGCATCATTGCCATTATTGAGCATGCGTACAAAAAAACGCTTTTTAGCATCGCAGACGTATTCAACAGCATTGTACGGATTGCGTGACTGCTCGGCCGAATCGGAGCTAAACGGGTTTAACTTGACTGAACTGCAGGCCGATATCAACGTTAATGACCCTGCCAAAAAAATAATAGAAAACAGTCTGCTGCTCATGTTGATTACGCCCAGTATTATTTAAGTTATTTTGTTGATGATTGTGTTAATTGCATTTTGCCATGTATATAGAAAAACTCGCAACGCTTACTGATGCCCGGCGCGCGTTAACCGATCCAACACCGCCATCCATTCAGTGCCGGCAGGCGGCAGCTCAACCAATAAACGGTCTACCTTCATTGCATCCAGCTCATGCAGCGCACTGTAAAGCTGTTCCGCCACCTTTTCCGGCTGGTCAGGCAAGCTGATCACTTTACAGGCGGGCACTTCACCCTGGCCAATTAACAACGCCGCGCATTTTTTATGTGCATTCTGCAAAGCATGGCAGGCAGCAAGCAAATCCTGCCTGTTTTTATATAAGGTAAGCGGGGTACGTGGCGAATAATGCAGGGCATGCTGCCCGGGCACCTTGGGCGTTACTGATATTTCTTTTTGTACAGCCGATGCATTATCGCTACGTTGTGGCACACCAGCCACTTTTGCGATTTCAGCCTCACTGATCATTCCGGGGCGCAGCAGCTGCCACTGACCATCAGCCGCCACACTGACAATGGTGGATTCAATACCCACCGTACATGCGCCGCCATCCAGCACTGGAATTGCCTCGCCCAGCCCGGCTTCTACATGCGAGGCCGTGGTAGGGCTAAGCTGGGTAAATAAATTGGCAGATGGTGCCGCCACACACAACCCGCTTTGCTTGAGCAATTGCAGCGCCAGCGGGTGATTAGGAACGCGCAGCGCTACAGTAGGCTCGCCACCACGCACTACGCGCGACACATGCGGCTTGGCTGGCAGCACCAAAGTGAGCGCACCGGGCCAGAATGCCCTGGCTAATTTAACCGCCAGTTCAGGGAAATCCGTCACCCAATCCGTCACCTGGCTAATATCGCTGATATGCACAATCAACGGATGATCCGCAGGGCGTTGCTTGGTAGTGAATATCTTTGTCAGCGCGGCATCATTGGTGGCATCTGCCGCCAATCCATAAACCGTCTCGGTCGGGATAGCTACAACTCCACCTTTTTTAAGTTCGGCGATTGCCTGCTCTAAACTTACGCGCATGATTTTTTGATAATTACTGAAAACGCCATTTTACTACTTTAAGGCCAATGCCGCCCTAATTGAAATTCAGGCCGAATTTCAGCCTTGCCATGCCATCAGTTACAATGCGCTTTTAAAGAGGAACACACATGACGCAAATTATCGTAGAAAAAAACCCAAGCCAGCAACGTTTAGATGCACTCAACGTAAGCAAATGGGCAACCTGGCAAAAAGAAGTTTCTGTTTTCCCATGGACCTTCCCAGAGCAGGAAATCGCTTATATTTTAGAAGGTGAGTGCATCATCACCCCAACTGGCGGCGAACCGGTTAAATTTGGCAAAGGTGACCTGGTAACATTCCCGGCTGGCATGACTGCGCAGTGGGAAGTAAAGCAGCCACTACACAAACATTACCAGCTTGATGGCTCAAAGCTTTGCCAGATCTGGCGCAGAGTTAAACTGGCTTTGAAGCTCAAATAACAACAATTACCCGGCCTTGCGAAACGTTAAATTAATACGCGTTGCGCCGAGAGCCGGGTGGTTACCTGCTTTAACCGGCATTACGCCGTGAAAACGCAGGCGCGACTCTCCTCCCCACACCAGCACATCACCATGATAGAGCGGCAGTTTAAGTGCTTTATCACTACGCGCAAATCCACCGATCTGAAATATTGCAGGCAAGCCTAAAGAAACCGAGACGATGGGCTGGCTAAAATCCTGCTCGTCCTTATCCTGATGCAAGCCCATGCGGGCGCCAACCTGATATTGGTTAATCAGGCAGGCTTCCGGCTGAAAGTCCTTAAAGCCCGCAGCATCGGCTGCCTGCCGTGCCAGCTGCTTAAAACTGGTCGGCATTTGCGGCCAGGGTTTGCCGGTTAACGGGTCTGACGTAGCGTAGCGATAGCCGTTTTTATCACTGACCCAGCCTAAATCACCGCAGCTTGCAGTTGCCACCGACATCTTAAAGCCTCCCGGCGTAACCATCTGGCGCAGCGGTGTGAGCTTGATCAGTGCAGCCAGCGCGCTGAGAATCTCTTGCTCAACAGGCGCAACAAAACGGCGTAATAAAACTACGTCCTTTAAAATCTCCTGCCTGTCCAGGGTGTCAAATAGGTCCATATTTATTTACCAGTTTAATCTAGCCAGATATACGATCAATAGCGTTTGGCCGGATTTAATCTCTGCTGTTATGACCTTCAGCATCAGATTACATTGCTGATTATACTGAGCGGCTTTACAATCAAAGCAGGCGGCTATTCACCAGTGGCGTTTTGCATTCTGAATGCAAACTTATTAATCTAGACCTTGATTTGCAAGATCTCGGATTTGCAAGATCTTGGTTTAGCAAACCATGTCAGCTTACGATGAAACTGATACTAAATATTTTTCTACTTGTATTATTGGGTTCAGCACCCGCTGTTGCAGCACCATTGCCGCCGCCTGCCGAGCTTGAGAAACTTGTTGGCATCAAGCCAGCCAGCATCAAGGTATATGAGCCGCACTTGAGTGTGGATGGCCAAAAGGTTGCTATTGAATATGTGGGTTTTCCGATAGATGCCGTGCTTGCCAAGCTATTTGGCACCGACTGGCAGGCGAGTAATGGCAATTTTGATTTCCGCGCGGCAGATGGTTATGTTTCCAGCATTTCGCCTCAGCTGTTAGAAAAATATAAGCCCGTTCTGGCGTTTCGCCGCAAGGATGGCCGGGCATTTACGGTGGACAACCCGCGCCAGCATGAGAAAAATGTACCGCTAGGCCCTTATTACCTTGTTTGGGACAATATTTCCAACGAGGCGCTATTTAAAGACGGCGCTTATCATTGGCCGTATCAAGTGAACGAGATCAAGGCCAACACAGAATTCCCCAGCGCGTTAATCCCCCATAACTCCGGTCAACGCTATGCCCGCCAGATAAAACTTGCCCAAAAATACTGTTTAACCTGCCATCAAATCAATGGCGCTGGCGGCAGCAAGTTTGCAAGTGACCTGGTGACAAGCACTAAAAAAATGCAGCGGGCGCAATTCATGCAGTGGGTAACCGCACCGGAAAAGGTGAAAGCGGGCACAGCCATGCCGCCAATTAACACCGCACTTTCCGCAGCAGAACGCAACAATATCGCCACGCAGCTTTATGACTATTTAACTGCCTTTACGGATTAGCGCACTATGTGTAACTTAGGCCGGGGATTAGCTTAAACATGACTGACCATTACCAAATCAGAATTTTGCAGCCTGGCGAAATTAATATAGCCGTAGATTGGGCTGCTGCCGAAGGCTGGAACCCGGGTATTTATGATGCAGAATGCTTTCAATCTGCCGACCCGCAAGGCTTTTTGGGCGGGTTTATCGGCAATGAACTGATTGCCACCATTTCAGCCGTGAAATACGGACAGAATTTTGGCTTTATCGGCTTTTACATCGTCAAGGCCGAATACCGCGGCCGTGGTTATGGCCTGAAATTATGGAATGCCGCGCTAGCTAGCCTAGGTAATAGATTGGTAGGCCTGGATGGCGTATTTGCACAACAGGAAAATTACCGGAAATCAGGATTTTCGCTCGCTTATACCAACGTGCGCTACCAAGGCATTTCGCAAAAATATTACAAAACTGATAACGCCATAGTTAATTTATCAGAAATACCTTTTGCCAAGCTTGTTGAATACGACCGGCAGCATTTTTCAGAACAACGGACAGCCTTTTTAAAATCCTGGATCAACCAGCCCGGCACGATTGCACTTGCCATTACCGACAATGATGAGCTCGCAGGGTATGGTGCAAAAGGGTACGGTGTAAAAGGATACGGTGTAATAAGACCCTGCCGTGAAGGCTATAAGATAGGGCCGCTGTTTGCTGATAACGCAACGTTGGCAGAGCGGCTATTCGTGCAATTGCAATCTGCAGCCGCCGGCGAACCGGTATTTCTGGATGTACCCTCTGTGAATACCGATGGCATTGCCTTGGCACAAGCGCACAACATGACACCAGTTTTTCAAACGGCACGCATGTACAAAAACGGCATGCTGCACTTGCCGGTAGCTAACATTTTTGGTGTTACCAGTTTTGAACTAGGCTGAAACATGCAGACTGACACATGCAGACAGGTGCAACAGATAAATCAACGCTCATGACCACAGCCGACATCCATACCGACATTTATACAGAGGCCTCACGCTTTCTGATGAACGTAGATGCAGACTGGAACAAGCTTGTACAAGAGGTAGGCCCATGCTTGTTTGCGGCAAAGCCCGAGCGTAACCCATACGAGGCACTGGTGCGTGCAGTAGCCTACCAACAGCTCAGCACCAAAGCTGGCGATGCGATTCTAGGCAAATTTATCCGGCACTTTGGCGTATTTCCCACCCCGCAACAACTACTGGCCACAGAATTTGACGACCTGCGTGCGGCCGGTTTTTCCGGCAGAAAAATCGAAACATTACAAGGCATTGCCGCAGGCGCTATCAGCGGCCTGGTACCTGCGCGCGAAATTGCCGACACCATGAGCAATGAAGAACTGATTGCGCGCTTGATAACGCTAAAAGGCATAGGCCAATGGACGGTAGAAATGATGCTGATGTTCACGCTGCAACGTATGGACATTTTACCGGTGGATGACTTTGGCGTCGTGGATGGCTACCGGCGGCTTAAACAACTGGATAACGCCCCCAAACGCAAACAGATGGCAGAAATTGGCAAAGCCTGGAGCCCTTACCGTACTATTGCCAGCTGGTACCTATGGCGCGTACCTAAATAAGCCATATTCTAAGCCATATTACAAGGCCATGTTACGTGGTTAGTGCGCCTAATCTATATCGGCAGAGTCACACTAGGTCAATGACGACTCATCGGCAAAATCAGGGTAAAACCCAAAGTTTTGCTTACTGCCTTATTCCCTGCACTAACCTGCTCTATTCTACACGCTGCGCGCTGTGAGATGCCACGTTTGCACCTATAATATAGGCTATGCAAATTTTCAAAAATCACAATTACGCCTTTGTTAAGCTATTAGCATTTCGCATTCAGATCTCCCTTGCCTACCAGATCATGGCAGTAGTCGTCGGCTGGCATATTTATGAAATCACCCACGACCCGTTATCACTTGGCCTGATTGGCCTGGCGGAAGTGATTCCTTACTTTGCGTCTGCGCTTGTCGCGGGGCATGCTATTGACCATTACTATACCCGCCGCCTGTTTGGCGCATTGGCGGCAGTATTGCTGTTTATCAACGCTTTTACGCTCACGGCATTATCCATCGGCTGGCTAAACGGAGCAGCCACGCTATGGATTTATGGCTCGATTGCCTTTACCGGTTTTGCGCGCGCGTTTATTGCGCCTAGCTACAACACCTTATTTGCAATCATCGTACCCAGAAAGCAGTTTGTTAAAGCGGCAAGCCTGGGTACAACCGCATTTCAGGCCGGGCTGGTAATCGGGCCAGCCATAGGCGGCTTTTTAGTTGGCTTTACCAGCAAAACAATAGCCTACAGCGTCTCCAGCGCGCTATGCCTGGGGGCTATGATCGCGATGCTGTCAATAAAAATAGATGAGCCAAAAAACTCCGCAAACACGCCTTTATTCACCAGTATCAAGCAAGGCCTGGGGTTTGTGTTCAGCAATCAGGTGGTACTCGGTGCCATGTCTCTGGACATGTTTGCGATACTGTTTGGCGGTGCGGTGGCTATGTTGCCAGCATTTATTCACGACATTTACCATCTGGGACCGGAAAGCCTGGGCGTATTACGCGCCGCACCGGCACTGGGTGCGATTGCGGCCGGACTGTGGATCGCTCGCCACCCGATTAACCTGCATGCCGGACGCTGGTTATTAAGCGCAGTGGCTGGCTTTGGTTTATGTATTATCGGTTTTGGTTTAGCCAGCAGCTACTGGGTTGCCGCAGCCATGCTGCTGCTATCCGGAATTTTTGATGGCGTCTCCGTAGTATTGCGCCAGACCATCATGCAGCTGGCAACCCCAGACCACATGCGCGGCAGGGTATCTGCCATCAACGGCATTTTCATTGGCTCATCCAATGAATTAGGTGCGTTTGAATCAGGCACCACGGCACGCCTGATGGGGCTGGTACCATCAGTGATTTTCGGTGGCATGATGACATTATCAGTGGTTGGCATCACCAGCAAGTTCGCCCCCAAACTGCGCAAGTTACAGCTGCATCAGCTGCATTAAGGCACCGAACAAAAGCCATAAGTGATCTGAAGCCATGCGTGATCTAGACGAATTGTTTGCAGCGCTAGCCAAATCTACATTCAGGGCGGGCTTTAAGTTGAATAGCAAAGACATGGCTTACCTGCAGCAAAAAGGCTTTTCAACCGTGCTGGACCATGCGGAAGATTTTATTAAAAGTCGTTTGGCACCAGCCATAATTGAAAATGACGGCAAACAGACGCCGATGCGCGGTCACCCGGTATTTGTTGCCCAACACGCTACCGCCTGCTGCTGCCGCGGCTGTTTGCAAAAGTGGCACCAGATTCCGCAGGGGCGCGAGCTCAGTCTGGCGGAGCAGGCTTATATTGTTGTGGTACTGGAAAAATGGCTGCGCGAAAGAGCGCAAGGCCTTATTTAGCCATAGGTGCCGTCCACACGAGGCTTGCAGAGAATTGGCGCATAAACCACCAGAAAGATAGCAAAGCCAGTAATCCACAATAACGCGGATGTCACCACCCAGCCGGTATAGTTTGCCATTGCAAATAGCGGCAAAACAACGCGAAACAAGGCGCTGACCGCAATCAGCATGAAAGCCGCGTTAAGCCAGGGGGAAGCCTTTTTGATATCGCGGCCGGTATGACCCAGCGCCACGCGTGACATCATGGCCATGGTCATCAAACCTACACCGCCTATGGTAAACAGATGCAGCGTTAACAGCGTTGGAATGCCCAGCCGGGTTTGCAGGCCATACAATAAAAAGCCGAAATTAATGAGCCAAGATGAAACATACAGGCTCCATAACAGCGGCACGCGCCACAGGGCTGGGGTATGCCAGTTAATCAGGCGATAGCCGTTTAATGCAAACAGGACCAAGGCCAGCAGCGATGAAACTACGGCTATATGTACGAATATCTCATTGATGAATAAAGCGACAAACAGCACCAGAATGCTGACATCCAGCCATTTATATTGCTGAAGCTGGATTTTTTGCGTAACCAGATGCGCTACGCCGCGCTCGATAAAGAATGGGATAACACGGCGGCCTATCATTAGTATCAAGCTGATAAATAAAAACACTGCGCCATTAATAGCGTACAGCATGCCGTTATCCAACAGCTTGAAGCAACCCAGATAAAACACCAGATTACCAGTCCATAACAACAGAACTTTAGTAACGATACCCAGCTGCTGCCATTGCCTGGCCTTGATAATCGGCAGCGCAATCGCTACCGCCAGCAGCAGGCCAAACAGCAGGTCAGCCAGTGCAGCCCATGCCAGCAGACTGGTGCCAAACAAAAGCAGCACACGCGCCAAAGCCCATAACGAAAACAAGGCCAGCAAAGGTTTGCCGTGCGGGGTTTGCACGCCGGTCCAGTTTTTAACCGCAGTCAGTAAAAACCCTGCAACCACGGCCATGCCATACCCATACAGCATCTCGTGAGCGTGCCACTGGCTGGGCAAAATGCCGTTAATTTGAATAACACTATGCGCTGTATAGATGGCGAGCCAACTGGCAATCGATAACACAGCAAAAATAGCCGCCCCTAAAAAGAACGGCCGAAAACCTAAGTTAAATAAGGCAAGGCTTTTTACCTGCTCTGGTTTATTCATTTGAATCTGCACCACTGCCATAATCAGCCCCACCTTTAATTTAGAAAGTAACTACTCCCGGCAAAGCCCGAGGTCCAAGCAAAGCCGGAGGTCCCAGCTCAAGCATTTAAACTTTTTTCAGGAACTCGGCTTTAAGCAAAAAGTTACCCGAGTCGGTTTTGCAATCCACACCATGGTCGCCGCCAACCAGACGGATGCTTTTTACTTTGGTGCCCATTTTAAGCACGGTAGATGACCCTTTTACCTTGAGGTCTTTAATCAACACCACTGAATCGCCATCAGCAAGCACATTGCCGTTAGCATCTTTGGTTACGGCGCCGGCATCTTCGTCTTCTGCGGCAGCCGCCATCGGCCATTCAAAACCACAGTCAGCACACACGTAATTGCTGCCATCGGGGTAGGTGTTTTCCAGGGTACATTGTGGACATGCAGGGATATTAGACATTCTTGAAACTCCAACAAAAATTAATTACTTGAGACTTTCGCATGAATATTTTGTTAAAAACTGAACCAGTTTTATTTCACGCAAAATACTCGACTCATGAGATTTCTCGCAAGCTATCACTACCAGTGATGCGCGCTTATTATTTTTATTGGTGCTGCCCACGATAAAACAGCCTTTGATTATAATACTTGCGCCCTGTTAGTTCACCCTTTTCATCAAGATATCCGGTAAACTTTAACGCTAACTTACCGGAGACATCCATTATGCTATCCATCTACGAAGCGGCCATTCCGCCACTAAAACGCACGCTCAGCAACCTGGCTGCGATTCTGCAAAAGGGCGAACAGTACGCAGATGCCAAGAAGGTAGAACATCATGTGCTGCTTAATTCGCGCCTGTTTGTGGATATGTACCCGCTTACCAGACAAATACAGATTGCCACCGACATGAGCAAAGGTGCGGGTGCCAGGCTGGCCGGTATAGAAATTCCCAAATACGAGGACTCTGAATCCAGCTTTGCCGAACTGCAGGCGCGCATTGCAAAAACTATCGCCTTTCTGGACAGTATTGACCCAGACCAGCTGACAGGTGCCGAAACACGTGAAGTCACCATTACCGTGCGCAAAGTTGACCTTAAATTCAGCGGACAGGATTACCTGCTGAAGTGGGTATTACCCAATGTGTATTTTCACGTAACAACGGCGTACAACATCTTGCGCCATAATGGCGTTGAACTTGGAAAACAGGATTTTCTTGGCCCTAGAAATTAAGGCTATTGCCATAAGGCAATGCCTAATTTGAAGCGCCTGCCACTTTATCTGTCCCATTTCGGGAATAGGCTTGAGCCAGTTTGAGCTGCTTTTCAAACTCTGGCGCAGGAACCGGCCGCGAGAAGTAATAGCCTTGAGCGTACTCACATCCACACTGGCGCAGGAAAACCACTTGCTCTTGTGTCTCCACGCCTTCGGCAATCACTTGCAATCGCAAGCTGTGCGCCATCAGAATAATAGTACGTACCATCGTCGCATCGCTGGCATCAGTAGTCACATCACGCACAAATGACTGGTCTATTTTCATCTGCTGAATAGGAAAACGCTTGAGGTAAGACAGCGATGAGTAACCGGTTCCGAAATCATCTATCGAAATAATAACTCCCATCGCAGAAAGCTCATGCAAAGTAGCCAGCGTACGCTCTACTCCCTGCATCAATATGCCCTCAGTCAGCTCCAGATCAAGTGCGCTGGCGGGTACGGCATATTTTTGCAGCAGGTCGCGAATCTGTTGCAGCAAATTATGCTGCCTGAACTGTAACGCAGATAAATTAACCGACATGGTTAATGATTCAAATCCGGCATCACGCCATGCCCGGCATTGTTTAATCGCATGTTCCAGCACCCAGTAATTAATCGCAACAACCAATCCGGTTTCTTCTGCAAGCGGAATGAATTTTTCCGGGTAAATCATGCCCAGTGATGGGTGCTGCCAGCGCACCAAAGCCTCACAACCAACCACATGCCCATCTGACAGATTCACTTGCGACTGATAGTAAACACGCAACTCGTCACGCTCCAGTGCGCCACGCAGTGCGGTTTCCAATTGCAGCCGTTCATAAGAGCTTGCATTCATGGCCGGGGCAAAATGCAGATAACAGTTACGTCCACTTTCCTTGGCCTGATACATGGCGACATCGGCATACTTAATCAGGCTTTCGCTATCCTGTGCATGATCCGGATACACGGCAATTCCGATACTGGCGGTAATGCGCAAGTCATGCTGCTCAATGATATAAGGATGGGTGATATTCTGCATGATCTTCTCGGCAACCAGTTCGGCACCTTCTGCGCCGGCATCACTTAGTACCACAATAAACTCATCGCCACCCTGACGTGACACGGTATCCTGCTCACGCACACACTCCAGCAGGCGCTGCCCTACACTTTGCAAGAGCTGGTCTCCCACGCCATGCCCCAAGGTATCGTTTATTTGCTTGAAGCGGTCTATATCCAGAAACAGCAGTGAGATTTTAGAATGGTTACGTTGCGCAGAGATCATCGCCTGCTCCAGACGATCATTAAACAGTACGCGGTTAGGCAGGCCGGTTAATACATCGTAATGCGCCAACTGCTGAATGCGTTCCTGCGCCAGTCTACGCTCGGAAATATCACTAAAAATTGCCAGATGATTAATCACCACGCCTTCGGCATTTTTTACCCGAATAATAGTCAATGCTTCCGGATAGACTTCGCCATTCTTGCGACGATCCCACACCTCGCCCTGCCAGCTACCGGTTTCTGCAATGTCTGCCCACATATGCTCATAAAAATCACGGCTCTGATGCCCCGATGACAGAATTTTAGGGTTACAGCCGATCACTTCCTCTGCGGAATATCCGGTAATTTCAACAAAACTGCGGTTAACGGAAACAATTTTATTGTCCGCATCGGTAACAATGATGCCTTCCTTACTAAATTCAAACACCGTTGCGGCCTGCTCTAATTTAATTGCGGCGGCACGCTGCTGATGCTCCCGATCTAAGTTATCCAGCGCAAAGGTAATATCACCCGCCAAGCCACCCATCAGGCCAATCAGTTCCGGTGAAAAGAAATTCAGTTCGCTGGAATAAACCGCGATACATCCGTACACTTTGCCATTACGCGAAATTGGAAAAGCCCCCACGGAGTTAAAATTGAATTGCACAGCGGCGTTATGCCAGTAAGCATTAGCATCTTCAAGAAACTGGTTGAACACGTTGTGTGCGCCTGCACGGATAGCACTTGAAGAAGGCCCCTGACCTTCCGGCAGGTTGATATCCATGGAAACGCTGATCATTTCCAAATATGCTGTAGACATACCGCTACGCGCAATCGGCTGCACCCAGCCATCGTTGCCGGGAACACCAACCCACACCAATTCAAAAGGAACCCGTTTCGCTAGTATTTCGCAAATACTGTTTAACAACAGCATCTCGTCTTTCTGGCGTACGATCACCTCACTGCTTTCCGTCCATGCGGCATAAAGCCGGTTAATACGGCCCAACTGCAACTCTGACTGACTCAAGGTATCCAGCATCCGGTTAAAACTATGCGCAAGCTTACCTACTTCATCACTTCTGGCAGCGGTAAAACGCAGCTCTCGATTACCGCTTTCAACGGCATCCATCACCGCTTTCAAATGGTAAAACTTGCGCGTCAAATGCCAGGCTAACAATGCGGCCACCACAATTGAAGCCATGACCGACAGCAGTGAAAAACCTGCCCCGGTCCACTTTAGTAGTTGCAAATTAGCATTAGATGAATAGCGCGACATTTCCACTCGCGCCCAACCTATATGGCGATCACTGACAACAATCGGCATCGCTACATCCACCATATATGCATCATCAATTAATACAGTAAATTCAGGCGCCGCTGCCAGCAAGCGTTTACTTACCCTGTCATTAACATAGCGCCCTATCAGTCGTTCGTTGGTCGCGCCCAGCACTTCGCCATGCGGCGATAGCACCAGTGCAAATTTAAGGTCAGGAGCATCTTTGAAACCAAGCAGCACTTCCTGCAAGCCGGCAACGTCATTCGTCAGCACCAGAGAAGTGCTGCTGCTGGCTAAAGCACTGGCCAGCCCTTTGGCGCGATCCGCATCTGTGTGGTAAAGAAAATCTCGCTGCTGGATATACATCAGATAGCTGAAGCTGACCATGACCAGCAGCGTTACCAGCCCAAACGACATGAGTATTGCCTGCGAATCGAACTCCCCCAGAACCCGGCAGTGCGCTCCCGCCATAGGTTAACTAAATTAGCGAGCGTTACCATTCGATCTCTCGCACATCGTTTGAGAACTTTTCAAGAAAGCTGATTACCGGTAGATAAGTCTCGTTGCTGGCAGTTTCAAATTTGCTAATCGGCAACTTAGCGAGCATCTGCCTGCCTTCCGGCGTTTTATCCAAACTTAACAACTGCGTCTTGAACTTATCAACAATCGTTCGCGGTACGTCACGACGGGCTACCCAGCTGTTATTTAGCAATGGTGCGGTTTGCCATTTAACTTCAAGCTGATTCGCCATCTCGGGATGCTCGACACGGAACTTTTTCCAGGGCAAAGGCCAGGTTGCACCTGCCGCCACATGACCACGCAAGACATTCAGTATCGAGGACTCCTGAGAACCAACGTAGCGATTTTCAATATCAAAATTGACGTCGATGCCATGGGTGTGTAAAAAATACTGCGGCAGCATAGTAGCGGCAAGCGCACTCCGCGCCGGATAAGAAACCACCTTACCTTTAAGATCAGTTACCTCGCGGATATTACTGTCCTTGCGCACCAGGATAATGCCGCAAAACTCTGCATCATCGCCCATCTTCGCAAATACACGATAGCCATGCTTGAGGGAACGCACGGTTTGGTAGGGATTAGGCATGGCCAGATCATAATAACCGGCATACAGTTTCTTATCGAACTCTTCATAATTACGAGAGGCCCCCAGCCTGAAGCGGGCATCCGGTATCTGCATGTTGGCATGTTCTATGAATGCGCCATAAATCTCCATCAGCCGCTTTGGGTTGTGTAGCGGATGTACACCGACCACATACTCCTTAACCCGATCATCGTGTTTTACCGTAAATTCAGGTTGATAGCTTGCCTCATCATGCCGAGTACAGGCACATAGCAATGTTAGAGTGAACGCTAAAATACAACTTAACCAGGTAATGCCGCGCGCGCGTATCATAAGCAGAATGCTCGCAAAGCCGCGGCGGTCTGGCGCCGAGCTTTCTGCAAATACAAATTAGAAAAACACGAAATTGATAGGTGTAGAAAAAATAGGTGTAGAAAAACACACCCAATTATCATTCTGATAGTGAAAAAACTAACCGGCTGGAAATTAAGGGCGGAATAAAAAGGCAACACCGATACATACTGTGCGCTAAGAAGCACAGTAGCACCGCTTGGCAAGGTCAAGCACCCGTGAGGACATTTGGTCAATATTTCCCCAATCTTATGACTTTGCTTTTATATTTATAATTAAGCGCAGCTGGCATAATTGCATCATGACAACTCATTATTACTGATTGGATTAAAACAATTAGCATGCGGCTTGTCAAACAAGCTCGCGGCAAAATAGGCCCGATTAGCCCATATGGGTAGTACAAACCCGTGCAAAAATTATGAACTCACTTTTATTTCAGCAAAATTCATCAGCGCAATGGTCAAACAAGGATTATCAATGATAGGTATTTTGCTGGCTGCTGGTTTTTCTCGCCGGTTTGGCTCAAGCAATAAACTTTTGCAAACTTTGCCGGATGGTCGCCAGATTGGACTGGCCGCAGCTGAAAACCTGATTCAGGCGGTGCCGCTCACCATTACCGTACTGAGACCAGACAATAAGGAATTGGCAGAGTTGTTGCAAAATGCAGGATTGGAAATTGTATTCTGCCATGCGCAGGAAATGGCCGACAGCCTGAGCACTGCGATCCGCTACTCAGCCAACTTTACAGATAACAGCTCTAACAAAGCCAGCGGGGGCTATGTGATTGCTCTGGCAGATATGCCTTACATCAACCCGTTGACCATCAGCACTGTAGCGCAGGAAATTAGCGCGGGAGCTGCTATTGCGGTACCCACTTATCAAGGCCAGCGCGGCCACCCGGTAGGATTTTCGGTCAGGTTCCGCAATGAGCTTGAACAGTTAAGCGGTGACGAAGGAGCACGCTCCATACTGAAACGTCATGCAGATGAAATCAAACTACTGGCGTGTGATGATGCCGGCATTCTTGCTGACATTGATACACCAGCTGACCTTGCTAAGCCACACAGTTAACCGGAACCACACCCGCCTTGGATTGCTGCGAGCGCACCTGAATCAGCTCGGCCAGAATCGCAATGGCGATTTCAGCGGGGGTGCGGCTGCCGATAGGCAGACCAACAGGGCCACGCAGTGTTGCAATTTCTGCTTCACTCAGGTCAAACATACGCATGCGTTCGCGGCGTTTTTGCTGATTCTTTTGCGAACCGAGCGCGCCTACATAAAAAGCCTCTGACTTAAGTGCTTCAAGCAAGGCCATGTCATCCAGCTTGGGGTCATGTGTCACCGCAACGATTGCGGTATAGGCATCCGGGTTAATTTCCAGCACGGCATCATCCGGCATGGCATACACCCAACCAGCGCCCTCAACATGCCACTCTTCGCGCATATCCTGGCGCGGGTCGCAGATCAACACGTCAAAATCCAGCACCTGCGCCATGCTCGCCAGTACCGCACCCAGCTGGTTGGCGCCGATAATCAGCAAGCGCCACTGCGGGCCAAAATAACTGTGGAACCATTCATCTTCAATGCGCGGCGGGCCTTCGGGTTCAACCTCGGCCAGCCTCGCGCGGCCGGTGGGAATATGCACGGAACGCCGGATGAACTTGCGCTGTGCCATCCCTTGCAGCAAGGACTTCAGTGGTGCTGCATCCTGCAAAGGCTCAACGAATATCTGTAAACGACCGCCGCACGGAATACCGAAACGCTGCGCATCACTGCTGCTGACACCATATTCGATTACGGAAGGATGCTGTGGCAGTTCACCATTGCGCGCCTTGTCGGCAAGGTCATCTTCAACGCAGCCGCCGGAAACCGAGCCGACCAGATGGCCATCCTGGCGCACCGCTAGCAATGCACCCGGCAGGCGTGGCGCGGAGCCCCAAGTCTGCACCACGGTGAACAGATGTACTTGATAACCGCTATCCAGCCACTCAACGGCGCGCGTCAGTACTTCCCAATCCAATGACTTCAAAATACTAAGCCAGCTGATTACCAATTGGCAAAGTACGGATACGTTTGCCGGTAGCCGCAAAAATAGCATTGGTCACCGCCGGTGCAACCGGCGGCACCGCAGGCTCGCCCACGCCACCCATTTTTTCGGCACTTGGCACGATATGCACTTCTACTTTAGGCATGTCCGCCATGCGCATCACTTTGTAATCATGGAAATTGGACTGCTGCACCATGCCATCCTTGAATGTGATCTCGCTTTGTAGCGCAGCGCCCAAACCAAACGAGATAGATGACTCCATCTGCGCTTTCAGGGAATCCGGGTTCACGGACAAGCCGCAGTCGATTGCACACACCACGCGATGCACCTTGACGGCACCCTTGTTCACGGAAACCTCGGCCACTTGCGCCACAAAGCTACCAAAAGATTCATGCACCGCAATGCCGCGGAACACGCCTTTAGGCAGTTGCTTGCCCCAATCCGCTTTTTCGGCCGCCAGATTCAGTGCCGCCAAGTGGCGTGGATGACCTTTCAGCAACGCACGGCGATATTCCAGCGGATCTTTGCCTGCGGCATGCGCCAGTTCATCAATCAGGCTTTCCATGGCAAAGCCGGAATGACTGTGACCTACAGAACGCCACCACAAAACCGGGATGTTGGCCTTAATCGTATGCAGGCTCACATGATGATTAGGCACGGATTTCAGGTAGGCAGAGTCAGCCACGCCTTCCACGGAAGTCGCATCCACACCATCCTTGATTTGGAATGCCTCAAACGGCGTTCCCAACATAATGGACTGACCAACCTCAATATGTTCCCACGCAACAGGCATGCCATCGGCACCCAAACCGACTTTAGCCTTATGCAGGAACATCGGGCGGTAATAACCGCCTTTAACGTCATCTTCACGGCTCCATACCGTTTTCACTGGCACACCGGCTGCCTTGGCCACCTGCACCGCTTCTGACACAAAATCTGCTGCCGGGTTGGCGCGGCGACCAAAACCACCACCCAGGAACATAGTATGAATCTGCACCTGTTCCGGTTTCAGGCCGAGTATTTTGGCGGCTGCCTGCTGGTCTGTGCCTTGCATCTGCGTACCGGTCCAGATCTCGCAGCCATCAGCGCCGATCTTCACGGCGCAGTTGAGCGGTTCCATCGGCGAGTGCGCCAGATACGGCAGCACATATTCAGCTTCCACCATCTTTGCGGCCTTGGACAGTGCAGCGCCGGTATCACCGGCCTTGGCTGCTGGCAAGCCCACTTTAGCGGCCATGCCGCGGTATTCTTCAAGCATTTTTGCTGAATCAAGACCGGCATTGGCACCCAGATCCCATTCAACCTTGAGTGCATCACGGCCTTGTTTTGCAGACCAGTAGTTATTGGCGATCACCGCGACGCCGGTCGGTACCTGCACTACATTTTCCACGCCTTTGACCTTTTTCGCTGCGCTGGCATCGAACGATTTCACCTTGCCGCCAAATACCGGCGCATGCGCCACCATGGCGGTTCTTAAGCCATCAAAATGGATATCCTGGCCGAATACCGCAGTGCCGTTGATTTTTTCGGGGCCATCCAAACGCTTGGTGGCTTTACCGATGATTTTCCAGTCCTGCGGCTGTTTGAGCGTAACCGCTTTTGGTGTTTCCAGCTTGGCAGCCGCCTCGGCCAGTTCGCCGTAACTGATTTTTTTATCACCGCTGATGACAAAGCCGTTTTCAGTACGTAAACTGTCCGCCGGCACGCCCAGTTCAGCGGCTGCCGCGGCCACCAGCAGTGCACGCGTCAAGGCACCGGCCTGGCGGTAACGGTCAAACTCAGACCAGGTAGTTGAAGAACCGCCGGTGATCTGGATACCGTAAGCAGTATGGATATATTCCGGTGCGGCCTTGGCATGCTCCACCTTAATCTTGCTCCAATCTGCATCCAGTTCTTCGGCTATCAGCATCGGTAAGGTTGTCCAGATACTCTGTCCCATTTCACTGTGCGCGAGCATCACGGTAATGGTGTTGTCGGTGCCTATACGCAGGAAAGCATTCGGCGCCGGCAGTTTTGCGGCATCGGCACCTGATTTTTCAGGCGCTGCGCCTGGCAGCAGGAAGCGCTTGGCATTAGGGATATTAAAGGCAATCACCAAACCGCCGACAACCAGTGCCGTGGCTTTGATGAAAGTACGTCTTGAGATATTCAAAGGGGCGGTCATGGTTGGCTCCTTAAGCTAATTTGCTGGCTGCTTCATGAATGGCAGCACGAATACGTGGATAAGTGCCGCAGCGGCAAATATTGCCGCTCATGGCTGCGTCAATGTCGGCATCGGTCGGGTTTTTATTTGTGGCGAGCAAGGCAGTCGCCGCCATGATCTGCCCGGACTGGCAATATCCGCACTGCACGACGTCGACCTCCTGCCACGCTGCTTGCACAGCCTGGCCGACCTTGTCATTCTGAATATCTTCAATCGTGGTGATCTTTTTGCCCACTGCTGCTGCAATCGGCGTGACGCATGAGCGAATCGGCTGGCCATCAAGATGCACAGTGCAGGCACCGCACTGTGCCATGCCACAACCGAATTTGGTACCTGTGAGATGCACGATATCGCGCAATGCCCAAAGTATCGGCATATCCTCAGGGGCGTCGAGTTTTTCTTCTTTACCGTTGATGTTTAAAGTAATCATGGTGAATAGCCTCAAATCTAAAAATTGGTGTTAATGCGGAATGGAATCAAGTTTACCTGAGATATGCCCAAAGAGGGTGTTGGTTGCAGCTTGTACGCCCAACATCATTAATGCTGTACGTGTTTAACCTTACATACTTTTAACTCATTACAGCGCATAATTTCAGCTGTTGTATGCTTTGTTTATGTTCTTAACATGGAACCTTGATTTAAAACATTATTATAGGCGCATTTGATTACAGCAATATAACAACTATCGGCAACCATGTAGTCGGAAACCATGTATAAGAACCGGCCGTTTTTCAAAGCTGTTATTCAAAGAGGTATCAACATGAAAACTATCAACAAAACCATGCATAAAACACTAATCAATTCAGTCATTTTAGTCGTGCTACTCAGTTGCAGTGCTTGCAGCAACATGTCTACCCGTGACAGAAACACTGCTATCGGCGCCGGCATAGGTGCCGTAGGTGGCGCTGTGCTTACCAACGGTAGTGCGCTTGGTACTGTCGGCGGAGCTGCGGTAGGTGGTGTGATTGGCAATCAAATAAACACCCGGAAAAAGTAATTCAGGCTCTGCGTGGTTGAAATTGGCCACTTTAAAAGTAGGCGTGGCAAATATTTTTGTAATATTTGGCTGACAGGCTTAACTACTGATTTTTATCAGAATTTACTTCCCTGATTTATTTCTGAGCGGGTCAAGTAGCGACGATAGACCATTATGGTCAATCTCCTGCATCAACTGCAGCAACCGGCCAACCTCGCCGGGTGGAAAGCCTTCGCGCGCAAACCAGTTCAGGTAATTGCCTGGCAAGTCGGCAATCAGCCGGCCTTTATGTTTTCCATACGGCATTTCAAGCGTCAGCAAGCGTTGCAAGTCTTCAGGGTTCATATTCCAAGCCAAATATTTTACTCAAATCAAAACAGCAATTATGCGCTAGTTTCAAATGGCATTATGCCGAACTGTTGGTAGCAATGGCTCCAATTCATAGACAGCATAATTGGCAAAAGTAAAGCGCAGCCAATCTAGAACAACGTTGCCTGCGCTAGCGGTGGCGCCGCCAATAGCGCTGTCATATCAAGCTCAAACAGCCCGAGTTTTCCGGGGCAGGGCATTAGCTCCATAGGCGTTGCCTGCTCGAACAGAAAGCCATAACACTTCTGATTAACCCCACCAAAATGCGCACGCTGCTCACGGCTAATACCTGCCGGCAAATCACCGGGCCTACAGCAATGCACCAGCTCGGCAATACCGACCACGCCGCCATATTCCATCTTGTCTCTATCCGGTATCGGTATATCAGTATGTGACTTGATATAGTCGTAATATTCCTTATACAAACCCTTGCTGGCGTGAATCAGCACCGTCCCGCGGTATTGAGTACCCCAGCTACGGTCATCTACCGGCAAGTAACCATTCGCTATCAGCCAGGCAATAGGCTGTTTAAACGAAAGTGCTTTGGTCAGACCTTGGGGTAACGTGAGAGACATAGCTTATATACTAGCAAAATTATCAGTTGTAACTGTCGTTTGAAGTAACTGAGGTATGGTCGGATCGGGATAATGAACTAACTATATGACCTACACGTTTGTTGCATCACGGATACGTTTTAACTGCTCTTGAAAACACAGGAAGAAATACAGGAATTGGTGCCGGATGTCGGAATCGAACTGACGACCTTCGCATTACAAGTGCGCTGCTCTACCAACTGAGCTAATCCGGCGTTGAAACTGAGATGCGCATTATACTCAAATTATTCACAAAACAGCGAAACTATTTGCCAGATTTCTACTGCTGCTAAATTCTTCCGGCTATATGGCTCATTAAAATTATTGCCTATAAATTCATGGCAATATTTCAGCAATCGCAATCAGGCAGTCTATCCGACTCAAAAACTGCAGTGCAGTTTGGTTCAGACGGCTATACATTTAGATATCTAAGCTGTTTAAGTATGCTGTCGTGATCGTAATGACTTATATTATTGATGCGCTCACGTATCACCAGGCCGGGTTTAAAAATTACCATCGGCACCTCTTGTTCTAAATCGCTTAGCTCCGCCATTGAATTGCTGTCAATTACAGGTAGTTGTTCATTAAGCCTGAAAGTACCAAAACCACGCAACTCAATCCTGCCACCACGAATTAACTGTGCAGACATTGCATTAACAATAGTCTCCACTGACAGCCGCACATCGCTTTCCGTCAACTCTGGAAATTTACCAGCCAGGTTTGCAATAAGTTTATCCATAAATACTGACCTATATGTAATATCTACATATCAATATTACCACTAATAATGGGAATTTATCCCACCTTTTGTCAGCAAAAATAATCAATCAACAATGTGCATTGCACGTTTTATATGCACAGCACAAAACCATGCATAGAAAACATGGCTACAAAGCTATGAATAAAAGATGAGGCCCGCCCACTAGGGGAGGTGACTGGAAATAAAAAAGGAGCCGCGAACCGGGCTCCTTTTTTGGCATAACTATTTTTGGCAAGACTTCTAAACTAATCCAGACTTCTGGGTTTAATCCCGTGGGTTTAATCCCGTGGGTTCAATCCCGTAAGTCTAGCCCAAATTATGCAAACTTCTGTATGTGGTCGGCGTGGAGAGATTCGAACTCCCGACATCCTGCTCCCAAAGCAGGCGCGCTACCAGGCTACGCTACACGCCGAAGACCGGCAATATACTAAGAACTAGCGTTCCCGTCAAGATTATGCTTAGTTTATTACACAATAATTGGCGCTTATCCGCATTACACAGTGTTGCAAACCGCGCCATTTTGAAGCGAATTAAATGGAAGTGCATTAGCCCAATCGTCACAAATATGACGCATTACTGTCACAAATAAATCATAAAATTAATACGAAATAATTATAAATAACGAATCACTCGGGTCTGTTTTTTTAATCTTATTGATTCAATACCTCACAACATTAAAACAAAAATATTATGACCAATCAAAAATCCAAACATATTCTTATTGCAACACTGCTCACAGCAATCATCCCAACAACACATGCAGCAGAAAAGGTAATCAACATTGATGGCTCCAGCACTGTTTATCCAATCACCAAGGAAGTTGCAGATGAGTTTCAAAAGATTAGAAAAGTAAAAGTAAACGTTAATATTTCCGGCACTGGCGGGGGATTTGCTAAATTTTGCCGTGGCGAAACTCAGATTCAGAATGCCTCTCGCCCCATTCTTAAAAAAGAAATGGAGTTATGCAAAGAAGCCGGTGTGCAATATATAGAATTGCCAGTCGCTTATGATGCGCTAACCGTCGTTGTAAACAAGGATAATGGTTTTGTTAAAAGCCTATCCGTTGAAGACCTGAAAAAAATATGGCGGCCGGCAGCACAGGGTAAAATAAAAAACTGGCGCCAGATTAACGCTGCCTGGCCTAACACCCCATTAACGCTTTATGGCCCGGGGGCTGATTCAGGAACGTTCGACTATTTTACAGAAGCAATTGTCGGCAAAGCCAAGCAGAGTCGTACTGACTATACGGCAAGTGAGGATGACACAGTGTTAGTGCAAGGCGTGTCGACTGACAAAGGTGGGCTTGGTTATTTTGGTTATGCTTATTATGAAGAAAATCAGGATAAGCTCATGGCAGTACCTATTGTTGGCAAAAAAGATGCGCCAGCGGTATTACCCTCTGTAGAGTCAGTGAAAGATGGCACATATCAGCCGTTATCACGCCCGCTATTCATTTACGTAAATGCTACAGCAGCGGCATTTAAGCCAGAGGTAAAAGAGTTTGTTGATTTTTACTTATATCTGAAAAGCTCGCCCAAGTTAGCCAAGCAGATCAAATACATATCTTTGCCCGCTAACGAATATATGGCCGTCAACAAACACTGGAAAGCTCTTAAACCTGGCACAGGTTTTGATGGAGTGCCTGAGGTAGGCGTAAAAATTGACGATCTGTTAGCAAGAATCAAATAGTGATAGCAGGCCCTGCGGGGCTTGCTAGATGATTACAACTTGAAGATTACAACAAGATTATTGATGTAGTGAGTTATGCCTCAGCAAATATGCCGGCAATCGAAAACAGCATTAAGATTGCCGTAAAACCCCAATTCAGCATCCAGATCAGCAGCTTCCATAAAATCCCATCCATCATAATCACTCCTATCAAAGTTATTGATTTGTGACCAGTGTACGCACCAATTATGAAAATAATATGTACAAAACCAACAAAACACCCGGCTGATTAAGTCCTCCATCTACGCCAAATAATAATGGCGGATCCTGTTATTTACCGTGCTTTTTGTAATAGCCCAGCAATTCACACCGAGCCAATACATGGCCGTGCATCGCTTTTTCTAGCGATTCCTTCGTGGCAGGCTGCAGTAATGGAAGCACGAGATCAAGCGCATAGAGTTTGTGAAAATATCGGTGACGGCCAATAGGTGGGCATGGCCCGCCGTAGCCGGTTTCACCCAGCGTATTAACACCATGCAGCGTACCAACTGGCAATTCGGGAAGCCCGGATTTTCCGGCATTTAAACCTGTGCAATCAGGTGGAATGTTGTATAGCACCCAATGCACCCAAGTCATTTTCGGCGCGGCCGGATCAGGCGCATCAGGATCATCAACAATAAGCACCAGACTTTTGGTACCTGCAGGAACGTCAGCCCACGACAAAGGCGGAGAATAGTCATCACCCTCACAGGTGTACAGGCTGGGAATATCCGCAAGATGCGAAAAAGCACTTGAAGTAAGGTTCATGCTGATTAACTCCTTTTTAGCACTTAAATAAAATACGTGCAGTTAAATAAAATCTTGCAACTCCTCTATTATTCCACTAATTAACATGCATCTTGACATGCGTCAAAGCCAAGCTTGGTATTAATCGCAATGATTGGAAACATTTTTATATGAACAATTTCCTGATCGACTTGCTATGAATTTCGATATTGTCATTGTGGGCGCGGGGCCTTCTGGCTTATGTTTTGCACAGGCCTTGGCCGAATGCGGATTGCGAATTGCCATTCTAGAACGTCAGCACGAATCTCAATTGGCGAACCCAGCCTTTGATGGGCGAGAGATTGCACTCACGCATAGCTCAGCCCAACTCATGCAAACACTTGGGTTATGGAAACGCATTGACCCACAAGCAATTTCGCCGTTGCGCGATGCCCGCGTATTGAATGGGCCGTCTCTTTACGCCATGAACATAGACCACCGTGATAGCAAAAAGCAGGAGCTAGGCTATCTGGTGTCTAATTACCTTATCAGAAAAACAGCCTATGAGGCAGTTAAAGCGTCACCGTCAATCACGCTATTAACAGAGGCACACATCACTCAGCTTAGTACCGATAATGAAGGTGCGCACATCTCGCTGGCGAATGGCGAAAACATTGCAGCGCAGCTTTTAGTAGCCGCAGACAGCCGCTTTTCAGAAACACGCCGTGCGATGGGCATTTCAGCCAGCATGCATGATTTTGGCAAAACCATGATGGTATGCGTCATGGAGCATACCATTGCACACCAGCATGTAGCGTGGGAGTGGTTTGACTATGGTCAGACGTTGGCACTGTTGCCGATGAACGGTATGCGCTCATCGGTAGTTATCACTCTGCCGGCAAGCGATATACAAAAATTAATGGCTATGAGTGAGGCAGACTTCAACCAGGAAATTGCCGTGCGCTTCAAGCACCGGCTTGGCGCTATGCAGCTGGTTTCAACACGGCACGCCTACCCGTTGGTAACTGCCTACGCCAGCCGGATCGTGGCAAAACGTTTTGCGCTAATCGGCGATGCTGCTGTCGGCATGCATCCAGTTACTGCGCACGGCTTCAATTTCGGCCTGCGCGGGGCAGCTACGTTAGCCACAGAAATCAAAGCAGCGCTATTGCGTGGCGGCAATATCGCAGCCCCTGATTTGCTAGGGCGTTACGAAAGACAACATCGCCTCAGCACACGTCCGCTGTTTATCGCCACACATGCTATTGCAAAACTTTATGGTGACGACACCATTCCGGCGCGCCTGCTACGCGCCGCATCCCTGCGCATTGGCAATCGTATTGCGCCGTTAAAGCGCGCTGTTGCCCATATGCTCACCGAAACACATTAAGCTACTTAGATTATGTAATAGTCTAACGAACTGGAGCAGTTATTAAGAGGTTTTTTGATATTTCTGCTCTAAGCTACTGGTGATATATTGCCTAAACTTGAATGCCGCCTGATGCGGTTGCAGCACAGAATCAATGGAGTCTGACCCCATTGATTTTCAGCGTCTGGCCCCATTGATTTAGGAAATGACGTGCGGATTTGGATGGCCGTTATGCCATACAAGCCGAAGCAGCGCAGGCGTCTGATTGGCAGGCAGGCTGCCAGACACGGCCATTGAACACTGCGTCCAGCGGAGTCCCGAACAAGTGATTGGCGTAGTTACTCATGGTCTTCACGGCAATCGCCTGCACGATGTTAAGGATGTGCACTTCGCTATACCCGGCGGCCAGAAACGCTGCGGTAGATTTCTGACAAGGGTGGCCGCGAGAGTTGAGAACGGTCTTGGTATAAGCACTCAACGCCTGTAGCTTTGTGTCAGGAATTTCACGTCCATCGCGAATGGCATTGGTTACCTCCGTAGGCACCTTAGACATAGCGTCTGCCACGAAGCTATGCGCAGCCATGCAGTAATGGCAGCTGTTCTCCCTGCTGATAGTCAGGAACACAACCTCCTGTTCGACCGGACTAAACCCAGATTCCTTGCGGAACAACCCATAGGTATACAGATAGCTATCCAGCAGAATGGGCGAGTTGGCCATATTGGCGTACATGTTGGGGATAAAACCCAGTGCCTTCTGTGCGCTTTCCAATCCAGCTTTGGCACGCGGCTCAGCATCGTGCGACGTACGCGGGGTGAGGGTAATTTGATAGTTGGATGACATATTGTTCTCCTTGAATAATGAAAAGGTTTGCTCACAACAAAGTGGCAAACGCAAAGCAAAGCGATGCGTTGAAATGCAATGTGGAATGAATTTTATAGAGGCAGATGTGGAATAAAAATGATATATAGTGCATTATTTATGTCTATTAGTACGGAATAGATATTGTGGATGCACTATCAGACATTCTTGGCGCGTTACATCTTGGCGGCGGCATCTACTTCCGCTGTGAACTGACAGCACCATGGGGCATGGATATCAGCGAGACGCCGATGGCAGAATTCCATGTAGTGACGCGTGGAACCTGCTGGATAAAAGTGGTGGGCGAAACAGAGCCGGTCTGCCTGAACGCAGGGGATCTGGTGGTATTCCCGCACGGTCATGCGCACCTGTTTCTGGATGCCCCAGACAGCAAAGCAATCGCTCCGGCGGAATTAATCGGCGAGCAGACCATCGTAAACTATGGTCCGGTAAGATATGGTGGCGGCGGCAGTCCGGCCAATGTGCTGTGTGGCTATTTTGAGTTTGATCGCAAGACGCGTTCACCTTTGATGGATGCACTGCCACCACTAATTCACCTCAAAGGCACAGACGCGACAGAACTCTCCTGGCTACAGACTACAATCAATTTCATCAGTCATGAAATCCGCCAAGTGCGTCCAGGAACGGAAGCCGTGGTGAACCGCTTGGTCGAAGTGCTGTTCACCCAGATCATGCGTGCCTATATCGAGCAGGCAGATACGCCACCCGGCATTCTGGGGGCCATTGCCGACCCCAAACTTGGTCTGGCGATGAACGCCATGCACCAGCAACCGGAATACCCATGGTCGGTGGAGGCACTTGCACAAGAAGCCGGCATGTCACGCACGGCTTTTGCTCACCGATTTCATGTCGTGTCAGGGCAGACGCCCATGCACTACCTGACAGCTTGGCGCATGTTGAAAGCACGTGATTTGCTTACAACCAGCAAGCTTTCCATGCTATCGATTGCCGAGAAAGTAGGCTACCAGTCTGAAGCTTCATTCGGTAAGGCATTCAAGAAATGTATGGGGGTTAGTCCAGGAGCTTGCAGGTGATAGTCGGTCAATTGCACCTAATGGCAGATGATCAAGCAGCATAGTTCGGTCATCTTCACATTTATGCTGACGCTCCTCTGTTGTTATGAGGCATCAATCGAGTCTGACCCCCCATTGATTTTAGCTTAGCGTGTTAATTCTTTTTCTATTTTATCCATGCCATGATTTAAGGATTTTTGATCCAGATGCGCTAAAGGAAGTTGAGTAAACAAATCGATTCTATTTCGTATTTGCAGAAAGGTCTTCTTGAACGCAGCCCTCTTCTCCTCAAAAGAACCTTCAACCATTGCCGGATTATCAAATCCCCAATGTGCCGTCATTGGATTGCCATGCAAAACCGGGCAAATTTCTCTTGCCGCATGATCACAAACGGTAATGACAAAATCCATTACCAAGGCCCCTGGCCGAGAGAACTCATTCCAACTCTTGCTTCTTAAATTCTTGATTGGGTAGCCTGTATTTCTAATCTCTTCAATTGCAAAACGATTGACCACACCCGTAGGCGAACTGCCTGCGCTATATGCTTTAAAAACACCATGCCCCATAGTATTGAACAGCGCCTCGGCCATAATGCTTCTTGCGGAATTTCCAGTACCTAAAACAAGTACATTATATGTTTTGCCAATCATAAAATTCTTTCTTGCCCAAGCCACTGTTGATTATTAAATATCATCAAGCTTGCAAGTAGCTCTGATGCACATTTATATGGAAAATATAGTCACTTTTTGTGACATTTTCTTTACATCAAGCTAGCAGCGTGTTTAATAGCCAAAAATTAAGATGCGCCTAAGCTATTGCAGCTTGAGCGACCGCATGCTTGGTTATAAAATCAGCTCAACCCCACTTATCAATTCCACTCGAGCTAAGCAGATAACTATGGAAATGACCAAAATCAGTGCCGGAAAATTGCGCGCCATCGGCTTTGATACCAAAACCCGCACCTTGCGTGTGGAGCTGGATGACGGCAGCGCGCTGGAATATTCCGGCGTGAGTGAGGATTTATGGCGCCGGCTAAAAGCTTCTGGTTCGCAGTGGAGCTTTTACCGCGATAATATCGAAGAGGAATTTGTACCCAAGCGCGTTTCAGCCAAGCCTGCCAGCGGTGGGAAAAACCCGCTGGATGATTTGTTTAAGTGATATTTTTGTATTAACCACACTTACTCTAACTGTAGTTCGTGTGCTACCTAATAATGAATCAATCGAGTCTGACCCCATTGATCGCATGACCAGATACCAATTTTGCAAGCATGGGCAGAGGATAAAAGCCTAACACCTTACTCTGGGCGGAATAGAGCGAAGCGTAGGTTTGCACCTAGTAGCACTTGTTATGCAAAGTTTTTCTCCGCGGTAGTTAAGAATACTAAGGTGGAGGCTGTCATGTGCAGCATATATGCAACCAAATAATCTGGCACGGTTGTTGGACTTGTTCCCTGGCCATGTCCGCTTAGTTTGTTACGACCGGTCGGAATACTGCTTTCCAACATGCTGCGCAATGAACTTAACTGCTGCTGCCAAAATGATGGAACGAGGTCATGATCAAAACATACTTGAATTAGAGCCTTCGATGTAGCATTAGGCTGGTATGACCACTTTCTTTTATCACATATGGCTTTCATAGTACTTTCAAAGGATTTCAAGCAATCATTGAGAGCTTCCTTATTTTTACCGTGCCTATAGTGCTCATAAGCACTTAAAAACTCTTGCTGGGCACCTTGATAGTTTTTCTCATTCAGCAACCGCAAAGCAGGCTTCACTGCTTCAGAGTGAAGCAGGTCAGAATCCATTCGAATAATTTCACCTTCAATAAACTGAAAGCCTATTCCATGCTCTTTGAATCTAGCATTTAGTTCATCAATTGCATCATCCACGCTTTTCGAAGCATTTTGCTTCTGTAAGTAGTCATATTTGCGAGTAATCCGATCGATATACCTAAAACTTAATTCAACAATATCTAGCTGCTTTTCAACATCGTCAACTTGCAATAAATAGTTAGCCAGTTCATCTAAATACATTCTCCCACGATGCTTTTCTGCTGTAGGGAGTTGAAACATTCCATATTCTCTGCACAGAGTATCTACGATAAATTTATAAGCAGATTGGACATTAGGACCACATCCATATTGGTCGTAATAATTTTCATCACTTCCAAGTGCATCTGACCATATATGAACGATTTGCACTCTCAAAGTATTTGGCAAGTCATCGTAAGTATAAACATCAGGTACGTCCCCCCTTAATGCTTTTTGCCTTTTGGAGAAGAGGTCAAAAATTGCCATCAATACTCCTTCTTATTGATTGCATAACGTAGAGCTAACCCAAAATGTTGGGGATCGCAAATGATGCATCCTCATGGCAATAAATATCAATTAGTTAGACGCCAAGAACTCACCATAAATCGCGACCTAAACCCCGTCATAAGTTGCAACTACCTTACGGATTTTACTAATAAGCTGCAACTTAGCTCAAAGCTTAGACGAGGTAATGTATGGTAGTTACCCGTAAATCTTTAATCATTGTATTCATACTCTGTATCATCAACATCAACAAAGCGTTTGGTTCTAGTATTGAATTGCCTACAAAAAGACATACGCCGTATATTATTAATCTCATCTGTGTAATCAATATAACCAATGAAATAAAAAGTACTATTGTCTCCATTAGTAACATTTCGATTATTCCAGCCATTAATCAATTCAGTAAGATTTTTATTTTCTATAACCAGAGTTTCAAAAGGTCCGGCTTGACCAGGCTCTCGAACAAGACATTTAACAGTGCTGATATCGACACTATATGGCGGTATGGATGGGAAAGGCTCATCAATATCAGTAAACGTAGCATTACTTTTAATGATTGTTGCTCTACTACCGCCAATATTTACAACTTTAAATTGTATAAGCGAGACATTCCTATTTGTTGTGATGAAATGTTCGCCTCCATCAACAAAGGATATGTTGCGGACGGTCAATCTTGGTCTAAGTGCCATGCGGTACAGCGATTGCTGAAGACTATGTTGCTTTTCGGCGATTTCAGTTTGCATCAGAGCCAAAGCAGTTTGTTTTTCGGCAAAAACACCTGCAGCTTGAGTAGATCTCCACAACAGTGCACTAAAAAGCGCCAATATAAAATTGATAATGACCATGAAACTATCAGTAATCTTGATGCGGTAACCAAAGAACATCGGCCAGAACTCGGTTCCGTTATCTCCTCCCTTGTTACTATAGTTTGTGGAATTGCTTGCGGGGGTCTTAGTGGAGGAAAACGCTTCGTTAGATTTAGTCGGCTGATGTTTTGTATTGGACTTATTCTTATTTTGTGGGGCAACCTCGGACTTCTTTTCGGCTTGGACTTGTGGAGTTTGGGGAAGCTGCTGTGAGTAAGCAAGAGAAGCAAAAAATATGTAATGTAAAAAAACGAATGCTACAACCTGCAAACTCCACTTCTGTAGAATAAGTAAAAATCTATTACCCATGTATATGCTCACGACTATTCAAAACTACCAGTTCGATCTCTTCCCTCAGCTTCTTCTCGCTTTTCCTCAATCTCAATTCTTTTAATAAATTTGTTTTTTTCATGCTCAACAATATCCTTAATTTCTTGATTATCTGAGAGGCCTAGTTCATCTGGCACTGATTAGAGAATCTGAAATGATAGCTGGAAAAGTGTCAGCAAAAAGAACGGCTACTATTGTCATATAACTTACCGATATTAGTTACAAAGTCCATTTGATGTGGTTTTACGCATAAATTGCAAGCGCTCCGTGCTGGATAATCATTATTGAAATCCAGACGATGCGCCTTGATCACACCTTTATCGCCAAAGACTCAGGATTAGAGGATTCCTTGTCCAATGAGCTAATAAAAATCGCTGCCAATCTTGATCTAGCGTTCGCTTTTTTAAGGGCAGGCGCATGGGAGTATCAGTCATAACCCGAGTTTTCTGAATCGACTGTTATGCTGCGCCGTTCATGGTATTCCAAATTATTCATTCATTGTCATAATGTAGTGCAATAAGCTACATTATGTAATCGTTTGAATAATTTTGTCAGCACCAAATTCCTTATTTTTCGATTGTTACCAATCCAAATTGGTATAAGTACTAACAATACAAAACTATATTTCATTAAGTCGTTTAATATTACACTCAAAATAAGCAACAATCTTAGTAAAGGCTCATAATTAGCTACATGAAAAGAAATAGAACAACCATTTCGCAAAATAGTCAAACCGCCCTTGGTCAAACCTCCGTCGCTAAAGACTCCGGGGTAGGGAATTTCTTGTCCAAGAAGTTAATTGAAATTGCAGCAGATCCTAAACTGGCGTTTGCTTTCTTATTAAAAGCAGGCATCATCAATAAATCTGGAAACCTTACTGAGCATTATCGATAATTTTGGTAGGCAATTAAGTCATTTCTTCAAGGATTTTTTCCCGATATAACACTCGATTATCGCTTCATGCCTTGTGCTGTCATGAACCAATATATCCATGCGATTTTTGTGTTCAGACAACTCTTTTTCTATGCGCTTAAAATCATCTTCTAAGTTAATTAACATCTTTAAAAAATTTAGAATGAAAATGAGGTGTTATTTTCACAATCTAAATTTCTTAGTTCAGCGAAAAGCTAGATACATTGCACTTTTGCACAGAATCATTACAATGTATCTACAACTCTCCTCTAGCGGAAGTCATTAAGTTAACTTATCGTCTGAGGCGAAAAAGCCGCTCATTAGTAGCGGCTTTTTCATTTGCACTGCACAACTCCAACATTGCTTTTCAATTGAACTACCCAAAATGCAATGCCAACTGTTGCTTGGCAACCAATCCATTGGTTTTAAGTTTTTCCCGCCCAGGCATAGGGCTAAATGAATCATCAATCGTTTCAATATAATCAAAGAGCGAAGGCTGTTGCTCCACCATCTGAATCGCTCGTGCACAGCGATTATCCAAGGTATCTGTCGTGATAAACAAGTAACTGCTTAAAAGGGATTTGTCAGAATCAAATTGGCCAAATGCAACCACATAGGCCTTGGCTTCCGAATAACTGTATTGCAACATATCCTCTAATTTGGCTGAATGCTCTCTAAAGAGAAGTTGCATGATAGGGTCGCTATGCTCTTCTGCGGGCAATTCAAAATCCCAGGCATCACCCTCATCATTCTCTAAACTACCGATACGGAGCGATTTGCGAAAGTCTTGATCAACCCACTTTACGAAGTGGTTGTACATTCGCCCGAGTACCCAGTCCTTGTCTTGATCATCCCATGGGCTGGGATAACGTTCATGCTCTTGGTCAAATTCCAGAATATAGAAATAGGCTTCATTCCGGAGATCTTCATGGCTATATTCTCCTTTGGTTTGACTGGCAATTCGCTTTAGCGCAGATGCAATCCCATCTAAAAATTCGTTAATAAATAATGAGTTCATGCTTTATATTAAAGCAATTTATTATTACTTTCAAAGTCTGTCCTAATTCAAAACAAAATCAAGCTGCCAAGCAATAGTTCCAGGCATAATTCTCCCCAAGTAGTCCGGCATGAGTCCGTGGAATCCAGTGGCTGATTTGTGTTGAGGTCTGGCGTCCAAGCTGGAACAAGGGGATTTGCATCTGCAGGCAAAGTTGCTTGATAGACTGCTGAGTGACGTTTTTGATCTGCGCTATTTCACGGCATTTAATAAATGTACGCTGGTATTGATCTAATGAATCACCGGTGATTCGCAAACCATGTTGTTGCAAATAACGGGGATTAAGCAAACCATGTTGAATCATTGAATATAGGTTCGCTGTGTTAATACCAAGCAAATTTTTTACATCAGACAATGGCATGGTATTTTGCAAGGTTGCTTGCAGTGTCGTTATATAAGCTTTTACCTCGCTACTATCAAACACTAACCCACTGGGCAGCGCTGTATGTGCTGCGATGGCTTGCATGTTTTTATCACGTACTGCAGCTAACCAAAGTGCCTTAATCTCGGCAGTCACTTTCATGCGCATGATGGCTTCCAAGGTAATATGGTGCTTTTCTGGTTGCAAATCTATTGGAGACAATCCTTGCATCAAGTCTTGATGTAAGACATCGACATCCCGCTCATGAAACAGTTGTATCGGCACCACTAGGTGTTTCGCTTGATACAAGCCTTGTGACCGATAAGCGCGTAATACATCAACGGGAATATCTAAACGTTGTGCCGCCTGCTTCAGACTAAGGCGTTGTCCTGCAGCAAACGCAAAAGGTTGCTGTGGTGACAAGGTCAATCGTTTACGCGTGACATTCAGGACTTGTGTATCGACGAGCACATGCCCATCCGTAATCAGCTTTCTCAAAGTGCTAGGCTGTACGCCTAGTTGATGAGCTAGCTGTCGCATACCTACAACCTCGTTGCCAGCAGCAGGTTTAAACAAGGGGTGTAACATAGCCTGATGCCAGCGTTGCTGACCAAACTGAATGAAAGCTTCACGTAAAAATTCCACTTCATTTTCGTTAGCTATGTTCTTGAAAAAGGATTCATAGAATGTATTGAACTGACCACGTAAGCCACTCAATTCAAGATTAGCTCTAGGTGCATGTACCTGTTCCAGATAATCATGAAAACCATGCGGCCAGTTAGTCAATATTTGAGCAGTGGTCACGACAGCATCCCACTCCTTATTGTCGGATGCTATCGTTTCATTAAACAGACCAAAGCGATAAATGACAGATAGCAAAGTGTTGACCGAAAGGCCTTGCAGTCCCTTCACCGGAAAACCATGCTCTTCCAGCAAGGCCTCGTTCAAAGGTACCCGCATCAACTTGTCACGCAACACGCCAAGCAAGGTCAATATGACTGGATGCTCCACAATAGCTGAAGTGTAATGTGTCAAGTCTGTACCACACCGACACATTGCCAAGCCTGGACGTTGCCAATCCAGAGATTGATTGCAAGCAGGACAGTGATACATAGTTTTAACCCCATGTACTGGGCAAGCCACGGCATATTTCAGCTCATGATAGGCTTCGATATAGCCTCTTTCACGGACGCACTCAACACAAATGCCGGTGTGTTTGCAGCGAGTAAACATCGAGTGGATGGATTGCCCCAGCACCGGAATCTGACGACCATGATAACCAGCCTCTGTATAATCCAAGCCCGATGATTTCAAGGCATCAACAGACTGGTTATACAAATGTGCCAGTTTAGCTAAAGGCGGTCTGGCAGAACGTGTCTCGTTATCCGTCATCCCGGCATAACGCAGCATCCTGTTGGGATTGTCATACCCATTCAATGCCGCGGTACGCAGGATAAAGCCGAGTACGCTTTCTCCTTGCTCTGGAGTTGGCGTAACCACCAATGGCTGCAGCGATTCAAACATGGATTGGCTATCTGTCATAGACACTCCTTTAAGCAACCAACACTTCACTGGCAGTAGGCGAATTGCGTCTACGACGAGACTTGGTTTCGACTACCGGCTCAGAAGGATCGGCCATGGCACCAATCTGCTTGGCATGATGTAACAGCACATTGGCACCACTGCCAATAATGTCCGCCAAAAATGGATTCGGATTATCAAACAACGTATCTATCCATACCGCTTCTACATATGCTCGCGCCAGATCAGTTAATGTAATCGAGGTGGTATTGGCAACATTCGCATTAAGGCAAGCTTGGTGCAGTATTTTTGCGATATAGCCAATCAGGCCACCTGTCGCACAGTAAAACCGAAAAGCCATGGCATCCGAAGTTAGGTCTGGAAACTGGTAACGTGCTAAACCTTGGGTAAATGCATCCAGACAGGCCACAAATTCTTCACGGTCATGGGCATCTTCCCATGCAAAGCGACGCATATGGATGGCTGACATGAACCGACCTCTAAGCTGCTCGTTTTGATTGATAACAGCCATGCAGTCGGGCAGCCCCACGACCAGAATGGTCAGGCCCGTGTTATCAACAAAGATTTTTAGCCAATCAGATAAGTGGTGCTGCACTTTATGCGAGACCTTGTCATAAAAGTGCTGGAACTCATCAATAATTATAGTGTGCGTGCCGGTTTGCTTGAGCAAGACATACAAGCGTTCAGTTTTCTCATTTTCAGAGCCCCGTTTAAAACACAAGGGATCCCCCAGTTCACGCAATAGTGTTTCTACCAACCCTTTCACCGTCGGCTTGGATGGGGTCTTCACTGACAACACGGGGACCTTCATCCCAGTCTGTGTGCGCTGCTTGGGGAATTTACACATGATGGCTTCAGCCAAACGTGATTTACCGCTGCGTGATTCGCCTACCAGTGCCAAACAGGTAGGTTCTGCATATTGCTGTGCTGCCATAAGTTGGTTGGTAATACGTTGCTCTGCCAATTGATAAGCTTGATGAGCAATCAGGATTTTGTCTACTTGTGTTGGAATAAATGTTTGCATGATGAAATGTCCTTTAATATTCGATATGTTTTTTTACGTGCGAGATACTGGCAAATTAAGCATGGCCGCGTTTCTGGATGATTGGGGCATAGCGTGTCTGACGGGAATTGGTGGTTTCCACAACTACAGGAATGACTGCAGAAGTATCCTTTTCAATCATGCGAGCGCCAAGTTGAGAAACACTGGTTTGGTGCGCAGCATCAAGATAACGCCCAACACGACTATTGGATTTTTTACGCTTTAATCTCATAGCCTCCTCAACAATCTCGCGAATCTCAGTCTTGGCAAGTGCGTAGGTATAGCGATCAGTTTTGCCGTATTTCTCTTTGGTGTATTTACGAAAAATATTGTGCAACCACAGCGATACGCCATGAGCGTCAGGATTCAACGCCGGCACTCTGAGGTGGTCTTGATGCCCCAGCATCACATACACGTAGCCAATATCGCTTTCATCGACACGAATATCCACCTTGAAAGTATCGCCACGATTGCGTCTGATCTGCATCAGTTCGGCACTGTTATAAAGCAAGCTGTTTAACTCAATCCCTTTGTGGCTGACGATCTTCTGTTCTATGGTTTTACCCAGCAACATATCCATTTCAGCCGGGTTATGTGCCAATTGGATATCTTCAGGCTTGATACTATTTGCCCATACCACGGCTGGCGGTTGCTGATCCAAACTGCGGTGTGGCTTCTGATGGTAATAATCTGCGATCCATTTATGAATAATCAGACGTAGATCGCTTAATCGCAACACCGCATGCTTGGCAGGATCGTAGTCAGCCTTGTCAAAGATATTGCTAAATGTCGTGCCGGCAACACCATGGCAGGCGCTATTGTTCATGGTGCCATTGAATCGCTCTATCTTGCCTTTGAACCAGGGCGTTTTACGTGGTGTATATTCAATCTCGATATTAAAAGCGAAACAAGCTTGCTCCAAGCTGAGGCTATGAAACTCCAGGCCATTATCGACAATCAACCTATCCATGACACCATGCGCTTCCCAAACATTACGAATATCCGGATAGTCTTGTTGCAAATTGGTTTTAGGCAATATGGCATGTTTAAGGCATTTACCTACACTCAAATAACTAGGCGGCTCAAATCCAATGTAAATACCTAAGATGCAGCGCGTATGGCAATCGATACAGATGGTAATCCATGGGCGACCTAAGGGAAGGTGACTGCTATCATCGATGACGAAAATGTCGAGCTTAGTATGGTCCATTTCTGCTGCCTCTAGTGGCCGTTTGGTAACCAAATGCTTGGACTTATTGCGAAACAAACAGTTAGCCGCCATGCGACCATACCGTGCCGCATAGCGATCAAAACTTGGAATCTGTGCAATTAAGCGCGTGACCAAGCGACGAGTAGGTTCCGGTAATTGCATACTCGTCAGGCGTTGCTTGTTTTCATGTCGTATGACAACAATTGCTTCATCTAAGGTATCTTCGATGGTCGGGCGCTCCAGACATAAATAGATGTGATCAATACAATCCTGGACTAATTTAATTACCTCCTCGGGATATCGAGAAGTACGATTTCCCTTGTTGTGATCCTGCTTCACTAAGGCAAAAGCATCTTTACCATGACTCAGGAATTGTTTTTTCCATCGTAAAACTGTGGTCCAATCAGGCATTTTTGCCGGCATCGAAATCTTGTTCCAGACTTCCTTGATGGCAGGTTTTATTGCCTGCTGTGAATTGGGCGAATCAAGAGTCGCTTTCACGTAAGCCAATCGTATTTTGGCTTCATTCCATTCGTCTGAAGCTACCTCACGGTTATCTGTCCTGGATTTCTGTTTACTAGCAGGTTTTGCCTGATCTACCCGCGCATGGTCTTTCGGGAACACCAACTGACCATTGGCATACATCTCCTGCAATTGCGTCATGGTGTATTCCCGGATACGGCCAGTCTTGCCATCCTCTACTTGCCACAAATTCACTTCCACTTCTTGCTTCAAGGTGTGCTCGCGTTCCTGAATGAGCACTATCGCGTTCTTACAAAATTGATAAATTGCCATGATGAGCTTCCTTTTCAGATTAAATGAAATTGCCATGGATCAAGGCGTTACTGTCGATAGGCTTTGTCATATCAATGAGCAGCAAACCCTGCAGGATAAGATGGCTAATATGGGTTAGCTGGGTGTACTCGAAATCTCCCCAACGCTGAGTCGGCTGCTGCTGGAAAGCTAAGCGCAAAACTTCACGGTCTATGGCCGATAGCTGCCTAACGCGCATCTTGAGAAGACGCTTGATGTTATCAAGTCGCGGTTGGGTAGCGAGGTCTTCCGCAATCATTACTTGGTAGCTGTACCCAAAATTCGGCAATGCTTTTGTCAAAAATTCCGTTCTACGTGCCGTTTCTGGTGCTTTTGCGTCTGCGCCAGATTTGACCTCAACCAAGGTTTGGTTATGCTGATCCTTAAACAGCAGGTCTGGGTAATGCCGATGAACAATCCCATCCAATTGATAGATGATTTCGCAAGGTTGCTCATGGAAACTGAGTACATTAGGATTAGCATCCAGCAAACGCATGGCGTTGGCTTCGTGTACCGATTCCCACTGCAGCATACGTTGCATTTTGTGGCTGGGATACTTGCCGGTGTTGCGGGCGTTTGACCGTTTCACGATCTTACGACTACGGATTTTTCCATTTTTAGGAAAGTTGATACTAATGATGCTAGGTTTAGATGTTGCTATTGTGTATTGCATGGCTAACTCCTGTGCTAAACATGGAGCAACTCAGAAATGCAGGCGTGAAGAATCCTATCTCGCTGAATGGGCATTTCTGCCTTTCAGAAAGTTCAGGGCGCAAAAAATGAATTACGGCAACGTCAGATTTGACAGTGAACGTATTTGCCGTACAATAGAATTAACTGGAAGAGCAAACCAGCGTTCTAAAAGAATGGGCTCAAGTGTTGGCGCACTTGGGCTTTTTTCACTTTATTGACCTGTGTAATTACAGGATAAATCTCTAAGCTTTATTTCTTAAGTTACGTTCCTCTCGAAAAATGGTGGCGGTCAAGCCACCGGTTCATCAGACCAAACTTTTTTTATTAAAAAAGTACGACCTGAATTTCAAGTTAACATAGTTTTTTACCGTGTCAAATTTAGCGAATCCGCTAATTATTAAACGATATTAAATATAAATGCAAACAAAAAAACATAATAACCCATTGATTATTATTGACTTTATTAACCACTGGTTAATTATTGTAACCAGTGGTTAATGATAAAAACTACTGGTTTCTGGAGAGAAAGATAAAATTAGAGGATTTAAGGTGCTAGATTTGACAAAATAAATTTATTATAAAATCTTAAAATGTTTCGGATAATTATCACTGGTTATAAATTAACAGCCTAATTGACTGTTAATTTGAATTATGCCTGGTGTATTTTACATTTTTGAGTTATATTTCACCTGGCGCGTTACTACACAACAAATCAAACGTAGCCAACATAAAATGATAAATGGCTACATAAATGATCCTCTAATTGAGCAGTTACGCACCCATGAAATTGATGGGGATTCAGACTTTTGGTCATTTAAAAAATCAAGTCCCAGACGTGGTGCACATGCATTTTTACATTACCCTGCAATGATGGTGCCTAGCCTTCAGGGACTCATTCTTGAGTCTATCACCCAGGTTTCACCAACATCCTTAAAAATACTTGATCCGTTTGTTGGCTCAGGAACCGTCTTAGTAGAAGCTATGGAACGTGGGCTTAACTTTGATGGTGTAGATATAAACCCCCTCGCCGGCCTCGCGTGCATGGCCAAATCTGGTCCATATTTTGTATATGCATTTGACAAAAAAAAAGAAGAGTTCTCTAAAATACTGTTGTCAGATAAACATAGATATCAAGCATCTGAATTTAAAGGTATCAAAAAGTGGTTTTCGCCTGAAGTCTCATCTAGTCTTGCCAAAATTCAGCATCACATACGTAGCGAACCTTCACTGTGGGCAAGAAGATTATTCTGGCTAGCCCTCTGCCGCGTAATAAGACTCAGTTGCAACTCAAGAATGTCCACCTACAAACTACACATTAAAAGCGACATAACAAAACAAGTAGACCCATGCTCAATATTTTGCGAAGTTCTGAATGATTTTAGTAAATATTTGCATGAACAACGTAATAGACTTTCCGAACTAGGCTTTCTTAGAAATGGAAGATATACCGGCGAAATTAATATTGAAGTAGCTGACAATACCTCAATCAATTCAAAGTTTTTAATTAATAAAAAATATGATGTAGTTATGACATCTCCTCCGTATGGTGATAACTCAACTACTATTCCTTATGGACAGTACGCTTACCTCCCTCTCAATTGGATTGATATTGAAGACATAGAGGGAAGCATTAGTGAGGATTTATTTTCAAATACACACGCCATTGATGCTGCAAGCCTCGGCGGCTCACTAAAAGATTCACTATTAAAAAAACAAGAGCTTATTGAACGCCACACTCCAGCAAGAAATTTTGTTAAAAATTTAGGTGACAACATCTATGGTATAAAAAGATTTTCTGCTTTTTTTTGGGATTTAGAAAAATCTATTAAAAAAATCTCATCCGTTACCGAAAAAGGCGGTTATCAAACATGGACTATTGCAAACCGCAAGATCGGCGGGATGACAGTTCCTATGGAAAGCTTGCTTCAATCAATGCTCGAAAATGAAGGAATGCAAGTAATTGGCAAAATAGACCGACAGATACTTAACAAGAAAATGCCGACTCGCAACAAAACGTCTGACACAATGACATCAGAATCAATTTTACTCGCTCGTATGCATTAATTTCAACAATATGAATAATGACCTAAGACTCAAAATTGATGCTCACGTTATTCGCCAACTAGGTGCTGAATTAATTACAAGCCCCGTTGTTGCTATCACAGAATTAATTAAAAACAGTCATGATGCCGATGCAAAATGGTGCAAACTAGAAATTGACTCTGAATATTACGAAGAGTTTGAAGTTGACCCAACACTTTATCCTGCCGATGAAACTTTAAGAATTATAGAAGAAGTAGATGAGGGGGGAACCAAGATAAAGAGAGGGTTTAAGACTTTCAAGGGGAGAATATCAGTCTCAGATGATGGTCACGGCATGGAGAGAGAGACCATCAATAAGAGCTGGTTAACTGTAAGTTACTCGGAAAAAAGGCTGAAAAAAGCTCAAGGTGAAAAAACTGAGAGAGAGCGTAACTATACAGGCGATAAAGGCCTAGGGCGCCTAGGATCAATGCAAGTTGCATCTATTTGCAGAATTCGAAGTTCAACAGAGCCTAATCTAGAAGGCAGTGAGGTCACCATCAATTGGGATCAATTAATCGAAGGTATAACTCTTGACCAAATAAAAATTAATGTTTCAACCTTTCAAAAATCCCACAATAAGGGCAAAGGCACCACAATCGAATTAATTGGGTTAAGTAACATGGACTATTGGTCAACTGACCTATCCACATTTAAATATGAAGTGGCAACTCATATATCCCCTTTTGGTTTCTTCTCAAAAAGAAAAGACTTATTTAAATTTTATATAAAAATTGATGGTATTGAAGAAGAGTCAGATGTCCTTTCAAAGAATTTGATTAATTTAAATGCTGGGCATTATGAATTTAATTTCAAGGGAAATAAATTATCTGTTAGAGGAAAATCGACTCTATTAAGTTTTAATCCGAAAGAAGGCACAGAGTTTAAAACCTATGTGCTGAGTGATAAAGGAAAACAACTTTATGAGTACTTTAAACAAAGTAAAGAACTAGCTACTTTTGATACGATCGATTTACTAGAAAACTCTAAGTACTACATTAGTTGGTCAAAAGAAATTAATTTCGATGAAATATTTTCTTCTGAAAAATATAAAAAAATCTCTCCAGAAAACCCAGGTGAATTTGGTTCGGAAATATTTGAATATATTTATACCAGAGATAGCATGGGAAGTGGACCTGATGACATTGGCTTCTCAAAATCGAAAGAATTAATTCAGACGTATTTGCGTGGGATAAACCTTTATAGAGATGGTTTCAAAATTGGCTCTGGCAGAGAAGATTGGTTTAACCTAAATTATGAAAAAACTGGGGGTGACTCTTACTACTCTCTTAGGTTATCAAATATTGCAGGTTATGTTGATATTAGTTGGGATAAAAACCCTAAATTAGTTGACACATCTAATAGAGAAGGCTTAGTAACTAATTCGGCCTACACTGCATTTCTTGAAATTTGTCTCAGGGCCGTAAGTGAAATAAACAATTTCAGAAATCACTCACGTCGCCTGACTTTAAAATTTCAAGATGGAAAAAAGAATCAAGACTACGACAAACCGAAAGACTACTCGCCTGAGCAAGCAATTAATGATTTAAAAACATTAAGCAACAAGGCGGAAACCATTTACTTAAATATTAAAAATCAGAAGTCTATTACTGATCAAAAATTTGAATCTCAGTCATTGACTCTAAAAGAAAATATTAAAAAAAGCGAAAACATATTTACTGACCCCCAACATCTAAATATATTAAATGAATTACAAAACCAGCTAGGAACACTTCAAAACCTTTATAAATCATTGGAACCTACAATAGAAAAAGCTTCCCATGAACTAGCATCGTCAGGAGCGATGGTTAACGTAATATACAATCAAATAGAAAACTATAAAACACAGATTGATTCATTTTACGGGCTTGTCTCTGTTGGTTTATCAGCACAGCTCCTTGCACATGACGTAAACTCTCAAATTAGTAATATCACAAGATCAAATCATAATATCAAAAATCGACTTAAGCTACTAAATATTAAAGACATTGATATTAGTAAAGCCACAATTGCTATAGATGGCCATACTCAGGCTTTATCCAAGGCAGTATCAACCTTAAATCCAATTGTGCAAGCCCAAAGAGAGGATAAACATCAGTTTACAATTACAGAAGGTGTACAGTCATATATAGATTATATATCTGACTATCTTGCCACCGATGGCATTACTATTTCACTTGATATAAGGTCATCCAAATCCATCAAATTTAATCATGGTAAGTTTTATCAAGTATTAGACAACATAATTAGAAACTCCCAGTATTGGCTCAATAGCTTTGGTAAACATCACTCAGAAATACCCAAAATAATAAATATAGTAATTAATGACTATCAAGTGGTTATCTGGGACACAGGAAAAGGTATTCGACCGGGAATTGAGAATTCGATGTTTGATATGTTTGTTACTGAAAAACCGGATGGGCAAGGTCTTGGACTGTTTATTGTTAAAACACTATTAGCCGAAAGAGCGTGCTCAGTTTATTTATTGGATGAAGTTAATCAATTCAATCGCAAATATAAATTTCAATTAGATTTTTCTGGAGCATGTGTATGAATGTTGCATTAGAGAATAATAAACAAGAAATTGCTGCAACAAATTATACAAAACAGATTTTTGAGTCTATTGGTCTTAAGTCGGTATATTGGATTGACGATCAGTTTAGAAAAGATAAAGCAGACAGCCATCAAGAACAAGAATGTATTGATCAATTAATGGCTAAATTTAATGCCAATGATTTCGATTATATAAATTCTTTTCTTCAAAATACTTTGGGAGATAATGAACTTCATGTTGATGAAAATTTACCTGGTAAAGAGTTTGAACTCCATATAAAAGAAAAAATCACCGACGGGAATGTACAAGATGTAGTTAAAGCTTTAGAAATCAAAGTAGATTTGTCCAAGAGTGAATTTGAAACACTTCAAAAGATATTGGGGCAATCTATTGAAAAAGTTCATTTTTTTAGCTGGAAAGATTGGCAAAATAATAAGGATATTCTTATAAAATCACCAAAAAGCTTTATTATTGTTGATCAAAAGTTTGCCGATGAAGTTGATGCTATTGGAAATGGTGATGACATTATTGAAATACTCACCAAAAACATGCCTAATTCTTCCTACTGCTTCTTACTAACTCACGAAGCGAAAGATCACCAAGGCGAAAACAATCTTAGGGAAACTATAATATCTAATAAAAAATTACCCCCTAAATCCCAAGCAAGATTCTCTGTAGTAGCAAAAAATAATTTAGTATCTGGGGAAGAGTCTCTAACAGATATTAAGCTTAGTGAAATCGCTAGAAGCGTTTATCTTCGAAGAATTAATGTTGACACATACGACTTAATTAGGAAGCAACTTAATCAACAACTCAATGAACTAAGAGATGACTTATGTCAAAGTTCAGCATTTGAAATTGAGCAAATCGTTTTTAATAGAACAAGGGAAGAAGGGTCATGCGAAATTGATTTATTAAGACGCTTCATTAATATCAAAAGTGATTTGGCAATCACAAAAAGTTTTACTACCAATTCTCATTTACTGAAAAAGCTAGCAAAGATTAGAAAAATTCAATCTGTAGGTATAAGTGATAAAACTAACATTGATTCTTTAGCTAAAAATCCAATTGAGAAATTTACCGAATATAGGGAATTAGAGCTATTTGACACTTCGATCAACAAACTTCATTCGCCATTATCTGTTGGTGATATTTTTAATTTTGGTACTGAGCAAAATCCAAAATTATTTATTTTGATTTCTCAAGAATGCGATCTTGCAATTCGAGACAATAAACCTAGAAAAGCCAAAGAGGTTTATTTAATTCCAATATCAATTAAGGATATCAGGACGCTAGAAAAACTTTATCAAGAAGTGCAGGGCAAAAACAAAGATGATTTTAGTGAGAAAGTAAATGCTTTTATGGGTCACCAATATCATTACTTATTAAGAATCATTGATAACAATTCACACAAACAAATGCAATTCAAGTTAAATGAAGCAATAGCTGTTAATGTTGAAATATTAGATTTATGTGTTTATAACAGTGATGGGGCATTGACTCTCAAAAAAAATCTTAAACCCGCTTGTATCTCCCCACTAATTCATCTTCCTGGTTGGAAGAAAAAGCTCGAACTAACAATCAACTCATTAAATGCTGCTAATGACGGTGAATTGCCTGCAGAATTTATACATTCATCATTTAATCAAGATAAAAAGTTCAAAATAAATATTGATAACAATGGGGGAATTTCTCTAAAAGGAAAAAGAGTTAAGAGACTAAAAGCGCCTTACAAAAATGAACTAATTCATAAATTTTATGCATATAAGTCTCGGAGTGCGTTTGAACATGACTTTACTGAAGACTGATGATTAAGCCCTCATCAAGAGGGCTCTTAGTTGCATTTTATGATGTAAGTTAGCTGCAGCTTATGCGGTCAAAGTTGCAACTTATGGTGTTACCCACACAAAAAAAGGGCCGAAGCCCCTTTTTTTAATTAACCGCACTTACTCTCACCACAATTCAGGCAAGTCAGGCAACCATCCATAATGATGCTGGCTTTGGTGTTGCACTTCTTACAAAGCTGCGCACCTTTAGGGAAGCCTTCATCATTCACTTCTTCACCCGGTTTGGCGTGTTTTTCAAAGTACTCGGCTTTTTTCTCTTCTACCAGTTTTTGCTGGTGTTGATCTAAACCCGGTTTTTTCAGCATGCCGATTTCTTGCAGGTGCTGCTCAACTACTTCGCCGATCTCGGCCACCAGACTAGGTACAAATCTGCCACCTTTTTTGAAGTAGCCACCGCTTGGTTCAAACACGCTTTTTAGCTCTTCTACCAAAAAGGTCACATCGCCACCCTTGCGGAACACGGCTGACATAACGCGGGTCAGGGCAACAATCCACTGAAAGTGCTCCATGTTTTTGGAGTTGATGAACACCTCAAACGGGCGGCGGTGCTCTTGCGGCGTGCCTTCGTTCATCACGATATCGTTAATGGTAATGTAGAGCGCATGCTCGGTTACCGGTGTTTTGATTTTATAGGTATTGCCAACCAGTTTTTCGGGGCGGCCCAAAGGCTCACCCAGCTGGATGACGTTTGCAGATGCCGCCTCCTGCGCCTTGGCTTCTGCTGCCTTGTTTTTATCTTCTTCTGTTACCAGATTGTAGCCGACGATTTTCTTTTCGATTTTAATAGTCATTTTGTTTTCCTTTTTAGGGGTTAAGCCCTTAATTCTGTCTTTCCCGCGAAAGCGGGAATCCATTTTTTACTGGATTCCGTATCATGTACGGAATGACGATCAAAATTTACCGTAGTAGCCTTCTTTCAACGCGTCATACAAGTTGGCCGCGCTGTGAATTTCACCATCGTATTCGATCTCTTCGTTGCCTTTAACTTCCACCTCGCTGCCATCTTCCAGCGTGAATTTATAGGTGGTGTTCTCGAGATCTTTCTCGGTCACCAGCACACCCTGAAAGGCCTCCGGATTAAATCTAAAAGTAGTGCAGCCTTTCAGGCCTTTGTCGTAAGCGTAGAGATAAATGCTTTTGAAATCTTCAAAATCATAATCAGTCGGTACGTTAATGGTTTTTGAAATTGAGCTATCAATCCATTTTTGCGAAGCAGCCTGAATATCCACGTGCGCTTTTGCCATGATGGTGGATGAATCCAGAAAGTAATCCGGCAGCTGCTCTTCAGGTTTGTCGCTAAACGGCATTGCATTCGGGTTAATTAACTCACGATAGGCCAGCAGCTCGTAAGAGAATACGTCGACTTTCTCTTTGGATTTTTTGCCTTCACGAATCACGTTACGTGCATAGTGGTGCGCGAATGACGGCTCAATACCGTTACTTGCATTGTTAGCCAGCGACAGTGAGATAGTACCGGTTGGCGCAATTGAGCTATGGTGCGTAAAGCGCACACCTTTAGTGGCGATCTGGTTACGTAAACCTTCAGGGAACTGCTGCATATAGCGGCTGTATTTACCCAGCAGTACTTTACCGGCAATTTTTTGGCCTACTTTAATGCCATCTGCCGCCATTTCCGGGCGTTTTGCCAGCATGTCGGCAGTAACTTCGAACTTCTCATCCATGATCGGTGCCGGGCCTTTTTCTTCAGCCAGCTGTACACCTACGTTCCAGCCTTCTTCAGCCATGACGCGGGTGACTTCTTCAGTGAATTTGATGGACTCTTCTTCACCATATTTCATTTTCATCATGGTGAGTGATGAACCTAAACCCAGATAACCCATACCATGACGGCGTTTGCGCATGATTTCGTCACGCTGCTGCTGCAATGGCAGGCCGTTGATTTCAACCACGTTATCCAGCATGCGGGTGAAGATCGCTACCACTTCGCGGTATTCTTTCCAGTCGAAGTAGGCTTCGTCGGTGAATGGTTTTTTCACAAAACGGGTCAGGTTGATGGAACCCAGCAGGCATGCGCCATAAGGTGGCAATGGCTGCTCGCCGCATGGGTTGGTAGCGCGGATGTTCTCGCAGAACCAGTTGTTGTTCATCTCGTTTACACGGTCGATCAGGATAAAACCTGGCTCGGCAAAGTCGTAAGTAGAAGACATGATCACATCCCACAAGCGGCGTGCCTTGATGGTTTTGTAAACACGGCAGGCTACTTTACCGGCGTCTTTGCCTTCGGTTTTGGCGAGGTATTTGCCTTTGATTGGCCACTCACGCCAAACTACCTGGCTGTCATCATTCACATTCAAGCCATCTACAATCGCTTCTTTTTCTGTCACCGGGAAAGCCAGTTTCCATTCGGCATCGGCTTTCACGGCTTCCATAAATTCTTTGGTAATCAGGCATGACAGGTTGAACTGGCGCAAACGACCGTTTTCACGTTTTGCCTTGATGAAGTCAGTGACATCAGGGTGTGAAATATCAAAGGTTGCCATCTGCGCACCACGGCGGCCACCCGCGCTGGATACGGTGAAGCACATCTTGTCGTAGATATCCATGAAAGACAGCGGGCCGCTGGTGTAGGCACCCGCACCGGCGACAAATGCACCTTTTGGACGCAATGTAGAGAACTCGTAGCCAATACCGCAGCCGGCTTTAAGGGTTAAGCCTGCTTCATGCACCTTGCCCAGGATGTCATCCATGCTATCTGAAATCACACCGGAAACGGTACAGTTAATAGTTGATGTCGCGGGTTTGTGCTCCAGCGCGCCTGCATTAGAGGTAATGCGACCGGCCGGAATTGCACCACGGCGCAATGCCCACAGGAATTTTTCATGCCACTCGGCACGTTTTTCCTCTGTCGTTTCCACATCAGCCAAGGCACGTGCTACGCGCGAGTAAGAAGCATCCATGTCGGCATCTACATTGTCGCCTTGCTTGGTTTTCAAACGATATTTTTTATCCCAGATATCAAGCGACACCGGTTGGATTGGAATTTCTTTTTCGACGTCTGTGCTTGCATTTTTTGCAGTATCGACAGCTTTTAACATGGATTAACCCCTTTTTAATAGACTCAGAACTCATGCATAAACAATGGGTTCAGCCTGTATTATTAACAGTTACATTAGCAATTTACTAACAATTTTTCTTTAATTTTCTTAAAATTTTCTTGGTGATGAAAATTTTGCTTAACCACAATATATTGTGTTTTTTTGGTAATTTAATCATTTAGTAGTGGTAGGTCAAGGTATTTTTTTAACTTAATTTTGTTAAATAATGTTAATTTTTGCTTGCCTTTATGCTATGCCGCTCTGGCACTGGTTTCATATAAACCGATGACAATTGCCATAAATATTATGAAGCGTGATTCATCCTAAAAATATGTGCGAAAATGTCAGCATGTCACGTAACATTTACACATTCCTGCTTTATCTGCTGCTACCGCTCACACCGCTTAAATTGCTATGGCGCGCAAGAAAACAACCCGAGTATTTAGCACACTGGCAGGAACGTTATGGCTTTTACAAGCAAAAATTGAACAAGCCTGTCATCTGGCTGCATTGCGTATCAGTCGGTGAAACTCGCGCCGCAGAGCCTTTGATAAAAGCGCTGTTACAGCAATACCCCAACCATCAGATTTTATTGACGCACACCACACCCACCGGCCGCGCCACCAGCCAGCAATTGTTGGGGGACACAGTCGCCAGGGTGTATTTACCTTATGACCTGCCATTTGCCGTAAAACGCTTTTTAAAACACTTTAAACCGGTCATTGGCATACTCATGGAAACCGAACTTTGGTTTAATTTGATAGACAGCTGCCAACAGCACAAAGTGCCGCTATTACTAGTGAACGCCCGCCTGTCAGAGAAATCTGCGCACGGCTACAACAAGCTGGGTAAAGTGGTGCAGCAAGGCTTGCAGGGCCTGACTGCTGTTGCCGCACAAACAGCACAGGACGCGGCCCGTTTGCAAGGCTTGGGGGCAACTAACGTTAGCGTTATCGGCAATATCAAGTTTGATGTAGCGCCACATGCTGATGCCATGACACAGGGCAAGCTATTAAGAGACTCCTTGGGTAGCGGGCGCCCGGTATTTTTGGCAGCCAGCACCAGAGATGGCGAAGAGGCGCTCATTCTGGCGGCAGTAGCACAAGCCAACATCCCAAACTTACTTACCATTATCGTGCCGCGCCACCCGCAACGTTTTGATGAAGTCGCCGAGCTGCTCAAGAAAAACTCACTTAACTTTGTGCGCCGTTCGTCGCTATTAAAGAAATGTGTGGAGAAACGAGAACGCGAAGCCAAGGAAGATGCCACGCAGACAGTACAAATAGTACGGCAAGTGGCAGATGACGCAGGCGACAAAGTTATCGTGAATCCACACATTTCTTTTGTGCTGGGTGACTCTATGGGGGAAATGTTTACCTACTACGCCAGCTGCGATGTGGCCTTTATCGGCGGCAGCTTACTGCCATTGGGCGGACAAAACCTGATTGAAGCGTGCAGCATGGGTAAGCCGGTGCTGATCGGGCCGCACACCTTTAATTTTGAGCAAGCTACAGAAATGGCTATTACCGCCGGTGCCGCACAGCGCGTACAAAACAGTAACGATCTGGCGCAGCATTTGCAGGCTTTATTTGCAGATACTGATGCACAGCAAGCCATGAGCGCCGCCGCGTTACGCTTTAGCAACGAAAGCCGTGGTGCGACACAGCGCACGCTAAGCTTGCTAAGCCAGTTTATCTGACAATTGCGAACTTATAACACTGCCGCGTTCTGCACCAACACCAGCTCGCACGCACCGTTACCAGTGTCATGACGGGTTAGCGAACTTTGCCAGCGCCAGCCATCGGCAGATTTCGCCTCCACCAAATAGCCGCGCAACTGCACAAGCTGTCCTACCCGTGCGGATTTGAGGATTTTTTCTACCCGCGCATCCGCAGGAATCATATGCATATTAGCGCTATGTGATTCGATTTCCTCACGCGGTATCGGAAACGCATCTACATGCCAATAATAGAATCTATTGCTCTGCCTGATGTCGATCTGTTTCAGCACCGTTTCATCTGACATTCGCCCCCAGCCTAAAGCCAGATCAACAGGCGACAATTCCGCCTCGCGTCCCAGATGATAATTGGTACTGGCAAGTACACGCGCCTTGATATTAAAGCCCGCCAGAGGTGTCACTTGAAAACCGTTAATGGTTTGTGGTTGAGCAGCGTTAACAGCTGTTTGCTGCGGATCTTCCGCCGCCAGTACGCCGGGGCCATGTACCACGGCACGCTGCCCATAATGCTGATAAGCACCAAAAGCTATCACAACAATGAATATCAGCTTGGTCCAGGTTAACTTCATTACGGCTTGGCTACTTACAAATAGGCGCTAACGAATAAATACTAGTGAATAAGTGCTAGCGAATAAGCTTGCTGACAGCCTTGAACGCATCGCCGCCAGCGGCACCCAGCCACTCGAATACAACAGACTCGGTGTTGGTGATAATGCAGCCTGCCTCACGCATGCGGCTAATTGCATTGGTTTTATTGGCTGGGTTGCGCGAGATTACGGCATCTTCCACCACAAACACCTGTTTACCGGCTGCAATAAGATCCAGTGCCGTTTGTACAATGCAGATATGCGTTTCCATGCCGGCAAGTATGATCTGCGAGCGGTCACGGGTAAGCTGGCGATTGAATCTGGGCTCGGCAGCACAGGAGAAAACAATCTTTTCTATGGGATGAACGTCAGGTATCAGTGCTGACAACTCCGGCACGGTATGCCCCAAACCTTGCGGGTATTGCTCGGTTAGCACCATTGGCACATCAAGCATGCTGGCAGTTTGCGCGAGAATGCCGCAATTTTTTACAACCGTTAGCAGCGCATCGGTAGGCATCACGCTGGCCAGCCGGCTTTGCACATCTATCATCACAAACTGGCTGAGGGTAACGTCTGCTTTAAGAGATGCATGCATATAGGCACTTTCTGTTTATTGGCCGCCGGCTGCGAGTACCAGCTGCTGGTTGACGTCTGCCAGATCAGCCTCGCCCACCACGCCGCTGCTGGCTTTCAGGCGGATAATATTCACCAGATAGTTGTAGCGTGATTGCAGCAAATCCCGCTTGGCAGAAAAATACTGCTGCTCCGCATTCAGTACGTCCACACTGGTACGCACGCCCACCTCGTAACCGAGCTTGGTTGAATCTACCTGTGACTGGCTGGAAATAAGCGCCTGCTCAAACGCTTTAACCTGAGCGATACTGGTGCTTAAATTCAAGTACGCGCGCTGGGTTTCAAGCTCAGTGTTGCTGCGTGCGATTCCCACGTCATCCTGTGCTTTTTGCTGGCTTAACACCGCCTGACGTACTCGCGAGCTGATTGCCCCGCCTTGATATATCGGAATTTGTAACTGCAAACCTATGGTGCCGGTTTTCAACTCGTTACCGGCACTGAAGGCAGAAGCACTGCCATTGGCGTAACTGTCGGTATAACTGACAACCGCGTCCAGTGTCGGCAAATGAGCTGCACCCAGGCGCTCTACCTCTTGTTCGGCAAACTTGGCTGCATCCTGCTGAATCTGGATATTCAGGTTATTAATTGCTGCCACCTCCAGCCACTTATCCATCGGCTGTTCAAGCTGGTGCGTTTTAATATCGGCTTTTACCGTTGCCAGCTTCTGTGGCACCTTGCCGGTAAGCGCCTGTATTGCATGTTTTGCAATCTGCAATTCATTCTTGGTGGCAATTTCTTGCGCCAGCACCAGGTCAAAACGTGCTTGCGATTCATTCACGTCAGTAATCGTGGAGGTGCCCACTTCAAAATTCGCTTTTGCCTGCTCCAGCTGACTTAAAATCGCTGATTTCTGCGCCGCAATCAGATCAATTTTGTCCTGCGCAATCAACACATCAAAGTAAGCCTGGGTCACCCGCAGAATCAAATCCTGCTGCGTTAAGTGCAATTGTTTATCCGCCTGGCTCACCTGCGTTTTACTTTGGTCCATCTGCACCAGATTTTGTTTTCTGTAAATCGGCTGCCGTAAATCAACACCATATTTATAGGTTTCAAAACTTGAGGTACTGGGCGCCCTATCTGCACCTATATAGCGAATATCCGTGGAAAGCTTATTGGCATCGGCATTGAAGTTAACCGTTGGCCGGTACAGCGCCTTACCCTGCTCGATAATCTCCTGCGCCGCGCGATTCGCACTCAAAGCCGAGGCTAACTGTGGATCATGCGCCAGCGCCTGCTGATAAATTTCGATTAAGGAATATGCTTTTTCATCAGCCTGCGCTTGTGCGACCAAGGCTAAGGACAAGGTAACGATTGCGGCTATATGTTTAAGCATAGGGTTAAATCAGAACTCAAATTTTTCGGCCTGTGGCGCATTGGCAAGCTGCGGCAGGCAGGTTTCAAAAATAGCTTCATGACGGAACGCATCTTCACTGACACGCTGCGTCAATGTCGCCTCCATAATCGGCTCTTCGCCTATCACGGCAAACAAACGTCCGCCGACATTCAACATCTTTTCGGCAGCTACAGGACGCAATGGCAATGAACCTGTAAATACAATCACATCATAAGGCGCTGCTGCCGCGAAGCCATTTACGGCATCTGCCACATGCAGGGTGACATTGTGAATATTCTGTTTCTGCAAGCGCTCTTTTGCCACTGCAGACAACTCGGGATGAATCTCTACCGCATGCACATGGCCAGCCAGTTTTGCCAGCAATGCCGTCAGGTAGCCGCTACCGGTACCGACCACTAACACCTTGTCGGTCTTTTTAATGGCCACTGCCTGCAAAATACGGCCTTCCACTTTTGGCGACAGCATGGTCTGGCCTTGACCGTTAGGCAGCTCGATATCGGCAAATGCAAGGCCTTTCTGTGCTTCTGTCACGAAATTCTCACGCGGCACTTCATCGAGAACCGCCAGCACTACCGGATCCAGCACCTCCCAGGTGCGAATCTGCTGTTCTATCATATTAAACCTGGCTACTGCATTACTATCTGTGTGCTTTACTGTCTGTGTCATGTCTATGCTCTTGAATAATTTACTTTTGTTAATTATAGCGCAACTGTCTGCACCGGTCGCGTTACTTAGCGGGCATTCTTACCCTGAACCAGGCCGCATACAACGCCGGCAAAAACAATACCGTCAGCAGGGTTGCAACTGCCAGTCCGCCCATGATCGCCACTGCCATCGGCCCAAAAAATACGCTGCGTGTCAGCGGTATCATCGCCAATATTGCTGCGGCTGCGGTAAGTACAATCGGCCGGAAACGACGGATTGTCGATTCAATAATCGCCTGCCACTCCGGCAAACCGGAAGCTTTATCCTGATCGATCTGATCCACCAGAATCACTGAGTTGCGCATGATCATGCCCGACAGCGCAATGGTGCCGAGCATGGCCACAAAACCAAAAGGCTTATCAAACACCAGCAATGCGATTGTGACCCCGATCAACCCTAAAGGTGCAGTAAGCAGCACCAGAAACACCCGTGAAAAACTTTGCAGCTGCACCATCAATATGGTGAGCACCGCAATCAGGAATAACGGCACGCCTGCCGCTACCGAGGCGCCGCCCTTGGCCGATTCTTCTACCGCGCCACCGGTTTCCAGCGTTACGCCCAAAGGCAGGCTGGCTTTGATAGCGGCGAGTTTTTCTTCAATCTGGTTTGAAACTACCGGCGCTTGCAGGTTGCCTTGCAAATTGGCACGCACCGTAATCGACGGTTCACGGTTGCGGCGCCAGATTACGCCTTCTTCAAAATCAGAAGTGATGGTCGCAAATTGCGATACCGGCACGCTCGCTCCCGATGGGGTAATCATGCTCAGATCCGGCAGATGCGACAAACGGGTACGTTCCAGTTCAGTGCCGCGTGCCACCAGATCTATACGCTCGTTGCCTTCCCTGAATTCGGTGACATAAAGTTCGTTCATGGCACCGCCGATGATATTAGCCACATCAACCGAACTTACTCCCAGCAGGCGCGCCTTGGCTTGATCGACCTCAACATGGATAACCTTTGTCGGCTCCTCCCAGCCCAGTTGCACATTCACCAGGTTTTTATTGGCGCGCATGATGTCGGCGATCTGGTGCGAAATATCGCGGATCAGCGGAATATCAGTACCCGACACCCGGAACTGCACCGGGAAACCGACCGGAGGGCCATTTTCAAGGCGCAACACCGAGGCACGCAAGGCAGGAAAGTCATTCGCAAACAAATTCAACAAGTCTTTACGCAGCGCCTCGCGAGCCGACAAGTCTTTACTCAAAATAACAAACTGACCAAAACCACGATGTGGCAGCTGAATATCCAGCGGCAGATAAAAACGTGGGCCACCGGTGCCGATATAAGCGACGAAATTTTCTATGCCTTTATTTTTTTCGTTCCACTGCTGCAGCCAGCGCTCGATTTTTTGTGCCTCAACGTTGGTAGCCGCATAGGAGGCGCCTTCAGTCATGCGCAGATCCACTATCAGTTCCAGCCGTGTTGAATCCGGGAAGAACTGCTGCTGAACCTTGCCGAAACCGGCAATCGACAGCACAAACAACGCCAATGTCACGACAATCACGGTTTTTCGATAGCGCACGCAGGCCGTCACCACGGTACGGAAAGCACGGTAAAACGCCGTGTTATAAATATCGTGATGATGGTGCGCGTCAATATCACCATTAACTTGCTGCTGGCCGTGCTTTACTGCAAAACGTCTATATAGCCAGGTCTTGAATTTTGAAGGTTTAATGGCAGGCTCGCTCAGATAATCCGGCAATAAATGGTAGCCAAGATACGGCACAAATATCACCGCGGCAAACCATGAAATCACCAAGGCAATAGCGGACACCTGAAAGATAGAACGGGTATATTCTCCGGTGGATGACGCCGCAGTTGCAATTGGCAAAAAACCCGCCACGGTAACCAGCGTACCGGTCAGCATCGGCATAGCCGTTGAAGTATAGGCAAAGGAGGCGGCTTTTACCCTGCCCCAGCCCTGCTCCATTTTCGAGGCCATCATTTCCACCGCGATAATGGCATCATCCACCAGCAGACCCAGCGCCAGAATCAGTGCGCCTAGCGAAATTTTATGCAGGCCAATGCCTAGCAGATCCATCACCAGAAACGTAGCGGCCAGCACTACCGGAATAGTAATCGCCACCACAATACCGCTGCGCCAGCCCAATGACAGCAAGCTCACGCCGAGCACAATCACCAGCGCTTCTACCAGCGACTTTACAAAATCATTGACGGAATTAGCTACAATTTTCGGCTGTGAAGTTACCGTATGCAGTTCCAGCCCTACCAGCAATTGCTGCCTGATGTGGGCTGTTGCCTGCTCCAGCGCGTGCCCCAGCTCGATCACATCGCCGCCGTCTTTCATGCTTACGCCCAGCAGCAAGGCTGGCTTGGCTTGAAAACGAATACTACTGATTGGCGGATCTTCATAGCCCCGATAAACCCGCGCCACATCACCTAAACGAAAATCCTGCTGATTTGCCCGCAGCCGCATATTACGCAAGTCATCCAGCAGGCTGTAACGGCCGGACACTGCGATACGGATATGCTCTGCGCTGGAATCATAACTGCCACTTTTCACTACCGCATTCTGCACCTGTAATAAATTAATGAGTGTGTTCGGGTTAATACCCAAAGTAGCGAGTTTTGCATTGGAAATTTCAATAAAAATGCGCTGCTTCTGCTCGCCAAAAAACTCCACTTTGGCCACATCTTTTATTTTCAGCAGTTCGGAACGGATTAATTCCGCCTGTTTTTTCAGTGCCGCATTGTCAAAACCATCTCCGGTGAGGGCATACATGGTGCCATAGACATCGCTAAACTCATCATTGAAAGTCAGGCTTTCAATACCCTGCGGCAGGGTGTGGCGAATATCGCCGACCTTTTTTCGCACCTGATACCAGACATCGGGAATATCTTTTGAGAACGTGTCATCTTTTGCCACGATAAAAATCATGGACTCGCCGGGCCGTGAAAAACTGCTGGAGTAATCCAGATGCGGTACTTCCTGAATTTTCTTTTCCAGCTTATCGGTTACCTGCTGCTCAACCTCCTGCGCACTGGCGCCCGGCCAAGTAGTGCGCACCAGCATGACCTTGAATGTGAAAGGCGGGTCCTCGGATTGGCCCAGCTTGGTATAAGCCAAGGCGCCAGCAACGACCAGCACCAGCATGAAATACAGCACCAGTGCCTGATGTCGCAATGACCAGTTGGATAAATTAAAGCGTTCGCCGGAGTCATGCACCGCCGTTAGCGGTTTGTTTTCGTCAGATAAACCCGTTAACTTTGGTTCGCTCATGGCGTTGCCTTTGCGACTGCTTTCACAAGCTGACCTTTAACCAAGGTATGCACCCCGGCAATGGCGATTTTTTCACCAGTCTGCAAACCGCTTGTAATCAGCACGCCATCTTCAGTGAACGCACCGGCGGTCACTTCGCGCGGCTGGGCTTTATTTTCGGCATCTATCACCCATACCAGTTTTTTACCGTTAATTTCCGTGAGCGCAGCTAACGGAATCAATAACTGCGCTGATTGCGACGCCTGCTGCTGAATAAATTTAACACCGGCAGTCATGCCAAGCTTCACTCTATCATCAGCATCGGTAACGCTTACCCGAACATTAAAAGCACGCGTCGCCGTCTCTGCTGCCGGGGCAATCTCGCGTACACGTCCGGCATAAACCTTATCCGGACTTGCCCACATTTTAATAGCAACCTGCGTACCCACTTTAACCTCAGCCATACGCGATTCAGGCACCGCTACCATTACTTCGGTTTCCTTCAGGTTGGCAATCTGCGCTATCGTTTCGCCTGCCTGCACCACTTGCCCAGGCTCAGCACGTATCATGGTTATTACCCCATCACGGTCGGCGGTGAGGTTGGTATATTGTGTCTGGTTACCTGTAACATTGGCCTGCGCTTTTACCTGCGCCAGCTTGGCAGCGGAGGTTTTTAGCTCCGCTTCACGAATATCCAGTGCCGAAGCTGAAATGAATTTCTTGGCAAACAACTGACGCTGCCGTTCCAGCTCCGCCACCGCCAATGCATGGCTGGCCTCGGCAGCACGCACATCGGCCATGGCTGCTGCCGCATTTAAATTAGCATCCGCAGCATCCAGCCTGGCAAGCAACTGACCTTTTTTCACCTGCGCGCCAACATCTACCTTGCGCTCCGTGATCTTGCCGTTGATTCTAAAGCCCTGGCTTGCCTCAAAGCGCGGGCGCACTTCGCCCACCAGCACCATGGAGCTGGATTCAGCCGCGCCGCCAACCACCATAACCAGCGTAGGACGCGGCGACGCAGCCGGCTCAGTTGGTTTATCGCAGCCTGCAAACACAAGCACAAATAGCGGTAACAAATATCTGATGTTCATGGCGCTTTACTCATTCATGTTTTTATTATTACGTTGTTCAGGAAACAGCGGCAGGGTTCTTCAGCAAGCCATGCAGCAACGCGCTTTGCATCAATTGCAGCCGCGCCTCTATATCGGCCCATTCAATCCAGCCTTCCTGCCCCAAGGCAATCTGCAGCGAACATACGCCGTGGATACCTGCCCAGATGGTCTGCGCAGTCAATTCCGCATCACTGATTTCCGGCCTGAACAACCCAGCATCAAATGCATCCTGCACCACCAGCTTGAGCTGCGCGTAGGCGTCCTGTTCGGTATTGCCTTGTTGAATGCTGGTGATATCCGGATTACAGGGCGCACGCGGGGTCATGAACATCAGGCGATAATGGTTGGGATGCTGCAGCGCAAACCTTGCATAACCTTTACCCAAAGCCTGTATGCGTGCAATCAGGTCCGGCAGCTGCATCACCTGATGCATGCCGCTGGCCAGTTTCAGAAAGTCTTCATCACATACTGCCTGTAGCAATGCTTCTTTATCGGCAAAGTGATGGTACAAAGTGGTGGCCGAGTAATTGATCTTCTTGGCAATCTCGCGCATGGAAACCGCATCAATGCCACGTTCCACAAACAAAGTACGTGCTGCATCCAATATGCTGGCACGTAATTTTTCACGATCCTGTTGTGATTTTATTCTAGGTGGCATGGCAGTAGTTGTAATAGTTAACGTTGTTAATTTAACACCGTTAACTTAATGTGTAAAGCCTATGCACAAAATTTAATACGCTTGATTAAAGGATGATTTTCGTACTGGCTCGCAGACAGAACTGTCAGCTACTTAAGCCATCTGGTACTGGCTAAGCTTGTACCAAAGTGAGCGCTCGCTAATCTCTAAAAGCTTGGCTGCCTTACTTTTATTTCCCTGCGTTGCCGCCAGCGCCTCTGTAATCAAGCGACGTTCCAGCGCCTCTGTTGCCTGTGGCAAAGCCAGTAAATTGGCTACAACAGCCTGAGGCTCAGATGTCAGCGTTGCTGTATGGTTTACCATTTCTCCCGGCAAGTGCTTGGGCAAAATAGTTTGATTGCCGCTGATAATCGCCGCACGTTCCAATACGTTTTCCAGCTCGCGCACATTACCCGGCCAATCGTAACCAGTAAGTGCATCAATGGCGGCAGGCGAAATATCGACATGTCGCTTCGCTAAAAAGTGCTGCGCCAGCATGGCAATATCTGACTTGCGAGCTTTAAGTGCCGGCAAGTCGATACGGAACACATTCAGGCGGTAATACAAGTCTTCACGCAAATTACCGTCTTTAATCGCCTCACGCGGATCGCGGTTGGTGGCGGCGACCACACGAATATCGACGGCGATAGGATGATTGCCGCCCACGCGCTCAATCACATTTTCCTGTAGCGCCCGCAATAACTTCGCCTGTAATTGCATCGGCATTTCTGTGACTTCATCCAGAAACAGAGTGCCGCCATCCGCCAGCTCAAATTTGCCGATACGCTCTTTGATGGCTCCGGTGAACGCACCTTTTTCATGTCCGAACAATTCAGACTCCAGCATCTCATGCGGGATAGCCGCGCAATTGACTGCCACAAACAGGCCTTTGCTGCGTGGCGAACCGGCATGGATTGCACGTGCAACCAGCTCTTTGCCGGTGCCGGTTTCACCCGCGACCAGCACGGTGGCTTTTTCCGGCGCGACCTGCCGTATAGACTCATACAACTGCTGCATAGCCGGACTGCTGCCCACCATGCCGATATCCGGTGTTTTTTCTTCTCGCAGGAACTGGTTCTCAACCACCAGCCGCGCAAAAGACAATGCCCGGGTTATCGCCAGCTCCAGCTCTTCCAAGTCGAACGGGCGTAAAATATAGTCCGACGCGCCGTTTTTCATAGCCTCGATTGCCGTCTTAACTTCACCCTGCGCGGTCACAATAATGACCGGCAAATCAGGATTAGACTGCCGCCTATCCTGCTTACCTTTACCCTGACTTTCATCCAATTCTCCGCTACGAATGGATTTAAGCAATTGCAGGCCACTCATATACGGCATATGTAAATCGCTGACCACGCAATCTACATGCTGAGTACGTATTATCTCCAGCGCTTCACGTCCGTCCTTAGCGGTTAGGGGCTGATAGCCAGCCTGGCGCAGGCTGATCTCCAGCAGACGCAGCATGCTTGGTTCATCATCCACAGCTAATATGGTTTTAATTATTTGCGACATAGCGAGTTCTTTTAATGTAGTAAGTTATTTTAATTAAAGCTGGTACTGAAACAAATTAACGCAGCTGTATCTTTTAATGCAACTGCTTAACGCAGCTGCAGCTTGGGAAGCTTTACCCGAAAATCAGCGCCAGCTGCATCGCCAGCCAAGTTCCCGGCTTCAACCGTGAGCAATCCAAAATGAGCAGTCACGATCTGTTTGGATACCGCCAGCCCCAAGCCTATACCACCCTGACGTTGTGTAAAAAACGGATCAAAAATCTGCTCTTTAAGTGCATCATCCACCCCGGCGCCATTATCCGCCACACTGATAATGACATCATCCTGATTTTCAAATAAAGTCACCACCACCCTGCTGCCGTTAGCCAATATCTGAATGGCATTCAGCAACAAGTTCAAAACCACCTGCGTAATTTGCTCGCCATCACATTCGACCAGTACGCTTTTTGAACCTTCTTTATGCATGGCATTAATCACCAGCTCAAGATTGATTTCCTTTTTATTGGCCTGCATGCGCAGCATGGCGACTGCATTTTCCAGCAAAGCGACGATGTCGCACATCGCAAAATCCGGCAGACGCGGACGCGCCGAATCCACCAACGTAGAAACCAGCTTATTCAAACGCTCGGTTTCTGTAGTAATAAAACTGGCAACCTCGCGACCTTCTGCACTCAGGTTCTTTTCACGCGCCAGCACCTGTGCCGATGAGCGCAAGATACCCAGCGGCGTTCTGATTTCATGACTCATGGCCGCAGCCATTTCACCAGCTACCGCCAGCTTTGCCGCTCGCGTCAGATTCTCTTTGGACAGGCTCAGGTCTTCAATCATCTGACCAAAAGCATTGGTCATCTCACGTACCTCAAGCGGGCCATCAGGAGCAGGCGGGGTTAGTTGCACAGATGAGCGCATGAAACGTTTGGCATAGCCGGTTAGCCTGGCTAATGGCTTGGTAATGTTACGCGACAATGGCGCTGCGATGGCTGTAGCCAAAATTGCGGTGACGGTAAGCAGAATAAGAAACATATAGCCCATGCGGTGTACCGGTGCCATCACTACCGAGCGGTACTGCGAGATCTCGACCTGCCAGTTAAAAATAGGCGCATGAGCCAAACCGTTGCCTCTGGATTTTACCGATACATCATGCGCAGTGACAATATTCTGCCACTCCGCTGTCTGCGCCAGTACCATCCCGCGCTGATCCAGCAACGCGGCAGCACTGCCCTGGTTTTGCGTATTTTTCAATATTTTTTCAATCGCATTCCAATCAAACACCGCCCACAGCACACCTATTTTTTCATTACTATCAGAATCAATAATCTCACTGGATATTGGCAGCCGTTGCTGCTGTATCGAAGCTAACAACAACGGGCTGCGTGCCAGTTCTACCGTCAGCCAGGGCTGCAAAATGGGAGCGGTTTTACCAATCTGCTCCGGCGCACTGGATGCCACCACCTTATTTGCCAGATTTACAACATACAGCTCCTGATACACACCGCGGTAACTATCTTTCAGTTCGCCCAGAAAATGTGACAATCGCTTATCCACATCGCCGATGCGCGCCTCGTGCATCACATCGAGCCGGCTCCAGGAGGCAACATTCTGCAAGCGCTCGAACATCATGCTGTCTATTGCACTGAGTGCAGCACTGGCGCGAGTTCGCATATCCAGCACGATTTGATCTCGCAATACGGTGCGCGCCTGATAAAAGCCGAGCAAGGTCACCATCAGCATCGGTAATAACGCAGTAAGAAAAAACCCCACTAATAGCAGTTTTCTGACGGAAAGCGGCTTGTTCAGCATCTGTGCCCGATGGCTATCATGTACAATTTGGTTATTATCATTTGTAGCAGTCATGCACCATGATTCAGCTAAAAGTTAAAGAAATATGCGCCCGCTTACACTGCTTAATAGCAGGTACGTTAAAGCTGGCAAGCTATGCGGGCAGTGTAGCCCTGCTGGCTACTCTATGCAAGGCAGCGCATGCGGATGAAGCGACTGGCGACACTAGCGGTTTTAAACTTGGCGGCTACTCCAGCGCCGGCATTATCGCGCCGCGACAAGGAAGCACACAGCTTCAGCTGGATGACGTCAGCCTGATGCTAAGCTGGGAAAATGATGGCCGCCTCAAGTTCTTTAGTGAGCTTGAGCTGGAACGGCCGCTGGCATGGAACGAAGACAAACACTTCAATACTAAAAACTTCTATTTTGATCTGGAGCGGCTGTATCTGGATTACAACCTTTCAGACAAGGTCAATATTCGCACTGGGCGCTTTTTAACGCCCGCCGGCCGCTGGAATCTGCTGCATGCCGCGCCATTGGTATGGACGGCGACACGCCCGCTGGCCACCAGCTACTTGTTCCCGACTGCGATCAATGGCCTGATGCTGCATGGCAGCGTTCCCTATGAAACACAAAACCAGAACCAGGCCATTGAGTACTCGTTTTTTGTCGAGGCATTAAAAGACCAGATTCGTGATAATAGCGAGATCATGTACAAAAACGTTGCTGGCGCTCACTTCACATTAACCAATCAGTTAAATCTGGGTTTAAATCTAGGCTTAAGTCTCGCCACATTTACCGAGGATAAGCCAGCCGGGCCAGATTATCGCATGGTAGGCCTAGACTTCATCACCCACATCAAGGGCTGGGAATTAAGCGGTGAAGGTTTTCAACGCTTTACCAGCAGCGGCAGCGATGGTGGCAGCGGTGCATTTTTGCAGAGCGCAGCGCCTTTGGGCAACAACTGGTACTTGCTCACGCGGCTGGAAACATTACAACAAGCCAGGCAGGGTACAGCACAAGTTTCCGGTGAACGTTGGGTAGCAGGGCTAACCAAGCGCATTACGCCTCAACAATTACTTAAAATGGAGTTTGTAGGCGGCAGCGCTGACTTCACCGATACACCGCGCGGCTTTGTCGGTTCATTTGCGGTGCTGTTTTGATGAAAGCATTGTTTAAAAACACACTAGCAGCGCTTTGTGCATTGTATGCGCTGACGTTGGCTCACCCCGGCTATGCAGAGGATAATCCGCCGCTGGCCATTGTCGTCTCCAGCAATCCGGAAATTGCTGTCATGCAGCAACTAGCTGCTCGTGAACTCAGCCAGATTTACTGGCGTAAAAAACAGTACTGGCCAAATGGTGTGCGCATACACCCGGTGAACTTACATGCGGAACATCCGTTGCGGCTGCACTTCTCAAAAACCGTACTCGGCAGCCTGCCTAATGAACAGGCTGACTATTGGAACGGCTTATACTTCCACGGCACAACTCCGCCCTACAGCGTGCAATCAGAAGAAGCGGTGCTGCGCTACGTGAGCAATACCAGGGGTGCTATTGGCTACGTGGATGCATGCAAACTGGATGACCGTGTCAAACCGTTACTCTGGCTGGCTGATAACAGCATCAGCGCCAGCAAACCCTCGCTCAATTGCCAACCTTAATCCAGCCAACCTTAATTTTGCCAAGCTTAATACAGGTTTTTATCCTCATTTAAATCACCTTTCTTGTAGGCGCGCGCAGCAGTCTGGTAATAAGCAATTGCCTCATTAAGCAGCGTTTCGTTCTGCGGCTTGTTCAGAGGCGTAGGTGTAGACTCCAGGGTTACCGGGTCAACCTGATAAGCCTCTGCCTTTTGTTTGGGTGACAGTACAATCAAAGTATTATTTTTGTAATATCCCAGCTCCTGATAATTACTGATAAACGCACGCTCCGGCATTTTTTCACGCTCAGCTTTAAATAAAGACTGGCCAAAAAAGTGCTGGCTGCCCTTTGCACCCAGAATATCCAGCAAGGTGGGGGCAATATCAATCTGACTCACCATGCGTGAATAATGACCGGCTGGTAATAAATCCGGCGCATAGAAAAACAACGGAATATGGTATTTTTCAACCGGAAGTTTGGTTTTACCGGCGGCGGATGAACAATGATCAGCAACAATCACAAACAAGGTATCTTTAAACCAGGGTTTGGTTTTTGCATTCTCTATCAACTTGCCAAGCGCGTAATCGGTATATTTTACAGCGCCCGGCCTGTGCCCTTGCGGCAAATCAATCTTACCTTCCGGGAAGGTAAATGGCCTGTGGTTGGAGGTGGTCATGATATGTGCAAAGAACGGCATCGATGGCTTCACCATGCGATCAATCATGGTAAGGGAATTATTAAACAAACTTTCGTCATCAATACCCCAAACGTTCTCAGCTTGAATAGTACTTTTATCAAAATCGGTACGGTCTACAACCTTGTAATCATTACCCCTGAAATACGAATTCATACTGTCAAATACGCCGTAACCGCCATACATAAAGAATGTGCTGTATTGCTGCGCCTCCAGAAATTCACCCAATGTCGCCAGATGGTCACTGTCGGGGCGATGCACAATAGCCTGTCCGGGAATCGGCGGGATCGCGATTGAGAGCGCATCCAAGCCACGCACGGTACGCGTACCTGTTGCAAAAACCTTGTCAAACACCAGGCTTTCTTTGGCAAGTTTATCCAGATATGGCGTCAGGTTTTCCTTGTTGCCATAGATGCCTAAATAATCGGCCGATAAACTTTCCACCATGATCACCATTACATTTTTTGGGCGACGTTTAAAAGGTGCGATATTAGAGATATCTGGGACCTCATGCTGACTATTAATCGCACTTGAAAAGGCCTGCCGCAGCAAGCCATTTTGTTTCAAGATATCGTCTGCCTGCGTCTGGGGAATGGTTTTATAAAATTTATCGTAATCCAGTTCATTGCGGCGCGCGGCGGCTGAGAAACTGAACAGCCCATTACCTGCCAATTCATTGGCATAGGCATTTTTACTGAACTGCATCTGGTCTACATTTGCAAACTGGTAACTCAGCACCGGCAGCAAAACGGCAGCGGCCAGCAAACTTAACTGCCTGTTCAAGCTATGCGGCCCGGTCTCAAAGCGCAGCAACTTACTCAGCGTAAACAGGATAAATAGTACAAACAAAGCAATCGCCAGCAATATCAAAGGTACCGGATAAGATTCACGGATATTGCCGACAACTTCATGCGTATACACCAGATAATCCACCGCAATGAAATTAAAGCGTGTGCTGAATTCCTGCCAGAAGATAAATTCAGATACTGTACCGAACACCAAACTAAATACCACCAGGAACGCCAGTGCCCAGCGCAGCTTATTCAGCCAGTCAGCGCCACTCCAACGCTTGGGAAGCAAGGCAGAAAACAACAACCAAGGCACCAGCAAATAAGATAATGCCGCAAGATCAAACCATAGCCCGACTGCAAATATACCGGCAAGCTCCGGCATGCTCATCTGGCCCCAGCCTACCTGCAAGCTAAGTATCAGACGCAGTACAAGCCAGATACTTAATGCAAGACCGGCCAAAAACAATATATAAGGAACATTACGCAACGGTGTTTTAAACGGTGTTTTAAATAAATTGAGCATTATTAATTATTAGCTTTCATTGATACAACCTTTTAGTTATGCAAACGTCGTGCCAGAGCGTTAAGCGCTTGTTTCTACTTGGGTTAAGTTCTGGTGCGAGTTGTTTTCATGCAAAAATTGCAGGCTTTTATTTAGAACCTGAAGTAAATATATGCAGGTTTTGTAACTTTAATAGATTTATCCAAGACCGAAATGACCGCAATCACCGCAATTTCTGACCCCAGGTGATAGATACGGATAATTTACACCCCAGCTAAAAACCAAACAAACCATTGATTTTTAATGATTTTTTACTTTAAAAACCAGCTATGAATTTTCCCCGATTCGTATAATCAAACAATACAGGCATATAATTTGCTGAGTTGTAACTATATATTTTTATAGTGAAATGTAAAATGCAAAATCCAGCTTTGTTAGGTTCATCATATTTAAATGCTGCATTTGTAGCTTTAGGTAACAGCTCTGCTTTCTTCAATGCGGAGGCAGCCTACAAGACGCGTCCACTCGCAGCCTCAAAAAGACAGCGTGCCGAAAACATTACCGCGGCAACCTCCGATTGCAACGCGGCAGACCGCCGCGAAATCGAGCAGTATATCCATGATGTATTTGCCAAAACTTATGGCGCCAACGTGCAGAACTTCATGCCGGATCTGGTAAGTTTGCGTGATGAGAATGGTGAGTTGGTCGCTGCATTTGGTTTACGCAAAGCGAATGAATCGCCACTATTTTTAGAGCAATATCTGGATGCGCCTGTTGAAACCGTATTATCAAAACGCTTTAACAGAACGATCACCCGCGATCAGATTACTGAAATCGGCAACCTGGCAGTATCCAACCCGCGTAATGCCGGCGTACTGATTGCGCATGTCATTCAGCACAGTCTGGATCTTGGTATCGAATGGGCAGTAGCCACTGCCCATCACAGCCTGCAAAATGGTCTGGTAAAAGGTGGCCGCGATGTTTATGCCTTGCAGGCCGCTGACCCGGCACGATTAAGCCCAGATGAGCTGGCAAGCTGGGGCAGTTATTACCACAACTCACCGCAAGTAGTTGCGATCCGTGGAGTGACACAAATTTAAATGGTAGTACCGTCAAACGATCTGTTACGGGCTATCACCCACAACCATTCCAGCCGTATCGCATTACGCGGTGCTGATGACTTGGCGCTGACTTATGCAGAACTGAACACTGCCATAAATAGTCGGTGTGCTGCATGGGCGCCTCTTGTTATAGATACCCATATTACAGATACACATAGCAAACAGCGCCGCACCATGGCGCTGGCGGTCGATAACCATCCGGCATGGGTAGTTCTCGACTTGGCGGCGATGCGCTGCAATATTCCGTTAGTGCCATTACCGTTCTTTTTTTCAGAGGCACAATGGCTGCACGCCATGCAGGATGCCGGAGTATCCATACTGGTCACAGATCAGCCGCAGTTATTTGAACCGCTGTTAACCCAGCATAATTTAAACACCACTAGCTTTGAATTAGCCGGCAAAACACTGACACAATTTGAATTTACTGCCATCAGGCAAGTTGATTTGCCGGCCAACACCGCAAAGATCACTTACACCTCAGGCACCACCGGCAACCCTAAAGGCGTTTGTTTAAGTAACGACAATATGCTTAATGTTGCAAAATCCATCGTTGCGGCTACAGCACTTTCAAGCAACGACGTGCATTTAAGCGTACTGCCGCTGGCAACCCTGCTGGAAAATGTTGCCGGTGTATATGCAACACTGCTCGCCGGTGCAAGCTGCACTTTACTGCCAAGCAGTGTGATCGGACTAAGCGGTGCCAGCGGGCTCGACATTAAAAAATTATTAGCTACGCTTAAACAGGTACAGGCCAACACGGCTATTTTCACCCCCGAACTGCTGCACGCGCTGGTACTATGCCTTGAGGCCGGAGCAAGCACGCCGACACACCTGCGCTTTCTGGCGGTTGGTGGCGCATCGGTGTCACCCGCGTTACTGGCACGTGCGCAACAACTACAGCTGCCAGTATATGAAGGCTATGGCTTATCTGAATGCGCATCTGTCGTTGCGCTCAATAAACCTGGCAGTAACAAGCCCGGTACCGTTGGCAAACCTCTGCCGCATATTGAAGTTGGCTTTACTGATGAGCATGAGATTGTTATCCACGGCAACGCCTATCTCGGCTACGTGGGTCAGCAACACGCGCAGCTTAACAGTGTACATACCGGCGATATCGGGCACATGGATAAAGATGGCTACCTCATCATTACCGGACGTAAAAAGAACATTTTTATTACTTCATTCGGGCGCAATGTATCGCCAGAATGGGTAGAGCGTGAACTGAAAATATCACCTTTCATTGCTCAGGCTGCATTATTCGGCGAGGCAAAACCCTGGAATGTGGCAATCATCGTGCCACGCCAAGGCGCAAGTGGTGAGCAGATTGAAAACTCAATAAAAGTCATCAACGCCCACCTGCCGGACTACGCCAGAGTCAGCCATTGGATCAATGCCGATGCGCCATTCAGCACCAAAAACCAGCAGCTCACCTCCAATGGCAGAAACCGCCGTGACGTGATTCTGCAACACTATCAACATAAAATTAATGCATTATATGAAGGGGAATCTGTATGACTTTTTATCAACAACTGCTGCAAGCCACAGAAAAAGAACGCAAGGAATTAATGAGCCTGCCCCTCATAACAGAAGGTGGCAAAGGTAATCTTTCTCTACAGACTTATGTGGCGTTTCTTACCCAGGCCTATCATCACGTAAAACATACCACACCACTGCTGATGGCCTGTGGCGGACGCCTGCCCGGGCATTATGAATGGCTGCGAACCGCTATCGGTGAATACATTGAAGAAGAAATGGGGCATCAGGAATGGGTGCTTAACGATATTGCCGAATGCGGTGGCGACAAAGAAGCCGTTCGTGCCAGCAAAACCCCGGCAACCAGCGCCAGCATAGCAACTGAAGTCATGGTGGCTTATGCATACGATATGATTAACCGCGTTAATCCGGCTGGCTTCTTCGGCATGGTATTGGTACTGGAAGGTACAAGCACCGCAGTAGCTACTCAGGCTGGCGAAACCTTGATGCGAACACTCAACCTGCCTAAAAAAGCTTTCAGCTATTTGCTTTCACACGGCTCGCTCGATATCAGCCATGTTTCGTTTTATGAAAGTCTGGTCAATCAGATTACCGACAAAAACGATCAAGCGTGCCTGATTCACACTGCGAAAATATTTTATAAATTATATGGTGATATTTTCCGTACAATACAAGCCGAACACATGCACTAAATAAGGCAGAATATCCATGCAACTTAAAAACAAACGCATCCTGCTCACCGGTGCTACTGGCGGTATCGGCAAACATATTGCACTGCTGCTTGCACGCAAGGGCGCCAATCTGGCACTTGTTGGCCGCGATATTGGCAAACTTGATGCACTGGCAGAAGAAATCGCCGCTAAAGGCGGCAATGCCAAAACAATTGTTGCAGATTTTGAAGTGGCGAGTACCGCCAACTTGGTAACAGCGCAGGCCAATCAAATACTGGGTGGCATTGATATTCTGATTAATAATGCAGCGATTCTGGATTTTATCCAGCTTGAAGACCAAAGCCCGGAACGTATCGCACAGATGATACAAACCAATGTTACCGCCCCCATTCAGCTGGCGCGCGCCGTGTTACCCCAATTTAAAGCCGCCAACCAGGGGCATTATGTGATGGTGGGTTCCATCCTGGGTTCGCTTGGTTTTCCATACTACGCAACTTACTGCGCCAGCAAATTTGCGGTACATGGTTTTTCGCAGGCACTACGCCGCGAACTGGTAGATACAAACATCGGGGTGACATACATTGCGCCACGCACCATTAACACACCGATGAACGACGCCAGCACTTTGGCTATGCTCGCCAAAACCGGCGGCAATATGGATGAACCGGAAAAGGTAGCGGCCATAGTGGTCAGCGCACTGGAACATGAGAAACAGGAAGTGTTTGTTGGCCAGCCGGAATCATTCTTTGCATGGCTGAATGGCGTACTGCCTAAAGTTGTAAACTTAGGCTTGAAAAAACAGGCTAGATTGGCAAAAGAATTTGCCGCTAAAAAACCTAAGCAGCCTTAGGTTTTTGTGCCGGGTTATATGACAGGTACTGTGTTTTACAAATACAGCACTACCGGAAATACAGTAATTGCCAACACTACCAATAACCATTCCATACCCCAACGTTCCAGATGCCCGGTAAAGTGCAGGATTACAGCTGAAATAGCAGCCAAGTAATAAGTCGAATAAAGAATCAAGGTCATATCCCCATAGTTATTAATTAACTTTTATTATATTTTTACAACTAGTTTAACAAAAAACATTCAATAAAACTTGATTTTAATCACAGCTTACACATTATCTTTATTCATCAAACAAATCACCGCACAGCATAACCCCAGGCTGACAAATTTCATTGCATAACCCCTGATAAAATCACCCACAATTTTCAATAACCCTATATTTTTCTTGGGTATATCCTGAGTTAAACACTTGGTTTTATAGCAGTTTTAGCGTATATTTCACCCATTGCTAGGGGTCTGTGAATTTGAAATCACAGTGAGACACACCCTTTGAACCTGATGCGGGTCATGCCGCCGTAGGGAATGCAGCGTTTACTGCTCCCTATGATTTACTAAATCATTTATTAATTTTTCAAAAAGCAGGCAGTGATAATTCTTATCCATGCGGCTTTTTCTGGAGCACACAGTGAACGCGACTGATAAAAATCTTTCCAAATTTCTTAATGAAACCGCCTCTGTAGATGAAGGCGCAACCAAACCGTTTGCCAAATCACGCAAGGTCTATGTTGAAGGCTCACGTCCTGATATCCGCGTACCGTTCCGCGAAATTTCATTAAGCGACACCCCTTCCGCATTCGGTGCTGAAAAAAACCCGCCAGTGGTGGTTTATGATACCTCAGGCCCATACACCGACCCTGACGTTAAAATCGACATCCGTAACGGCTTGCCTGCACTGCGCGCAAAATGGATTGAAGAACGCAACGACACAGAGCAGCTGGCTGGCCCGACTTCAAGCTTTGGCCAACAGCGCCTGACCGACCCAGAGCTGGCCGAAATGCGCTTCAACCTGCACCGCAAGCCATTGCGTGCCAAAGCAGGTAAAAACGTCAGCCAGATGCACTACGCACGCCAAGGCATCATCACTCCGGAAATGGAATTTATCGCCATTCGCGAAAATCAACGCCGCGAAAACATGAGCGAGCTGCTGCAAACCCAGCATCCAGGCCAGGATTTCGGTGCCAATATCCCGAAAGTGATCACACCTGAATTCGTGCGTGACGAAGTAGCCCGCGGTCGTGCAATTATCCCGATGAACATCAACCATCCGGAAATTGAGCCGATGATCATCGGCCGTAACTTCCTGGTAAAAATCAACGCCAACATTGGCAACTCAGCGCTCGGCTCTTCCATCAGTGAAGAGGTTGAAAAAATGGTGTGGGGTACGCGCTGGGGAGGCGACACCGTGATGGATCTATCTACCGGCAAAAACATTCACGAGACCCGCGAATGGATCATCCGCAACTCACCAGTACCTATCGGCACAGTGCCTATCTATCAGGCACTGGAAAAGGTAGACGGCAAAGCTGAAGACCTGACCTGGGAAATCTTCCGCGACACATTAATTGAGCAAGCCGAGCAGGGCGTGGACTACTTCACCATCCACGCTGGCGTTCGTCTGGCCTACATCCCGATGACGGCAAAACGCATGACCGGTATCGTGTCACGCGGCGGTTCTATCATGGCGAAATGGTGTCTGGCGCATCATAAGGAATCATTCCTGTACGAACACTTTGAAGACATCTGCGAAATCATGAAGCAGTATGACGTGAGCTTCTCTCTTGGTGATGGCCTGCGTCCAGGCTCCATCTACGATGCGAACGATGAAGCGCAGTTTGCCGAACTAAAAACACTAGGCGAGCTGACACAGATCGCGTGGAAACACGACGTACAGTGCATGATCGAAGGCCCTGGCCACGTACCGATGCACCTCATCAAAGAAAACATGGACCTGCAACTGGAACACTGCGGTGAAGCTCCGTTCTACACCTTAGGCCCATTGACCACGGACATCGCCCCGGGTTACGACCACATTACTTCAGGCATCGGTGCCGCCATGATCGGCTGGTATGGCTGTGCCATGCTGTGCTATGTAACGCCAAAAGAACACTTGGGCTTGCCGGATAAAGAAGACGTGCGTGTTGGCATCATCACCTACAAGATCGCAGCTCACGCGGCTGACTTGGCAAAAGGTCACCCAGGTGCGCAGATCCGCGACAACGCGCTATCAAAGGCTCGCTTTGAATTCCGCTGGGAAGACCAGTTCAACCTCGGCCTGGACCCTGAAAAAGCCAAGGAATTCCACGACGAAACCCTGCCGCAGGAAGGCGCAAAACAAGCGCACTTCTGTTCAATGTGTGGCCCGCACTTCTGCTCAATGAAAATCACGCAGGACGTACGCGACTACGCTGACCAATTAGGCGTGGATGAAAAAGAGGCGCTGACCAAAGGCATGCAGGAAAAAGCGATTGAGTTTGTGAAAAAAGGCGCGGAAGTCTACCAAAAAGTATAATTATTTTTTGATATTTTCCTAACCAACAAAACAGCCAGCTCTAAGCTGGCTGTTTTGTTTTTAATGAATTGATATGATTGAATTTACTTTCAGTTTATACAGCTGAAAAAGGCGTAAAATAGCCGCATTCAAGGAAAACCGTTTTGACTACACTAAAATTATCCAAAAAGCCTGGCGATACACCTGCCGTTACGGCAAAAAAAGCACCGCTGCGCCGCAATAATTCACTGCCGCGTGACCGCAACGTTGCGCCAGCAAAGCCTTATCGTGGCGAAGCACCGCCATCGCGTGAGCCGCAAGCACGCGGACAAAGCGCGCCAGAAGCTAGCAGGGAGCCGGCTCGTCAGCGCAACCATCGCCATGACGGTACTTTTCATAATTCGAGTCATGAATCTAACCATGAATCGAGCCATGAATTAAAACCGGCGCATGCATCGAAACCGGCAAGGCCGCAGGCGCCTGATAGCCGCGCACCGGCATCACGCTCCATGCAGGTAGATGCCCGCCGCAATGACAGCACCAGCCGCGACCGGGCTGACCGCGAAGGCAATTACCGCAACCCGCCACGCCGCGGCGGTAAGGCACGTGACGGTTTCGTAGCCAGTGAGTTTGATAAAACCCGCTCCAATAAAGCAGCATTTGCCAACAGGACTGAGACAACCGATGACGGCGACAAGCTGCCGCGCTTATCCAAAGTGATGGCAGAGCGCGGGCTTTGTTCACGCCGTGAGGCCGATGAATGGATTGCAAACGGCTGGGTAAAAGTAAATGGCGAAATCATTGAAACCTTGGGCACCCGCATAGCGCCGGATGCCGAGATCGTGATCAGCAGCTATGCACACGAGACTCAAGCCGAGAATGTCACCATCATTCTGCATAAACCGGTGGGCTACGTGAGCGGCCAGGCAGAAGATGGCTATGAACCGGCTGTGGTATTGGTACACCCTGACAACCAGTGGCCGGATGATCCGGAGCTGCACCAACACAACCCTAAACAATTCCACCGCGGCATGCTGCGCGGACTGGCACCAGCTGGCCGCCTGGATATTGACTCTACTGGAATGTTAGTGCTCACTCAGGATGGCCGCGTTGCACGCCACCTGATTGGCGAAGACTCCACGGTAGAGAAAGAATATCTGGTACGCGTCACCGGAGAACTGAGCGACAATGGCCTTAAACTGCTGAATTATGGCTTGAGTCTGGATGGCGAAAAACTGAAACCGGCAAAAGTCAGCTGGCAAAATGAAGACCAACTGCGCTTTGTGCTGCGTGAAGGCAAAAAACGCCAGATCCGCCGCATGTGCGAACTGGTAGGCCTGCATGTGGTTGGCCTGAAGCGCATCCGCATTGGCAGCATCACGCTCGGCAAATTGCCGGTAGGGCAATGGCGTTATCTGCGACCTGATGAGCGTTTTTAGGATTTAAAAAAGGATTACCATGGGATTATTTGATAGCCTGGCCAGCGGCATGCTGGGCAAATTAGGCGGTGAAAAGGGCGCCATTGCACAAGTGGCAATCGATTTATTCAACCAGAATGGCGGCCTGCCCGGCGTGCTGGAAAAATTCAAGACAGCCGGTTTCGCTGATGAAGCGGCTTCATGGGTCAGCAAGGGTGCCAATCTGCAAATCTCGGCAGAACAGATCAACAAGGTTTTAGGCACTGCCACCATTCAAACCGCAGCGAATAAACTGGGTATTAATGCTGATGAAATCAGCGCAAAAATCGCCGAATACCTGCCGCAGGTGGTTGACCGCATGACGCCTAATGGCGAAGTGGGCAGAGACTCAGGCAACCTGCTGGCTACCTTGCTCGGCATGCTTAAATAATACAAATCATGATCAACGGGCACTTTGAGCCCATTTTTTACACTAACTAAAATTCAAGAAAAATAACGATATGGATTTTATCCTGCTATTAAAAGCTGCCATTCTCGGCGTTGTTGAGGGTGCAACCGAGTTTTTACCCATCTCCAGCACCGGCCATCTAATACTGGCCGGTGACTTACTCAACTTCATGACCCATGAAAAACGCAATGTTTTTGACATCGCAATTCAACTAGGTGCTATTTTGGCAGTGGTGTGGGAGTATCGTACACGCTTTGTAAGCACATTCGCAGGCATCGGGCGCGACCCGGTTGCCAATCGTCTCATCATTAATCTGGCGATTGCTTTTATGCCCCTGGCTGTCCTCGGCCTTGCATTTGGAGACACCATTAAAACCTACTTATTCAAGCCCATTCCTGTCGCTACCGCATTTATTGTCGGCGCTTTTATTATCTTATGGGCAGAAAAACGCCAGCATACCGTCACCATAGACACCGTAGATGACATTCGTCCGCTAGACGCCCTGAAGCTCGGCTTCGCGCAGGCGGTAGCGCTGATTCCAGGAATGTCGCGCTCCGGCTCAACTATTATCGGCGGCTTGTTTTTTGGTTTATCGCGCAAAGCCGCCGCCGAATTTTCGTTCTTTCTGGCAGTCCCGACCTTGGGGGCTGCTTCTGTGTATTCAATGTATAAAGATCGTGCGTTACTGAACATAGAAGATATCGGCGTCTGGGTCACTGGATTTATATTCGCTTTTTTTAGCGCAATGATTGCGGTACGTGCACTTATTCGCTATGTAAGCCACCATGACTTTACGATCTTTGCTTGGTACCGGATTGCTTTTGGCGTCATCGTGATAGCAACCGCTTATACTGGGTTAGTCAACTGGACTGTGCATTAAATTAAGTTCAAAATCAGAATGTTTGCAAAGCTGGCTATCAATAAACCAATCGTCAGCACCAAATTGGAATGGGTGAAACAATGAAAAAGATTCTTAAATACAGTTTATTTGGTCTGGGTGGAATCATTGCCCTTTTTCTGCTGATTGCAGCCGTGATTGCAGCCACCTTCAACCCCAATGATTACAAACCGCTTATCGTCAAGCTGGTGAAAGACAAAAAAGAGCGCACCCTGAATATCGAAGGTGATATCAAGCTCGCGTTCTGGCCCAAGATCGGTGCCAACCTGGGCAAAATCTCCATTTCAGAACATAAGTCAGACAAGGAGTTCGCCTCTGTGCAAAGCGCACAGGTAGCATTGGCAGTGTTGCCATTGCTGAAGAAACAGCTGGTGGTCGATACTGTTTACATCGACGGTGCCAAAGCCAATATCATCAAATACAAAGATGGCAGCACCAACTTTGATGATTTACTGAGCAAAGACGAAGAAGAATCAGAAGAAATCAAATTCGATGTAGACGGGGTTAAAGTCACCAACTCCAGCGTTACTTATAGCGATGAGGCTTCCGGTGCTCAATACGCGCTGTCGAAATTCAACCTGACTTCAGGCCATGTTGCATTAGCTGAGCCTATTGATTTGGCCACCGACTTTAGCGTAACTGCAAACCAGCCAGCAGTCGCTGCGAATGTAAAAGTGAAAGGTATCTTTTTAGCCGATACCGAAAACAAGCATTTTTCTGCCAAAGGCCTGGATGCTGCCATTAACGGCGATTTGCTTGGCGGCAAAGGCGTTGCGATTACTGCCAGCGGCGATGTTGACGCCAAGCCGGAAACGCGCGAGTTCCTGATCGACAGCCTGAAACTGGCGCTTGCCGGCCAATTCAGCGGCGCAAAAATCTCACTGGACTTGAATGCACCTAAACTGCTTGCACAGAAAGATGAAGTCACCGGCAAAAAGGTAACCGTCAGCCTGGCACAAGATAAAGCTGGCGATACCCTTAAAGCCAACCTGGTGCTGGCCGATATTAAAGGCTCACCTAAAGCGCTGCAAAGCAGCGGTATCAGCGGCGATATATCCGGCACACAAGGCACACGCTCGATTAACGGTAAATTCTCCTCCCCATTTCAGGGCAACCTTGAGAACCTGATTTTTGACCTGCCTAAACTCGCGGGCAATGTCGATATTAAAGACCCGGCAATTCCTAATGGTGCCGCCAAAGTCGATTTCAACCTGAGTTTGCATACCGATGTAAAACAGGAACAGGTAAACAGCAAATTCAACCTGAATGTGGATGCCACCAAACTCACCGGTGATGTTGCCGTTGCCAGCTTTAAAAAACCGGATATTAAATTCAATATCAACGCCGACACGCTGGATCTGAACAAACTTTTGGGCAGCAGCAACAAGCCCAAGAAAGCCGAACCAGCCAGTGACAAACCGGCTGATTTGTCTGCTCTGAAAAAAATTCTGCTCGACGGCAAGATCAACGTCGGCAATCTAATCTATGACAAATACCATCTGTCTGGCCTTAATGTGAATGTTAAAGCCGATGGCGAAAAACTGGCGCTATCAGGCCTGAACGTGAAGCTGGATGACAGCAGAATCAAAGGCAATCTCGGTATCAGCCAGTTTGCAAAAGCACTGTATACCTTCGACATTGATATTGACCAGATTGATGTTGACCGCTACATCAGCAAAGACGCTGCGGCCGAAAGCAAAACAGCCGCCAAGGCAGACGATAAGCCGCTGGACCTGAGCGCGCTCAAAGCACTGAATGCAGATGGATCATTGCGTATAGGCAGCCTGAAATACGGCAAGACCAAAGCTTCCAATGTGCGCATCGACCTTAAAGCAGACGGCCAGAAACTTAGCCTGAACCCGCTGGCGGCAAAGGTGGACGACAGTCAGGTCAACGCCAACATCGGCATCACCCGCTTCAACAACCCGATCTACAGCTTTAACCTGAATGTAGACAAGCTGGATGCCGACAAATACATCACCAAGAGCGATCAGCCCGCGGCTAAAAGCTCAGGCGACACCCCGATTGACCTGAGTGCGCTAAAAAAGCTGAATGCAAGCGGCGAGGCCAAAATCGGCTGGCTTAAGCTTGCCAATGTAAAAACACAGAACGTCAATATCGGCCTCAAGGCTGCAGATGGTATTGCAACCGTATCGCCATTTGCTGCCAATCTGTATCAGGGCAGCATGGATGGCTCATTGAAAGTTGATGCACGCAGCACGCCAAGCATCACCTTCAAACAGGATATGAAGAACATCGCCATCGGCCCGCTGCTGGTAGACGCCATCAACAATGACATGCTGGATGGCAAAGGCACACTGAATGTGGATGTGACAACTTCCGGCAACAGCGTGAATGCGCTCAAAAAAGCGCTGGCAGGCAAAGCTGCGGTCAACCTCGCCGATGGTGCCATTAAAGGCATTGATATACCCGGCACCATCCGCGACATCAAATCCAAGGTGAACCTGTTCAAGGATAAAAACAGCCTGGGTGCAGACGAGAAGAAAAAAACCGATTTCAGCGAGCTCAGTGCTTCTTTCGACATTAAAAATGGCGTGGCGCACAATGAAGACTTGGCCATGAAAGCGCCGATTCTGCGCCTCGCTAAAGGCGACAGCCGCGGCGATATTGATATCGGCAATGAAACCATCAACTATCTGGCAAAACCCACCGTCGTCAAATCACTTAAAGGGCAGGGCGGTGCAGACCTCGACTCATTGGCAGGCTTGAGCATTCCGGTAAAAATCACCGGCACTTTCTCGGCACCTAAATACGGCATGGACTTTGCGGCAATTGGTGCGGCCGCTGCAAAATCTCAACTGCTCGATAAAGTAGGTGGCGAAAAAGGTGCTGCGGTTAAAGAGCTCATTGGCGGCGGCGATAAAGCGGAAGCACTGAAAGGCCTGCTCGGCAGGAAAAAACCCGCAGAACCCGCACCTGCAAGCACTGACGGCACTGCGACCAACACTGCGCCCGCAGGTACGGCACCGGCAGAAACCCCAAAAACACCGGAAGAAGCAGCTAAAGAGAAAGCTAGCCAGGCCGTTAAAAAGCTGCTTAAATTTTAAACATCACTCACGAGCAACTGCCGCTGAACATTCTTAAACTAGCGGCAGTTCTTTTTCAGTTGTCCCGGTGCTGTGCCACTCTTGCCAGGACCATCTCCACAGACTTTGTTATGACCAGGTGCATTTTCACTATTACCTGGGCCATATGGATCATGCCCAGGCGGCAAAACTTTGCAGCCGGTTAAAAACACTAATGTAGCAAAAGCAGCCATTGAAACTTGTTTCATTTACAATCCTGAAAGTTATTCGTAATCACCCAATCGTATCAAAAAATACTTAAACAACCTATGTCTGATTTTCTATGCCCAACTTTTCAAGCAACCTGATCGCATGGCAAAAGCAACATGGCCGCCATGACTTGCCGTGGCAGAACACTACCGATCCTTACGCGATCTGGGTATCGGAAATCATGCTGCAGCAAACACAGGTAACTGCGGTGATTGGTTATTACAGTAAATTCATGCAGCGCTTTCCTACTATCGCAGACCTTGCAAATGCAACTCAGGATGAAGTTCTGCAACACTGGAGTGGCCTGGGCTACTACTCAAGAGCGCGTAACCTGCATAATGCGGCACAAACGATCATGGATGAGCACAATGGCGTGTTTCCGCAAGATTTTGCCACCATTCAAACGCTATCCGGCATTGGCCGCTCAACCGCTGCCGCCATTGCCTCATTTGCTTTTAATCAGGTGCAGACCATATTGGATGGCAATGTAAAACGCGTGCTGACGCGCCATTTTGCAATTGAAGGCTGGCCAGGCACCCCAAAGATTGAAAAAGAACTATGGATACTGGCCGAACAATTACTGCCCCAAACAGACATGGTGGCGTACACGCAAGGCTTGATGGACTTAGGTGCCACGCTCTGCACCAGAAGCAAACCGCAGTGCGGGCGCTGCCCATTAACTACAAGCTGTGCAGCATTGCAACAGCAACGCGTTACTCAGCTACCTACGCCCAAACCGCGTAAAGCCACACCTGAAAAACACACCACCATGCTGGTTTTGCTGGAGGGTGATAACGTCATGCTGGAAAAGCGCCCACCCACCGGTATCTGGGGCGGCTTATGGAGCTTTCCGGAACTGGAGGCCGATTCTGACTATATCAATATCGCGCAGCAGCGATTCGGCGTATCTGTACAGCCAGAAGACGCTTTACCCAAGTTAAGCCATGCTTTCACACACTTTAAATTACATATCACACCGCAACCATTAACGGTTACAAAACGAGCCTTGCAAGCTGGTGAACCCGGTCCAGTCTGGCTGAGTATCGAAGATGCCATCAGTGCGGCCATTCCTACGCCGGTGCGTAAAATCCTGCAGTCCTTGCAATACAGGCGCGCTTAAAGCACCGGCCTTGATACGCATCAACAGAATGACTCATTACCTTGCCCAATTAGTTTGCTAGGCGTAGCATAGTAGCTAGGTAATGGATGAAATTAAATTTTCAAGTAGCTGTCATAGCAGATACTGTTATGAATAATAAGAAGGAGTATTTCCATGAGCAATAACGTACAAAACACCACTGTCACCAAAGAACAATTAATCAGCGATTTCAAAGTAGTGATTGCCGATGCTGAAGCGCTGATAAAAGCCACAGCCAATCAGGGCGGTGAAGCAGTTGTAAACTTACGTGCCAAGGCTGAAGAATCACTGGCGGCGGCTAAAGTAAAACTTGCAGATGCACAGGATGCATTAATTGAAAAAGGCAAAATTGCCGCTCAAGCCACTGATGATTACGTGCATGAAAAACCCTGGCATGCAGTAGGTATTGCGGCTGGTGTTGGCTTGGTTGTTGGCCTGCTGATCGGTCGGCGCTAATAAAAATGGCTGATACACCTAAGCAGCCGGCAGAGGGATTGCTCACCTCGCTAAAAAACCTGACTGTCACGCTCATTGCCATTATTCACACGCGGCTTGAGTTATTAAGCACAGATTTGGAAGAAGGCCGCGAGCGCTTTATATCACTGCTGGCGATAGCTTTCGTTTCCTTGTTCAGCCTGTGTTTTGGTGCGGTGCTGCTTACTATTCTGGTAGTAGTTGTGTTTTGGGATACGCACCGCCTACTGGTGCTGGGATCACTTACCGGACTGTTCCTGATTGTAGGTGCTGTATTAGGTGGCATTGTGGTGCGCAGACTAAAGTCCATGCCAAGAATGTTTGAAGCCAGCCTGGCAGAGCTGATCAAAGACCACCAGGAAATTGATACCAATCGTTAGGCGGGCGGGAATAAGCGATGAATGAAAAACTAGCCGCACTTGCAGAACGCAGGAGAAGACTAATCTACAAAGCTGCCTCACAACGCATTGTACTGGCACAAAACATGGAGCCGTTACGTCAACCGCTAGTGATAGCAAATCACGGCCTGGAGGTAGTTCGCTACTTCAGGAAATACCCGGTACTGATGGTTGGTGTAAGCACGTTAACCGGTATATTGATTCGCAAACTGCACATTGCACGCTTTAGTGCCTTGTTGCAAACCAGCTGGTCAGTATTTCAACTGGTACGTGATGTGCGGGAATCTATACGCAAGGACTGATTTTGATTTGTTAAGGTAATAAAAAAGCGGCTACAAATGAGCCGCTTTTTTATTGCCAATTGAAACTGGCTTTATATCCAAAAATCAATTTTATGGGATGCAGTATTACCCGTAAAGGGCATGTCCGTGGAATATACGCGGTAAACCGCGTTATTCACACGCCAAAGGCGCACGGAACGTAGCAATCCGCCCACTAAATTGATTTTACTTTTGATCCCAGGAATCTTCCCACATGCAGTGTTTGATCTTATGACGGTTAGCAATCAGTTCATCGATTGATGGCTCATCGTTCAATGCACGTTTGATCGCCAGTTTGGTCGCTTCATAGTTGTTTTTGTACATATCGGCTTTATCGAGCTTGCCTTCTTTTTCCAGCGGAATACAACCTGGATCAATCCACACCAGGCTGATGATGCACAAGTCGTTCGCTTGCTCTTTAGGGATAATACCTTCGATCACACAATCCAGAATCGCGTCTGCTGTCGCTGCCTGCACTACGCCGCCGAACAAGCTGACATCGGTACTGCCTTTCAATGTCACTTTTGGCACGGTCATACAAACCGGACGTACCAGTTGGTTGATGTCCCGTACGGCGAACATTGCTGTATGGCCTTTGCTTTGCGCCATCAGGTTGGCGAATGCCTGACCTACCGGTCCATCCACTGCACCGATTAAAATTTCCGGCATGGCAGCTGTTACGTCTTTACCTTCGCTATAAACGGTAGCTTCACCAGCTTTAAAAATGATTTTTGACATGATAAATCCTTGAGAGAATGGAAAAATTTGAATCCGAAGCTTAAGCTATTAAGCCTAAATTTTATTAAGACGAGATTTTATAGAATAGCCCTGGTTTAAGCAATTTACACCTGATGAGTAGTTAGTCTAAGTACATATCCACATGCAGGATATTTGCATCCAGATATGGCTCACTGCATACCTCAAAACCGAGTTTTTCATAAAACGATATTGCATGCACCTGTGCAGAGAGCGTGATGTTTTTAAGCCCTTGCTGCCGATATAACAAAATTGCTTTTCTGAGCAAGGCACCGCCTACACCTATACCGCGCCATGGCTTGAGCACTGCCATGCGGCCTATGCTGCCATCGCCCGGCAACCTGGCGCAGCCTATGGGCCCGCCAGCGCTATTCAAAGCCAGTAAATGCTGTGCTGTATCATCCAAACCATCCCATTCCAGTGCGAGCGGTACATGCTGTTCATCAATGAAAACCTGTTCACGCACGGCGCGTAATTGGCTGGCATGTGTTTGCCATGACACTTGCTGAATTATGAAATTATTTTTCAATCGGCACTCAATCTATAAGCCCATTTACGTTGCCACTTGCAGGCTCTGACAGTAACAGGCATTATGCGTGTTTGTCTTTTCAGTTAATTTAACTAAATTTAAGGTTTTATATGCAAAAGTATTTAACAACCATTGCCCGTATTCTACTGGCACAAATTTTTCTGGTGCAAGTCGTCGCACTTGTTATCAGCTTTATGAACAACCCATCAGGCTATCAGGAATATCAAGCTGGCTTGGGCAGCCTGGGCTTACCTGGCATTTTTGCACCATTGATCATTTTGATTAATCTGGTGGGCGGCCTTGGCTTACTTTTAGGCTATAAAACTAAAGTTGTTGCCTTAATCATGGCGATTTATGTTGTGGCTTTGATCTTTTTGCTCAAGTTGCCACTGCTGCAATATCTGGCAATTGCCGGCGGTTTGCTGCTGCTGAATGCAAACCCTAACACAGCCTGTAGTCTGGATAATTTGAAAAAATAAGTGGTTACATTAAGTTAATCCATTAAATTAAAAAGCGGTGCCGGGTCAAAAATCCGGCACCGTTTTTTTATGACTATTCCCACTCCAAACCCGGGTAAATCGTATTCACGTTACGCCGATTGGCAACATCAAATAACTGCCATTTATCTTTTTCACTGGCAGCAGCAGTCTCCATCGCTTTTTCCATACCTTCGTTTTTCTTGATACTTGCCCGCACATCCGCCAACAGCAGATTTAGATAACGTTGTGCATTAGACAATGCAGCAAGCCAATCTTTAGTAAACGGGCCGTGACCAGGCACCACTTGTTTAGCCGGGCTGGACTTTAACTTCTCAAGCTCCGCAATCAAACCCTTGATATCCGCCTCTACCACCGGGGTGCGTTCGATGAACAGTAAATCACCGGTGAACAATGTGCTGGTTTTAACATCAATCAGTGATACATCGGTATTGGTATGTGCAACTGGGTGCGCAGTAAGCTCCAGCTTTCTATCACCCAGATCCAGCGTCAGCGTATCTTTTACGGTCAGAGTAGGCTTAATCAGGTCGCTACCCTTAGCATCTTCATGCAATAACTTTTCATTAAGTTTTGCATACTGATCACGGCGCAGCTCCATCGTGTTAGCCAATTTATCATGACCAACAAAAACAGGCTTGTCGGCCAGGAAGGCCGCATTGCCGTAGACATGGTCAGGGTGCACATGCGTATTGATTACATACAGTACCGGCAGCGGAGTAACTTTGCGAATCGCCTCGCGCAGCTGCTTGCCAACTTTCAGGCTACCGCCGGTATCAATGACCGCAACACCTTTGCTGCCGACGATAAAACTGATATTGCAGATGTCACCTTGATAGCCGGCATCTATGTCCAGATGTTTGCCATGATGCACATATGTGCCGTCAGCCACTTTCTCTACAGCAAAATCTTCATTACTTGCTTGAGCATTAGCCTGGCTGGATGCCATGCCGCCACAGCCAATCAGGCTTAATAGGCTCATGGTTATCATTAAAATACGCATGAATCATTCCTTGAATTTATGATACAGATTAAAATTAGCCGCTTAGTGCAATTATTTGCCATATCACTAGTCTACTAGCACTACTAGTGAAAGATAGTTACACACACTTAAGAATCAATCATCAGGATATTACTATGAATCAAGCATCAACACGCTATACCAAAACAGCGATTGTTTTACATGGCCTTATCGCGCTTGGCATTTTTGCCATGTTTGCGCTTGGCTGGTACATGAGCGAACTACCGAAAGAAGCACCGAAACAAACCGCTTTTGACCTATTCGATTTAGGTATTTACACCTGGAATCTGGCTAAAGAAGCCAGCCCAAGAACATTTTATTTCAACCTGCATAAATCCGTAGGCGTGACTTTGCTGGCGCTGATTGCCTTCCGCCTGTTGTGGCGCATTACACACCGCCCACCAGCTTTGCTGGCCTCATACAAGGCATGGGAGAAAAAACTCGCTACCGGCACGCATCACCTGCTGTACCTACTGATGGTAGCTATGCCGGTAACTGGCGTATTGATGACGCTTTACAGCAAATACGGCCTGCTATGGTTTGGCATGAAGGTATTCGAAGGTTTGGATAACTCAGGCTTGCGCGATATTTTCAAAGAACTGCATGAAAATATCGGCGTGATTCTGCTGGTGATTATCATCCTGCATGTAGTTGGCGCCTTGAAACATAAATTCATCGATAAAGATGAAACCATGAAACGCATGTCATTGAAATAATGATCCAAATAAAAAAGCCCATCATGTGATGGGCTTTTTTATTACTGATGATACTGTTTACTGTGCTCGCGCACCGCATTCAGCATTGCAGCTGCATTCTCCGGCGGAGTCCACTGCGTAATGCCATGCCCCAGGTTGAACACATGTCCGTTGCCATGGCCATAGCTGGCAAGCACGTTAGCAACCTGTTTCTCAATTGCCTCAGGTGTTGACAGCAAGATAGCAGGGTCAAGATTACCCTGCAAGGCTACTTTATCGCCAACGCGTTTACGCGCACTGCCGATATCTACTGTCCAATCCAGACCCAATGCATCTGCACCGGTTTCAGCCTGCGCTTCCAGCCACAAACCGCCACCTTTGGTAAACACGATACTAGGCACTTTGCGGCCTTCACTGGTTTTGGTCAGGCCATTCACAATCTTCTGCATGTAATTGAGTGAAAACTCGATATAGGCATCATGCGCCAGAGCGCCGCCCCATGAGTCAAATATCATCACCGCCTGTGCACCTGCCGCGATTTGTGCGTTCAGGTATTGAATCACGGTCTGCGCCGTAGTTTCCAGAATATGATGCAGCAGGTCAGGGCGTGCATACGCCATTTTTTTGGTGGTCAAAAAGTCCGTGCCGCCTTTGCCTTCGACCATATAGGTTGCCAGTGTCCATGGGCTGCCACTAAAGCCAATCAATGGCACGCGGCCATTCAGTGTCTTGCGAATCTGGCTCACAGCATTGAACACATACTGTAGTTCTACCATATCTGGCACGGTAAGCTTTTTAATATCCGCTTCGTGCTGTAAGGTACGCTCGAACTTAGGGCCTTCGCCCTCTTCAAAATATAGACCCAAGCCCATGGCATCTGGCACAGTAAGAATATCTGAAAACAGGATAGCCGCGTCAATCAGTGGATAGCGGTCTAAAGGCTGCAGTGTCACATCCGTCGCAAATTGTGCGTTTTTACAAAGACTTAAAAAGCTGCCTGCATCTTTACGCGTCGCCTTATATTCCGGCAGGTAGCGTCCAGCCTGGCGCATCATCCACACTGGCGTGTATTCGGTAGGTTGGCGCAGCAAAGCGCGTAAGAAGGTATCGTTTTGTAATGTAGTCATTGTTTCTGCTCAAAAAATTGGGGATGCACATCGCATGCATCCCCAGCTATTTTACTCGATTAAGCGCTGTTTAACGCGCAAGTTTAGCGTGGCAATACTGATGAGCCCATCAAGAACTCATCCACGGCACGCGCTGCCTGACGGCCTTCGCGAATCGCCCAAACCACCAGAGACTGGCCGCGGCGCACGTCACCTGCTGCAAATACTTTGGCTTTATTCGTAGCATAGCAGCCTTCGCCATCGGTTGTGGCCTTGGCATTGCCGCGCTGGTCTTTTTCCACGCCAAATGCTTCCAGCAGTTTCTGCACTGGTGACACAAAACCCATCGCCAGGAATACCAGATCAGCAGGGATCGTAAATTCAGAGCCTGGCACTTCGGTCATTTTGCCGTCTTTCCACTCAACGCGGGCGGCTTTTAGTGCTACCACTTTACCGTTTTCACCAACCAGCTCTTTAGTCGTCACAGACCAGTCACGGTTCGCACCCTCTTCATGTGAGCTTGAAGTGCGTAGTTTCAACGGCCAGTTTGGCCATACCAGCTCTTTGTTCTCTTTTGCTGGAGGCTGTGGCATCAGCTCAAACTGAGTTACGCTCAAAGCACCATGACGGTTAGAGGTACCCACGCAGTCAGAACCGGTATCACCGCCGCCAATCACGATCACATGCTTACCGGTAGCTTTAATCTGGTTTGGCACGGTATCGCCGGCAACCACTTTATTCTGCGGGGTTAAAAAGTCCATCGCAAAATGCACGCCATCCAGCTCACGGCCAGTTACCGGCAAATCACGCGGCTGCTCGGCACCTGCTGCCAGCAACACTGCATCAAATTCAGCCAGCAAGTCATCTGCTTTCACATTGTCGCCCACATGCTGATTGACGCGGAACTCAACGCCTTCAGCCTGCATTTGCGCCATACGGCGATCGATATGGGATTTTTCCATCTTGAAATCTGGAATACCGTAGCGCAGCAAACCACCGATACGGCTGTTTTTCTCCAGCACAACCACGCTGTGACCGGCACGTGCCAATTGCTGCGCGGCAGCTAGGCCAGCTGGGCCAGAACCTACGATGGCTACTTTTTTACCGGTTTTATTAGGGTTAACTTGAGGTTTTACCCAATCGTTTTCCCAGGCTTTATCAATGATCGCATGCTCGATGGATTTAATGCCCACCGCATCACTGTTGATATTTAACGTACATGCAGCCTCGCATGGAGCAGGGCAGATGCGGCCGGTAAATTCCGGGAAATTATTGGTTGAATGCAATACGTCAATCGCACTGCGCCAGTCCTGATGGTAAACCAGGTCATTCCAGTCAGGAATGATATTGTTGATCGGACAGCCGGTTGTACAGAACGGGATGCCGCAATCCATACAACGTGCACCCTGTTGCTTGGCCTGATCATCAGTCAGATGCAATACAAATTCTTTGTAGTTCTTAACGCGTTCCTGAACCGGCAGATTAGCCTCAGAAAGACGCTCATACTCCATAAAGCCTGTTACTTTACCCATACTAAAAGCCTTTTCCTATAAGAGAGAGTCTCTTTTCTAACTCACATTAAAACCAGCAAGTTGTTGCGCCTCCTTGCCGTACTATTTGTACTGTCTGCGTCGGCGCGCCTATTGCTGATTGTAATGTTAGTTAGAATTACTTGTTCCTGTTATTGCAACACTTTGATTTCTGCAACCTTAAGCTGCGATCAATGCCTTGTCTTCAGCCAGCTCGATCAAAGCGCGCTTGTACTCATTAGGCATCACTTTAACGAACTTGCCACGGGCATTTTCCCAGTCGGCAAGTATCGCTTTGGCACGGCCGCTATCAGTGTATTCTGCATGCTTGTTGATCAAGGCAAGCAAAGTCACTTCATCTGGCTGGTCAAGGTGATGCACGGCATCTGCCGCCACGTTGGCAGCATGCTCAACTTTCTCAAGTGATACCATGCCCATGTTGCAGCGTTTTGCGAATAGGCCGTCTTCGTCATACACATAGGCAACGCCGCCGCTCATACCCGCCGCAAAGTTCTGGCCGGTTACACCCAGCACGACAACCGTACCGCCGGTCATGTATTCACAACCGTGGTTGCCTACACCTTCAACCACAGCAGAAGCGCCTGAGTTACGCACGCAGAAACGCTCGCCTGCCACACCACTGAAATAGCTTTCGCCGGTGGTAGCACCAAACATTACGGTATTGCCGACAATAATGTTCTGATGTGAAACGCCACGGAAAGTTTTTGGCGGCTTGATCACAATGCGACCGCCACACAGACCTTTACCTACATAGTCGTTACCTTCACCAGTCAAGTTGAAAGTAATGCCCTTAGCCAGGAATGCGGCAAAGCTTTGGCCGGAGGTACCTGTAAAGTTCACCTGGATCGTGTCATCTGGCAAGCCTGTATTGCCGTAACGTGTAGCAACCTGGTTAGACAGCATAGTACCCACGGTGCGGTTGGTATTGGTGATCGGAATATCAATCACTGTTTTTTCACCTTTTTCCAGCGCAGGTTTTGCCAGTTCTACCAGTTTGTTATCCAGCGCATTTACCAGACCATGGTCTTGCACATCATTGTTTTTGCGTGAAACGCTAGCTGGCATATCTGGCTGATGGAACACTTTGCTGAAATCCAGACCGTTGATCTTCCAGTGGTCGATACCCGCCTGCATATCCAGCAGGTCAGCACGGCCAATCAAATCTTCAAACTTGGCGATACCCATAGACGCCATGTACTCGCGCACTTCTTCAGCTACAAAGAAGAAGTAGTTGACCACATGCTCAGGCTGACCGGTAAAGCGTTTACGCAGCTCAGGATCTTGTGTCGCCACGCCTACCGGGCAGGTATTGAGGTGACACTTACGCATCATGATACAGCCTTCAACCACCAGCGGAGCCGTCGCGAAACCGAACTCATCCGCACCCAGCAGGGCGCCAATCACAACGTCACGGCCGGTTTTGATCTGACCATCAACCTGCAGCACTACGCGGCCACGCAATTGATTCAATACCAGAGTCTGCTGTGCTTCAGACAAACCCAGCTCCCATGGCGTACCAGCATGTTTCACGGATGAAATCGGTGAAGCACCGGTACCGCCGTCATGACCTGCGATTACGATATGGTCAGATTTAGCTTTGGCTACGCCTGCCGCCACGGTGCCTACACCGGTTTCAGAAACCAGTTTCACAGAAATTGAAGCTTTAGGGTTTGCGTTTTTCAGGTCATGAATCAGCTGTGCCAGATCTTCAATCGAATAAATATCATGATGTGGCGGTGGTGAAATCAAGCCCACGCCAGGTACAGAGAAACGCAACTTGGCGATATACTCTGAAACCTTGTGACCCGGCAGCTGGCCGCCTTCACCCGGTTTTGCACCTTGTGCCATCTTAATCTGAATCTGATCAGCATTTGCCAAGTATTCAGCAGTCACACCAAAGCGGCCTGATGCCACTTGTTTAATCGCAGAGCGCATGGAGTCGCCGGCTTTAAGTGCCACGTCTTTCTCGATCAGGCGCTCGCCCAATACCGCAGCCATAGTGGTTGCATTGGTTACAGGGATAAAGCGTTTGGCATCTTCGCCGCCTTCACCGGTATTGGACTTGCCACCGATGCGGTTCATGGCAATTGCCAATGTTGCATGCGCTTCGGTAGAGATTGAGCCCAGTGACATCGCACCGGTTGCAAAGCGTTTCACGATCTCTTTAGCCGGTTCTACAGACTCCAGTGGTATTGGCGTAACAGCTTTCTTGATCTCGAACAGGCCACGCAATGTCATGTGACGGCGGGTCTGGTCATTGATCAGTTTCGCATACTCTTTGTAAGTGTCGAACTTGCCGGTACGCGTTGCATTCTGCAATTTAGCAATAGATTCCGGAGTCCAGGTGTGCTCTTCGCCACGTACGCGGAACGCATATTCGCCGCCAGCATCCAGGCTGTTCGCCAGCACTGGGTCGGTACCGAAAGCAGAAGTGTGCAAACGCACAGACTCTTCAGCTACTTGATCCAGGCCAATGCCTTCAATGTTGGTTGCCGTGCCGGTAAAGTATTGCTCTACAAAATTGCTGTTCAGGCCGATTGCTTCAAATCGTTGGCCGCCGCAATAAGACTGGTAAGTTGAGATACCCATCTTCGACATGACTTTATACAGACCTTTGCTGATGGCCTTAACAAAGTTCTTGTTCGCTTTATAGGCGTCATCTGTCAGGCCTTTGATGGTCTCAAAGGTCAGCCATGGGCATACTGCCTCGGCACCGTAACCGCCCAGCAAGGCGAAGTGGTGCACTTCACGTGCTGAACCGGTATCAACCACTAGACCAGCACTGGTTCTTAGGCCCGCGCGCACCAAATGCTCATGGGTTGCTGAACATGCCAGCAACGCTGGAATCGCCACGCGCTCGGCATTCATGCTACGGTCAGACAGAATCAGGATATTCGTGCCATTCTGCACGGCTTTTTCTGCAGCTTTTGTCAGGCTTTCCAGCGCCGCGGCCATGCCTGCCTTGCCTTCTTGTGCAGGGTAGGTGATATCCAGCACCAATGACTTGTACTGGTTGTTGGTCAGCGTTGCAATTGATTTCAACTGCTCAAGCTCTTCCAGCATCAGCACTGGCTGGCTGGCTTCCAAACGCATAGGCGGCGTGGTTTCATCCACACCCAACAGATTTGGCTTCGGACCAATGAAAGTTACCAGCGACATCACCAGCTCTTCACGAATCGGGTCGATTGGCGGATTGGTTACCTGTGCAAACAACTGCTTGAAGTAGTTGTACAGAACTTTTGGTCTGGCAGACAATACCGGCAATGCCGCATCGTTACCCATAGAGCCAGAACCTTCTTCGCCATTCTGCACCATAGGCTGTAATACAAACTTGATATCTTCCTGTGTGTAGCCGAATGCCTGTTGTGTATCCAGCAGGCTGGCATTCAGTGCCAAACCACCTTCAACTTTAGGCATATCTGCCAGGAAGTAGCGTGACTGCTCAATCCATTGCTTGTATGGCTTGGCTGTTGCCAGCGCATTTTTCACTTCAGCATCATCGATAATGCGGCCTTGTACGGTATCGATCAGCAGCATTTTGCCTGGCTCTAGGCGCCATTTTTTAACGATTTTTTCCTGCGGGAATGTCAGCACGCCCATTTCAGACGCCATCATCACCAGGTCGTCATCCGTTACCAGATAACGGGCAGGACGCAGACCGTTACGATCCAACGTTGCACCAATCATAGAACCATCTGTGAACGCAACGGCAGCCGGGCCATCCCACGGCTCCATCAATGCTGCATGGTATTCGTAGAAAGCACGACGGTCTTCATCCATCAGGTTATTGCCTGACCATGCTTCTGGAATCAGCATCATCATGGCGTGTGGCAGGCTGTAGCCGCCAGCTACCAGCAACTCCAGGCAGTTATCAAAACAGGCTGAGTCAGATTGGCCATCAACAATTAATGGCCAAAGTTTTTCCAGATCTTCACCGATCAGGCTGGAGCGCATTGCCTCATGGCGGGCCGCCATCCAGTTAACGTTGCCTTGTACGGTGTTGATTTCACCGTTGTGCGCGATCATACGGAACGGATGTGCCAGATCCCAAGCCGGGAAGGTGTTGGTTGAGAAACGTTGATGCACCAATGCCAATGCTGACACTACGCTCTCGTCATTTAAATCTTTGTAATAAACGCCAACCTCGTTCGCCAGCAACATGCCTTTATAAACAATGGTGCGTGAAGACAATGAAGGCATATAGAACGCCGCCTTATCTTGCAACTCAAGCGCACGTACCGCATGTTCGATACGCTTACGAATCACAAACAGCTTACGTTCAAATGTATTTTGATCAGCTACCTTGCTGGCGATAAACACTTGACGCATGGTAGGCTCAACATCACGTGCTGCATCGGCAATGTTGCTGTTATCAACCGGCACGTCGCGCCAGCCTAATAATGTTTGATTCTCTTCCGCGATGATTTGAGTGAATAGCGCTTCACATGCTTCGCGATTCTTTGCGGCTTGCGGCAAAAATACATTACCGACAGCATACTGGCCGACAGCCGGCAGCTCGATATTGAGCTTTGCTGCTTCTTTGCGCATAAAAGCATCAGGCATTTGCATAAGCAAGCCCGCACCATCACCCAACTTAGGGTCGTAACCGGTTGCACCACGATGGGTAAGGTTGGTAAGTAACTCCAGACCTTTTTGCACGATATCGTGACTTTTTTTACCCTTGATATGCGCCACGAAACCGACACCACAGGCATCACGTTCGTTTGACGGAGTATATAAACCTTGCTTGGCAGGCTGTCCAGAATATCCGGTATCAGTGCCTGCAATAAAGCCAGTAGAACCAGCTGCATTCAGCGTGGCCGGTGTGTTTTCAAAACCAATTGGGTTAGTTAAATCTGATGCCATATTATTTAATCACAAAACATTTAGCGGAACCTTCAAGTTTACCGCCAAATGCCTATGAGTTCAATAAGATAGCCCTTAAAGATAAAGATTATTTAATAAATAAGCTTTAAAAAAATTGAGAGCTACGCCAAAAAATTAATGTGATACAAGTGAACCAAAAGCTTTTTTAGCGGCATTGATCGTCAATTCAATATCCTGATCCGTATGTGCCGCAGATACAAAACCGGCCTCAAATGCTGATGGCGCCAGATAAATACCTGCATCCAGCATTAAATGGAAGAATTTATTGAAGTTTTCTTTGTTGGATTGCATCACTTCGGCAAAGCTGCTTGGGCATTTGTCACTAAAATACAAGCCAAACATACCACCTACGCTTTGTGCACTGAACACCACACCCGCTTCTTTAGCTGCTGCTACCAGGCCATCCACCAGCTTCTTGGTTTGCGCAGCGAGCTTGGCATGAAAATCCGGCGCCTGAATCAGCTTCAAGGTTGCCAGACCGGCCGTCACCGCAACCGGGTTGCCAGACAGCGTACCGGCTTGATACACAGCACCTACCGGCGCCAGGCACTGCATAATATCCTTACGCCCACCAAAGGCACCTACCGGCAGACCGCCGCCGATCACCTTACCCAAAGTCGTCAGGTCAGGCTGGATATTGTACAAAGCCTGTGCACCGCCCAAGTGAACACGGAAACCAGTCATCACCTCATCAAAAATCAGCACTGTGCCATGTTGGGTGCACAACTCACGCAGCGTCTGCAAAAACTCCATGTGCGGCACCACCAGATTCATATTGCCAACTACCGGCTCAATAATCACACAGGCAAGCTCATCGCCCATTGCGGCAAACAGCTCTTTAAGCGCTGCGACATTGTTGTATTCCAGCGTCAGCGTATGGGCCGCGACCTCTGCAGGCACCCCGGCAGAACTTGGCACGCCCGCCTGATTATTTTTACCGAACGTCAGCAAACCAGAACCCGCTTTCACCAACAGCGCATCAGAATGGCCATGGTAACAGCCTTCAAACTTCACAATCTTGCTGCGACCGGTAAAACCGCGCGCTACACGAATCGCACTCATGGTCGCCTCGGTACCGCTGCTCACCAGGCGCACTTGCTCCATGCTAGGCACCAGCTTATTAATCAGCGCAGCTATTTCCAGCTCCAAACCAGTAGGCGCACCGAACGACAGGCTATTGGCAGCAACATCCTGTACCGCCTTGATTACCTCAGGGTGGGCATGACCTAAAATCATCGGCCCCCATGAGTTGATGTAGTCGATATATTCCTTACCGTCTACATCCCATAACCGGGAGCCCAGCCCTTTTTTGAAAAATACCGGTGTGCCGCCCACGCTGCGAAATGCCCGCACCGGTGAATTTACCCCACCCGGAATAAGTTGTTGTGATTTTTCAAATAATTGCTGCTGATTAGTCGATGTCATATGCGCTTACTTCTCTGTTAAATAATACGGTGTTTAAGGTGCCTTGTAATTGTCCTGCGTCATCAAATCAATGCCGCATTCGAGGTTTTCTACCCATGAAATAAACTGATTCACCATGTCCTTACCGATGAAAGGACGCCCGTGCTGCGGCACGATAGATTCAATATCCAGCTTACGCACCATGTTTGCCCAGAAACGGCAGGCTTTATTTGAAGTCATGTATCTTCTGTGAAAGCCAAGCATGGCTGGCAAATGTGCATTAAAGTCTGTCACCGGCTCAATAGCCAGATCCGCCGGAACCAATGATGCGCCCAAGTCCCCCGAAAACAGAATCTTGCTGGCCACATCATAAAACTGGAAATTACCTTCAGAATGTAAGAAGTGTGCCGGCAATGCCTTGATAATGGTATTACCAAGCTGGATGTCCATCCCCTGATCCGGAATACCGATAATACGGTTCTCAGTATTGCCTACCCCGCAGAAGTGAGGCAGGAATCGCTCCCAGATAGCCGGCGCCAGCACCTTGCACTCGGTACCTATCAGCCATTTGTTGATAGATGCCACAATGTCCGGATCCTGATGCGAGGCCAGAATATATTCCAGCTTACGAAAATTAAAATATTTACCCATACCCACCATCAGCGCGTTGTAGGTCATATTGCCGCCCGGGTCAATCAAGGCGCCATGCCCATCGGTCACAATCAAAAACTGATTGGACTGCACTGCTTCTGAGGATGATTTGTCTGCCAGGTCATTAAATACGATACAGACATGGCTTCCGTTGTTATATAGTTCTCTGGCCACAGTTAATACCCCTTAAAATATATTCTTACAATGTAATGTCACAAACGCTAATATGCCAAGTTAACACTTAACGCGCAACTTAACTCTATATTTACACATGAAAAAATTGTGAAAATTGCCGCGCCCTACCTTCAACCGTTTCTACAACAGATAGCCCGTTTTCACCGTCACGATTAAACAACGCACCTACAACTGCAATTGCATCGGCACCCGCCGCTATTGCCTGCGGGGCATTTTCCAGAGTGATACCGCCGATAGCCACCAACGGAATACCGACCGCCTGCTTTGCTTGAGCAAATAACTGCAGCGGCGCCACCGGCGCGCCTGGCTTGGTAGCCGAGACAAAACAGGCACCAAAGGCTGCATAATCCGCACCCGCCTGCTCGGCGGCAAGCGCCAATTCCAGCCGGTTATAACAGGATGCACCCAATATCTTATTAGCACCCAACCTGGTGCGTGCCTCTATCAAATTGCCATCACCACCACCCAAATGCACGCCATCTGCATCCAAAGTAAGACAAAGCTTGATAGAGTCGTTAATGATGAATGGCACCTGGTATTGCCGACACAGCGGCAAAATAGCACGAGCCTGCTGCGTTTGCAGCTTATGGTCCGCACGCTTGTTGCGATATTGCAGCACACTCACGCCACCACGCAATGCCGCCTCAACCTTGGCCAACAGAACATCGGTATTTTCCTCATCCGGCGTAACGGCATATAGACCGCGAATCTTGTGGGCTTTTTCTTGCATTACCGCTTAGTGCGCTTTTACGCTGCCATCACCGGGATTAATGACTGGATCTTCCTCATCACGCGCCCAGAACATGCGATCCGGAATGTATTGACCCATACCTGGCCTGAAGCCGTTTTTAAGAGTCTGCCAGGTATATTCCTGCGCTTCCAGAACTGCATCTTCAATACTCAAGCCATGCGCCATACAGGCGGCAATAGCACTGGTGAGCGTACAGCCGGAACCATGATAGCTACCGGGCAAGCGCTCCCATTTATAAGATTTGATCAGTTTATCTTCACCATACAGAGTATTAGTTACCTCCTGTGTGCGTTCATGTGTACCGGTAATCAGCACGTACTCGCTACCCATGGCCAACAAGCGCGCGGCGGCTTCATCCAACGAACTTAACGAAACCTCCTCCGCCTCGTCGGCAAAGGCAAACCTGCGCGCTTCAAGGCTATTCGGAGTAATGAGGGTGGCCTGTGGAAACAATAGCTCAGTCATCGCGCTCATCATCTCATCATTGGTGAATTCATCACCACGGCCGGAAGTGAGGATAGGGTCTATCAGCAGCGGAATATCAGGATAATCCGCCATGATCTCGGCAATCACCGCAACATTTTCAACCGAGCCTAACAACCCTAATTTAAAGGCTGAAACTTGCACATCTTCCAGAATCGCACGCGCCTGATCATTGACCCAGTCCGCATCCATCGCCAGCACCCCATCAACACCGACCGTATCCTGCGCGGTAATGGCAGTCACTACAGAAAGCGGATGGCAGCCGATGCTGGCAAAAGTGAGAATGTCTGCCTGCAAGCCTGCACCACCGCTTGGGTCTGTGCCCGCAAAAGTCATTACTGAAGGAGGTGCCTGATTAGCCATAATGTTTACCACTGATATTTGCTTAAAATTTGGAGCGGGGTGACGGGAATCGAACCCGCGTATCGAGCTTGGGAAGCTAGCGTTCTACCATTGAACTACACCCGCGTAATGCTGCATTTTACTGCATTTTGCCTGCTACTTGATATGGGCTTTTGCGGGTAATTTTCAAAATCACAATCAAAACTCCAGCGGATTTACATCTACCGCCCACCTGACTTTCGCTGCCAATTTATGCCCTCGCATCAGACCAACCAACTGTTTGAGCAATTGATGCAAGGTCGGGCGCTGTTTTGCCTGCATTAACAGATAACCTCGCTCCATGCCTTTCAGGCGCTCCATCTGTGGGCGCACCGGGTCATACACCAACACCTGATCGCTCAGGCTGCGCGCCTGTGCAAATGCAAGCTGCAAAAACTGCTGCACCAGACTATAGTCATTGGCCTCGGCACGTATCAGCGCCGTGAATACATAGGGCGGGAACTGCATCTGCTCTCGCTCCTGCAGCAGGACATTGGCATAACTTTCATAATCCTGAGCGCGCAGGGCATTAAACAGGGCATGATCCGGGAACTGGGTCTGGATAATCACCTGGCCGGCCTTATCGGCACGCCCGGCGCGGCCAGCCACCTGCATGAGCTGTGCAAACAGGCGTTCACTGGCTCGAAAATCCGGACTGTGCAGGGCGCTGTCAGTATCGATCACGCCCACCAAAGTCAGGTTGGGAAAGTCATGCCCTTTGGCCAGCATTTGCGTACCAACCAGAATATCAATCTCCTGGTTATGCACACGGTCCAGAATCTCCACCAAGGCATTTTTTCGACTGATGCTGTCGCGGTCTACTCTTGCAATACGTGCTGTCGGCAGTAATTGTGCCAGCGTTTGCTCCAGACGTTGCGTACCGTGTCCGGTTGGATGCAAATCAGCATCACCGCAGCTCGGGCATTGATGCGGTATACGCTGCTCATGACCACAGTGATGACAGCGTAATTTTCTTTGTGCCAGATGCACCACCAAACGGCTGCTGCAGCGGCTGCAAGGCGCAATCCAGTGGCAGGCCGAACACAGCAGCACCGGCGAATAACCGCGCCGGTTGATAAATAGCAAGGATTGCTCCTTACGCTCCAGCCTTAAGCGCATGGCAGTAATCAACTGCGGCGTGAGCCCATGCTGCAAATTGACCTTGGTAGTATCGATGCAGTCTATCTGCGGCAATTGCGCTGCGGTTACGGCACGCTCTTTCAGGCGCAGCAAGCCATACTGGCTAGCCTTGTTCGGGTTTGCAGTAGCGTTATACCAGGTCTCCAACGCAGGCGTGGCCGAACCCAGCACCACCGGAATATTCAAGCGCTTGGCGCGCACCATCGCCACATCGCGTGCGTGATAACGCATGCTGTCCTGCTGCTTGTAGGAGCTATCGTGCTCTTCATCAATGATAATGAGCTTTAAATGCGGCAGTGGCGTAAAGATGGAGAGCCGGGTACCGATAATGATTTTTGCCGCGCCCGACTGCGCCAGCTGCCAATGATGCAAGCGCTCACTCTCGCTCAAATTACTATGCAGACTCACTAGCGGAAAATCTGGCAGGCGGCTTCTGAAGCGCGCCTCCAGCTGCGGCGTCAGGTTGATTTCCGGCACCAGCACCAAAACCTGTGCGCCTTCTTGCTGCAAAACCTGTTGCAGCAAACGGATATACACTTCGGTTTTACCGCTGCCGGTAATGCCGTATAACAGCCACGCCTTAAACGCATCCGGCTCGGCCATAATCTGCTGCACGGCATAATCCTGCTCCACATTGAGCTCCGGCTCGGCAGATATCGGTATCGTCATCACCCGCTGTAATGCCAACACCTGCTCACTGCTGGCATATCCCAAATCCACCAGCGCTTTCGCGGCCTTGCGCGCAGTAGCGGAAATATCATCCAGCTCGGCTTCTGTTAACTGGGTCGATTCCTGCAAAGCGGTTAGAACACAGCGCAGCACTTTCTGCTTCTTTGCAATCTGCTCGACATCGGCGGCACGGCCAGCATCTATCAGCCGATACAGGTATTGCTTGCGCGAAACGGCTGGGGCTATCTGGCGCAGGCGTGCCGGCAATGCAGATAGCAGCGCCTGGCCAAACGGGTACTGATAATAATCGGCACTGAATTTAATCAGGTTCAGCATTTCAGCATCCAGCGGCGTTTCTTCCGCAAATGCCTGCACAACAGGCTTCAGCTTTTCAATCGCTATATCGCTGCTATCGGCCACACCCATCACAATGCCAATCTGGTTGCGGTTGCCAAACGGTACCAGAACGCGCTGGCCAATCTGCACGTGAAAGTCACCGCCTAAGTAATCAAACAGGCGGTCCAGCGGTACATCAAGTGCGATTTTCAGGATTGTTTGAGCCAAAATTATTTGAATAACGTATGTTTAAAGAAAAAATGACAGCAGTAGGTTAAAATAACCCTTTTAGATTTTATGCAATTACTGTGAAAACACATCTTACCCAATTATTGGCAGCCGCCGCAAAAACTATCGTGCCGGAGATGGCCGATTTAAGCATAGTGCTGGAACGCCCCAAGTCAGCAGACCATGGTGATTTTGCCACAAATCTGGCACTGGTTCTGGCTAAGCCGCTAAAACAAAATCCTCGCGTCATTGCTACACAGATTATCGATGCACTGCCCGCTAGCGAATATATCGCCAAAACCGAGATTGCCGGCGCCGGCTTCATCAACTTCTTTTTAAATCCGCAATCCAAACAGGTTGTCATCAAAGAAGTACTTAAAGCTGGTGACCAATACGGCCGCAACAATAACGGCAACAAACAGAAAGTTCAGGTTGAGTTCGTTTCCGCCAACCCGACCGGCCCATTGCATGTAGGCCACGGCCGCGGCGCGGCGGTAGGTGACTGCCTGGCGCGTCTGCTGGATGCAAATGGCTGGGATGTGACGCGTGAGTTCTATTACAACGATGCGGGCGCACAGATTGATAATCTGACCATTTCCGTGTTGGCGCGCTGCAAGGGTATCTCCACCGAGCACGAAAGCTTTCCTGAAAACGGCTATCGCGGCGAGTACATTAATGACATCGCTGCTGCATTTCTGGCAAAACATACCGTAGTTGCCGATGATATCGAAGTAACGGCTAGCGGCGACATCAACGACCTGGAATCCATGCGTGCGTTCAGTGTGGCCTATCTGCGCCATGAGCAGGATCTGGATTTAAAAGCTTTCCAGATCAAATTTGACGTATTTTCACTGGAAAGCGCGCTTTATAAAAATGGCAAAGTAGAAGAAACCGTGCAGGCACTGATCAAAAGCGGCCACACCTACGAAGAAAATGATGCGCTGTGGCTCAGAACCACAGATTTCGGCGATGACAAAGACCGCGTGATGCGCAAAACCGATGGCGGCTATACCTACTTTGTACCCGATGTGGCCTACCATGCGCAAAAATGGGAGCGCGGTTTTATACGCGTTATCAACGAGCAGGGTGCCGACCACCACAGCACCATCACCCGCGTACGTGCAGGCTTGCAGGCTTTGGATATCGGCATTCCACAGGGCTGGCCAGACTATGTGCTGCACCAGATGGTTACCGTGATGCGTGGCGGCGAAGAGGTCAAGCTATCGAAGCGTGCCGGCAGTTATGTCACCTTACGTGACCTGATTGAAGAGGTTGGCTGCGACGCGACCAGGTATTTCCTGGCGGCGCGCCGTGCGGACTCGCAACTGGTGTTTGATATTGACTTGGCACGCAGCCAGAGCAACGACAACCCGGTTTACTACATTCAGTATGCCCACGCCCGCATTTGCAGTGTATTGGGTCAATGGGGCGGCGATTCTGCCAACTTGGTTCATACAGACCTTACACCGCTGGATAACACTCATGAAACCGCGTTAATGCAGCGTTTAAGCGAGTACCCGGAAGTAGTTGCCAATGCAGCCACTGACCTGGCGCCGCATGCAATTGCCAATTACCTGAAAGAACTGGCGAGCGACCTGCACAGTTATTACAATGAATACAAATTCCTGATCGACGATGAGCCGCTCAAACTGGCACGCCTGAGCCTGATTCGTGCAACGCAGCAGGTACTCAAGAACGGCCTGGATTTACTGGGCGTTGAAGCAAGACAGAAAATGTAATTTCAATTTCATATGACCAATGCAAAAATTGAAAAAAGATAAGGATTAATAATGAGCAGAGATTACAAACCAAGTCCGGAGCGTACTAAAAAACCAAGCAAAGGCAGTCCGTTCTTTTCCGGTTTATTAGTGGGATTTTTGCTGGGCGTAGCGGCATCACTAGCCGTGGTAATGTACATTAAAGGTGGTGAAAGCCCTTTTGCAACACCAACTGACACGAAAAAACCGCTCTCAGAAAAAATCGCAGAAGATGCTAAAAAATCAACTGAAGCAGAAAATCAAAAATCGGCAGATGCGGCAACTGACGGCAGCGATAAAACACGCTTTGACTTCTACACCATTTTGCCAGGCAGCGAGAGCAAGGTAACAACAGAAGAGCTGAATCTTAAAGATCGTCAACCGCAGCCGGTGGTGCAATATACTTATTACCTGCAAGTAGGTGCTTTTCAAACTGAAGAAGAAGCCGACAACATGAAAGCAAAACTAGCGTTGCAGGGCTTTGAGGCTTTGGTGCAAACAGCAACCATTCCGGATAAAGGCGTATGGCATCGTGTGCGCGTTGGCCCATTGAGCAGCCTGGATGAAATCAACAAAGCTAAAAATGATTTAGCTAACAATGGTTTCAAAACCGATTTAATTAAAGTGAATAATGAAAACCAATAATAGAAAACGTAGTCAGTGCTTTATATATTGATTTAAACAATTAAATTGATTTGTCAGCTAAACCGGAAATCAATACGTTCTTTTAGTTACCGCACTTTAAATAACAGTTCGTTTTAGAAATAACCGTTCGTTTTAGAAAAATAGATTGATACAAACAGTACAAAAGGAAAATTTAATGAAAAAATTATTCGCCACTTTAATGTTGCTAGCCTCATTTAATGTATTAGCAGCTGACCCACAAATGGGTAAAGAGTTTGACAGAACCGTACAAACAATTGTTAACGACAATCCAAACAAAATTGAAGTAACCGAGCTGTTCTGGTATGGCTGTGGACATTGCCACGCCATGGAGGCACCTTTAAATGCCTGGGTTAAAAAACTGCCTGCCGACGTTACCTTCAAACGCGTTCCGGGCTTACCAAACGCATCATGGGCACCAATGGCAAAAACCTACTACGCTATGGAAACATTAGGTGTGCTGGAAAAACTGCATACGCCTTTATTTGATGCGATCCATAAACAAAAAGTATTGAACCCGACCGATGAAAAAGCAGCTATCGAATGGGTCACCAAACAAAGTGGCCTGGACAAAATCAAAGTAGAAGAAGCATTTAACTCATTCTCTACCAACGCCAATCTGAAACGCGCTGCCAACATATTCCGCGCCTCTGGTGCAACCGGTGTACCAAGCTTGCTGATAAACGGCCAGTTCATCACCTCAAGCACTATGGCTGGCAACAATGATGCCGCTTTAAAAACTGCGGACTACATCATTACCAATATCCGTGCTGATAAAGCGAAAGCTGCCACACCAGCAAAGAAGTAAAGAGTTTGGCCCAAACCAGCAATCAAGCATTAAGCTAAATACAGGCTCACTGAAAACAACCCGTTTTTACCTAACCGTAGAAACGGGTTTTTTACTATTAAGCAGGACATATATGTATGAAAGTTTTTATCACAGGTGCATCCAGCGGCATAGGCGAAGCCCTTGCGCATGAATATGCTAAAAGACATAAAAACAGAAATGCCATAATAGGCTTGGCATCAAGGCGCAGTGAGCACTTACAAATACTGCAACAATCACTGGAAAATAATTACAACATCCAATGTGCAATCTACCCATTGGATGTACGTGACCACAGCGCACTTGCCGCTGCCGCTGAAGACTTCATGCAAAAACATGGTGCGCCTGATGTGGTGATTGCAAATGCCGGCGTAAGCAGCGGCACGCTAACCGAGCAGCAGCAAGATATTGCCGCATTCCAGGCCGTGATGGATATCAACGTGCTTGGCCTGGTGCATACCTTTCAGCCATTCATTTCGGCCATGCGTGAAGCAGGCAAAGGGCAACTGGTAGGTATTGCCAGCGTTGCCGGTGTGCGCGGCCTGCCCGGCGCAGGTGCTTACAGCGCATCCAAGGCGGCGGCAATTGCCTATCTGGAAAGCCTACGTGTGGAAATGCTGCACCACAACATTACAGTCACCACCATCGCACCCGGCTACATCCGCACACCGATGACCGACATCAACACTTATCCCATGCCCTTCCTGATGGATGCAGACATTGCAGCGCACAAGTTTGTGAACGCGATTGAAAATAAACGGCGCTTTATCGTGATTCCTTGGCAGATGGGCTGGGTAGCGCGGCTGATGCGCTTTATTCCACCGGTATTATGGGATTTGCTGGCGAAAAATGCGCCACATAAGCCGCGAATTAAGGTAGAGCAATAATTTAGCCGCAGATGCTCACAGATAAACGCGGATAAAACCACAGCTAACCTTACCAGCATGTCCAGCTAGTCCAGTTTCTGCTGTTGCAGAACATCTTGTGGGCAACAAGTTGCTCACCCTACTTATACTGATAAAACCAAAACCTATTTAACCGCAGATAAACGCTGATGCACGCCGATAAAATCATGCGGTCCTTGCGAGCCGCAGGCGTGACAATCCAGAGATTTTTTAAAACTGATAACTGCCCCGCTTTATGTCTCAGCTGGACTGCCGCGTCGTCTAACTCCTCGCAGTGACGGGGTTTGGTTTTATCGGCGTGCATCAGCGTTTATCTGCGGTTAAAGAAAAACTTTTATCGAGTAATCGGTTTGTAGCGAATGCGTTTTGGTTTCGCGCCTTCCTCACCCAATCGTTTCTTCTTATCGGCTTCATATTCCTGATAGTTACCGTTGAAGAACGTCCATTGCGACTCACCTTCCGCAGCCAGAATATGCGTGGCGATACGATCCAGGAACCAGCGATCATGCGAGATCACCAGCACGCAGCCTGCGAACTCCAGCAGAGCGTCTTCCAATGCACGTAGTGTTTCCACATCTAGGTCATTTGACGGTTCATCCAGCAGCAATACATTGCCGCCTGAGATCAGCGTTTTTGCCAGATGCAGGCGCCCGCGCTCACCGCCGGATAACTGGCCGACGATCTTCTGCTGGTCACCGCCTTTAAAGTTAAAGCGCCCGATGTAGGCACGTGACGGTGTTTCATAACGTCCCACGGTCAGAATATCCGAACCACCGGAAATTTCATCAAACACGGTTTTATCGTTGCTCAGGTCATCACGGCTTTGGTCCACATAAGCCAGTTTTACGGTCTGGCCAATTTTGACTTCGCCGCTATCCGGCTGTTCTTTACCGGTAATCATTTTAAACAAGGTAGATTTACCGGCACCATTCGGGCCGATAATACCGACAATGGCACCCGCAGGAATACTGAAACTTAAATTATCAATCAGCAGACGGTCTTTAAACGCCTTGCTGACACCGTCAAATTCGATGACCTGGTCACCCAGACGCTCACCGGCAGGAATGAAAATCTCCTGTGTTTCGTTACGTTTTTGATACTCGGCGCTTGCCAGTTCTTCATAGCGCGCAATACGCGCCTTACTCTTGGCCTGACGCGCTTTCGGGTTTTGGCGCACCCAATCCAGCTCAGTATGCAAAGCCTTGCGTCTTGCAGATTCCTGCGCCTCTTCCTGCGCCAGACGTGCTTCTTTCTGCTCCAGCCAGCTTGAGTAGTTGCCTTTCCAGGGAATACCATGGCCACGATCCAGCTCCAGAATCCATTCTGCGGCATTATCCAAAAAGTAGCGGTCATGGGTTACCGCCACCACAGTACCAGGGAAGCGCACCAGAAACTGCTCCAGCCACTCCACTGACTCGGCATCAAGGTGATTGGTCGGTTCATCCAGCAGCAGCATATCCGGCTTGGAAAGCAGTAATTTACATAAGGCAACGCGGCGCTTTTCACCGCCGGATAACGGGCCGATCTTTGCATCCCATGCCGGCAAGCGCAGTGCATCTGCCGCAACTTCCAGCTGATGTTCAACGTCGGAACCGCTGGCGGCGATGATGTTTTCATACTTGGCCTGCTCTTCAGCCAGCTTGTCAAAATCAGCATCCGGGTCAGCATAGGCGGCATACACTTCTTCCAGCTTCTGCTTGGCCTGCATTACCTCACCCATGCCGGATTCAACTTCCTCACGCACGGTTTTTTCCGCGTCCAGCTGTGGTTCCTGCGACAAATAGCCGATAGAAATACCCGGCTGCCATTGCACTTCACCCTCAAACTCTTTATCTACACCCGCCATGATGCGCAGCACGGTAGATTTACCGGAGCCGTTCAGACCGAGCAAGCCGATTTTGGCGCCCGGGAAAAATGATAGGGAAATATCCTTGATGATCTGTTTTTTAGGAGGAACGATTTTGCTCACGCGGAGCATAGACATTACATATTGAGCCATAATGAAAATTTGCTGATTTTAAAGTGTGAAAGCTTAACAGAAACCGGGCATAACAAGGTAGCGCTCGCTTTATGTGCGATGGTTATGGGTATAATACATTCACTAAAAAATTAGAAAAATCACCTAAAAAATACCATGGCAATCAAATCAACAATATATAAAATAGACCTGCAAATCGCAGACATGGATCGCCATTACTACGCCGATCACAGCTTGACCTTGGCTCGGCACCCGTCTGAAACGGATGAGCGCCTGATGGTGCGCCTGATTGCGTTTATGCTCTACGCCAATGAGGCACTTACTTTTGGCAAGGGCCTAAGCGATGATGAAGAGCCGGACTTATGGCAAAAAGACCTTACCGGCGCAATTGAATTATGGATAGATGTAGGCTTGCCGGATGAACGTGAGGTGCGCAAAGCCTGTGGCCGTGCGGCACAAGTCGTAGTTGTACTATACGGCGGACGTGTTGCCGATATGTGGTGGGACAACAACAGCAAGGCGCTGTTAAAGCTGAATAACCTGACGGTAATTAACCTGCCGGACACGCAGCAGATTACCGACATTGCCTCGCGCGGCATGACGATCAGCGGCACGATTCAGGATCAGCAGATTTTGCTGGGACACGCTACCGGCAGCGTAGAGATTAGCCCGGTGCTACTGAAACAGCCAAGCAAATATAGCTAGGGCACTTCTATAAATAAATGCTGATGTAACAGCTGATGTAACATTAAGTGTAGTTATGTCATCACGGAATACTGTGAAAAAAGCAATCTGGAGATAGTCATGGCAAATGCAGCAGCAAGTAAACTGACCCAGCAGGAACTCGAAAATATCAACGCCTACTGGCGCGCCTGCTGCTACCTCGCTGCGGGGATGATCTATCTGCGTGACAATCCGCTCTTAAAACAGCCGCTACAGCAAGAACACATCAAAAGCCGCCTGCTAGGTCACTGGGGCGCGAGCCCCGGCCTTGCATTTACTTATGTTCACCTGAATCGCCTCATCAGCAAGTATGACCTTGATGCCATTTTTCTAGCTGGCCCCGGCCATGGCGCGCCCGGCATGCTGGCGCCTATCTATCTGGAAGGCACTTACAGCGAGGTTTACCCAAACAAGGGCGAAGACGAAGCCGGCATGCGCAATTTTTTCAAGGAATTTTCGTTTCCGGGCGGCATCGGCAGCCACTGCACACCGGAGATGCCAGGCTCTATCCATGAAGGCGGCGAGTTGGGCTATAGCGTATCGCATGCGTTTGGCGCCGCTTACGACAACCCGGATCTACTGGTTACAGTCATGGTGGGCGATGGTGAATCGGAAACCGGCCCCTTGGCCACCTCATGGCATTCCAACAAGTTTTTAAACCCGATACGTGATGGCGCTGTATTGCCGGTGCTGCACCTTAACGGCTACAAGATCAACAACCCAACGTTCCTGTCACGTATTTCGCATGAAGAGCTGGAAAACCTGTTTAAAGGCTATGGCTGGACACCGCACTTTGTAGAAGGCAGCGACCCGATGCAGATGCACGCCAAAATGGCAGAAACCATGGAGCAATGCGTAACGGAAATCAGGCGCTTGCAGCAAGAGGCGCGCAGCAGTGGCAAAGCAACACGCCCACGCTGGCCGATGATCATATTACGTTCACCCAAAGGCTGGACCGGACCCAAAGAGGTTGATGGTCACAAAGTGGAAGGGTTCTGGCGCGCACATCAGGTACCGCTCGGCAATATATGCGGCAATCCGCAACATCTGGCGCAACTGGAAGCATGGCTACGCAGCTACAAACCGGAACAATTGTTCGATGCCAACGGCAAACTGATAGCCGAACTGAAAGCGCTGGCACCAACAGGCACACGCCGCATGAGTGCCAACCCCAAAGCCAATGGCGGTCTGGTACGCAAGGAGCTACGCATGCCGGACTACCGCAACTACGCAGCCAAATTACCGGCACCGGGCAAAATCAGCGCAGGCAATACACATGCGCTGGGCGAGTTTCTGCGCGACATCATGCAAGACAACATGGATAATTTCCGTGTATTTGGCCCGGATGAGAACACCTCCAACAAGCTGGATAGTGTGTATATAGTGAGCAAAAAAACCTGGCTCGCCGAATATCTGCCTGAAGATGCTGACGGCGGCGAACTTGCGCCAGATGGCCGCGTCATGGAAATGCTGTCGGAACACACGCTGGAAGGCTGGCTGGAAGGTTACCTGCTGACTGGTCGCCATGGCTTTTTCTCCACCTATGAAGCTTTTGTGCATGTAATTGACTCCATGTTCAACCAGCATGCCAAATGGCTGGCAATGAGCAAAGCTGTGCCATGGCGCGCACCAGTTTCCTCACTCAACCTGTTAATTACTTCTACCGTATGGCGGCAAGACCATAATGGCTTTACGCATCAAGATCCGGGATTCCTGGATGTGGTCGTCAACAAGAGTCCGGACGTTACGCGTATTTATCTGCCACCAGATGTAAACTGCCTGTTATCGGTAGCGAATCACTGCCTGAAAAGCACCGATTACATCAATGTCATTGTGGCTGACAAGCAAAAACATCTGCAATACCTGGACATGGATGCCGCTATTATCCACTGCACCAAAGGTCTGGGCATTTGGGAGTGGGCAAGCAACGATGGGAATGCTGAACCCGACATCGTCATGGCATGCGCCGGTGACATACCGACTAAAGAGGCACTGGCAGCGGTGGTATTACTGCGCGAATATTTCCCCGAACTTAAAGTACGCTTTATTAACGTAGTTGATCTATACAAACTGACACCGTCGTGTGTACATCCGCACGGCTTATCAGACGATGATTTTGACAGTCTATTTACCATTGATAAGCCAATTATTTTCAACTTTCACGGTTACCCATGGTTAATTCACCGCATGACTTATCGCCGCACCAACCACGCTAATCTGCATGTGCGCGGCTACAAGGAAAAAGGCAGCATCAACACGCCACTGGAGCTGGCGATCCAGAACGAAATTGACCGCTACAGTTTGGTAATGAGCGTGATTGACCACATACCCGCCCTGCACGTGGCAGGGGCGCATGTGAAAGAACAAATGCGCAACAAGCAGATCGAGTGCTGCCAGTACGCCTACGAATATGGCGTTGACCTGCCGGAAGCCGATGCCTGGACATGGCCAACTTGAGCATACTCACCATTAACTGCGGCTCATCCAGCTTGAAAGCCAGCCTGTTTCTGGCTAATGGCAGCAGGCGCAACTTTCGTTATGAACACATCAGCGATGATAAAACGCATAGCCTGCACAAGGCTTTCAATAATCTCCTCCATGACTTGGGGTCAGACAAACCGACCGTGGTTGGGCACCGCTTTGTGCACGGCGGTGACATTGCCAGTACCGCCAGAATCATTGATGACAGCGAACGCGAACGTCTAAATAGCCTGATCCATCTGGCACCATTGCATCTGCCTAGTAATTTACTCGGCCTGGATTTATGCCGCCAGCTATTTAACGTGCCGCAGATCGCCTGTTTTGATACCGCTTTTCATAGCAGCATGCCGGAGCTATCAAAACGCCTGCCGATACCTGATAAACTGGGTCTGCACCGCTTTGGCTTTCATGGCCTTAACTATGCCTATGTTGCCCAAGTGCTACCCGGAATTATTGGTGCAACCGCCTATAAAAAAGTGATTGTGGCACACCTGGGCAGCGGCGCCAGTTTATGCCTAATTGAAAACCTGCAATCGGTAGATACCACCATGGGTTACACCCCGGCCGGCGGAATTACCATGGGCACGCGCAGCGGTGACCTGGACCCTGGCGTGATGCTAGAGCTGGCGAAGCGTTACAGCCCGGAACAGCTTGGCGACATGGTATTTCACAAAATGGGGCTGCTGGCGTTGTCTAACGGTGAAAGCGCAGAAATGCAGGACTTGCTGACAAGCCAAAATGAACATGCCCGCTTTGCCGTTGAATACTTCTGCCGGCAGGTACGCGCTGCTATCGGCGCCTTGGCTGCAAAAACAGGCGGAGTTGACGCGCTGGTATTTACCGCCGGCATTGGCGAGCATTCCGCGCAAGTCCGGCAGAAAATCTGTGATCCACTCGGTTTTCTGGGTTTCACACTGGATGATGCCGCAAATGCAGCTCACACTGCCCGCATAGAGCAGAGCAATAGCAAACCGATTGTAATTATCCCTGCCGATGAGGAAATCATGATCCATGATTTATGTCTGAATGTCCTTGCTGAAGCATGAAACTACAAGCCAATATTTTCTGCTGGTTTTTTTGTATCCTGATTTCTCAAGCCTATGCCGCTGAACACATCGATACGCAAGCAGTTGTTGCTGAGCATAACAAGATCCGTGCCGATGCTGGTGTTACAGAACCACTCGGCTATTCGTCAGAACTGGCCAAATCCGCACAGCACTGGGCAGATCACTTGAAAAAGACACATGCCTGCGAGTTGCAGCATAGCGATACAAAAGGGCGCTATGGTGAAAATCTGTATTGGGCTAGCCCGCTGATCTGGTCTGATGGCCGAAGGGAAGTACGCAAAGTTACGCCTGCTGAAGTCATTTCCAGCTGGGGCAAGGAAAAAGTCGATTATGACTATGCCAGCAATACCTGTGCGCCTGCCGCAAAGTGTGGGCATTACACACAAGTCGTATGGCGTGAAACTACAAAAGTAGGCTGTGGATTCGCCATGTGCGACGACAGCCGTGAACAAGTGTGGGTCTGCCATTACACACCTGCTGGAAATATAGTTGGTGAAAAACCTTACTGAACAGTCTGCAACAATCGAGTCAAAGGTGAATGTCAGACGCAACGCAGACGAAATGCGTGTATTTTTTGCACTCTGGCCAAGCCCGGCTATTCAGCAGCAATTACACGCTATTGCAAAACAACTCCAGCCGCAATGCAAAGCTCGCGTCATGCGCCGCGAAACCCTGCATCTGACTCTGCAATTTATCGGCAATATCAGACGCTCTGATCTGCCTAAATTGCTGGCAACAGCCAGCAAGGTTACAGCGCCGCCATTCACACTAGCACTGGAAAAAATCGCGTTCTGGAAACATAACCGCATTGCCTACGCCACATTGAAAAACCATGCACCGATACTGGATGAACTAGTCTCGGCATTGAAAACACAACTGGCCGCCGAGGGCGTTATCTATGCAGACAGTAAATTTAGCCCGCACGTCACGCTGCTGCGCAACGTCGAACATACACTACCAACGCAAGATTTCGCAGCAATTGAATGGCCAATAGACTGTTTTGTACTGGTGGAATCGAAGTTAACTGACCAAGGCGCACATTACAAAATACTACAGCAGTGGCCACTTGCTCTTATTCAACAGTAACTGATTTAGCCAGATTACGTGGTTTATCAACATCGGTGCCTTTTAATAAGGCCGCATGATACGCCAGTATCTGCACCGGTATTGTATGCAGGATAGGGGAGAGCACTCCCACGTGGCGCGGGGTGCGGATCACATGCACGCCTTCTGATGCGGTAAAGTGGCTGTCAGCATCGGCAAACACAAACAGCTCACCACCACGTGCTTTCACTTCCTGCATGTTCGATTTAACTTTTTCCAGCAGCGCATCATTCGGCGCAATCACTACTACCGGCATATCGCTATCTACAAGCGCCAAGGGGCCGTGTTTAAGCTCGCCGGCAGGGTATGCCTCGGCGTGGATATAGGAAATCTCCTTGAGCTTCAGCGCACCTTCCAGCGCGATAGGGTAATGAATGCCACGCCCCAGGAACAGCGCATGCTGTTTATTGGCAAATGATTTCGCCCATTCACGGATTTGCGGTTCCAGATTCAAGGCATGCTGCACGCTGCCTGCCAGCTGGCGCAAGGCAGTTAAATGCTCCTGCTCCGCTTCCGCATTGAGTAAACCGCGTTGTTTAGCCAGCGTTGCTGCCAATGTAAACAGAGCTACTAATTGGGTAGTAAAGGCTTTGGTAGAGGCCACACCTATTTCAGCACCGGCACGGGTATAGAACACCAGCTGTGATGCTCTTGGAATGGCACTTTCCTGCACGTTACAAATGGCAAGGGTCAGGTTCTGGCCTAAGGCCTTGGCGTGTTTCAGCGCTTCCATCGTATCCAGCGTTTCACCGGACTGTGAAATGGTCACAATCAGCTGGCGCGGATTAGGCACAGACTCACGATAACGATATTCGCTAGCGATCTCGACATTGGTCGGCAATTTGGCAATGCTTTCCAGCCAGTATTTGGCGGTAAGCGCAGCGTAATAGCTGGTACCTGCTGCCAATATTAAAATGCTATCCACCTGCTTGAATATCTCACCGGCAGCTTCGCCGAACAGGGCAGGAGAGAAGCTATTATCGTCAATCAACGCTTCGATGGTATCGGTCAATGCACGTGGCTGCTCATGAATCTCTTTTTGCATAAAATGTGCATAAGGGCCCAACTCCATGCTGGCGAGCGATACATCGCTCATATGGATTTTACGGCTTACTTGTTTGCCATCACGTCCAAAGATCGTGACGCCATCGCGGCGAATATCAGCCACATCACCATCTTCCAGATAAATTACTTTGCGTGTCACTGACAGCACGGCTGATACATCTGAGGCGATAAAATTTTCACCTTCACCCAAACCGAGCAACAACGGGCAACCCAGACGCGCTGTCACCATATGCTCCGGTTCTTTCACTGAAACAACACTGATGGCAAAGGCACCGGTCAGCTCGCTCACGGCTTTTTGTGTGGCAGCCAGTAGGTTCAGGTCTTGATGGTAATAATGAATCAGGTGCGCAATAACTTCGGTATCGGTTTGTGAAGTAAACTCATAGCCAAGCGCTTTCAGACGGGTACGCTGTTCATCGTGGTTTTCGATAATGCCGTTATGTACCACGGCGATTTCATTTTTTGATACATGCGGATGCGCATTACTTTCAGTTACGCCGCCATGCGTTGCCCAACGCGTGTGGCCGATACCGACCAAACCAGTTAACTTAAGCTCATTAGCTTTATCGGTCATGTTGGATACGCGCCCCACAGCACGCACACGCTCAATGCCAGAAGCATTTAGTACCGCAACGCCGGCTGAGTCATAGCCGCGATATTCCAGACGGCTCAAGCCCTCGATTAAGGTTGATACTATATTTCTACTTGCTACTGCACCTACAATCCCACACATATCTTTTGTCTTTCTTAGGCGTTACTTTTTAATTTTCTGCGGACGTTTCCAACCGGCAATGGATTTTTGTTCCTTGGCACGACAGAATGTTAACTGGTCTGCCGGTGCATCTTTAGTAATAGTTGAACCTGCGGCAATCGTCGCACCACAGCCTATCGTCACTGGCGCAACCAACTGTGAATCTGAACCAATGAAAGCATCATCTTCAATCACGGTTCTGAATTTATTGGCACCATCATAGTTGCAGGTAATTGTTCCGGCGCCGATATTAACGCGTTTGCCTACGGTACTATCGCCAACATAACTGAGATGGTTGATTTTACTGCCCACGTCCACCTGCGCGTTTTTAAGCTCCACAAAATTGCCGACATGCGTCTCGGCTGCCAAGGTAGTACCTGGGCGCAGGCGAGCAAATGGACCGATGCGCGCATTTTCACCAATCTGCGTGTCATCTATATGGGTAAATGGTGCAATCTGCGTGCCAGCTGCAATGACGGCATTTTTAATCACGCAATTGGCAGCAATTTTCACATTGTCGCCCAACGTTACCTTGCCCTCAAATACACAGTTAACATCAATTTCAACATCGCGGCCACACTTGAGTGCGCCACGCACATCCAGGCGGGCAGGGTCTCTTAACGTCACTCCTTGCTGTAACAGACTGTTCGCAATTCTGTTTTGGTACACACGCTCGATCTGCGCCAGATCTGTCTTGGAATTAATACCCGTTACAGACCACTCATCCGTGGTGATTTCAGCCACTACATCAACCTTATCTTTAACTGCTAATGCGACAATGTCGGTTAAATAATACTCACCTTGTGCGTTGTTATTGGTTAATTGCGACAACCATTGCAGCAAATGTGCATTTGGCATCGCCATAATGCCGGTATTCACTTCGGTAATTTTATGCTGTTCCTCGGTCGCATCCTTATGTTCAACAATCGCTGTTACGCCAAACATGGCGTTGCGCACGATACGACCATAACCTGTAGGGTCTGCTTTGTTGAAAGACAGTATGGCTAATTTATTATCAGCCTGGTCAAGCAATTTTTTGCATGCAGCTGCATCTATTAACGGTACATCACCCAGCAAAATAAGCGTATCGGCATCGGTATCCAAATGTGGCATTGCCTGCTGTACAGCATGCCCGGTGCCATGCTGTTCAGCCTGATTGACCCACACGATATCTTCATGTGCAAACGCCTGTTTGACAGTTTCACCACCAAAACCATACACCACAATAATCTTATGCGGTTTTAACAATTTAGCGCACTCAATGACATGTGCCAGGATTGGCTTGGCACCAACTGTGTGCAAAACTTTGGGTAAATTAGAGTGCATGCGCGTACCTTTACCCGCAGCAAGAATAACGATATTTAATTTGCTCATGATTGTTTAATGATGTGCTGTTGTAGCCTGTGTATTTATAGCTAAAGTATAACAAAAAAGGCAGCCTAGGCTGCCTTTTTGCTTGTTACACCATCTGCTTCACAACAATTAATGCGTATTTTTACGTAAGCGTTCAATTGTTTGAATTTGCGCAACGGCTTCTGACAGTTCAGCTTGCGCTGTTGCATAGTCAATATCTGAAGTTCTGTTTTTCAGCGCTTCTTCTGCGGCTTCTTTAGCTGCAATTGCTTTCGCTTCATCCAGATCATGACCACGCACTGCCGTATCCGCCAAAACCGTGATTACACCAGGCTGCACTTCCAGCATGCCACCTGAGATGAAAATCAAAGTTTCTTCAGCAACATTCGCTTGCTTGATGCGTAAAGCACCAGGCTTGATGGTAGTAATCATAGGCGCGTGATTTGGAAACAAGCCCACTTCACCGGCACTGGCAGGTGCAACCACAAACTCAGCTTCACCTGAGAAAATGCTTGCCTCAGCACTAACTACATCAATATGAACAGTATTTGCCATTTTTTTTCCTTAAAGCGTTTAACTAATTAACCAAGGTTTACTTAGTTAAGTGTTTTAGCTTTCTCAACAGCCTCTTCAATGCCGCCTACCATGTAGAAAGCTTGCTCTGGCAAGTGATCGTATTCACCGGCAACAATCGCTTTAAAGCCTTTGATTGTTTCTTTCAATGGCACGTATTTACCTGGCGCGCCGGTAAACACTTCAGCAACGTGGAATGGTTGTGACAAGAAACGTTGGATTTTACGTGCACGACCAACAGCCAATTTATCTTCTGGTGACAACTCGTCCATACCCAGAATCGCGATAATGTCACGCAATTCTTTGTAGCGTTGCAATGTTTGTTGTACTGAACGTGCAACTGAGTAGTGCTCTTCACCAACCACTAATGGGTCTAATTGACGTGATGTTGAATCCAATGGGTCAACCGCTGGGTAGATACCTAAAGAAGCAATGTCACGTGACAACACAACTGTTGAGTCCAAATGTTGGAAAGTTGTTGCTGGTGATGGGTCAGTCAAGTCATCCGCAGGCACATAAACCGCTTGGATAGATGTAATAGAACCTGTTTTAGTTGAAGTAATACGCTCTTGCAAACGGCCCATTTCATCAGCCAGAGTAGGTTGGTAACCTACAGCTGAAGGCATACGGCCCAGCAAAGCTGATACTTCAGTACCGGCCAATGTGTAACGGTAGATGTTGTCAACGAAGAACAACACGTCACGGCCTTCGTCACGGAATTTCTCAGCCATGGTCAAACCTGACAGAGCTACGCGCAAACGGTTGCCTGGTGGTTCGTTCATTTGACCGAAAACCATCGCTACTTTTGATTCTTTCATGTCGTCCAGCTTAATAACGCCAGCTTCTGCCATTTCATGGTAGAAGTCGTTACCTTCACGAGTACGCTCACCCACACCGGCGAACACTGACAAACCTGAGTGCTGTTTAGCAATGTTGTTAATCAGTTCCAGCATGTTAACGGTTTTGCCTACACCAGCACCACCGAACAGACCAACTTTACCACCCTTAGCGAATGGACAAACCAAGTCAATCACCTTGATACCAGTTTCCAGCAGGTCAACTGATGGAGATAACTCTTCGAATGTAGGTGCTTTTTGGTGAATTGAACGACGTTCGTCAGAATCGATAGGACCAGCCTCATCGATTGGGCGACCCAACACGTCCATGATACGGCCCAATGTGCCGGTACCTACTGGCACTTGAATTTGTGCGCCTGTTGATTTGAACGCTGTACCACGTGCCAGACCGTCAGATGAGCCCATGGCAATAGTACGCACAATGCCGTCACCCAATTGTTGTTGCACTTCTAATGTCAAACCAGCTTCCGCTTGGCTTGATGCGTCATCAATAATCAACGCTTCAAATACTTTTGGCATTTGATCACGTGGGAACTCAACGTCCACCACAGCGCCAATACATTGCACTACTTTACCAATATTTGCTGTACTCATCTTTTTTCCTCGACTCAAACGTACTGTTAGTCAGATATTACTTTAATTAAATTCTTTATCGATTATGCTACTGCGGCAGCACTTAGCGATTCTTGTCTCTACATAACACCCTCACGGGGTTAGCATCGCCCAATCGTTAAGCCACCGCTGCCGCGCCACCAACGATTTCAGAGATCTCTTTGGTAATCGCCGCTTGACGCGCCTTGTTATAAACCAGTTTCAACTCACCGATTACGTTCTTCGCATTATCAGATGCTGACTTCATCGCAACCATACGTGATGATTGTTCAGATGCCATATTCTCTGACACTGCGTTGTAGACCAGTGATTCAATGTAACGTACCATTAACTGATCAATCACCGGCTGCGCTTCTGGCTCATAGATGTAATCCCAATGACCTTTAGCAGCACCGATTTCAAGTGCACTCTTAACCACTGCACTTGCGCTTAACTCTTCAGCTTTTTCTGCAGTAGGGTGTGTACCCAAACGCTCTGCTGTTAATGGCAGCAATTGCTCGATCACTGGCTCTTGTTTCATGGTGTTGATAAAGCGCGTGTAGCAGATATGCAACTGGTCGATTTCACCGGCTGTATAAGCATCCAACATCACCTTAATGGTACCGATCAATGTTTCCAGATGTGGCACATCACCTAAACCGGTAATGTGTGATTTCACATTGGCACCAACACGGTTCATAAAAGCATAGCCTTTGTTACCAATAGCGCTCACAGACAATTTCTTGCCTTGTGATTCCCAGGTTTTCATCTGGTTAACAGTTAAACGTAACACATTGGTATTCAAGCCACCGCACAAACCCTTGTCAGAGCTGACAACGATAATGCCAACATTCTTTACATCATCGCGTTTCATCAAGAAAGGATGCTTGTATTCTGAATGTGCTAGTGAAAGGTGGGCTGCCACATTGCGAATTTTCTCAGCATATGGACGTGACGCACGCATTCTATCCTGCGCTTTACGCATTTTAGAAGCGGCAACCATCTCCATCGCCTTGGTGATCTTGCGTGTATTTTCTACACTCTTGATCTTGGTTCTAATTTCTTTACTTCCAGCCATTCCAATACCCCTAGGTAAGTTTTCCTAATAGTTAGATATTAGTAAGCAGTTGTAGCTTTGAAGTCTTGAATTGCTGCATCAAGCGCTTTTTCGTTATCGCCGCTTAAGTCTTTGCTTGATTCAATCGCATCAGCCAATGCTTTGTATTTAGAAGCGATGAAACCGTGCAATTTGCCTTCGAATGCCAATACTTTGTTGATAGCAACATCGTCAAAGTAACCTTTGTTCGCTGCAAACAGAGTGATAGCCATGTTTGAAACGCTTAAAGGTGCGTACTGTGCTTGCTTCATCAACTCAGTGAACATACGGCCACGTTCCAATTGTTTACGTGTTGCTTCATCCAAATCAGAAGCGAACTGCGCAAACGCTGCCAATTCACGGTACTGAGCCAAAGCCAAACGCACACCGCCACCCAATTTCTTGATGACTTTAGTTTGTGCTGCACCACCAACGCGAGACACTGAAATACCAGCGTTGATCGCAGGACGGATACCAGCGTTGAACAAGTCAGTTTCCAGGAAGATCTGACCGTCAGTAATAGAAATCACGTTAGTTGGAACGAATGCAGAAACGTCACCGGCTGCGGTTTCAATCACTGGCAATGCAGTCAAAGAACCGGTTTTGCCTTTAATTTCACCGTTAGTGAATTTTTCTACATACTCTTCGTTTACACGAGCAGCACGCTCCAATAAACGTGAGTGGATGTAGAACACGTCACCTGGATAAGCTTCACGGCCTGGTGGACGACGTAACAGCAATGAAATTTGACGATAAGCAATCGCTTGTTTAGTCAAATCATCATAAACGATCAATGCATCCTGACCGCGGTCACGGAAGTATTCACCCATGGTACAACCAGCATATGGTGCCAGGAATTGCAAAGCTGCTGAATCAGAAGCTGCTGCTGCAACAACAATGGTGTAAGCCATTGCGCCGTTTTCTTCCAGCTTGCGCACTACGTTAGCAATCGTTGAAGCCTTTTGGCCGATCGCAACGTAGATACAGGTCATGTTTTGACCTTTTTGGTTGATGATCGCATCCACTGCAACTGCTGTTTTACCTGTTTGGCGGTCACCAATGATCAGTTCACGTTGGCCACGACCAACTGGAACCATTGAGTCAACTGATTTCAAACCGGTTTGCACTGGTTGTGAAACTGATTTACGTGCAATAACGCCAGGAGCCACTTTTTCAATCTTGTCTGTCATTTTTGCGTTAACTGGGCCTTTACCGTCAATAGGCTGGCCCAATGCGTTAACAACACGACCGATCAACTCTGGACCTACTGGCACTTCCAGAATACGACCGGTACATTTACATACGTCGCCTTCTGTAATGTGCTCGTAGTCACCCAGAACCACGGCACCCACTGAGTCACGCTCAAGGTTAAGTGCCAAACCGAAGGTATTGCCTGGGAACTCGATCATCTCGCCTGACATCACGTTTGAAAGACCGTGAATACGAACGATACCGTCAGTTACTGAAATAACCGTACCTTGGGTACGCGCTTCAGCACTGGTCGAAAAATTTTCTAATCTGCTTTTAATCAGTTCACTGATTTCTGATGTAGATAACTGCATTACTTTGTCTCCTGTGCCTTATGCTGTAAGCGTGTAGGCTAAATTTTGTAACTGGCCTTTGACGGATGCGTCTATTACGGTATCGCCAACAATAATCTTGATGCCGCCGATGATTTCTGGGTCTACAGAAACAGTGGCTTCAATTTTCTTGCCGAATTTTGCTTCCAGGCGTTTTACCAAGTCTTTGGTATCTGCCGCGCTGATTTTTGCTGCAGCAATGATTTCTGCATCCAAGGTGCCTTCATCTTGCGCTTTCAATGCCTCAAATGCGCTGTAGATTTCTGGCAAAATAGACAAACGGCCATACTCAACCAAAACTTTGATGAGGTTTTGTCCGTTTTCATTCAGATTATCACCGCATGCTTTCAAGAAAGTTGCCAGCAGCTCACTGCTCACCACTTTGGGGTCTTGAATATAAGCCTTGATTTGCGCATCATTTGCAACTGCAGCAGCAAAACCCAACATCTCAGACCATTTGCCCAGTGCCTTTTGTTCACTACCTAATTTATAGGCAGCTACTGCGTAAGGCCTTGCGATGGTTGATATTTCAGCCATGTGATTTTCCTTTATCCCTGACTTTTTATCTCTCGGCCTTAAAGTTCTGCCGCGAGTTTAGACAACAATTCACTATGTGCTTTTGCGTCAATTTCTTTACGCAAGATTTTTTCAGCACCTGCAATTGCCAATGTAGCAACTTGTGCACGTAAACCTTCTTTTGCACGGTTAACTTCCTGGTCAATTTCAGCTTTAGCGCCAGCGATAATACGATCACCCTCAACTTTGGCATTACCTTTAGCTTCTTCGATGATTTGTGTGCCGCGTTTTTCAGCTTGCGCAATAATTTCGCTTGCCTTTTGTTTAGCCTCAGTCAATGTCACTTCTGATTTTTTTGCAGCCACTTCCAAAGCACTTCTGCCTTCTTGCGCCGCAGCCAAACCGTCTGCAATTTCTTTTTGGCGCGCTTCAATCGCTTTTAACAGCGGCGGCCAAACGAATTTCACTGTGAACCAAATCAACACAGCAAATGCGATAGCTTGTGCGATAAGTGTAAAGTTAATGTTCATTTTTGATCCATATTGTTAATCATAAAAGCACTGGCCACTAAACATTAGCTTAATGACCAGTTGGCTTAATTTTGCTTAATTACCTGGTTTACTAATTACTTGGCAACTACGCTCAATAGTGGGTTAGCAAATGCAAACATCATTGCAAGACCAACACCGATAATGAATGACGCGTCGATCAAACCTAACAGCAAGAACACTTTACCTTGCAAAGCTGGGATCATCTCTGGTTGACGTGCAGCGCCTTCCAGGAAGCTAGCACACATAATACCGATACCGATACAAGCACCAGCAGCGCCCAAACCAATAATTAAACCAATACCAACGCCTGTGTAGGCTTGAATCAATGCTAATGCATCCATGTTATTACCCTCTCTAAAATTAAACTTACAATAAAACTACAACTAAAAATTAAACTACTGAATTACAAAAACTGTACTGCCTAAAACTAAACTTTCAACCAAACTCCCTTAGTGACCTTCGTGCGCCATTGCCAGGTAAACCACGGTCAGCATCATGAAAATGAATGCCTGCAATGCTACGATCAGAATGTGGAAGATTGACCAGCCAGCACCCAGAATCGCACCGGCGATAGTGCCGGTTACGCCTGTAGCAGCCCATAAACCCAGCAGCAGGAAGATAACCTCACCAGCGTACATGTTACCGAACAGACGCAATGAGTGTGAAAGTGGTTTAGAAACATATTCAATCATGTTGAACAGGAAGTTTGCTGGCCATACCCAGATTTTTGAACCGAATGGCGCACAGAACAATTCGTGAACGAAGCCGCCCAGACCTTTAACCTTGATTGCAAAGAAAATCATCAAGACCCATACTGACAGCGCCAAAGCGAATGTAGTGTTGATGTCTGAAGTTGGCACCGCACGCCATTTAGCATGCTCGCCACCGAAAAATGAAACGACACTTGCCACCCAATCAACCGGCAAGAAGTCCATTGAGTTCATGGCAAACACCCATAAAAAAACCGTCAATGCAGTTGGAGCAATAAAACTGTGACGGTTACCATGGAAAATATTCTTTACTTGATCATCAATAAAACCAAACACCAGCTCTACAAATGCCTGACTCTTAGTAGGAACGCCGGCTGTAGCCTTACGTGCCACCAGCCAGACCAAACCCATTACTAACAAGCCCAATGCAACTGACATCACAAACGTATCAACGTGCAAAGTCCAGAACCCGGCACTTTCGTTGATAGGATGTGCATTAAAACTTAAATGGTGCTCAATATAACCTGATGGAGTGAGCGCGTGTTCAGCGTGTTGTGCGTTATCTGCGTGTTCTGTAGCCATAATCCAAATTTTCTAAATCGATTGTTAAATTACACGTTTAACTTACTGAGGGCTGCACCGGAAAACAATGCTGCAGCCGCCAAACCTGCAATCAGTGCAAACGGCACTAACTGCTTATAAACCGCAAAGGTGACAAACAAAAGAGCTATTATCACCAAGATTTTTACCGCTTCCGCCTTGAGCAAATTGATCAAGATCGCTGAAGCATCACTTTTATTTTTGCTGCGCCTGGCAACCATCGATGCAACATAAGCACCAATTATTACACTAGCACCGCCCATAACCGCTGAAATGCCTGCATTCAACCCAGCTAAAACTGTTGCAACAACAGCAACTGCGGCAGTTGCAACGCACTGAATTTTAAGCATTTTACTAAAAACATCCGTTGTATTTGATGCTGACAATGTCTTAAACCCAGTTAATTTAAACATTACTTATTTACAAACGCGTGAATTTTTAGCTTTTGCGTTCATACAGACTAGATGCTGTTACTTACTGCCAATTTTAAATTAGCTTAAACAGCAAAGACCGCGATTTTGAATTAATAGCACTTTTTAGTCAAGGGTTAAGTTTAAGTAAATTAAACACTTAGCATAAAAATGCGCGATTTATGGCAAATCTAATTAACTGCTAAGTATTTTTATTGACCGCTGAGTATTTTTAATATGCCGCAAAAAATTTCTAACGCGACAGTTTCCCTATTATTTCGTCAAGCTGATCCAGGCTGGCATAGCTGATTTTTAACACGCCGGCACCATTTGCCCCTGCGCTGACCGTCACCGCCGCACCCAATTTATCGCTCAAGGTTTCTTGTAATCGCAAAATATCCTGGCTTACATTCTGCTTTCTAGCAGCATGGTTTTTTGCAGCAGATTGCTCAATATGACTGCCATTATGTTTTTTAACCAGCGCTTCGGCTTCACGCACCGACAAGCCATCAAGCACGATCTGCTCAGCCGCCAGCACCTGCTGCGCACCATCCAAACCTACGAGCGCACGGGCATGCCCCATATCCAGCTTGCCGTACATCAGCATATCCTGCACATGCTGGCTTAACGTCAACAAACGCAGCAGATTTGATACCGCCACACGTGAGCGACCAACTGCAGCAGCCGCTTTTTCATGCGTCATGGCAAATTCATCAATCAAACGCTTGATGCCTTGCGCTTCTTCTAACGGGTTCAGGTTCTCACGCTGAATATTCTCAATCAGCGCCATCGCCAGTGCTGCTTCATCAGCGATTTCGCGCACCAATACCGGCACTTCTGCCAATCCTGCACGCTGGCTTGCACGCCAGCGACGTTCACCAGCAATGATCTCGTATTTCTCGTCGGCCAACTGGCGCACCAGAATCGGTTGCATGATACCCTGTGCTTTAATGGAATCCGCCAGAGTCTGCAACGCCGCATCATCCATGTAGCTACGCGGCTGATATTTACCCGGCTGCAATTGTTCCACCTTGAGCATCAACAGTGAATCAGCCTCACCCACGCTACCTATATCCCCAGCGAGCAGGGCATCCAGGCCGCGCCCCAAACCTTTTAACTTAGCCATGTTTTTTCTCTTTGCGTATATTTTCTTTATGGGTAATTTCTTGCGCCAGCTCCATGTATGCTACTGCACCCTTGGAATTCTTGTCATAAACAAGTACCGGCACACCGTAACTTGGCGCCTCGGCTAATCGTATATTGCGGGGGATGACTGTTTGATAGACTTTTTCGCCAAAATGACTAATGAGCTGTGCCGATACCTGCTGCGCGAGCATGTTGCGGTTATCAAACAAAGTACGCAGCAAACCTTCAATTTCCAGTGCCGGGTTCAAATGCGCGCGCACTTTTTTAATGGTGTTCACCAAATCTGACAAGCCTTCCAGCGCGTAGTACTCACACTGCATCGGAATCATCACCGCACTCGCGGCGGTAAGCGCATTCACCGTTACCAGATTAAGGGCAGGGGGGCAGTCCAGCAGTACAAAATCATAAGCATCACCGACTTTTGCAATGGCAGCTTTTAAACGATTCTCGCGCGCCAGCTCATTCACCAGCTCTACTTCGGCACCGGCTAGCTCACGGTTAGAAGGTGCAATATCAAAGCCGCCTTTTTCGCTCTTAACCACCACCTCTTGCAGCGTTTTCTCGCCAATCAGCACGTGATAAATACTTAACTTCAAATGTGCCTTATCAATACCGCTACCGGTGCTGGCATTACCTTGTGGGTCAAGGTCAATCAACAGCACCCGTTTACCCAGGCTAGCCAGACTAGCCGCCAAATTGACGCAGGTAGTGGTTTTACCCACCCCGCCTTTTTGATTGGTAATTGCTAATATTTTCATGTTATTTTTCTTCGGCTTCCAGTATTACGACGATGATTTACTAAGCTTGCTTCAAAATTAAAGATTATTTCAAAATAACCAAGTGCCGCTCCGCATCCAGCCCAGCCACTTTCAATACTTTTATCTCTGTCGGCTGAATGCCGCTCTTATCAAACTCATGCAGCGGAATAGTGCCCTTCATCGCCAGCCATTTGCCGCCATCCGCCAGTAGATGCTTGGTCAGTTTTACAAACAAACCGATTTCCGAAAAGGCACGCGATGTAATCACATCGAATTTCTCCGGCATATCCTTACTTGGCACTTCTTGCTCTTCGATTCGGCCATGTATCACATTGAAGTTCGCCAAACCCAGCTGCGCTTTTGCCTGGCGCATAAAGCTCACTTTTTTCTGCACCGCATCTATCGCGGTTACCTGTAACTCAGGCAGACAGATTGCCAGCGGGATGCTGGGCAATCCGGCACCGGCACCCACGTCAAGTAAGTGCTTACAATCAATGTAAGTTAATACCGACAAGCTATCCAGAATATGCAGCGTTACCATTTCTAATGGTTCACGTACCGCTGTCAAGTTATGCACCCGATTCCATTTATAGATCAGCGCCACGTAATCAAGCAGCTTTTGCTGTTGTTCGGCTGTGATTTGCAAACCCATTTCCTGCAGACCAGCCTCTAATCTGGCACGCAGCTGGGCAAGCGCTTCCTGCTTCAAATTGCTCGGCATGTTGTTATCTGCACCAGGCTTTGCACCAGCCTTTATACCAGGTGCGCTCATGCCACGTTACCCACATCGCTGCCTGTATCATTTACATTTACATTAACACCGTCCAGATTAGCGGCCTTTGCGCGTGATTTACGTTTCAGATGCACCAGCAGCAATGAAATCGCCGCTGGCGTAATACCGGATATACGGCTGGCCTGACCAATCGTTTCCGGTTTGTGTGCATTCAGCTTCTGCTGCGCCTCAATCGGCAGACCATGAATCTCGCGATAATCCAGGTCGCTCGGCAGTTTAGTGTTTTCCTGGCCGCGGCTGCGCGCCACTTCATCAATCTGGCGATCGATATAACCCTGGTATTTAGCCGCAATCTCCACTTGCTCGCGCACGGCAGGCTCTACTTCACCCAAACCGGCTTCACCTAGAGACAGAACCTGCTCGTAGCTCACTTCCGGGCGGCGCAACAGCTCAAACAAGCTGTATTCATGTTCCAGCGGTTTACCGAATATCGTTTGCATGGCTTCCGCACTCAGGTTGGCAGGCTGTACAAAAGTCTTTTTCAGACGTTCCTGCTCACGCGCCACGGCTTCCTGCTTGCGGCTGAACGCTTCCCAGCGCACATCATCCACCAGACCCAATTTACGGCCGATTTCCGTCAAACGCATATCCGCGTTATCTTCCCTGAGTTGCAGCCTGTATTCTGCCCTGGAAGTAAACATACGGTACGGCTCACTTACACCGCGCGTGATCAGATCATCTACCAACACACCCAGATAGGCCTCATCGCGGGCAGGGCACCAACCCTCCTTGCCTTGCGCATACAAACCGGCATTGGCGCCTGCCAGCAATCCTTGCGCAGCGGCTTCTTCATAGCCGGTAGTGCCGTTGATTTGCCCGGCAAAGAACAAACCTTGAATCGCTTTTGTTTCCAGCGTGCTTTTTAAAGCACGCGGATCATAGTAATCATACTCAATCGCGTAACCGGGGCGCAGAATGTGTGCATTCTCCAAACCTTTTACAGAACGCACCAGCGCCAGCTGAATATCAAACGGCAGGCTGGTAGAAATACCGTTCGGGTAGATCTCATTAGTCGTTAAACCCTCTGGCTCCAGAAAGATCTGGTGTGATTCCTTATCGGCAAAGCGGTGGATTTTATCTTCCACGCTTGGGCAGTAACGCGGACCCACACCTTCAATCACGCCGGTATACATCGGTGAGCGGTCCAGGCCGCTGCGGATGATTTCATGCGTGCGTTCATTGGTATGCGTGATCCAGCACGGCAGTTGCGCAGGGTGCTGCGCAGCGTTACCCAAAAATGAAAACACCGGTACCGGATCATCACCCGGCTGCACCGTCATTACCGAATAATCAATGGTACGGCCATCAATACGCGGTGGCGTACCGGTTTTCAAACGTCCGGCCGGCAAGCCGATTTCACGCAGGCGCGCTGCCAGCGACATAGAAGGGGGATCACCGGCGCGGCCGGCGCTGTAGTTCTTCAAGCCCACATGCACCAGACCACCCAAGAATGTGCCAGCTGTAAGCACTACCGATTTTGAAGCAAACCTCAAACCAAGCTGCGTAACCACACCGGCAGCACGTTCGCCATCCAGAATAATGTCATCCACCGCCTGCTGAAACAGCCACAGGTTTTCCTGATTTTCCAGCTTATGGCGTATAGCGGCCTTATATAAAACGCGGTCAGCCTGCGCGCGCGTTGCGCGTACCGCAGGGCCTTTACTTGAATTCAGGATGCGAAACTGGATACCACCCTCATCGGTAGCGGCTGCCATAGCGCCGCCCAGCGCATCCACCTCTTTAACCAGGTGGCCTTTACCGATGCCGCCGATGCTGGGGTTACAGGACATTTGCCCCAGAGTTTCGATGTTATGCGTGAGCAACAAGGTCTTTTGCCCCATACGTGCAGCCGCAAGAGCCGCCTCGGTACCGGCATGACCGCCGCCAACTACAATTACATCAAAAATATCAGGAAAATTCATGTTTTAACCGCTAAAAAATCTATAAAACCAAGAGTATGAAAGTTTAACGCAATCTGCTTGCAAGGTCATGTAAAACGATGTTTTAAATGGTTGTTTCACGTGAAACAAACGCCGAATTACAACAATGAAACAAATTCTTAACAAAATTTGCATAAAATGTATTCCAATAAACTGTACGGCGCGTTAAATTGGTTTAGAATTGACACAGTTGCAATTACCAACTAATCAATGCGTTTTACTAAAGCTGGTATCTTTATTCACACTACGGAGAATTAAATGAAAAACTTAAGTATTGTTTTGGCTGCCTTATTAAGCCTTACTGCATTCTCAGCACAAGCTGATGTAGAAAATGCAGTTAAACTGGAAAAAAAATATCAATCTTTTGCTAAAACAGCAAACCCAGAATACAGTGCTCCATCAGCTGTAGATGGCAAATTGTTCTTCAACCGCAAAATCAAAGGCGCGAACGGCAAAGAAACTTCATGCTCATCATGCCACACACAAAACCCAGCTAACGAAGGCAAACACATCGTTACCGGTAAAAAAATCGCTCCATTATCACCTAACGTAAACGCTAAACGTTTTGCCGATGTTGATAAAGTTGAAGAAAACTTCACCAAACACTGCAACGACGTTATCGGTGCTGATTGTACCGCTGCTGAAAAAGCAAACTACATCGCTTACTTGCTGACTGAAAAAACACCTACAGCTAAAAAATAATTTAGCCTTGGGTTAATAGCCCAGCAAGTTATTGCAAAATCAAAGCAGTGTTTCACGTGAAACACTGCTTTTTTAACGTCATTTGCCTTTTTCTGGCATTTCCACTACAAGCAACATGCTGGAATGCGTCTGACATACCCATCAAACTAAATCGCCAAGCGCGCCGCATCGATATCTGTTAAATCGTCAACCCCACGTAATATAAAATCAAACCTTCCATATCTTGCTCGTTTTCTATATATACGTTCCGCCATTCTGCCGGGAGTATTCAATCATCGTTACTCATAGTTCCACACTAAACTTCAAGAACACCTGAAATCGGCAAGTCTCTATCCAGCAAAACCCAATTCAGAGCATCTAACATGGGATTATGTTACCTACATCATCAACATGCGACTCCGCCTTGATATCTGTACATTCATAAATGGCCATATTAAACACCTTCAACAAACCAATAATCGCGTGACGCACCGCAGCATTGCCGCGTGCCCTTTACTCCAGCTAATACGGCATACAGAATGAGTCCTGATATCTTGTCTTGCACGCTCCGAAAACACGCCCAACCACTGACAATGCTCAATGCTGCCGGTGGATACAAAATCACTGCATATGTCGCCATTGCGACAAACATCATGACGAAAAAATCCAGACAGAGTGCCACTTGAGCAACCTATGCCGGAAAATCCTTAATCTCGATACTGTAAACTGGTCTACAACAATATTAATCAGCGCCTGCAAACCAGCTGATGCCCAGCTAATCCGTGCCTCCTTAAATGCATCACACAGCTTGCCCACGCGCTTGGCAACTTTGTACTGAGGAGGTCTAGCACTTTGATTACCTATATTTAGCAACCTGCCACAGCTAGTCAACATAACCATACTTAACGCAGAGAAAAATATACCCCGTAATGAATATGTTTCACGTGAAACATATTCATCAGCGTTAAATAATGAGTTTATATAATTCACACTTAACAAGAATTTACAGCACTACACTACTTGCAGACTTACTATTTAGCTGTGACGGGCACCGGTGAAAACACACCTTACATCTTAAAAATAACCAGCAAGGAGAAATATCATGGCGGGCAAATTTGAATTAAAAGCAGCAAAAAATGGGCAATTTCACTTCAACCTATTGGCGAGTAATGGTCAGGTTATTTTGCAATCGGAGATGTATGAAACCAAAGCTAGCGCCTTGAACGGTATCGCTTCAATACAGAAAAATGCAGCAGATGATGCACGTTACGAACGTTTGGTTTCAAAATCAAACAAACCATACTTTACATTAAAGGCAGCCAACCACCAGGTCATTGGTCAAAGTCAGCAATATGAAAGTGCGACGGCGCGCGATAACGGTATTGAATCTGTTAAGAAAAACGCTCCAGATGGAACAATAGTGGATTTAACCGCTTAAATTTTATGAATATTTTAGTAATAAAAAAGCCGAAAAATGCGGCTTTTTTATTACTTTCCAATACAAAACTTGCTAAATATCTCACCCAGCAGATCGTCCGGGGTAAATTCTCCAGTTATACTACCCAAAGATTCCTGCGCAAGGCGTAACTCTTCAGCCACCAATTCCGCCGAATCGATCTGGCCAGCGGCTAATTGCAAATGTGCGTTAACTTCAGTTAACGCTTGCAAATGTCTGGCGCGCGCCATAAAAATACCCTCAGAATTATTCTGGTAACCAGCCAACTTCAACAACTGCGTTTTTAGCAGGTCAACTCCAACTCCGGTTTTTGCTGACAGGTAAATATGCGTTGCCTGGTTTTTTTCTTCAACAAGAGCCGGCTCCTGGGTCACATCAATTTTATTATGTACCCAAATTTTGGCGATTTCTTGCGGCAAGTGGTCTAAAATCGACTTTTCTGTCTCGGTAATACCGTGAGCTGCATCAATCAATAATAATGCGATATTGGCCGTTTCTGTGGCTCGCCAAGTTCGCGCAATTCCGAATTTTTCTACTTCATCGTCGGTTTCACGCAAGCCGGCAGTATCAATAATGTGCAACGGCACCCCATTAATCTGGATTGCGTTTTTAATCGTGTCGCGTGTGGTACCGGCAATTGAAGTTACAATCGCAACGTCTTCACCGGCGAGCTGATTCATTAAACTGGATTTACCAACATTGGGTTGGCCAACCAAAACAACATTGATACCTTCACGCAATAAACTGCCTTGTTTGGCATTTGCGAACACCGATGATAACTCATCGATAATTGCAGCTAACTTTTCACCAACACGACCCTGTGTAATGAAATCAATTTCTTCTTCCGGAAAATCCAGGCACGCTTCTACATACATGCGCAGGTCTATCAATTTCAACAACAAGGTGTTGATACACTGCGAGAATGCACCGGATAATGAACGCACGGCACTTTTCGCCGCCTCAACCGTAGCTGCGCTAATCACATCAGCTACTGCCTCTGCCTGTGCCAGATCCATTTTGTCATTGAGATAGGCACGGCGCGTAAACTCACCAGGCTCGGCTTGCCGCGCACCCAAGGCAATGCAGCGTGCCAGCAAAATCTGCATGAGCGCCGTACCGCCATGGGCTTGAAGCTCCAGCACATCTTCACCGGTATAAGAATGAGGATTAGGATAGAAAATGGCAATACCGCGATCAATCAGATCACCATTATCCTGTTTGAAATCGAGATAGGCCGCATGGCGCGGAGCAGGGCAGTACCCAAGTATTTCAATGGCAATTGCCTTGCTTAACGGCCCGGAAACCCTGACAACGCCAATGCCGCCAGCGCCACTTGCTGTAGCGATAGCGGCAATTGTTTCTGACAAATTAGTGTTCGCCAGTATTTTTATGATGGTGATTTCCTTGTTTTTTCAACAAAGATTCAGCATGAATCATTTTATTCACATACCACTGCTGAGCGATTGATAATACGTTATTCACCAGCCAGTACAGCACCAGACCAGCCGGGAAGAAGAAGAAGAACACACTGAATACCACAGGCATCCAGGTCATGATCTTAGCCTGCATTGGATCGGTTGGCTTAGGATTCAACTTGGTTTGAATAATCATGGTTGAGCCCATGAGTATCGGCAAGATATAGTAAGGATCAATTGCCGACAAATCCTTGATCCAGCCAAAGAATGGCGCATGACGTAACTCGACTGAGCCTAAAAGAACCCAATAAAGTGCAATAAAAACAGGCACTTGAATTAAAATAGGGAAGCAGCCACCCATCGGATTGATCTTCTCTTTTTTATAGAGATCCATCATCGCCATCTGCATTTTTTGACGGTCATCACCGAATTTTTCTTTCATGGACTGCAAACGTGGTGCTAACTCACGCATTTGCGCCATGCTGCGATAACCTGAGGCAGACAGTTTGAAAAATGCCGCTTTAATCAAGATAGTCAGCAGAATGATTGCTACACCCCAGTTTTTAACCAGTGAATGAATTTTATCCAGCAGCCAGAATAATGGCGAAGCAATCACTGTTAACCAGCCGTAGTCTACCGCATACTCAAGGCCTGGCGCAGTTGCTTTCAGGTCATGTTTGGTTTGCGGGCCAGAGAACAAACGTGCAGGTACAGTTAAAGTGGCACCCGGCGCGATCGCGCTTAAGGTGCTCTTGGTACCAATACGATAAATTTTATCGCTTAATTTTTCTGTATAGAATTTACGCTCTAAACCGTCTTTTGGAATCCACGCACTTACAAAGTAGTGTTGCAGTAAACCAACCCAACCGTTATTTGTAGTGATGTTGAGCGGCTCTTTTGCCATGTCTTTAAACGCAAGCTTTTTGAACTTTGTCGCCTCGGTATAATAAGAACCGCCAGTAAATACAGGCATCACTTTAGAGCCTTGATTAGACTCGATGTCATGCACAATCTGGTAATAAACGGTAGGTGCGATTGCTACTGCGGTGCCGTTTTTGATCTCATAATTTACATCGATATCATAACGATTGCGATGGAAAGTGTAGATCTTATCTACCGTCACACCGTTATTAGCCCAGCTTAAACGCACCGCTAAGGAATCCTGACCATCAGCCATTTGATAGCTGCTGGCACTGCTGGTAAATGTTGAATTATGTGTAGGCAAATCAGCACCGATCAAGCCTGTCTGTGCCACATAAACCATTGGTTTAGCTGCATCGTCCAGTAACACAAAGTTTGCTTTTTCATCGTCAGAAGCACGATGTTTTAGCAGCTCTAGTCTGCGCAAATCACCGCCGACAGTTTCAATATCTGCCTTGAATAGATCGGTTGTCACCTGGATGCGCTGACCGCTGAGCAATTTATAGTCTGCATTACCAATTGGCAAATCAGAAGGGCTGGCAGCAGGCGCACCTGCTGTTGATACCGCACTCTGGTTTACTGCGGCAGAATCAGCTGCAACCTGAGAGATGGTGGCCTCCGCTGGTGCATGTTGACGTTGCCATGCATCCCACAGCATTAAAATAGACATTGAAAAAATAACAAACAGTACTAAACGTCTTGTATCCATAATGTTTTTTGGCGATCTTTGTATTAAATTTTACGTATCAAATTTAGGTGTTAAATTTTAAAAACTACTCTAAGGAACAGGGTCATGTCCGCCTTCACACCAAGGGTGGCAGCGTGACAATCGACGAACAGTGTAATACGAACCCAGCAAAGCGCCATGCTTCTGAATAGCCTCTACTGAGTATTGGGAACAGGTAGGGTAAAAACGGCACTGCTGGCCAAAAAACGGGCTCAATACCAATTGGTAGGCTTTAACAATACTAACCAGCATGCGTGCCATCATCATTATCACCACTTATTTATCTGCAACTTTTATTCACTCAATGAAGACGAATTTAATTGCTGACCCATTTGTGTGCGCTGATTTATTTTTGTCATCAGCGCATCAAACTCTTGTTTAATTTGAACAAAATCTTCTTTTTCAAATTTTTTCTGCACACGTATCACTAAATCAACATGGTTAATCGCATGCTGCTGAATCCTAAACAACTCGCGCAATACGCGCCGCATATAATTTCTATCTACCGCAAGTTTTGCTATTTTTTTACCTACCACTAAACCCAAGCGCGGATGAAAAGTAGTATTGGGTTGGTAGTGTACTACTAAAAACTTTGCAGAAAATCGTTTGCGGAAATTAAAAACGGATGAAAATTCATCCGTTTTTATCAGCTTAGCTTGTTTTTTAAATCTAAGCGTAGGCACTGTTATCAATATAATGTTATGACTTTTAAAGATAATGCAGTGATATAAAAATAAAGCTCCTTGGGAGCTTTACTATTAAAGACCTAAGCGTGAACGACCTTTAGCACGACGAGCAGCAATAACAGCACGACCGCCTTTAGTTTTCATGCGAACTAAAAAGCCATGGGTACGTGCACGACGTGTTTTAGATGGTTGATATGTACGTTTCATGTAATTCTCCGGCTAGCAAAATGCTACAAAGGTCGCTATTAAAACAGGTAAGGCACTATTTTGTCAACGTTTATTTAGATTTTACCGCTTTACTTTAATAAGTATATTTTTGTAAAAACTTATATTCATAAATTATTGCATTGGCTGTGGATAAGTTACCCCAAAACGGCTAGAATAAGACGCTTAACGAAGCAAAGTAATATTCACTTGAAATATTATTTTATTAAACAAAAACAATAACTTAATTAACCACCCCCTTTTTGCGCGGGTATCGGTTAGGGTAACTAGTAACTGATGGAAAATTTTTGGCCTGCTTGTCTCAGTCGATTTGAGAGTGAGCTTTCTGCACAGCAATTCAATACCTGGATCAAACCACTACAAGCTGGAATTGATGGTGATACAGTACGCATTTGTGCGCCTAACCGCTTTGTAATGCAATGGGTAAAAGATCGTTTCCTTAAAAAAATAGAACAATTTGCTGCGGAATTAAATATTAACAGCATGAAAATTGAATTTATTGTAGGTGAAGCTAACGCAAACAATAAAAATTCAACGGTTAACGCAAAAGCCAGCAATGCAAAAGTTGAAACCAATCCCCAACATGATATTGACGATAATGATGTAAAGGTTTCTTTAGAACGAAACGTAAAAGCTAACTTAGTAAAAACCTTAAATAGCAATATTGTTAAAAGTTCGGCGCATTCCAAAGCTAATCAGCATAAAAAAATAGAAGACTCCGGGCTTAATCCGAGTTTTAACTTTAGTAATTATGTTACCGGCCGTGCTAACCAATTAGCTCGCGCTGCTGCGATACAGGTCGCAGAAAACCCTGGCGCAGCTTACAACCCTTTGTTTATATACGGTGGCGTAGGTTTAGGTAAAACCCACTTATTACAAGCTATAGGTAACGAATTAAAACTACATAATCCAGATGCAAAAATCCGTTATTTACATGCGGAACGTTACGTTTCTGATGTAGTAAAAGCCTATGAACATAAAGCATTTGACGAATTTAAACGTCAATATCATTCATTGGATTTATTACTAATTGACGATATTCAATTTTTTGCGAAAAAAACACGCACCCAAGAAGAATTCTTTTATGCATTCAATTCATTAATTGAAGCTAAAAAACAAATCGTTATTACCTGCGACACCTATCCCAAGGAAATTGCTGACGTAGATGAACGTTTAAGAACGCGCTTCAGTTGGGGGTTAACTGTAGCAGTAGAACCACCTGAACTTGAAATGCGCGTTGCTATTTTGTTGAAAAAGGCTGAAGCGGTAAATTTAAACCTGCCGGAAGATGTAGCATTTTTTATTGCTAAACAAATTCGATCCAGCGTACGTGAACTGGAAGGTGCACTTAACCGTATTATTGCAATGGCAAAATTTACCGGTCACGCCATTGATGTTCATTTAGCTAAAGATGCGCTGCGTGACTTAATTGCAGTACGCGGCAGACAAGTCACCATGGAAAATATCCAAAAAACTGTGGCGGATTATTACAAAATCAAAGTAGCGGAAATGTACAGTAAAAAACGTACACGTAATTTTGCCCGCCCCAGACAAGTAGCTATGGCATTATCGCGTGAATTAACCAATCATAGCTTTCCTGAGATTGGTGAAGCATTTGGCGGTAGACATCACACTACAGTAATGCACGCATGTGATGAAATTGATCAATTAAGACAAAATGATCCTACAATTGCCAGAGATATTGGGTTTTTAGTACAAGTAATAAGAGGGTGATGTAGGCAGCTATCCTTCACTTTTTAAAATAAAAGTTAAGGATAGCTTGTGGATAAAATTAGTATAAGGTTGTGTTTACGTAATTCATAAAAATTACTCAACAAACTATCCACAATAGATTATGTCTTTACCAAGACAAATGAAGTTGATTTAACTTGCTGATTTAAAATAAAAATAATCAGTTATACACAAAAATATGCACCATTATTATTGTTATTATTTATATATATATTATTTAGGTTATAAAGATGAATATACAAATCAACCGTGAAACATTATTAAAACCATTAACTTCCGTTACAAGTATTGTAGAAAAAAGACATACATTACCAATATTGTCTAATTTATTACTGGAAGCTAAACAAAACAAAATACATCTCACGGCAACAGATTTAGAAATGCAAATTTCATTAGCTGTGGATAGCGCTACAGCCAGTGATTTTTCTACAACGATATCTGCAAAAAAATTATTGGATATTTGTAGATCGTTACCTGATAGCTCAGACATTAATATGATTACCAACGATAGTCGTATCACAGTAAAAGCTGGTAAGAGTCGTTTTAATCTACAAACATTACCTGCTGCCGATTACCCAGTCATGACTAAAACTACTAGCCAAGCGACGGTAATTACAATTGGCCAAGGACAATTAAAAGACCTGCTCAAGCAAGTTGAATTTGCGATGGCGCAACAAGATATTCGTTATTACTTAAATGGCTTATTACTTGAAGTAGTAGCTAACCGTTTAAATATAGTAGGTACTGATGGTCATCGCTTAAGTTTTACTTCTACAGAATTAAAACAAAACTATGAAAAACAAGAAATAATTCTGCCAAGAAAAACAGTAATTGAACTTATTAAGCTACTGGATGATAGTGAAGAAGAAGTGAATATAGAAATATCCAGTAATCAGGTAAATTTTAGTTTTGGTAATATCAGGTTGATTTCTAAAGTGATTGATGGCAAATTTCCTGATTACAACCGCGTAATTCCAACAGGGCATCAAAATTCATTCTCAACTGAGCGTTTGAATATTTTATTGGCAATGCAACGTGCTTCTATCTTATCTAATGAAAAATATCGTGGCATTCGCATGGTATTAAGTAATAACAATCTTAAATTAATCAGCACTAATAGCGATCAGGAAGAAGCAGAAGAAGAACTGGAAATTGATTACAATGGTGATACGTTAGATATTGGTTTTAACGTTACATATTTAATTGATGTATTAAATAACACCAATAGCGATCAAGTTACATTTTCATTCGCTGATGCAAACAGCAGTTGTCTGATTACAATTCCTACGAATGTAGATTACAAATATGTAGTAATGCCTATGCGTATATAAACCAGGCCTGTTTCACGTGAAACAAAATTTTTAATTAAACAATGTAAAGACTAAATGGCATGACTGATAAACAAGTAACATCACCTGAATACGATTCATCGAGTATTAAAATTCTTGAGGGTTTGGATGCGGTACGTAAGCGCCCGGGTATGTATATCGGCGATACTTCTGATGGTTCCGGCTTACATCATATGGTTTTTGAAGTGTTGGATAATGCGATTGATGAAGCATTAGCGGGTCATTGTGATGATATTAAAGTGATAATTCATCCCGATAATAGCGTAAGTGTTTCAGATAATGGCCGTGGTATTCCTACAGATATTAAATATGATGATATCAAGGCGGTAAAACGTTCAGCGGCTGAAATTGTAATGACCGAATTGCATGCCGGCGGTAAGTTTGATCAAAACTCCTACAAGGTTTCTGGTGGCTTGCACGGTGTGGGTGTTTCTGTTGTGAATGCTTTATCTGATTGGCTTAAATTAAAAATTTACCGAAATGGTAAAGTGCATCAGATGGAATTTCGTCGTGGTGAGGCGGTTGCTCCATTGGTAGAAACCGGCACTACCGATAAAAAAGGTACCGAGGTTCACTTTTTAGCCTCTATTGAAACTTTTGGTTTGGTTGAATATCACTTTGAAATTCTAGCGAAACGTATTCGTGAACTTTCATTCTTGAACAATGGTGTAAAAATTGAGCTGATAGATCAGCGTAACGGTAAAAGTGAGAACTTTGCCTATTCAGGTGGGGTAAAAGGGTTTGTGGAATACATGAACCGTACAAAAACTGTGCTGCATCCTAAAACCTTTTATGCTATGGGTGAAAAAGATGGCATGACCATTGAAGTTGCTATGCAATGGAATGATTCATACTCAGAAACGGTGCAGTGTTTTACCAATAATATTCCACAACGTGATGGCGGTACACATTTAACCGGCTTACGTACCGCAATGACGCGGACTTTGAATCAATATATTGAACAAAATGAAATAGCGAAAAAAGCCAAGGTAGAAACAACTGGCGATGACATGCGTGAAGGCATTACCTGTGTATTGTCCGTTAAGGTACCTGATCCTAAATTCTCATCACAAACTAAAGATAAATTAGTTTCCAGTGAAGTGCAGCCGGTGGTTTCTGAAGTAGTTTCAGCAAAGTTGGCTGAGTTTTTACAAGAAAACCCGGCAGATGCCAAAATAATTTGCGGTAAAGTGGTAGAAGCTGCCCGTGCCCGTGAAGCGGCCCGTAAAGCGCGTGACATTACCCGCCGTAAAGGCGTAATGGATACCATGGGCTTACCTGGCAAGCTAGCGGACTGCCAGGAAAAAGACCCGGCATTGTGCGAAATTTACCTGGTCGAGGGTGACTCTGCGGGCGGATCTGCCAAACAAGGCCGGGATCGTAAAAACCAGGCCATTTTGCCACTTAAAGGTAAAATTTTAAACGTAGAAAAAGCCCGTTTTGATAAATTATTAGGGTCGCAAGAAATTGCTACGTTAATTACCGCATTAGGTACTGGCATCGGTAAGGAAGACTTTAAAGCTGAAAAACTGCGTTATCACCGTATCATCATCATGACTGATGCAGACGTTGATGGCGCCCATATCCGTACACTGTTATTAACCTTCTTCTACCGTCAAATGACAGAGCTGGTAGAGCGTGGCCACATTTATATTGCGCAACCGCCCTTGTATAAAGTAAAACAGGGTAGGGATGAGCGCTACCTTAAAGATGAGCAGGAACTGGATATTTACCTTCTGCAATCTGCTTTAAAAGGTGCTGAGCTAGATACCAAGACCGGTGCCGGCATATTATCCGGTGATCCGCTCACTGAAATTGCAAAACAAGTTGTACTTACTGAAGCGGTTATCCGCAGAATCTCATCTTTGTATGATGAAAGCGTATTGCGTGCGATTCAAGACGCTGGTGAAATCAACTTGTCTGATGAAAACAACGCAAATAGTATTGCTGAAAAACTGCGTCCAATTTTAGGTGCAGTAGGTAGTGAAGTGATTGTAGCTTTTGATGCAGAAACTAATGCATATCGTTTGGAAATCAATAAATACGTGCACGGCAACCTGCAATGCTGCGTAATTAATGCTGAATTCCTAAGTAGTGGCGATTACAGACAAATCCTGAAAACATCTAACATGTTGCATGGTTTAGTGGGTACAGGCGCTACCGTTAAACGTAATGAAAAAGAACAGGTTGTAACAACCTTTAAACAAGCTCTGGATTGGTTGCAGGGTGAAGCTAAAAATACATTGAACATCCAGCGTTATAAAGGTCTGGGCGAAATGAATCCGGAACAGTTATGGGAAACAACAATGGATCCTAAAGTACGCCGTTTGTTGAAAGTACAAATTGATGATGCTATTGCAGCGGATGAGATTTTCACAACATTAATGGGTGATAATGTAGAGCCAAGGCGTGCCTTCATTGAAAATAATGCTTTAGGTGCAAATAACTTGGATATTTAAACCTGTGTAGGTTCTCACTGATTTCTGGATTTTTCCCAAATTTCTAGATTTTCTTACAATTAATAATGAAGGCCCGAAAGGGCTTTTATTATTTTGGGTGGTTAAATTTGATATAGTATGTAGTAAAAAAAGAGAGGGCAGGATGAATAAAAACAAACTTTCTGAACGCGACATCTGTACCAAATTTATTACTCCAGCCATTCAACAGGCTGGGTGGGATATTCAAACGCAAGTCCGTGAAGAAGTCAGTTTTACCAAAGGCCGTATTATTGTTCGTGGCAAACTGCATAGCCGAGGCGAACAAAAACGTGCTGACTACATTCTCTATTACAAATCTAACATCCCCATTGCCATCATTGAAGCCAAAGATAATAGCCATGGCGTTGGTTCAGGCATGCAGCAGGCGCTTAATTATGCCGAGACGTTGGGTGTGCCTTTTGTATTCAGCTCTAATGGCGACGCATTTCTACATCATGACCGTACAGGAAACTCCCTACAGACAGAACAAGAGTTAGCACTCACAGCATTTCCATCACCAACGGAGCTTTGGCAACGTTACTGCCAATGGAAAGGTATTGAAACTGAGCAAGCGCGCCACACTGTTGAGATGTCGTATTACGATGATGGTATGGGTCGTGCGCCACACTATTATCAAGCCAGTGCGATTAATAACGCCATTGAAGCTGTTGCTAAAAATCAGCAACGTATCCTTCTCGTCATGGCGACTGGTACGGGTAAAACCTATACCGCCTTTCAGATTATCTGGCGCCTGTGGAAATCAGGCACGAAAAAACGTATTCTATTTCTGGCAGACAGAAATATCCTGGTCGATCAAACCAAGAATAATGACTTCAAACCTTTTGGCGCTGCGATGACTAAAATCAGCAAGCGTCAGATCGATAAAAGCTACGAAGTTTATCTGTCGTTATATCAGGCAGTGACAGGAAATGAGGAAGACAAAAACATCTATAAACAATTCACTCGTGATTTCTTTGATTTAATCGTGGTGGATGAATGTCATCGTGGCAGCGCAGCAGAAGACTCTGCTTGGCGTGAGATATTGGAATATTTTAGCAATGCCACCCATATAGGCTTAACTGCAACGCCTAAAGAAACCAAAGACGTTTCCAGTATCACTTACTTTGGTGAGCCTGTATATAGCTATACGCTCAAACAAGGTATTGAAGATGGCTTTTTAGCGCCCTATAAAGTGGTACGTATTGATATAGATAAAGACCTGCAAGGCTGGCGGCCTACATCTGGGCAAGTAGATAAAAAAGGCCAAGTAATTGAAGATCGTATCTATAACCAATCGGATATGGATAGAAACCTGGTGCTGGAAAAACGTACCGAGCTAGTCGCGAAAAAAATTACAGAGTACCTCACCGCGACCGATCCCTATGCCAAAACCATTGTGTTCTGTGATGATATTGACCATGCAGAGCGTATGCGCCAGGCTTTGGTAAACGCAAACCCATCTCGAGTAAAAGAAAACCGCAAATATGTGATGCGGATCACCGGCGATGAAATGGAAGGCAAAGCCGAGCTGGATAACTTCATCAACCCGGAAGAACGCTACCCAGTCATTGCCACCACTTCAAAACTCATGACCACAGGCGTGGATGCACAAACCTGTAAATTAGTAGTCTTGGACCAGCACATCAAATCTATGACCGAATTCAAGCAGATCATTGGGCGCGGTACGCGTATTAACGAGGATTACGGCAAATACTGGTTTACCATCATGGACTTTAAAAAAGCCACTGAACTGTTTGCGGATAAAGACTTTGATGGCGAACCTGTGGTGATATTTGAGCCTAAGAGTGGCGAATCCCCAGTACCGCCTGACGATGAAGGTGAAAACGGCACCGATGAAGCTGGCATGCAAGGTAGTGATAAGCCAGATATTACAGAGGGCGGTAATACGGGCGGTGGAGAAGGCCGAGTAAAATACGTGGTGGGTGATGTGCCTGTGCGTATTCTTTCTGAACGGGTTCAATATTACGGACCAGAGGGTAAACTCATCACCGAATCGCTTAAAGACTACACACGTAAAGCCGTACGCAAAGATTACAGCACACTGGATGTCTTTTTAAAAACATGGACCAGCGCAGAGCGCAAAGCTGCGCTTATTCAAGAATTAGAGCAGCACGGTGTGTTGCTAGATGCACTGGCAGAAGAAGTTGGCAAAGATTTTGACCCTTTTGATTTGGTCTGCCATATCGCGTTTGACCAGCCTCCACTCACACGAAAAGAACGTGCCGATCAGGTTAAAAAGCGCAACTACTTTGCTAAATATGGTAGCCAAGCCCGACAAGTGCTTGAAGCCTTGCTGGATAAATACGCCGACACTGGTGTTGAGAACATAGAAGACATTAAAATCCTTACTCTAGACCCATTTAAAAACATGGGCAGTGCACCAGAGCTTATTTCTGCCTTTGGCGGCAAGCCGGCTTATTTGCAAGCCTTAAAAGAACTTGAAGCACAACTTTACGCATAACTTATAAACAATTCTTAAAGAAACACTCATGAGCATTTCCAGCACTATCAAATCCATTCAAGACATCATGCGTAAAGATACGGGCGTGGATGGCGACGCACAACGCCTAAGCCAATTGGTGTGGATGCTATTTCTTAAAGTATTTGATGATCGCGAAACTGAATGGGAGTTGTTGCAAGACAATTATCAGTCACCTATTCCTGAGAAATACCGCTGGCGCAATTGGGCAGCAAATGCTGAGGGCGTGACGGGTGAAGAACTTAAACGTTTTCTTGATAATGACCTGTTTCCAGCGCTTCAAAATCTTGAAGCAAAAGGCGGAGATAAAAAAGCTTATGTTATTCGCTCCGTATTTGAGGATGCCTATAACTATATGAAGTCCGGACAGTTAATCCGGCAAGTGATTAACAAAATTCAAGAGGGTGTAGATTTTAACAAAGCTCAAGAACGCCATCTGTTTGGCGATATGTACGAGCAATTGCTACGTGATTTACAAGCTGCAGGGAACGCAGGCGAGTTTTATACGCCCCGCGCTGTGACTGAGTTTATGGTGCGCATGGCGAATCCACGTCTGGGTGAAAAAGTGCTCGACCCCGCCTGTGGTACTGGTGGTTTTTTAAGTTGCACCATTGAGCATATTCGCAAGCAAGATGTAAAAACTGTAGAAGACGAAGCGCAATTGCAAGCTAGCATACATGGCATTGAGAAAAAGCCGCTACCGCACTTGCTTTGTACTACTAATATGATTCTGCATAACATTGAAGTACCTAGCAATATCAAACATGACAACACTTTAGGTCGCCCACTCATTAGTTGGGGTCCACAAGAACGTGTAGATGTCGTCGTCACTAATCCGCCGTTTGGTGGCATGGAAGAAGACGGCATCGAAACTAATTTTCCTGCGACTTTTAGAACACGCGAAACCGCCGATCTGTTTTTAGTGCTGATTATGCAGCTGCTCAAACCCGGTGGTCGTGCCGCACTGGTGTTGCCCGATGGTTTTTTATTCGGTGAAGGCATTAAAACCCGCATCAAGGAAAAACTGCTGCAAGACTGCAACCTGCACACTATTGTGCGCCTGCCCAATAGCGTGTTTGCGCCCTACACCAGCATTAAAACCAATTTGCTGTTTTTTACTAAGGGTACGCCTACGCAAGACATCTGGTTTTACGAGCAAGCCCTGCCTGCAGGCGTAAAAGCCTATAACAAAACTAAACCCATGAAGGTGCAAGAGTTTGAGGCGCTTGCTCAGTGGTGGGGCAGTGAGACGGATGGCTTTAGCGCAAGGCAAGAAAACCAATACGCCTGGAAAGTTAGCCTGGCGGATATCCAAGGCCGCAATTACAACCTCGATTGCAAAAACCCGCACGTAGGCGAGCAAATCAGCCATGACCCTGATATGTTGTTAGCGCAATACAACACCATTCAGCAAGACATCGCCAATATGCGCAACCAGCTTAAAAGCATCTTGGGCGATGCCTTAGCCTCTATCACACAGGGTGAATAAGCATGGCGAATATTACGAAATTGCTCACTGAGCATATCGATATATGGACAGCGGCAGAGACCGAGAAAAAATTAGGCCGTGGCAGAGCCAGTGGTAATACGGGCAGCATATACGGAGTAAAAAAACTGCGTGAACTGATTTTAGAGTTAGCCGTGCGCGGCAAACTGGTGCCGCAAGATCCAAACGACGAGCCTTCCAGCGAACTGCTCAAACGCATTCAAATTGAAAACGCTAAACCATATGCACCGATTAGTGAAAATGAAAAACTTTTTGAATTGCCCGCAGGATGGGAATGGGTATATTTCGGTGAAATTGCTCAACATAATTCAGGAAAAACGTTAGATAAAGGAAGAAATAAGGGTGTTCTTCGTGATTACATAACTACATCAAATCTATATTGGGGTAAGTTTGAACTTGATAACGTCAAGCAAATGCTTATTGAAGAAAGCGAGTTAGAACGATGCACAGCTAAAAAAGGGGATTTGCTAATTTGTGAGGGTGGCGAGGCAGGTAGAGCAGCAGTATGGGTATTTGATAAAAAAGTATGCTTTCAAAATCATATTCATAGAGCAAGAATGTACCAGAATATAAGCCCTTTCTATACGTACCGTTACTTTGAAAAGCTAAATGCAACTGGTGAAATAGAAAATTATCGAAAAGGTGTTGGTATTTCAAATATGTCTGGTAAAGCCTTGGCTTCAGTTATATTTGCACTTCCACCCATTGCCGAACAACACCGCATCGTCGCTAAAGTCGATGAACTGATGGCGCTGTGTGACCAGTTAGAACAACAACACAGCAATGCACAAGAAGCGCATGAAACCTTGGTGAGCCAGCTGCTCGCCATGCTCACTCAAAGCCAGAACGCCGCAGAATTTAACGCCAACTGGCAACGCATCTATGCGCATTTTGATGTGCTATTCACCACCGAAGCCAGTATAGACGCCCTCAAACAAACCCTGCTGCAACTCGCCGTCATGGGCAAACTCGTTCCACAAGACCCTAACGACGAACCCGCCAGCGAATTACTTAAGCGTATCCAGGCCGAAAAAGCCCAGCTGATTGCTGAAGGCAAACTCAAAAAAGAAAAACCACTAGCACCAATCACAGAGGATGAAAAACCGTTTGAATTACCAAAAGGGTGGGGTTGGGTAAGACTACAAGAAGTTTACGATGTTAGGGATGGAACACACGATACACCTAAATATCAGGAAACGGGATTTCCACTAGTAACCAGTAAAAATTTGTACTCTGGTACTCTAGATTTTTCGGATATTAAATATATTTCTGAAAACGATCACTTGAAAATCAAAGACAGATCGAGGGTAGATAAAGGTGACATCTTATTTGCGATGATAGGAAGTATTGGCAATCCAGTTATAGTCGATACAGATATTGAATTTAGCATCAAAAATATCGCGTTATTTAAACCATATTCAGTGGAACTATCAGATACAAGTTATCTACTAAAATACCTTATCAAAGCTGCAATAAATTTACGGGAAGAGGCGGCTGGAGCTGTTCAATCATTTGTATCTCTTGGCGTAATTAGAAATTATTTAATACCCCTTCCACCTCTCGCAGAACAACACCGCATCGTCGCCAAAGTCGATGTCCTGATGGCGCTGTGCGACCAACTCAAAACCCGCATCCAACAAGCCAACCAGCAACAACAAACCATTGCTGATGCTTTGATAGCGCAAGCTGTACAACCAATGGCTGAAATTATAGATTTGGCAGATTACCGTGCTGCTACCGCTTGTTATGCTATTAAGAAAATGCAAGGCAAGTCTTATTTTGGTAGAACAGCTGCTGTGAAAATATTGTATTTGGCAGAAGCTCATTTGGGATTGCCTTTGAACTTTCAGCCAATGCGTGAAGCTGCTGGTCCATTAGATAAATGGATTTACGCATTTGAAAGACAAGGTGAGCATGAAGGTTGGTTTAAAGTGGTTGAAACAGATATTCGTAACGGTAAGACTAAAATTGAATACCAGGTTAAATCAGCAATTGCACAAAAATCCGTACTAATTGAAAAGATATGTTCAGATAACCAACTTAAAGAGTTTGATCGTTTACTAGGCCTATTTACAGATAAAACAACAGAAGAGGCAGAAATCATTACTACGTTATTCGCTGCTTGGAATGATTTTTTAATTGACGGGTATACGCCACAAGATGAAGAAATTGTAAAAGAAGTACGAGAAAACTGGCATGAAAGTAAGGCTCGCTTTACACCTGCAAAGCTTAAAGAAAGCCTAAGCTGGATGCGCCGTAATCATTTGGTGCCCCAAGGCCGGCCGCCACGCACTGTTTATCAACAACAATTGCTTAACTAGAGAGTACAGCTAATAAATATTATATTTAGTTAAGTGATATGGGGATTGCCCAAAAGTTGGGTATCCGACTGGACCCTCAGTTATTCTCTGCAATAATAAAAATCTTTCTAAATCAGATTGAAGTTTCTCAACAGAAGTAAACGTATAGTTTTTTAAGAATTTAGTTTGAATAAGCTTAAGCAGTTCACTTATTGCAATTTCAAATCGGGCAGGTGAAAAGTAGTGCTCAGCTGAATTAAACCATTTGATTTGGTATGCTGAACTACTATTTTTTAGATCTCTAAAAACTTCGTTATCCTCAGTTTCAAAATAATTTTCCTCACACTTATTGCCGAATATCCCCGATAGTTGATTTATAAAAGTTGCAGGCGTATCTAAATATTTTCCATTCCACACTTGGCTAAAAGTAGTTAAAGATTTTGTATCAACTCCTAATAAAAGAAAACCTGCATTAGTTCCGTATAGAGCTGAAAGATCCAGGCACTTCAAATAAAACAGATTTCCTTGAACTTGCTTGTTGATTTGAAGCAGGTCTAGATAAGGATTTTTCTTGATCAAGTAATCAAGTGTAGATTTAGAAATAGGTAAATGCTTTTTTACATATTCATATTCGGTAGCAATTAATCTCAATTTCAAAGTGTTTAGATTACGGAATTTCAGAATTTTTTGAACAGTAGGTACCGTAATACGTCTATGGGTTGGACTAAGGGCTTGAATGATTTCACGGGCACTGAACATTGGATTCAAAAGAGCTATTTTAAAAATCTCTACTTGAAGCTCTAAATTGTTAGATTTTGAAGTGCTTGATTTGCGGGGTGTATCGCTGAAGGCATCGTCACCCCTAGTTTGACGCACCTTTAACCATTCATATAGTGATTTCTCAGTGACGGGGTATTCGCTACTTACTTCTTTTACCGTCTTAGGTTTGCCATTTCTTTGAGGTGTAGTGAGCAGCATCAAATAAAAAAGCTTTTGATCTGCCCCAACTCTTCGTTTAGATACACTAATTTCCATAATTTGTTACCCACCAAAAATTCTTTTTTTGTAAGGATATGCTGCTGGAATATCAATTAATTGTACAAAACAATTAAACAGCTTAGTGACTGAAATATCTAGTTTTAATTATGAGATTAAAGTGATTTGTATCACTTTATACTTTTTATTTCATAATTAAATTTATTAAATTTTTAATAAAACTGCTCGAGGAATTAAACAGATTACTCTTAAAATATATTTATAAATCAACGTGATAGTTTGATTTCTGAAATTTAAAAAAATAGAATGCAAGACTAAAAAAGGAAGTTTAATGATGAGTCCGTTTGCATCTACATTGAAAACATTAAGATTAAATAGAAGCATGCTTCAGAAAGATGCAGCGGATCTGCTTGGCTACGAGCAAAGCTATATTTCTGGATTAGAAAACGGACAGAAGTCTCCACCTAAAAATGGCTTTATTCAAAAGCTCATCAAGATGTACCAACTCAATGATCAAGAACAACAGTTGTTGAGGGACTCGATTGAACAATCTAGGTTGATATACAGATTACCTAAAGATGCTTCATTAGAAGCGTATTTAATATTCCAGGCCTTAGAAAAACAAATCACTCAATTAGGACAGAATCAAAGGCACCTAATCAAGATTGCATTAGGACTTGAGTCTTTGCATGAAAGAGAGGAACCCAAAATGTGAAAAAGCGAACAAGGAATGGTCCAGGTTCGCTTTTCCGAGATAGCTTACGCTAGCCCCAGAAGTCTAGTATCTCTTTTCTATCTTTAAGCGTCAAGACCAAACCTTCTAAGCAACATAATCACTGACGAGGATTTAACCGTCAGCAGGTGATTTTTTAGCCTGAATTTCAGTAATTTAATTCAAATTGAAAAATGCGCATAAGGCGCAGGGATTCCTGTTGCCACGCGGAAGGACATGACATGTTGAGTAGAAAAGTAGTAACTAGAAGTGGCCGTGGATTTAGAGGTTACTTTCCTAGCAAAAAGTTAAATCGATCAGTGCAGTTTGAATCGCTTTTAGAGCGAGACGCGATCAGATTATTTGAAAGTTCAAATGAGGTTGTTACTTACAAAGAGCAACCGACGATTATTTATTACTACCTGGATGATATACAGAAAAGATATCACCCTGATTTCGAGCTTGTATTAAAGGGTGGATATGTAGTCCATGTAGAGGTTAAGCCCAGTATTCATTTAACCACCATAACACTCTCAGCCAAGTATCAAGCAATAGCTCAAAGCTATTTTTCACGAACAGAGAGTTTTGTGGTTTTAACGGAAAAAGAATTGCGTGCAGAGAAACGCATAGATTTTTATCAAACGTTAAATAACAACAATTTAAACAAAAATATGGAGGTGAGTCATGCAACGATTCTCCTTTAAGAAGGGCTTAACGTTTGTTGAGTTAAATACCCGTTGGCAGCTGATCAGACGACTAATCACTGGTCGATTACAGTTTGAATCGGAGGCTGGTGAAATTCGCAATTTGACGGATAAGGAAATATTACATTTATGGAGTTCCCAGAAATGGTTGGTTGATGTATCGACTTTAGGTGCCAATGGCGATGCAATATATTTGGTTACACCTGCAGATTTATCAACCTATCCTTTGGCGTGGCAGGAGACGGCAAAGCGTCGCTTGCATTACATAAATGAAATTAACCCAGATGAAAACAAATTTAACAAAGAGTCATGGCGAGAGTTGATTACAAAAGCTGCAAAAGAAATTGATGATGCTAAGCCGCCATGCCCAACATCAGTGCAAGTTTGGTGGAAACGTTATCGAATAACTAAGTCAATTAATGCACTTTTACCCAGAGTTAAAAGTGGGTATTCAAAAAAGGAAGATGCTAGATACACTATATTTGAAGATGTTATTAAAACAGCATTTTTAAATTCTCAAAAGCTACCAATCCTTGATGTTGTACGTAAAGTTCAGCAGCGCATCACGTTAAATAACGCACATCTGGAGCAAAAAATAAAGCAAATAGGCAAATCAACCATTTATCGTTGGGTTGCTAATTTAAGAAGTGACATTTCAGATAGTTCACGTCTTGGTGCTGACGTCGCCCGTAACAAGTACCGTAGTGTGATGGGTGGGTTGAAAGTGAGCCAAATCCTTGAGCGCGTCGAAATTGATCATACACCATTAGATTTAATCGTCATTGATAAAACTACGATGCTGCCGCTTGGCAGAGCCTGGCTTACATTGGCACTCGACAAACATAGTCGCATAGTTCTTGGCTTTTATATTAGTTTTAATCCACCTTCATCCTACGCAGTTTTGCAATGTTTGAAGCAAATGATTCTGATTAAGGATGATTTGCTGAAACGTTTTCCGGATATTAAAAATGATTGGCCTGCTTTTGGTATACCAGATCTATTAGCACTTGATAACGGCATGGATCTACATGCTGACGCTCTAAAGAAAGCATGCCTTGAATTAGGGATTCAAATTCTGTATTGCCCAGCAGCAACGCCTGAAATGAAAGGCAGTGTGGAACGATTTTTCAGGACGATTAATCAGGGTCTGATCCATATACTGCCAGGCAGTACGTTTTCAAACATTGGTGAACGTGGCGATTATAAATCCGAGGATATGGCGGCTATTGATATGGAAACCTTGGTTCATCTTGTTACCAAGTGGATTGTCGATGTTTATAACGTCACGCCTCATCGTGGTATTGGAGATACACCTCTCAATAAATGGATGGATTCTGCAAAACATCGCATTATTGATTTACCAGTGTATCCAGCACAGCTAGATGTAATCACCGGCGTGCCTGCAAAGCGTACAGTATTTCATTATGGTATTGAACTGGAAGGTCTGCATTACAACAACCGGCAATTGCAGGAAATACGCAAGATCTCAGGCGAAAACATGCAGGTTGAGCTGAAGTTCTATGAAGATCAAGTGCAATACATTGATGTATTTGATCCTTATGCAAAAGAATACCTAAGAGTCGAGGCTGTCCATGAAGACTATGCCAAAGATTTGCATCGTGAGGCACACCGCTTAGCGCGCGTGCAGGCGCGGAAGAAATTTGGTGAACAATATTCTATGCCGCAACTCATGGAAGCGCGCAACGATATTGAAACTATCATTAAAGATGCCCTCAAGGCTAAAAAGATGGGCAGCAGAAAATTGGCAGCTAATATGCTGATGCACGATTCAACGTCAGTTTTTGAATCTAGAAATCCAATTGAAGATGTACATAAGCCATTAAAGAAACATATATCTAAGGCACCAGACCCACTGGAGAGCGGTTTGGATGAAGATTTGCCAGACTTAGGGGTTGAGCCACCAAGGGAAAGTAATAATGACGAGGGGGTGCAGCTATGAATCCCAGAGACTTAGTCGTTCGCTATGCAAAGCAAGAAATTTCATCAAAATCTATTCTTACATTTTTAGGTTTTAGCTTAGCTGATGTGACTTTACAGCATCGCCGTTACAGCGCAGCTATGGCAGCGATCGCTAAACTACATCTTGCACAGCAAACCCACCACCATGGTGGTGGGTTGTTGATTTGTGGTCCTAGCGGTATAGGCAAATCTACTATTTTAAAAAATTATAGCGTTAACTTTCCAACCTTTGTCGAAGGTAGGCAAACCATTATGCCTGTGCTGTTGGTTACCTGTCCGAGCTCTGCAACAGCTAATGGGCTTATTTCAGCCATGTTTGATGCCATGGGTTTTCCGATTCCATCGAGGACAGACTTAGCAGAAAAGACGATCAAAATTTGCAAGCTCATGAAGATGTACAAAGTGGAATTGATGCTATTGGATGAATTTCAACATGCTTATTACTCACGTACTTTGGCTGACTTCAGACAGCTAATTGATACTGTAAAAAACATTATGAATGAAACAAAAGTGGCATCAGTCTTGGTAGGTCTCGAAGAAATTGATGAGGTAATTTCCACTAACGAACAAGTAGCCAGACGTCACTCGGAGAAGATTGAAATGACTACTTTTAAGTTAGATGATGAAGATGACTTTAAAGAGTTCCGGGCTATCTTGAAATCTTATCAAGCAGCACTTGTTATTCCCCCTGAGATACCACTGTATGAAGCTAACCTAGCTAGGCGATTTCTCGTCGGGAGCAATGGCAATCTAGATTATTTGGGTCGCATTTTAGAAAAATCTGTTGAAATTGCAGGCTTCGCAGGACTTAGTCAAATCAGCCAGACGGTGTATGCCGCAGCGTTTCGAGAATACGTTTGGAAAAGCGTACCCGATAAATTAAACCCATTTCATGATGAGTCGCCATTGCGGCAGTTGGATAAGCCTGGTGAGCCCTTCTATCCATGGCATTTAAAACATGCAATTGGTAGTCCGTTGGCACGCAGAAACATTATCAAACCAACTGGGGGTCAGTAATGAGTGCACTGATAAACCAAGTTCAATATGCACTACCGCTCAGGTTGCAACCTTATCGAGATGAAGGCCCACAAGGATATTTGTTGCGATTGGCCGAGAGTAATTTATTAACTACCAGTGAACTGAAATCAATCGGTATAGCGTTTGATTACGATAGATTGCTTAGTAATGGCATCTTGGTTGATAAAACGATTGATCCTGATTTGCATCGTCATATAGCCTACATTAGTGAGTTATGGCAATCAGAGGCGCGCGTATGGAATATGCAAAACGCACGCTTCTGCCCTGAGTGTTTGGCTGAACATAGTTATTGGAAAGTGGAGTGGGAGCTTAACTTTTACGATGTCTGTCACCATCATCAAGTGTGGTTGGTAGATCAATGTACTTCATGCGGTAACAAGCTTAAATGGAATAGAGCACAACTCAGTAGATGTAGTTGTGGTTCTATTCTAAATGCAGAGCAATCTACACCATGTCCTGCCAATATGGCTGATATCGCCAATGTGATGAGTGCCAAGATCCTGCAACAGGATAACAGTGCTTTGCCTCTCGTGTTACAAAAGACGGATGTCGAGCAGGCGCAGCGCCTGATTCGATATCTTGGAAATTACATGTCATTAGCAGCAGGAAAAAATCCACTTAAGATGCGCCAAGCAGGAGATTTAAATCATTCCTGGCCCGTGACGACGTTAGCGGCAGAAGTCATCGCAGATTGGCCCAATGCATTTCATCACGCGTTAACTCAACTAGAAAAACAAAACCGAGCCGATGGTCGTCCAAGTTTGAATGAGGTTTTTGGCCAAGCGTATCACTATGTGTTTAAAGCCCTTAAAGAAAAACCATTCGAAGAACTAAGGCATCAATTCGAATTATGGATCAATGCTGCTTGGAAAGGTGGCATTGCCAAACGCAATAAGCGGCTGACTTCCACATTGATGAAACAAGCCTCTTGGGTACCTGCATCGGTCGCATGCGACTTCTTAGGGGTTTCACATCAGCGTTTAGACTTGTTGATTCGTGAAGGTACGATTGAGGGCGAAACTCACATCAGTGAAAAAGGCCGCAAGTTTGTGATGGTTAGACGTGATAGTTTGCAGCAAGTCAAAGATCATTTGTTTGGCTTAATTGATATGACCACAGCAGGGAAGTTATTGGGTCTTCAAAAACGTCGCATGCGAAAATTGTTAACGTTAGTATTTTCCGATGCAAAAAAGTTAGGAACATCTCCAGGTGCTCCTTGGGCTGTTAGCCGTTTGGAAGTAAATCGGTTGTTAGAGCTATCAATCAATTTTAGCTATGTCTCAATTCCAGATGAAGGCTGTGTATCTTTAGGGCATGTTCTAAGGTATTGGGCATGGAGCAATGAAGACATTGCAAGTCTTATTTTCTCAGTGAAATCCCAAGAAATTATCCCTACTAACTTACTTGATACTGTCCCAGGCATTGCAGCATGGAATTTTAAAGAATCAGAGCTCAAGAACTGGAAACTGAAAAACCAGAATGGTATGGGCACTTGGTTAACGATTACCCAAGCTGCAAAGATTTTAGGCGTTAAAGAGCAAGTTGCTTACGAGTTAGTAAGGCTAGGCTATTTGCAATCTGAGGTAATGCCAAAACAGATAAAAAGAGGGACACGTATTAGAAGGTCAACCATTGATACGTTTAATCAGGACTATGTTTTTGCGACAAAAATTGCTGAAGCAATGGGTTGCTCACCGCGAAAGGTAATTAATCATCTTGCGAGCTTTGAAAAACATCCACTAAGTGGCCCTAATATAGACGGAGCTAGACAGGTTTTATATAAGCGCGAAGAGGTAATTAGCTTAATTGATAAAGGACTTTGAGATGAAACATATAGATACAACACAGTCGAGAATTAATCACATAAAATCATTGGCGAAAAAGCTAAAAAAAGAAAAAGGCATACAGCTATGCAAAGCCCAGGAAGAGGTAGCAAGGCAGTTGGGATATGATAATTTTTATCATGTATATCATAGCTTTAAGAATACGAAAAACAGCAATTAACAATAATCAGATGAAAACTTTATCTAAAAGAAAATGGCAAGTAACTTTAATTGATGTTGGTGATGGTTCAGGGGTCTAGTTAACTAGTGGCGATACAGGTATAAAAATGAAAACCAAATATATTGGGAGTAATTTCGATGACTTTCTCTTGGAGGAGAATTTATTGGAACATGCTAACGCTATCGCCATAAAGCGAGTGATGGTTAAACAAATTGAACAAGCAATGGCAATCCAGAAGCTTACAAAGCTAAACCTAGCTAAAAAAATCAAAATGAGTATTGCTGCAATTGATAGATTATTGGATGAGAATGATACTGATATGACTCTAGCTATCTTAGTTAAGGTTGCTATTATTCTTGGCAAAAGAGTTAGAGTCGAACTCATTGATTCTTAGTCTAGATATTTAATATATCAATACTGAATCAGTGTTTATTTAAACTAGTCAACATTAATCACTGGACCTTGAATCGCCAAGCCGGTGCTATTTTATAGTGAGAATATAATGACTAAAGATAATGAATGGAATGATGAGTGCTTTTATTGTGATTCTTGCGGTAAAGCATTTCGCTCACCACTTTATGATGTAACTAAAGAATACGAATACACAACTTTCTACGACAGTCCCCGCATACCAGAAGTTGAAATCATGGGTGCGGAAGTAATCGCCAACTATTGTTCTATAACATGTCGAGAAAAACATCGTAATCAAATTCTTAAACGTGAAAAAATTCACGCCACTTTTCCTGACATTGGACCAACTGAAACATGCTCGCGATGTCATGGGCCTGTTTTAATGACAAGTTTTCATCTTGCATTTGTTGAAATGGACACAGAACAAAACTGGGAACAACCAATGTTTGGAGAAAATGTTATAAATTCGCAAGTAATGTCTGTAGTTTGTACAAAATGTGAACCCATTCCATTTAAAATTGCTCGTGCAATTGATTGGGATTCATAACTGAATCGTTTCGTCTTTGCTAGACAAAAACTTAACTCGTGCGCTAATATACATATTAGGCGCCAGCCATACTTGTACACGAGTAAAAATCGGCACTTCAAATTACTTGATTTAAATGATGTGAAACTAACCCTATAAATTGACACTGGGGTTTTAAACGTGTGCGCTACCCAGAGTCCATATTTATAAAGGTAGTTTTATCATGACAATCAAGAACACAGTTTATTCAGTACACCAAAGTCTTAAAGACCTCACAAATCCACCTGTTAAGTTGACTCATGTTTATGAGTTGCTTGCAGTGGCATTTGGCTTCAATAGTTACGCATCACTTAAAAGCGTTGCCATACTGACTAACTTGGACGATCCAACTACAGCTAATCAGGATTTGATTCTGCAAAGAGCTAGTTTACTTGGGTATCAAGCATTCCCAGCTGCAGAATTGGTGGAAATTCTTGAGGAAGAAGGGCTGGGTACGCTCACCTTTTCTGAGCTAGCAATGAAGATTAGAGATGGCGATCACTTTATAGATGATGATTTAGATCAACTTATGGCGGCTGAAACAAATGCATGGGCAAATTATTGTCTAGCCTTGTATTATGAGGATTTTTCAGACGACGATCAGGTAGGTAGTGGTTATTGGTATAACCAAATGCAAGCTGGTCGCCAACTGAGTGATATCGAGAAAACTTGGGCACTCGAATATAAAGAGCAGCTAGCTAAAGGTAACAAATATGAATTCTACCTTCGTAAAGCTGCATCATTAGGATGCGATTTGGCATTGTTGGATCTCGCAGAAAAGTTTGATGATGCCGCCTTCTTTGAAGGCAACTATCAAAATGTGACTTCTGACCCGATGCGGATTGCTGAAATCGCAGAGAACCTTAATCGCAGCAAAGACCAATACCACTGGTTAACAGTCGCAGCTGAAGCTGGAAACATTGATGCGATGCGTGAGTTGATAGAGAGTTTTGATAGTAAGGATTTAGTTCGCTGTTGGACTTGGGTTTATTTATCTCAGCTACTCGGAGAGGATTTAACTAATGATCATCATTTTGCGATTCATGAAAATGGGTCAAGCTACGATGATGATGTAGGTGGTCCGATGTTTGTAGATGGTACAGATGGTATTGAGCTTGAGCCACTCGAGGGTAATCAAGATGAGCTAGCTAAATTTGCCGCTGAAGCAATTTTTAATCGCCACCAATTAACTAGACTCTTACTTGCTAGGTAGTATTTTTTAGTGATCCTATCAACCTCAATCAAAAGTATGCAAGATTAGATTTGTATAAATTTATGTCGCCAATTTTCCTTTGTTTAGTTGATTTTATAACACTAATATTTGCTTTCCTTTAACTTTATATGGAATACAACAATGACAACAACTGCACAAAAATCAAACAATCAAAGATCTGATGCATTGAATCGAAACCCTGGAACATCTGGAAATAACAATACGAACGCGCATGTAAATGGTAATCGCGGGAAACAACTTAATCCAAATCAAACTAAGTCACATAAATAACTAAATATCCTCTCGGCGTTTTGCCGGGAGGACTTTTTATATGAAAACAAAAAATTCAATTGGATTCCCATCTCAAGGTGAACTCATTAAATTCATTTATAAAGCGGCTGGCGTTCTGCCAAGAAAGTACGGGCCACAAGATGAAATGGATGAAAAGACAAAAAAAACTGTTCAAAAAGCGCTCGCAAGACTTGCTGCTGAAGAGGGTAATCTAAATGATAATTTTGGTGAATTAATCCAGCGTCTTAGCTCATCACTATCAGGTCATATATCCAATTACAAAATAATGTTTTCAATTGGTGAAATTTTGTTTGATGTATTGGATGTATATAAACAGGTTCTAAGAGAGGATGGAACCTATTTAAGCAAAAAAGAAACCATGAAATGGTTTTTATCTACATACCTGATTCATAGTGTAGTTCTATCCGTTAACAAACACTTATTACGATTTAATGTAGCAGCGGATAACTTATTCTTTCCTGATAACGATTGGTTTTTACCAACGATAATTGATGGTGAAGTTGAATATCCATTAGCAAAGACATTGCGCTGGGCATACGAATTATGTGAAACTTCACACAACAGCTTTCATTTACCCGATAAGCGTTCATCAGTAAATGGTACTCGACAGGAACAAAATATTGAAAACGCACTAAACTGGCTGAATGGTAAAAGTTTACCGTCTCTGGCAACATTGTTATCAAATTTCAACTTTTCATTTGATACTCTTGATAAGTGCGAGGATATTAGATTCAGGAAAATTATTTCAGAAGATAAACGTGAAAGTATTCGCATCGTTTTATTTATAGCAAGAGCGAGTACTTTTATATTTAAAGAAATTCTTGAAAACTATGGGATTACTTATTTAAAAGACGTTTGTAATCAATATTGCCGCTATGCAAGCTATCTATTGGAAGAAATAGAGCCAATAAAAGCAGTCATTGAAACTCACATCATTTCACAACAACTCTCTCCACCTGAAATAGATGAACTTTGGTATGAACAGATACCTGGATTTTTTTCTCAGCTTGGCGATAAACAGATATATATTGCAAAAGAGATTGAAACTTATATTTCATTAAGCAATGCGATCACTCCTGCAAAGGTTAACGATTGGGTCAAACAATATGGCAGTTGGACGGTATTACCAATTATTGACTTTATATATCGCCAACTTTCTCAACCTATCCCAGAAAGCTTCCCTGACTTTCTGTTTAAAGCGATGGAGTTGAAAAATAACGCTCATACAACAGAAGAGGAAATTCGAGGATTTGAAACGCAACTAAGGAAAAGTGGCCTAGATATTTACCTACCCTGGGCTGTGAATTGGATTTATGGTGCTTTCTATTATAAAAAAGAACAATATGAAGTCGCCTACCCATTTTTTAAAGAAGCATATGAAGCGGCCAGATATTGTGCTGGTAAAAACCAATACAAGCTTGTAAACCAATACGTAGAAGTAGCAGCAAAAAATAATAAATGGTCAGAATTCAAAAAAGGGATTGAGTGGTCTCAGTTTTTAGGTGTTGAGATTAGGTGGCTAAGAAAGAATGAGCCTACTAAGGAAAACCTGGACTTTGTTTTTTACATGATGAAGACTGCTAATTATGGTGCATTGTAGTTACTCAGACACTCACTTACTGCTGCGTATGCGATTGACGGACTCAAAGCGTCTAGTAAGCTAGTGGCGACTTAAGTATCTTTAACTGCAATATTGCGAACTTGATAAATTTGCAATGGTGATGGCAGTTCAAAAATGGTTAGCTGATTTAAATTTTTAGAACATCAAGCAGTAAATAAGAGGAAATTAACTATGCGTGCAATAACTTCGTATGAAGCACTGGATAAATTTGGACGTGTTCGATTGTCAAAACACTTCTTTATGCGTGATTTTCTCTATAGCGAAATCTCAAATGTATATGGCATCCCTAATTTTCCAGAGAATCCAGAATTAGCAGTTGAGGCAGGAAAGCGTCTTTGTGAAGAGTTATTAGAGCCCCTCAACGCGACATTTGGCCGGATTGCAGTGAGGTCAGCTTATAGGTCATTAGCAGTTAATTCATTCGGTAATGAAAAAGGGCATAACTGTGCAAGTAATGAATCCAACTTTGCACATCACATATGGGATAAGCCAGATGAAAATGGAAAAATAGGTGCAACAGCTTGTGTGGTAATTCCATGGTTTATGGATAAGTATGCAGAAGGTGCGGACTGGCGCTCTTTAGCTTATTGGATTCATGATCATTTACCTTACAGCGAGCTTGAGTTTTTTGACGGAAAAGGTATGTGTTCATTCAATATCAGCTGGCATGAAATACCTAAGAAAAACATTACGAGCTGGATGACTCCAAGAGTGCTACTTAAAGATGCACAAGATCAAAAAGGGTTTGCAGATTGGTATGCTGATTTTCCTCAACTCAAATTAATTCAGAAAAATGGCTGATTGGTGTTTACAAAATTGGTGGCGATTCATACTTTGATCGAGCTTCCAGATGAGCTTCTAGCTATAGTTGGATGGGTTGAGGGTGACTCGCTAGAATTGGAGCCAAACGGAAAGTGCATCGTGATAAAAAAACAAGACAGTTGCAAAAAGGCTACCTGAATCTGAATAAATTAAATATTTAATAATGGGCAACAGATGTTGGATTGATATTAGGCTTGAGCTTTAATTCAGAAATTAACTTTGGTTAGCGTGATTAAATTAGTTAAGTTATGATTAAGTACCATATATCTAATTGTCATAAATTTATTGATGTTAAGTAGAATTGTAGAAATTTTGCAAAAAACACCAGGGATTAAAGCAAGGGTAATTGCAAGAAAACTGGGATTAGATAAACAAGAGGTGAATAAATTTTTACATTCTCATACTCATAATTTCCAGATTAGTGATGACTATTGTTGGTCTAATAAAAATGTAGATTTGATTATTAATTTTCCTAAACATTGTTGGGTTGACTGTGACCTATTTGAATCTGCACTGGAACAAGTTGAATCTCCGCTAGAATCCCAAGCTAATTCAGTTCATATAATTATTCCCGTAGGTTGTAAGCTATTATTGGAATCTATCGCACGTTTAATGGCATTGTCCAATCAACTCGTTTCTAGAAATAAAAATGTTACTTTAGATTTTACACAACAGCCTGGTACATTGTCATATGTGAGTAGGTTAGGATTTTTTGAGCATTTAGATTCAAGAGTGAATGTACTTCCGGGACGCCCAGTAGTATCAAGAGCACAGTTATACAGTGAGAATAGTGATTCAGTAGTTGAGTTTGGTTCAATTGACCCTTCCAATCCTGACAAATCAATCCCTAAAAGATTAAAAAAAGTATTTGTAGACCTTGCGGGCGAGAAGTACGATCAAGATGCTTATACCGTACTTTCAGAATTATTTGGCAATGTTATGGAACATTCAAAACTACCTATACCAGGGTTTATAGGTTTGCAGTTTTACAAAAACACTTCTCCTCCTCATATTCAAACGGTAATTTCGGATAGCGGTGAAGGTATCTTAGGTACTTTAAAACCTATTTTTCAGGACAAGTATCCTGACCAATATCAGGAGATAAAAAATTCAGGGGAAGATTTTGATCGTGAATTGTTAAGGAGGGTTTTTCTTAATGGCAGAATTAGTCAGGTTGATGATCCCAACAGAGGTCTAGGTATAAGTAGCTCAAGTAAAGTGGCACAAAAATATAGTGCTAAGATATTAGTCAGGCAGGCGAATTGTGAGATATGTTTGAACTTCAAACAAGGTAAATTAAAGCCAATTAATTTTAAAACAAATTTACCATTGATACATGGAACACATATATGTTTTGATTTTGAGCTTGACTAAAGCTAGCAATTCTCATTAAATGCAATAAATGAATCAGAAATCACATTTATTAACATTGTTAGACTTCACTGATGGTGAAGATCACCCATTTGGTAATATTTTGGGTAAAGACTGTTTTCGCAAGTTATCAGAGTATATTGACTTACATCCTCAATATTCAATTTTTGAGATTTCCCTGAAAGGGATAGTAGCTACAGATGCTTCTTTTCCGAGAGAGAGTGTTCTGTCAGTAGCAAAACTCTATCATCAAACCAATAGTTTTTTTATCTCAAACGTACAAAACCCAGATACCTTAGATAATTGGGATTACGCAGCAAAAGCAAAGGAACAACCCATAATTGCATGGGATAAAGACACTTACAGAATTCTGGGTCCAACATTAACCTCTTCAACATTGCAATTGCTTGATTATGTCCTGACCAAAAAGGAAGTATTAGCTGCACAAGTAGCCAATGCTTTAGGTATTAGTGTTCAAAATGCTAGTACTAGATTAAAAAAATTGGTCAGTGAAGGTTATATATTACGAACAGAGGTAGCAGCAGAGTCTGGTGGTATAGAGTATATATACCAAGCAATAAAATAATTCTGATTAAATTAACTTGTTTAATCAGAATTAAGCTGATAAGATATTACCAACTAGAGAAATAGCTTTTTTTTAACCTCTGGTTAAACAGTTTAATTTAAACAGATATGAGGAGGCTTTAAGATGGTAGAAAATTCACAAAATGCATTAAGTTACAGGGGGAGCTATGACTGTTTACTGCGTTTCGTACGACCTTAACAAGGCAGGTCAGAACTACAGCGATCTGTATGAAGAACTAAAAAAGTCCACAAGTTGGTGGCACTACCTTGACTCAACGTGGCTGATCTACACGGGCGAAACCCCGGATCAGCTATCAGAGAGGCTCCGGAAGCATCTCGATAACAATGACAATTTATTGGTCATTAAGGTTGTACGTTCCTATGCAGGATGGCTGTCCAAGGAAGCATGGGCATGGATTAACCAATATGTCACAGACAAATAAGCTGTAACAATCTATTCAAACCGCACATAACAAAGGAAAAGTAATGAACCAAGCAGACGATAAACCAAAAGATAAAGACAAAACTTTCACCATCATCATTAATGGACGTAAGCGCGAAGTAACAGACCACAAACTAACCTATCAGCAGGTTGTTAAACTAGCTTATCCAGATGAGCAACCGGACGCTAATATTGTTTACACAGTAGCGTATGCGAATCCACACGGTAAGGATGGAACGCTAGTTGATGGTCAAGATGTTGTAATTAAAAATGGGATGAGCTTCAATGTCTCCAAAACAAGCCGCTCTTAACCCAGATATTAAGCGTCTGTTCGACGATGGCTATGAAGTTGAGGTAAAGAACGGATATTTGATTATTCATTCCGTTCCTTACGTTGATTTAAATAGGCAAGTCAGAACAGGCATTGTTGTGACTGATATCAGTGAAAATGCTGGTGAGCTTTTGCCGCAAGCGAATCATCAAGTATGGTTCGCTGGTGAATATCCTTGCTATTCGAGTGGTGCACCGATTGAAGCTATTCGCAATGTATCAACTGCACAGCAACTTTGGGATGGATTTGAAGTTCAGCATAGGTTTTCATGCAAGATAAATGGCGAGATCTACCCTGATTACTACTCTAAAATGAAAAATTACATAAACGTAATTTCAAATGAAGCTAAGGTCATTGATCCTACGGCTACAGCTTGCACACATAGCGTAATTTCATCTATAGAAGAAGACTCAGTTTTCAGATATCACGATTCGGCCTCTAGCCGAGCAGATATCATAGCTATATCAGCAAAGCTAGCTATGGATAAGGTTGCGATTATTGGATTGGGTGGTACCGGGTCTTATTTACTCGATTTGATTGCAAAGACGCCAATTAAAGAAATACATTTATTTGATGGTGATATTTTTCTTCAACATAATGCATTTAGAGCGCCAGGAGCGGCTTCAATAGAAGATCTAGCAAAAAAATTACCAAAAGTTGAATATTATCAGCGGATTTACGATTCAATGCGCAAAGATATAGTGCCCCACACTGATGACTTAACCGAAGAAAACATTAGTGAGCTAGCAGGATTTAGTTTCGTGTTCTTATGCGTAGATAAGGGACCAGTTAGAAAGTTAATAAGCGATTATCTTCATAACAATCAGATTCCATTTATTGATGTAGGAATGGATTTAATGATGGGACCAGGGGCGCAAGATTTGATTGGTACCTGTAGAGTGACTATGAGCACACCGAGCAAGTCAGATCATTTTAAAAAGCATGTCCCGATGGCGGAAGATTTGGAAGACAACTTGTATCGTAAGAATATTCAAGTCGCTGATATGAATGCGTTGAATGCTGCATTAGCTGTAATTAAATGGAAAAAGTTTTGCGGCTTTTACCAAGATTTGTACCAGGTTCATCATACGACATATTCAATTAATTCACAGTCTCTTACTCGAGATGAAATGGTAGGGACACAGGCAGAATGAAGCAAACACAGCTCATATCAGAGTATGTTGACTATATACCAGAGCAGCTGCTTGATGGCCATTTGTACATTTGTGAACAGTACAAAATAGTGGCCCACAAATGCTGCTGTGGTTGTGGTGAAGAGGTTATTACACCCCTGAGCCCTGCTGAGTGGTCAATCCGTAAAGAAGGTAATACCGTAACGCTTCACCCATCAATTGGCAATTGGAGCTTTAAGTGCCAATCACATTACTATATTCGTAAAAATCGAGTTGTATGGGCCAGTGCAATGTCAAAACAAGAAATTAAACATGTGCGAACTAGGGACGCTGCAGATAAAGCTAAACAAATTAAATATATTAATCAGCAAAAAGAGATTGCTAAAAATAAATCATATATCCAGCTTTTGTGGGCAAGATTCATTACTTGGATAAAACAATAATGCGGAATATACAAATTCAAAATAGGAGAATGATGCTGTCCAAGCTAATTAAAGGAACCATTAATGCCATCCTGGCTACCTATGAATTATTAAAGACAAATCAAAAGCTGTATTTCAACGCGGCGATATTATTGCTGTTTTATTTAATATTTCCAAAAGAAATTAATCTGGATCTCGACAAGGTCTTATTAAGTATTTTTATGTTAACTTGGGTATCAGCTATAAGCTACGATTTGTTAACTACGTACAAGAAAATATGTGAAACATTAATTGGTAAAGCGGTATTGCTATTACTATTAACAATATTTACAAATGTAGCGATAAGCTTATCAGCGCAAGTAGTAAATGATATTACTGGTGTTAACCCATCAAGTTTCCCACATACACAAGTAATACTAGCAGTATTAATGATTCCCTTGTTAGTAGTAGGTGTGGGCGCATTCTTGTACTTTGCAATTCTTGTTCTAAGCCCATTGATCCTAATGTTTCATATATCTGATGAGGATTTCAAAAGATTTTTGATTCCTGGCTATTCAATGACTAATAAAATACATTATTTGAAAATAACTAGAATAGTACAGGTAGTAAGCCTCATCATATTTCTTGGATTAATTTATAGTTCATCACAAAAAATTGCTGATAACTACAGTACTTTTGTATCAGATTCAGCACGTTTCCTTGTATATAACCTAGAAATGTACACTAAAGCCCCATGTTCTATTGAAGGCGTTGGAAAGATTGCATTTATTGCAGATGACAAAATTCTTGTAGGCATTAAAAGTAAGTCTGAGACAGTATTTAAATTGGCAGAATGCACAACAAAACTTTAGATTACAGAAAGAAAAATTATGGCCTTATATTTTCTAGATTATGACTTACGTAAGCAGCGTAACTATCAACCACTTTATGACGAACTTAAAAAGTTTGATGCCGTAAAAATATTAGAGTCTACGTGGAGCTTTAATAGATTCAATACATCATGTACCGGACTACGTGATCATTTCAGAAAGTTTATTGATGCAGATGATGGGCTTAGCGTTGTAGAAGTCACTGATTGGGCAACTTTCAATAGTTTAGGAACCCCTAATGAGAGGCAGCATAAACAAAGCTTCTAAAGCTAATTTGGCAATTATTTATTCACGCTCTTCAGGAAATTTCCAGCTTTTGAATCGTTCTAACGCATCCAAAGTGCCGAGTAATTTTCGTGCCTCCGTCAATCTGTTTTCAACGGCTTGGCGGTCGCTTTCGGATAGATCAGCCATGCGAAGTTGAGCGTCTTTAAAGAACTCTTCAATACGTTTAGCCTCAGCCCAATATTCAATGATGCTGAAAAGCTCACCCAGACTGTCTTTTAGATTTTTAGCGCGTCTACGTTCTTCAGCCTCAAGGCGATCTTTTTCACGTTGAATATCCCATTGCCGCTGGCGCTCCTCGGCTTCTTGTTTAGCAATTTGTGTGGCATGTGATATCTCATCAACTGAATTGCATAGTTCACTCACTATTGATTTCAATGTTTTTGAAAACTCACCCAACTTTGACTCTCGCCACTGTTTAAGCCATTTAGTACCAGGGTGAGTTGAGTAAGCTTGAATACATAATCGTCCTGAAGGTATATCTTTTCTAGTGGTCCACGTATGTACAGATTTATTCTTAACTTTAGGATGTTGCCAATACTGAGCAATTGGAATGTATTCGCCATTTAAATAACCGAGCTCAACCTCTTCGCTAATCTCAAAAAGGGTGAGTCCAATCACTACATCTTGAATATAAACGACAGTGGGGCGATATGGACTCCATAGATCTGAATAGTAACGCTGTGGCTTTGTGTTTTCACGCTCATCAACATCGGCCCTATGTATATACAGACCATACGGTGCAATGCGCACATGATGACCAAGCGCTTCTAATAATAGGTAAAACTGACTTGTAATATTTAGCCCTCGTTCAAGCGTATCTTTTGAAACAACCAGATCTATGGTGAGCTTTTTATAAGGCTTAAGATAAGCGCTACTTGAGTCACGTACATTCTTAAAATGTTCGTATGCTTCTCTCACTAGTCCATGGATAGCAACACGCGCAGTTCGTTTTGAACGGGTAGCTTTTGCCTCTACTGCAGTACTTGCTGCGAATTCTATTTGCCCGTCACGTGACCATGTAATTGCATCACCTGGCTTTGCTGCAGGGAGTGGTGGCTTTTCAGGATGAATGCCGGCAGCTACTGTAGCCCAGTAACCTCTTGATGGTCTTGGAATATTCAGGCTCTTTAGAATTCGAATTAAGTAGCTGTCTGAAACTCCATAGCGTTTTGATACTTTGGTGATGGGTTCAGTCCAGATTTCATCATAGAGTTTTTCGCGAGTAACTGACATGATGCGACTCCTTAATCGGCTAACTAATCACTAATTTAATTTTAGAGTTAGAATGTGTAAAAGGTGTCAGAAAAAAGAAAAATAATATAGGGATCTTGTTTTGAATATATTCGAATACGACAAGGGTAATGCAGGTGAAAGCCTTGCTGCCAATTACTTGGCTATAATTTTTAATGGCGAGGCATCACGTGAAACTATGCGTGGAGAGGGGTTGGGAGCCTTAGATTTACAATTGAAATTTCCAACATATTATCAAAATAAATCACACCTCCAAGTTGCTGTTCAAGTCAAAACTGGACCGAGCTTTGCAACATGGACCCCTTCTAAGAGCCGCTGGCGTTTAAATAATATCGATATTGGGCACATTGCTAAATGGAAAGCAACGAATCAGCCGGTGCTATTGATTTGGGTAAGGCTTGAACCCAAAGTAAAGCTTTATTGGAAGCTAATTACATCTAAAACCCCACTTAAAACTATATCAGTATCAGAGAGCCATGTTTTAAATCCATCGAGTAGACTCGAGATAGAGCGTCTTTTAAGAATGCACCAGACAACAGACGGCATCTCGAAAATAACAAATCATGTACTTAGATCTACGTCTGAAATACGAAAGTGGGCGAAAGAAAGGTTTGAAAAAATTAGGGGTGTGCACGAGTGCTGTTTAGGTAGTGTCACTATTTCGAATTATGCATGGAGGCATCTTACTAGAGTAACAAGACCTCAGTCTCATATTCAAGACAGCTTAACAGTTCTACCGTATGTTAAGCAGATTTTAAATTCAAAACCTCATCAAATACAAACTGTGCCAACAGATTATTCGAGCATAGGTAATAAGATATTAGTGCGACGCAAGATTTTAGCTATCTACAGAGATGTTAGATTTAGCGACAAAGAAGTTTGTGTTGTATATGTTCGTTTAGATGAAAAAATCGAATATAGAAAAGATTGGTTGGAAAAGGGCTTGATAGATCAAAAAGTTTTTCAGGAGCTAAAGTTGGAAAGTATTTATAGAAAAACAGCAATCAAATGATAGGTGCGCGTCCCCTCTCTTCACTAACCTGTCTCACTATAATAACTATAAGCTAGCTACTAAGTTAAAACACGTACCTGAGAAGCGCTAAAGTACGGACGCGCGCGAGAGCTGAGGAGCGCATGTCTATTTTGCTTGATATAGGTTTATTGTCAATATAGATTAGTACTATGTTGATATAAATGTTAAAAAAAGATCATCACAGTGAATAAGGGTATGAATTACTATAAGTATATTGCTGGCAGTGCATCTATACCTTATTTTCTAAAAGGGTGTATCAAGTTCACACCAATTCCAGAACTAAATGATCCCTCTGAACTTACTTCTAATGTAATTCTAGATGATGTTTTATATTCTCTAGAGCGTTTGCGAGCCGATGGCTACAGCAAAGAGGACCTTATTAATTTACAACAGCAAAGTAATCTTCTCCAACTATTAGCTCCAGAATTTCATGCCATTAATGTACCTCAATCAGCAGCAAAAGCGACCACTCTTATTCGCTTATCATTTTATGATCAGATACCGCTATTGCTATCTCAGTTAGAAAAAACTGCTAATGCTATATCCAGTAAGGTTGGTATATTTTGTCTTTCAAAACGATTTGATTCTCTGCCTATGTGGGCACATTATGCAGACAATGCATCTGGATTAGTTGTAGAGTTCGTTAATTTAGAAAAGGACTTTTCAGGAGATAGCACAGGCATTCTTAAAAAACCTGTAAACGTTAGATATGAGCGAGAAAAAAATAGTATTACCTTCGATCCACGATCACACGAATCACTATTTTTTGATAAATTCCAAGACTGGAGCTATGAGCAAGAAGTGCGCATAGTCATGCCTTTGAAAGAATGTAATGTTGTTAATTCTGGTAACCACAAACTGTATCTTTATGAGATTCCTGTTGAGAGGGTGTCACGATTAATCTTAGGTTGGAGAATGAGTGATGCTATTGTTGACGAGATCATTAAACAAGTTAGTCTTGACCTGCCCCCAGAAAGCGGTCCAATTTTAAGTTAGCAAAGTCCGTTTAAAAATCATTGTGCATGCCTTAGTTTTTGCGCGTAAATTGCTGGCGGAATCCGGCCGCAGCTACTATGTGGTCGCACTTCGTTGTAGTCCTTACGCCAATCAGCAATCACCTTTCTAGCTTGCGAGAGTGTCTCAAACCATTGCTCATTTAAACACTCATCCCGAAATTTACCATTGAATGATTCAATGTAGGCATTCTGTGTTGGTTTGCCTGGCTGAATCAACAAATGCTCAATTCCATTGGTATGCATCCAGCCCATAAATACCCGACTGGTAAACTCAGGCCCACCGTCGGTTCTAATCGCTCGCGGAAAGCCTCTGAATCTGGCGGCTTGCTCTAATATTCTTGTGACATACAAGCCGCCAATCCCATGATCCACTGCAATATCCACGCATTCATGTGTCTTGTCGTCCGCAATGGTTAAACATTTAAGCTTCCTGCCATTTGCCAGACTATCCATCACAAAGTCGATGCTCCATACCTGATTGGGCGCATCTGGTATCAATAGCTCTGCGCGCTCTGTAATGGGTCGTTTCATCTTCTTACGGCGCTTCACGCTGAGTTTCTGTTCTGTATACAAACGATAAACACGTTTGTGATTCACCTCAACGCCTTGCATACGCAGCAGATCATGAATACGCCGATAACCAAACCGGCGACGCTGATGTGCAATTGCCTTGATGTGCTCTTTTAACTCAGCTGTTTTATGTGAGTCTTTAGGTACCTCACGCCAACTGGATCTGGATAACCCCACCAAGCGACAGGCGCGACGCTCTGACATCATCTCAGCATCAAGGATGCGCTGTATGCCTTCACGTTTCGCTTGTGGGGTTAGCGCTTTACCCCAAATGCCACTTTGAGTGCTGCCATATCCAAATGCGCTTCAGCCAATAACTTTTTAAGGTCTGTATTCTCACGCTCAAGCGCACGCAGTCGCTGTGCTTCGGTAGCTTCCATACCCCCAAACTTGGCTCGCCACTTGTAAAACGTTGCATCGCTAAAACCACCCCGTCGACAAATATCAACAACTGGAGCGCCAGCTTCCGCTTCCTTCAAAAATCCAATAATTTGCTCTTCGGTAAATCTGCTCTTCTTCATCACTTCCACTCCATTGAGTGGACTTTACTAACTTTTAATTGGTATGGCAAACGGGGAGCAGGTCAGCCGGACTGGTATTAAATTCAACAACTCCTAATATAGCTAATAAAGACATTATAAATGTGATAAATCATATGTAGGTTTATCTAGAAAATTGAGACAAATTTATACTAATGTCTCTTTACTATACGGTTAACTTATTGATTTTGTAATATCGAAATATTGATATAAAAAAGAACCTACAAAACCTGTAAGTTTTGCAATAATTGTAGTTTTTAAAAAAGCCCGTTAATGGGCTTTTTTAATTTCAATTCACAACAGGCCTATATTTTTAATTATTCATAGCACTATTAATATCTGTTACCAATAAACGTTCACGACGCGTAATTACTTTATTGGCATTTGTTTCCCATGGTTGTACTACGTATGGGTAATAGTTTGTGAGATTTTTGAATGCCATTTGCAGTAACATCCCCCAGCGAAAACCACCTTTAGGTAAAATAAAAAGGCTAGGCTTTGCTACAGTAACGGCCGCTGCCTGTAAGTGTTTTTCAAATATTTTGATAATTTCCGCATGTGTTAAATCACTGTCATCTGGAGAGAATTCGAAAGTAATATGTTTGAAATCCAGACTCTCTTCTATCGTTATTCCTAAAACTTTAAGCTGGTGAATTACTTGATTTTGTTCAAGTTCAGATAATGGTTCATCTAGGTAAAAAGCTAACAATTAAGGTTCCTTATAAGGCATTTATATGTTTTTTTAAGTCTAATCAATCACCAGTATAAAACACATATCAATAAACTTTAGTAAATGAGGTTACTTTTAAAAACGGATATTTAAGAGTAGAAATGTTAAGGATAGCTTGTGGATAAATTTAGGATAAAGACTTATTTCAATAAATTGCAAAAATTCTTCAACAAATCATCCACAATAGATTAAACCTTAACCAAGAAAATAATGTATATCGTAAGTTTTTGATTAATTTTGAAAATAAGCAGTTATACACACAAAAACTGTGCATTATTATTGTTATTATTTATATATATTAAAATAAGAAAATGATTATTCATGCCCATTTTCTGCGTTGTTGGAATAATTTATAGATTTGTCTTTTTAAAAAGTTATTATTAAATTAATTTCTGGTAGCATAAGTTACCGTATAACGATGCGAACAGCACAAAGTTAAAAAGGCTCTTATTGAGCCTTTTTAACTAAAGAATTCGCTTTATTAAAATAACAATATATAAAAATAAAATAATGACAAACGAACAAGCCTTAAATTACATGCACAACTTACTTCGTGGCATGTTAGACAAAAAAGCCTCAGATTTATTTATTTCCGCAGATTTTCCACCATCAATGAAAAATGACGCCGGTAACTCAGCAAAAATTATCTGGTGAGCATACCAAGGCTTTTGCCGAGGCGTTAATGAATGACAGGCAGCGAGCCGAATTTTCTACAGAGAAAGAGTGTAACTTTGCAATCTGGCCTAGAGAGATTGGTCGCTTTCGCGTTAATGTATTTGTGCAGCAAGAAAAAGTTGGTATGGTACTGCGTACTATTACAACCACTATTCCCAAGTTTGATGATTTAGGGCTACCGCCGGTTTTAAAAGATGTAATGATGACCAAGCGTGGATTAGTCATCCTTGTTGGCGGCACTGGTTCAGGAAAATCTACTACATTGGCCGCGTTGATTGATCATAGGAATGAACATAGTTTTGGTCACATTATTACTGTAGAAGACCCGGTGGAATATGTACATCCAAGCAAAAATTGCCTGATTACCCATCGTGAAGTGGGTAGAGACACTCATGGCTGGTTTAATGCGCTTAAAAATACCTTAAGACAAGCGCCTGATGTAATTTTGATTGGCGAAATACGTGATAAAGAAACCATGGAGTTTGCATTGGCATTTGCAGAAACCGGCCATCTTTGTATGGCTACTTTACATGCAAACAGCTCAAATCAGGCATTGGACCGTATCATTAACTTTTTCCCAGAAGAGCGCCATGCGCAACTGCATATGGATCTTTCGCTGAATTTGCGAGCTTTTGTATCGCAGCGACTGGTTTCTAAAGCCGGTGGTGGTCGCGTAGCGGCCATAGAGATTTTACTTAACTCGCCGTTGATTTCAGATCTGATTCTTAAAGGTGAAACCAATATGATTAAAGAAGTCATGGCTAAATCAACAGAATTAGGTATGCAGACCTTTGATCAGGCGTTGTTTGATCTTGCCGAGTCTGGCAGGATTACTCAGGAAGATGCGTTACGGAACGCGGACTCAATCAATGAATTAAGATTGAGATTTAAGCTGAAAGGTAAAAATCAGGAAAAGTCTGGGTTAGCAGATCAATTATCCTTGCATGAGGAGCCTAAACAGGAAGATGAACTGGAGGAGCTGTTAATTGTCCAGTCTGCTAATAATGCTCAAAATACACAGGCTGCGCCAGCTAATACTTAAATAGAACGCAGCTTAAAGTTTGAACGATTTCAATTACTGAGCCATTTACAAGGGGTAAAGGCATGTCTACGATTGAAGAACGTCTTGCTGCAATAGAAGCGCGTTTGAGTATGCTGGAAACACAGGCAAGTGTTAAGGCGCCTTTGCCAAAGTCGCAGCCGACTAAACCAGTTCCCGCAGCTAAGCCAATACATGCCGGCCCGCCGTTGGCAACCCAGTTGCTGGGCTGGGGCGGCGCAACTGCACTCGTGCTTGCTGCTTCATATATCATTAAACTGGCTTTATCGTCAGGCTGGCTCACCCCCGAAAGGCAACTGAGTATTGCTGTGCTCGGGGCTTTGGTTATGATCGGGCTTGGCATTAGGCTGCGTGATAGTGATCGAAGTTACTTCAGTTTGTTACCGGCGGGCGGGATAACTATTCTATTTATTGCCACGTATGGGGCGCATTTATATTACAGCTTAATAGGATCGTCATTGGCGCTAACTGCTGTGACATTGATCTGCCTGCTATCACTTTGGCTGTGTCGTTTTTTTCAAAGTACGCTATACGCTTTCTTTGCTGTAGTTGGCGCTTATTCGGTGCCATTTTTAATGAGCAGCCTGATGCTGGACATAGTAGACCTGGCAATTTATTACGCGTGCTGGAGTATTTTGTTTAGTGTATTTGCGTTATGGGTTGGTAGCCGGGCGGTTTACTTGTTGGCGCTCTATTTAGCCATGATAGGTTTTGATCTAACTTGGCATATGGATAGCTATGCGCAGAAATGGATAAGCGCTGCTTTGTTCCAGACGTTTTTACTGGTTATCTTTGGCTCGGCAGCTGCGATTTATACAGTCAAAAATAATGCGCCTATGAAACAGGAAGCGGCGATTGCCCATCTGCCGGCACTGCTGATTTTTTATTTCCTACAGTATTCTTTGCTAGAGCGAAACATTCCTATCCTTGCGCCTTGGGTTGCGGTGACCAGTGCTACATTTATTGCGTTATGTTATGGGGTAGCCCGCCTGTTTTCAAAACAAGAGCTTGCAGGTGGCAGGATGTTGTTACAGGCCTATATCGCATTGGTATTGTTTCACGCCGGCTATCTGGAGTCAGTTTCGCATGAATGGGCACCTTGGGTGGCGTTCATTCTGTTGCCGCTGACCGTTGGTTACGGAGCTTTGCGTAATAATATGTCTGCCCCCGGGCTATTTGTCTGGATGGCGGTGCTTATTATTTTTATGCTTAATTACCTGCGTATCGTTACAGGGATTGACCGTCAAACGGCACTAGCTCCGGATTTGTTGTCGGTAATGTATGCCCTGGAGCTTTATGCCGGTTATTATCTGTCACGCCGATCAGAAACAGCAAAAGGGGTATGGCCGTTATTATTGGTGGGTGGTCATCTGGCGGCAATTGCAGCTGCAGTACATATTTTTGATAACCGTGTCATAGTGTCACTTAGTTGGGGCGTATTGGCGCTAGCCTGTTTGCTGCTTGCGCTTAAATACAAGGACAAGTTGCTTGGCAAATCGTCATTGCTGGTATTCGCTATTTCGTCAGGCAAGGTGTTAATTTACGATTTATCTTCCTCTGCACCGCTGGTACGTATAGGTACGCTGCTGGTGGTTGGCTGTAGTTTTTATTTAGGCGGCTGGTTATATAAAAAAATCGATACCCTATCTTGATAAGCTGGTTTTTTAAGTTGCATTTAGCTGAAATTCGCAATATTAATAGCAACTACTGCGGGATGATTTGCGCGTTTTTCAACCGAGATTGCATAAAAGCGTTCCATCACTTCATCGGTTTGTCCTAATTGAATAACGTTATGCTGCTGCAGTACTTCATCTTCAATAATACTAGGTGCTGTAAAAATACCAATCCCAGCCTGGCCAAATGCGCGCATTAAAGCGCTGTCATCAAACTCGCCGATAATTTGCGGATGTATGCGCTGGGTGCTTAGCCACTGCATAAGGCGTTTACGGATCGTGCTGTCTTCGCCAGGCACTAGCAGAGGGGCATTATTAATATTTTTGGGGAATGGGCTGCTGTATTTCTCGGCAAAATTGGCAGTACCAAAAAAACTTATTCCACATTCACTTAACAATTTGCTACTGCCTTTAATATCAATTTCACTGGGCATAGGTCTATCTGCCAGAACAAGATCGAGTTTATGAATGGCAAGCTCGCCCAGTAACGGTTCTAACTTTCCTTCGCGACAGACAATTTTAATAGGTTCTTTCAGTCGCATTGCCGGTGCCAGCAAGCGATAGGCAATAGATTTTGGTACAGAATCCGATATACCTACTCTGAATAAGCGATAGTTCTGTTTAGCGCCAGTGCGCAACGTTTCCTCAAGAGCGTTACCAGTTTGGAAAATATCATCGGCGTAAGTAAGTGCTAACTGTCCTGTTTCGGTAATTTCCAGGCCGCGGCCTACGCGACTAAATAAAGAAACCCCTAATGATTCTTCAAGTATGCCGATTTGGCCACTCAAGGTTTGTGGCGTGATATGCAGCTGCTTGCTTGCCCGTACGATGCTCCCCGCTTTTGCTACTGCCCAAAAGTAATGTAGTTGCTTGTAATTAACCATAGCAAAACAATAACTCGAAAAAACCGAATTATCAATCAGAAACATTCTGCTTTTATTGAATAATAAAACGTACTACATTAGCAATCATGATTATCAAATCTTATTAAAGCGGGCATGATTAAATAGTCAGCGACGATAAGTATTTATTAAAGGAAAAATTATGAAACGTATTATTTATTTTTTAGCTACCAATCTAGCGATCATGTTGGTACTTTCTTTCACAATGCGTTTACTGGGTATTGAGCCATACTTAAATGCCAATGGTTTGGATTTAAGTAATTTATTGGCTTTTGCAGCCATTATGGGTTTTGGCGGTGCGTTTATTTCGTTGGCCATGTCAAAATGGTCAGCTAAGCGCATGTCTGGTGCGGTGGTTATTGAAGAAGCGCGCACACCGACTGAAATCTGGCTAATGAAAACTGTGCGCCAGCAGGCAGATGCTGTAGGCATCAAAATGCCTGAAGTGGCAGTATTCGATTCGCCGGAGGTGAATGCCTTTGCTACTGGCATGACTAAAAACAGCTCATTGGTAGCGGTATCCAGTGGTTTGCTGAATGCCATGACCAAAGATGAAGCAGAAGCGGTGCTGGCGCATGAGGTTTCGCATATTGCCAACGGTGATATGGTGACGTTAACTTTGATTCAGGGTGTGGTGAATACGTTTGTAATGTTCCTGTCACGCGTGATTGGCTACACTGTGGATAAAGTCGTGTTTAAAACCGAACGTGGTACTGGCCCGGCCTTTTTTGTAACCATGATTATTGCTGAGCTGGTGCTGGGTGTATTGGCTTCAATCATTGTGATGTGGTTCTCACGTCAACGTGAATTCCGAGCCGATGCAGGGGCTGCCAAGTTATCCGGTAGAAATAAGATGATTGCGGCACTGGAACGTTTGCAGGCGCAGCATGAGCCATCCGTACTACCGAAACAGATGGCTGCCTTCGGTATTTCTGGTGGCGGTGGTTTTGCAAAGTTATTTTCCAGCCATCCAAGTTTGGACGATCGTATCACGGCATTACGCCAGCAATAAAATGTATACAAAACAGGCAATTACAAGGTTGCCTGTTTCAAATAATTATTAATCATTAAGAGAGTTACATGGGCGAACTGCAATCGATAGGCAACTGGTGGATGTGGTCAGGATTCGGTGTATTTGTATTATTGATGCTGGCTATCGATATGTTCTTGCTGGACCGTAACGGCGCACAGAGAGTAGGTGCAAAAGAAGCGCTTATCTGGTCGTTTGTCTGGTTTGCAATGGCTATGCTGTTTGGTGCTGTACTTTGGGGTTGGCTGGATCATACCGTTGGACGAGAAATAGCTGATACTAAAGTTATGGAATATCTAACAGGGTATTTATTGGAAAAAACCCTGGCAATGGACAATATTTTTGTGTTCGTGATGATATTCAGTTATTTTGCTGTGCCTTTGGAGTTTCAGAAGCGCATTCTGGTATATGGCGTGTTAGGCGCAATCATATTGCGCGCATTGATGATTATTCTGGGTGCCTGGCTGATTGCGCAGTTCCATTGGGTGCTATACGTATTCGGCGCGTTTTTACTGGTGACGGGCATCAAGATGTTTGTGTTTGCTGACCAGGAGCCGGATCTGGCAAAAAATCCACTGTTAAAGTGGGTAAGAAAGCATATGCGCATTACCGATGATTATCATGGCGATAAATTCTGGATCATGGATAAAGGTGTGCGTTGGTTTACACCGATGTTTCTGGTGCTGGTATTAATTGAATTTTCCGACGTGATTTTTGCGATGGATAGTATCCCGGCGATTTTTGCGATTACCAATGATCCATTTATCGTCTTTACGTCGAATATTTTTGCGATACTAGGTTTGCGTGCATTGTATTTCTTGCTGGCGGATATGGCAGAGCGCTTTCACCTGCTTAAATTCGGTTTGGCTGTAGTGTTGATGTTTGTAGGCACAAAAATGCTGATTGTGGAGTGGTTCAAGATACCTGTAGCAGTTTCGTTAGGTGTGGTGATGGCCGTAATAGCAACCAGCATTTTATTAAGCCTGATAGCGACTCGAAACAAGCAACATTAATAGCTGGTGCGTAATACAGAGTTGCTACGATTAGCTTTATAGAACGTAATATTTTTGTTGATATACTAGACTTATCAAATTAATGTTTTACTATCAATTATGACCTTAAGTGAATTACGTTTTGTAGTAGCGGTTGCTAAGGAGCGCAATTTCAGGCGTGCTTCTGAAAAGTGTTATGTAAGCCAGCCGGCCCTTAGCTTGGCGATCAAAAAACTCGAAGATGATTTGGGCGTGAGGATTTTTGAGCGCAGTCACACTGATATCAGTGCTACGCCAATAGGTGAGAAAATTATCGAGCAGGCGATTAAAGCTTTGGAAGAAGTAAACCATATTCGTGAAATTGCAAAGCAGGGTAATAATCAGTTAAGCGGCGTTTTTCGCTTGGGCCTGATTTATTCCGTAGGCCCATACCTGTTGCCAGAAATAATACCGATTTTGCGCAAGAACGCGGCAGACATGCCGTTAGATATAGAAGAAAACTTAACGGCGCAATTGGAAACCCAACTTAAAAACGGTATTATCGATGCAGCCATTATTGCCCTGCCATTTGATGTACCTGGGATCAACACTATGCCGCTCTATGACGAAAAGTATGTGGTGATGGTGCCAGCTGGTCATGCATGGGCTGATCGTGCGTTTGTAAGCGCGGATGAGCTGGCGGATGAGAATGTATTACTTCTTAATAGTGGGCATTGTTACAGTCATCAGGTGTTGCAGGCTTGTCCGGATTTATCACGTAAAGGACAGGTGTTACAGGGAAATTCCTTAGAAACCATTCGTAATATGGTTGCTTCAAATCTGGGGATTACCGTTTTGCCGTGTAGTGCGGCTACCGAGCGATATATAAATCCGTTGGTGAAAGTGATTCCATTTGTCGAACCCGTACCGGTGCGCCGTGTAGCTTTAGCTTGGCGTAAGAGTTATGCAAGGGAATTGGCAGTGAATTGCGTAGCGGATGCAATCAGGCAAACGCAGTCTGATTGTTTGCAAATAGTTGATAAAATTCAGGCATAAAAAAACGGATACCTAGGTATCCGTTTTTTTGTACTTACACTGTTAGCCAGTGTAGCAAATCTTTAAGCTTGGCTTAACGATTGCAAACGTACATTGTTACTTCGAAACCGAAACGCATTTCAGTAGCAGCTGGTTTTGTCCACATAATAAATCTCCTAAAGTTATTAATTAAGTACACGTTCTATGGATTAAATAATACAGCGGCATTAAAAAATCAAACTATGTAAACTGCTTAAATCGTACTAATGATTTTCATTAGATGATCGTGTTGATGGTTGGTGATTATTAATAGGTAACGGTGGTTAATAAGTAACAAAGACGCGATATCCAGCAACTGCAATATCACTAGTGGTAATAGCCAGATTAATAGATACCTCTTCACCTGCCTTGAAGCCGTCAGTAATATTGGTATCAGCGGCTAAATATTCATTAGGCTTAAAAATACGGCGTAACACAGGTTTGTCATCGACATCTGTAAGTGTAAGCTCGAGGTTAGGGTATTGCATAAGGTAGCTGCCGGTATTGATCAGCTTACTGGAAAATCTTACCAAGCCTGAATGCTCGGCATCTTCCTGCATATCTGAGTCATCAATCACGATCAGTTCTATGTTTTTAGGTAGCTCGATAATGCAAGAAATCTGCTGGCAAGTTTTAACCAAATAAGGCTTTAGCTTGGGGTAGTAAATAGCAATTTCATTACGTAGATAGTAAATGCTGCTTACGCAGGTAATTAAAATCAGAATCAAACAGGCAAAAGCCCATAGCCAACGATGCGAATTAATGGCAAGTCTTTTGCTAAGTTTGGATTTTTTCACAGCATCGTCAAGATAGCTTGGTTGCTGCTTGGCAATATCAGCTGTTTTATCCGCCTTGTTGGCTTGCTTGATATTTGAATCAGCTGAGATATTGATATCTGCACTATTGATATCTGTACTAGAGGTAGTTGCAGCAGCAGATTTAGTTGCTGCATCAGGTTCTGAGGGTTGCTCATTGACAGTAGCAGCATCAGCGGGTGACATAATGTCTTTGAAACTGATGCTGGTGTTATTTATGTCTTCAAGGCTATCTGTTGTGGCGGGTACTAGCTGTGATTTCGCATCAAATATCTGCAGACATTGACCACAACGAACCTTTCCGCCGTGTTTGTTTAGCTGTTCTTCAGTAGCAAAAAATTGAGTTTGGCAGGCTGGGCAATGAGTTATGACGCGCATTTTTTAGTGCCAGTGAGCAACACCCAAGAGTCCATATATTGGGGTGCTTCCATATCAAACCATTCGGCATAGATAGCAGAAACAGCTGACTCTTGTTCACGCAAAATGCCGGATAAAGCGATTTTGCCGCCGACTTTGCATGACTTGGCGAGTGCGGGTGCCAATACGCTTAGCGCACTCGATAAAATATTAGCCACCACAATATCAAACTCTTGTGATTGATACTGACTGGCTGTGTAGAACTCAGCAGTTACATTATTCTGTTCAGCATTATATAAACTGGATTGAATGGCCTGTGTATCTATATCCACGCCCACCACTTTACCTGCGCCGATTTTTTTAGCGGCAATAGCCAAAATACCTGATCCACAACCGTAATCAAGCACGGTTGCACCTGGATTCACGACTTGTGTCAGCCAAGCCAGGCACAAGTGTGTAGTAGGGTGGCTGCCGGTGCCGAACGCCAGCCCAGGATCCAGGATGATATTGATAGCATCCGGGTTGGGTGAGCTATGCCAGGTTGGCACAATCCATAAAGTATTGGTGATTTTAATGGGGTCGAATTGAGATTGCGTGGCGCGCACCCAGTCCTGTTCTTCAATGACTTCGGTAGTGTAGTTCAGAGCAGTTAATTTTGTTTGCTGCTGTAACTCAGCCATGACGGCAGCAACATCCGTGCCTTCATCAAACAATGCACTAACCAGATTCTGCTGCCAGATACCTGGCGGTGGGTCGCCCGGTTCGCCGAAAATAGGCTGCTCATCAATGGTTTCTGCATTGGCATCTTCAATGATTGCAGACAACGCGCCAAGCTCCATGAGGGTATCGCTAATTAAATCAGCGGTATTATCCTGTGCTTCAATTTTTAGTGATACCCAAGCCATACTTACCTAATTTATTTGTTGTAAATGCCGAGTTTTTGCTCGAGATAGTGAATGCTGGTACCACCAAGATGGAAAGCCGCATCAGCCATTAAATCAGCATGTAATTCGATGTTGGTGTTGATACCGCTGATCATCATTTCAGATAGTGCAATACGCATACGTGCAATCGCCTGGTCACGCGTATCACCATAAGTAATGAGTTTGCCGATCATGGAGTCATAATGTGGTGGCACTGTATAACCCGCATAAGCATGGGTATCGATACGTACGCCAGGGCCGCCCGGCATGTGGAATGTTTCTATTTTCCCAGGTGATGGTACAAAGTTATATGGATCTTCCGCATTCAGGCGACATTCAATGGCATGACCGCGTAGTTGAATATCTTTCTGACGGAACTTGAGCTTTTCGCCGGCCGCTACAAAAATCTGCTGTTGTACCAGATCAATACCGGTAATCATTTCAGTCACGGTATGTTCAACTTGTAAACGGGTATTCATTTCGATGAAATAAAACTCGCCGTTTTCGTACAGGAATTCGAAAGTACCTGCGCCACGATATTTGATTTTACGGCAAGCCTCTGCACAACGTTCGCCGATTTTGTCACGCAGCCTGCTATTTAATAACGGCGCTGGCGCTTCTTCAATAATCTTCTGGTGACGGCGCTGCATAGAGCAGTCACGTTCGCCCAGAAATACAGCATTACCGTGCTGATCCGCTAAAATCTGAATTTCAATATGGCGTGGTTTTTCCAGATATTTTTCCATGTATACCATGGGATTACCAAAAGCGGCTTGTGCTTCTGCCTTGGTCATATTCACTGACGTGAGCAAGGCTGCTTCAGTATGCACTACACGCATACCACGGCCGCCGCCGCCGCCAGCTGCTTTAATGATGACCGGGTAACCGATTTGTTTGGCGATTTTAATAATTTCGCTAGGATCATCAGGTAACGCGCCTTCCGAACCTGGCACGCAAGGTACGCCTGCTTTACGCATGGCATCTTTAGCAGAAACCTTGTCACCCATCAGGCGTATGGTTTCGGCACGCGGGCCAATAAATACAAAACCGCTTTGTTCTACACGTTCAGCAAAGTCGGCATTTTCAGATAAAAAACCGTAGCCAGGGTGAATAGCCTGCGCGTCTGTGACTTCTGCCGCGCTGATAACTGCGGGTACGTTTAAGTAGCTTTGGTTAGAGGGTGCAGGGCCGATACAAACAGACTCATCAGCCAATTTTACGTATTTGGCTTCACGGTCAGCTTCTGAGTGTACTGCAACCGTTCGGATGCCAAGTTCGCGACAGGCGCGCTGAACGCGTAGTGCGATTTCACCGCGATTCGCGATTAAGATTTTGTCAAACATAGCCATGAATATTGAATCCCATTCTTTTAAAAATTTTAGGCGATAATGAAGAGTGGCTCGCCGTATTCAATGGCTTGACCATTATCGACCAATATTTTTTTGATAACGCCTGCTTTGTCAGCTTCAATTTCATTCAATAATTTCATTGCTTCAATAATGCATAACGTGTCACCTACAGCGACAGTATCGCCTACCTCAACAAATGCTTTAGCATCTGGCGATGGTGAACGATAGAAGGTGCCTACCATCGGCGACTTAACTGCATGGCCTTCTTCAGCGGCCGGTGCCTCTACTGCTGCGGCCGGTGCAGCAGCAGAAACCGGAGCGGCAAATTGAGGAGCGCTGTAATGTGCCGGTGCGTATTGTTGCACTACCGGAGCGCTGGTGAAATTGCGGCTAATGCGTACTTTCTCACCATCTTCTGTAAGCTCAAGCTCAGAAATGCCTGATTCTTCTACCAAGTCGATTAACTTCTTAAGTTTGCGTAAATCCATGATAACCCTCTGAGAATCTTATTAAATTGTATTATTTAGAATGATTGATATGTTGAATGGCGTAATCAAGTGCCAATAAATAACCTTGGGCACCTAAGCCGCTGATAATGCCAACGGCAATATCAGTGAAATATGAGTGGTGACGAAATGTTTCACGTGCAAACACATTGGATAAATGTACTTCAATAAACGGCACTTTTACAGCACTTAGCGCATCGCGCATCGCAACAGATGTATGGGTAAATGCAGCGGGGTTGATAATCACAAAATCAGTTTTTGTGGTTGCAAGAGACTGAATTTTGCCCACTAAATCAGCTTCAGAATTGCTTTGAAAAGATTCCAGACTGATATTTGCCGATTTTGCTTTATCTGCTAGCGCCTGGTTGATGCCATCCAGCGTACTGCTACCGTAGTGTTCCGGTTCGCGCAGTCCCAACAGGTTAAGGTTAGGGCCATGTAAAACTAAAATAGATTTAGATGACATGGTTGGCTGCCTTTAATTAGCGAATTATTGCGTGTGTTACAGTATTTCATAAACGCAAGTTTGCCGAAGTTAATGGATTTTGTCCAGCAACTTTAATGTAATTAGGCGAAATTACATTTTTGTCGCACCTTTAACAGGCATAACTTCTGCGCTTAGATAACTTGATTATAAAGCGAATTATTAGTGTGGCAATAAGTTTTGTATGGATTTTTCAAGCAATTCTTTGGTAATTCTGCCAAAAAATGTATCTATTACGATGCCATCAGAGTTGATAATCACAGTATAAGGCAGCACGGCTTTATCATTGCCCAGGCTTTCACCCAGATTCATATTTTCATTATCCGCAATAAAAACCGGGTACATTACTGGAGAAGATTGCAGATGTTCTTTGACTAGCGCCAGTTCGTCTTCTGCTATGCCCAGAACAACAACGTTTTTATTTTTATATTCCTGCTGTAGCAGTGAAAGCTCAGGCATTTCTTCGCGGCAGGGCGGACACCAGGTGGCCCAGAAATTAACTACAATGATTTTGCCCTTATATTGGTTTAGATTTTGTTTGATACCCTGTGCATCGGTTAAGCTGGCGTTAAATAGTGCTGCGCCGCTTATCGCCGGTGGCTTATTGGTTATTGGGTTGATGGCAAAGTGCCGCACCGCCAAGCCCAGAATAACAAGTATGGTTAGGTAGGTTATGATGGAAAGAGATTTTTTTAACATTGGAAAGTTTCTGGTAAACAGCTACCGCGTTGGTTCAGGGTTTGTAAAAAGTCATCGGCATTTTGATAGCCGACCACTTTAAGATTGGTTTCCAGCTGAGCTTTGGTGTTGAAAAATAAAATGCCAGGGGGGCCAAACAGGTTAAATTTTTGTAATAATGCTTTGTCGTCGTCAGTATTCGCAGTGACATCAGCTTGCAATAATACGGTATCTTTTAACGCTGCCTGCACACGTGGATCGCTAAACGTGAATTGATCCATTTCCTTACACGATACGCACCAATCTGCGTAAAAATCGAGCATTACCAGTTTGCCTTGCGCTGCTTGTAGTGCTGTATCCAATTCCGTCAGGTTTTTGATGCGTTTGAAGTTGAGACTTGAGTGCTGTTGTTGTGCCGCGGTACCGCTTGCCAGCAAACCGCTAAGTGGCTGTAGCGGAGATTTTGCATTGGATAAAGCGCCGATCAGCATTGCGAAGCCGGTGATGACTAGCATTAGTGCGATGCCTTTCCAGAATCTGAGCGTAGGTTTTGCATCAACCGGTAACGGGTCCAGTGCGTGCATAAAAATTGCCGGCACAATCAATAATGCAGCCCATAGTGCCATTTGTATGCCCATCGGTATCAGTGGGCTAATCAGCCATAACGCCACGCCTAGCATCAGCACGCCGAACAAATTACGTACCGCGTTCATCCAGCTACCCACTTTAGGTAGCAGGGTGCCAGCTGATGCGCCGATGATAATCAGCGGTGCCCCCATGCCGAGGGAAAGTGAAAACAAGGCAACGCCACCTAGCACTACATCACTGGTTTTACTGATATAGAGCAAGGCACCGGCAAGCGGGGCTGCAACGCATGGGCTGATAATTAATGCTGAAAGCACACCCATTAAAAAGTCACTGAATAAATGTCCGCCCTTGATGCGGCGGCTTAAGGACATAAGTCCATTTTCAAAATTGCTTGGCAGCTTTAGTTCGTAAAAGCCAAACATGGAAAGCGCCAGTAATACAAATACCAGCGCACCAAAACTCAAAGCCCATGGCGTTTGCAAGGCGTTGCTTAACATTTGTCCAGACAACCCGGCGGCAATACCTGCCAGCGTGTAAGTCAGGCACATGCCAAACGTATAGGCGAGTGACAGGTTCAATGCATGCAGACGTGTTACATGTGCGTTTTTACCGATAATGATAGAGGACAGAATGGGAATCATCGGGAACACGCAGGGTGTGAACGCAAGCAGCAGGCCGGCGGTAAAGAAACCTAGAATGATCAGCCACCATTTGCCGCTTTTAAGCAGGTTGGTAGCCTGGCTATCGCTTCCGGAAATATTGTTGCTGGCGGAGCCTGAATTTGCAGTATTTGTGTCTTGAGGTTGGGCTTTGTCCACAGATGAATGTGGCGACTGTAGATTGATGGTGAAGGTTTTGTGCTGCGGTGCATAGCACAAGCCTTTTTCACTGCAACCTTGATAGGTTGCTTTGATGGTTACCGGTGCAGCATTGGCAGCTTCAATGTCAATATTTCCTGTAAAATCATGATGGTATACTTCCATCTTGCCGAAATTAGGGTCGTTTTTAATGTCACCGTTTGGTAGCCGTACTTTATGCTCCAGCGCTGGTGATAGCTCGAATTTAATGCGTTCTTTGTACAGGTAATAACCTGGCGCAACTTTAAAGTTGGCGTTGATTTGTCCGTTTGTCTGAGTAATATCCAACCCAAATGCGACATTCGGTGACAGGAATTCCTCTTCGGCGCTATCGTTACTGAATAAGCTTTTACTGATGCTGCTGGCATTGCCGGCATGGCCTAGCTGGGCAGCAGATAGAGTGAACAGTATAAATAAAAAATAAGAAAGTCTTTTTAACATGTAGAGCCTTCAGCAGATAATTGTGCGTTTACCCATTGTAAATATCGAGGTAAGCCACCATCTACGTTGATAGTGATTATTTCAGGAAGTTCATAAGGATGGGCTTTTATAATGGCAGCTTCCAATGCACGGTACTGAGCCTGGTTGGTTTTAATCTGTACGGGTATTTCATCGGTATGTTCCAGTTTACCTTGCCATGAGTACACTGAGTGACAAGGCGCCAGTATGTTGATGCATGCTGCCAGTTTTTGCGTTACCAGCGCTTCGGCTAAAGTCCTGGCGCTAGCTTCATCAGGCATATTGGTCAGCACCAAAATGATATCTTCCGGAATGACATCTTCTGGTGTGGCATCTTTTTGGGTAACGGTTTTTTGATTCAACATTTAAGGTAGCTTAACATGCGTTTCTTTGTAGGTTTGATTTTACTCGCTTTTCCAATCGCTGAGATATGGCTATTGATTGAATTGGCAGACCAATATGGCTGGTTATTGTTGCTCTACTTAGTCGTCATAGGCTGGTTAGGCTTACGTTTAATTCGTGAGGAAAAATCTTCATTCAGTGTGCGCATGATGCAAAATATAGCCGCTGGGGGTAATCCGGCAAAGGCGATATTTGGCAGTGCACGCAATATTATCGCGGGCGTATTATTGATGCTGCCCGGCGTGATCACTGATATTATTGCGGTTAGTTTACTGCTCATCCCAATCAAAAATACCCAGACCTTAAACGACCAGCCTGCAAATGACCAATTTCAGGAGTCGCCACATCGGGCTGCCAATGATGATGTGATAGAAGGCGAATTTCGTCGTGAAGACTGAAATGACGGATAAATTTTAATTAAATCTTTTAGAAACATTTAACATGACATATCAAATTACCATTCAGCCTAGCGGCCACACCTGTAGTGCCAAAGTGTATGAAACTGTTTTGGAATCGGCTATTGAAGCGGGCTTTAATATTCCTTATGGTTGTCGTAACGGCGCTTGTGGCAGCTGCAAAGGGACTATTCTGAGCGGTGAGGTTGATTATGGCGATTATGCACGCAGTGCATTGAGTGAAGAGGAGAAGGCCGCCGGCAGGGCCTTGTTCTGCTGTGCCAGACCGCTATCTGATCTGACTATAGAATGCAGGGAAATTATTATTGGTGCAATAGCGCCACGTATTTTGCCAGCGCGTGTGGAGCGTAAACAGCAGCTTTCGCATGATGTCATGGCCTTGTTTCTGAAGCTGCCAAGTAATGAGCGTTTGCAGTTCATGGCTGGCCAGTATATTGAATTTTTGTTAAAGGACGGCAAGCGCCGTGCTTTTTCACTGGCTAACGCACCGCATGCAGATAGTTTGCTGGAACTGCATTTGCGTTTGATTCCAGGCGGGGTATTTACCGAGTATGTGTTTAACGAAATGCCGGATAAGGCTATTTTGCGCATCGAAGGCCCGTTTGGCAGTTTTTATTATCATGATGACTCTGATAAGCCGATGATCATGGTAGCCGGCGGTACAGGATTTGCACCGATCAAGGGCATTATTGAGCACATGCTGCACAACAACATTAAACGTGAAGTCACCATTTATTGGGGCGCCAAGGCACGTGAAGACCTGTATATGCCGGAGCTGCCAGAAGCATGGTCAAAACAATATCCGCATATCAAGTTTATTCCGGTATTGTCAGATGCATTGCCGCAAGATAATTGGCAGGGCAGAACCGGTCTGGTGCATCAGGCGGTGTTGGATGATATTGCGGATTTGAGTACTTATGAAGTGTACTGCTGTGGCGCACCGGCGATGGTGGAGGTTGCCCATGTAAGCTTCTTGCAAGCCGGCTTGTCTGAGCAGGCATTTTATTCGGATGCTTTTAATTACGCCAAGCCTGTGCCAACGCAAGCAGCACCTGTTTAAAGGCGTAGCATTGGGGCAGCTTATTTAAACAGTAAGCCCTGTTTGTTTTTTGCGGCTGCCACCGCCTGAATCAGTTTTTCCAGATCGGAATTTTGTATCAGTTCCTGCGCTAGTTTGGCGGAGGCTTCGGCTTTTTCAAAATCACCTTCGGCTAAGGCATGCATGCCTTCCAATAGTGCGGCATTGCCTGCCTTAAGTCTCATCGTTTCTTTTTTATTGCGTCTTTTTAACGGCAGCCAGCGTAAGAAATGTACAAATCTAAGACTGTAGTGCAAACCTAAAAAGCACACTACAAATACAAGCAGTAAAAAATTGAATGATATTTGCACGCGGTAAGGTGTGCGTACAATCAGCACATAACCTTCGTTATTGCTGATGAGCCATACCAGGCTCACCAGTAAAAGAGGCATTAGCAACCACCAAAGCATTCTGCGCTTGATCATGGTTTATCAGTTATTCTTTTCCAAGGTTAATTTATAGCGGTTAACAGCCGCAAAGCTGTCGGTGAGCTGCGGCAATTCTATGCTGATATTGTTGCTGGATAACTTTTTCAGCAGGTTAAAGGCTTTGATCGTGTCCGGGTGTTTGGTATCAAAATATTCATTGAGCCACTGTTTGACGGTATTTAAATCCGCTTTATAAGTGGCTTCATCATGCTGCAATAGAGCAATTCGCGCGGTGAGCAGTCGTAGCTTCAGGTTTTCGCGCAAATAAAATGCCTGATCAACCGCCAGCAAAGGAGGTTCTGGTTTGCTGATGCGTTCTACGGTGACCAGGTTTTTAATATCTTCCCACATCGGCTGTATTACTTTTTGTAATGCGCTTACTGGTTGCGCTGCCAGTTTGTCGGCCGCGGCTTTTGCATTCAAAGTTGGCTGGCGCTCGCTGATTAACGGCAGTTTTCCGCATAGCTCGGATAAATGCGTGAGCTGTGCGCTCATGTTGATTACGTCTATTTGCGGTATTTCCCGCAGATTTTCGATTTCCAGACTGAGCGTTTCACGTAATTGAATGGCTCGCGGCAAATCCAGCGGTTCAAGGCGTTTTTGCGCGGCCTGCAAGGCGAGCAGCGCTGATTTTACATTGCCGCTTAGCTGCAATTGCTGGCTGGCAATGGTGAGCAACTGCTCTACTTCTGCTACGGCCGTTGATTCGCGGCTTTCTGCAAGCTGGGTATACAGTGTTTGCAGTGCTTCCTGCTGGTCTCGTGATTCGGCCAGTTTCTGTTCGAGGACGATAGTACGCGCATTGGCCTGAGCACTGCGTTCTTCGGCCTGTTTTGCCAGCGCCAGGCTTTGCTGGTTGATGGTCTGGTATTGATCTAATTTACGGCTGAGCGAGTGTTCGATTTCATTGAATTTGTGACGGGTGTTGAGCCACTGCCAGGCCAGCGTAAATAGCGCGATGATGATAATCGCCGTTGTGGCTATGCTCATCACGGATAGTTTGCTGTTTTGTGTCTGTTGGTTGGTCATGTTGTTTAACCAGTCTTAATTTAACCAGCCGTTATTTAGCTAGTCGATTTTTAACTAGAAGTGCCAGGCATTGCAGCATTGCTTCATCTCCCGGGGCACTGGCCACCAATACTTTCAAGCCAAGCTTTCTGGGTAGTTCAGCTATTCTCTCATGATTGACGCATAGGGTGATATGGCGCAGCCATTCCTCATTGCCCGCCATATCCAGTAAATAGCGCATGGCTTCGCTGCTGGTTACCACCACTGCATCCAGTTTGTTTTTCAGCCAGTGTGCTTTCAATAATTCGGCGTTCTGTTGTGGATTAATGCGCTGATAACTTTCTGCAAAATACACATTGGCGCCGCGAGCCTTGAGTGTTTCTGCCATCAGTTCACGCCCGCCAACGCCACGGAAAATCGCGAACGTTTTTCCCGCCACATCCTGCATTTCAGGCAATGCCAACAGTGTTTCACTATCATAGCGGCCTTGTGGAATCAGCACCTTATGCACACCATATTTTCCTAGCGCGCCTGCTGTTTGGTGGCCAATCGCTGCGAATCTTAAATTTTCAGGGAGTGCGCCATGGTTCTTTTCTAGGTTTTCCCCTAGCTTGTTTTCTAAGTATTTCAGTACCCGCGGCATGGCAAAGTCTACTGCGTTAGTACTGATGAATATTGCCCAGTCGGTATGTTGTAGCTGTGTTATCTGCTGATCAAAGGCTTGATAATCCTGCAAAGCCGAAACTGCAATCAGCGGAAACTTGATAGCAACGCCGCCATGACTCTCTATCGCATCACACAGGCTTTGCGCCTGCTCAGCAGGGCGCGTTATTGCGACATTCAATCCTTGCAGTGGATGCTTAGCAGTCATGTTCAGGTGGCTTTTGATGCTTTCCGTATTTTTCTAGTATTTTTTAGTGCGGCCAGTCTTTAGCACTGTTAAATCCTAGCACTCTTAAATCACAGTGCGGCCAGAATTTTATCTGCACCTTGAGTAATTAATTGTGCGGCCAGTTTCTGGCCCAGTGCTTCAGCCTGCTGCCTGCTGCCGGTGGCTGTTTCCACCAGCATCTGCTGCCCATCTACACTGGCAACAAAACCGGTGATGCGGATATTTTCGCCTTCACAGGTTGCATAAGCGCCAAGCGGGACGGTACAGCTGCCGGCTAGAGTGCGGCTCATACCACGTTCAGCTTCTACGCACACCTGCGTATCTGCATGGTTGAGCGGGGCGAGTACCGCAATTAGATCAGGGCGGCTGCTGCTGATCTCTATACCCAAAGCGCCTTGGCCGACTGCGGGGATGCTTTGCTCAGGGGCAATGAATTGGCGGATTCTGTGGCCGAGTTCCAAACGGATCAGGCCAGCTGCGGCAAGAATAATCGCTGCATATTGGCCTTCATCCAGCTTGCGTAAGCGTGTTTGCAGATTGCCGCGCAATGATTCTATTTTTAAGTGTGGAAATCTTGCCTGTAACTGGCTTTGGCGGCGCAGGCTTGAGGTGCCGACGATACTGTTAACTGGCAGGTCTTCAAGCGAGCTGAAATCGTTAGAAACAAAAGCATCGCGTGGATCTTCGCGCTCACCGGTTGCTGCCAGCATAAAGCCTTGCGGCAGGTTCATCGGCACGTCTTTCATGCTATGTACAGCCAGGTCGGCGCGGCCGTCGGCCAACGCGGTTTCCAGCTCTTTCACGAACAAGCCTTTACCGCCAACTTTGGCTAATGGTGTGTCCAGAATCTGGTCGCCGGTTGTGGTCATGCCCAGAATGGTCACTTCCGTATCCGGGTAAAGTGCCTGCAAGCGGCTTTGAATATGGCGTGCCTGCCACATGGCAAGCGCACTTTCGCGGGATGCAATCACTAGCTTGTCGGGAGTCGGTGTGTTTTGGGTTGTGTGGGCGGTGTTATTCATGCGCTAAGTAATTTTGTTATAAGTACAAGCTATTAAAAGAGTTTTTATTTTATCACAAGCGGCAACGCTACCTTGTGCAAACACGATGTACAAAAGCCAAACTCAGGCCATGCGCACCAGATGCTGCTGACGGCGGCTGACGGTGATTGTTTCCGGTACATGTTTCAGCAGCGCGACCCATTGTTTTTCAGCATGCTCATCCTGGCTGCGTTTCTCAAAGCCAATAATATAGGCGCTTGCCGCCAGACAGTTGCGATGCAGCCGCATGAAAATATTGCCGAATTCCTGCTCCAGATGCGTCAGCGACTCTTCAATCAGATATTCGCGCTCGGCGGTGCGCACGGTCACATATTTAAGTTCGGCGCGTAAATAAATGATGTCGGCAATCGGCACTAAGAGAATGCGACCACGTTCGGTAATGTTCAAATGCGTTCTTTGCGGCGATAGTGGCTGTAGGGCTGTCAGCTGCTGCGGTAGCAAGGCTCGTGCCTTTTGCAGCGCGGTTTGTAGCCGTTCCTGACGTATCGGTTTTAATAAATAATCCACCGCATTCATGTCAAAGGCCTGTATGGCGTAGTTATCAAAAGCGGTAGTGAAAATGATGGCGGGAGCTTTGGTCAGTTTTTGCAGATGTTGCGCCGCCTCTATGCCATCCATTTCAGGCATGCGAATATCCAGCAGAATAATATCCGGCTGTAATTGGTCGGCAAGTAATATGGCTTCTTTACCGTTTTTTGCTTCGCCAACGATATACAAATTGCCAATGTCTGTTAACAGGTCCCGTAGTCGGCTGCGGGCTGGGGCTTCGTCGTCAGCGATAAGTATATTGAGCATGGGTGTCACAACTTTTGTTTTTGGTGGGGCAGGGTAATATGGACTTCATAGACGCCGTTTTCCTGCTTATTTTTTAATGAGGCTTCCAGGTCAAAATGCAGGGTCAGGCGTTCTTTGATGTTGTTGAGCGCCATTTTATTGCCATGCTGGTGATTGTTTTGCGTGTGGTACGGGTTGGTTAACACCAGATGAATTTCATTTAGTTTGGTATAAATTTGAATGTTAATGGTGCCGCCATCAGCTAACGGTTCTATGCCGTGATATACCGCATTCTCAAGTAACGGCTGCAATATGAGTGGTGGAATCATGGCGTCCGGCGGCATGTTGTCAACTTGCCATTGTATGTTCAGGCGCTCATTCAGGCGCAGCTTTTCCAGTGCCAGATATTGCCTGCATAATGCAATTTCCTGAGCCAGCGGAACCAGTTCGCGGTTATCTGCCATCAGCACGCGGAACAGATCTGCCATGTCCTCCAAAGCTGCCTCTGCCTGCTTGGGTTGGCTGCGGATCAGTGATAACACCGCATTGATGCTGTTAAATAAAAAATGCGGCCTTATGCGCGCTTGCAGTGCCTGCAAGCGCGCCTCTGCTACCGCCGGAGAGTAGGCGCGCTGGCGCAAATTGAAATAATATAAAGTAAGCGCGCAAATTGCGAAGCTACAAAACAGCACCCGCGATAATTCCGGCAGCTCGTTAAAAATCCAGACTGTGCTGAAAAGATTATAAATGGCGGCATTGCAAAACATGATCACTGCAAATACGCTGATGATCCCCTGCCGGTAGTTTAATTTAATAAGCAGCGGGTGGCAGCTATATAGCGCAAGCAGGCTGGTGAGCAGCATAGGCTGTGCTATTGTGGAAATCGCTGCAACACGCTGTAGGAAATCGGCAAGATTAGCGCTCAAAGTGTAAGCAATTAATATCAGCGCAGCATTGGCGATGACCAGCATGCGTAATGCGATGCCTAGATTGCGTATATTGGGTAAGCGGCCTGTATTTTTCATGTTTATTTTGGCATCTGGTTTGCCTTGTTTAAGTCGCAATATTGATAGAATTGGCCTTAAAAACCATTGTTTTGCATTATACTTACAGATGAAAGTATAGTCGTTAACTGTAAAGTAAAAGACAATTAATAAGACCAAATCAATAAGACCAAAAGTATAAATGGATAGGTAAAGTAAATTGACAGAAAAAACAAACTCGCTCAATAAAAAAGACACCAGTTGGTCAGGGCGTTTTAACGAACCGGTGGCGGAGCTGGTTAAAAAATACACAGCGTCGGTAGGCTTTGATTACCGCCTGGCCATGTTTGATATACAAGGCTCGGTTGCACATGCGCAAATGTTGAGCGCGCAGGGCATTATTTCTCATGCTGACTGTCAGGCAATAGAGCAGGGTTTGGCTGAAATTGGGCAGGAAATTGCAGCCGGGCAGTTTGAATGGCTGCTTGATCTGGAAGATGTGCACCTTAATATTGAAAAGCGTTTAACCGATAAAATCGGTGATGCAGGTAAGCGCTTACATACCGGAAGAAGTCGTAACGATCAGGTGGCTACCGATGTGCGTTTGTGGTTGCGTGCGACTGCTGATCAGGTGATTGCCGGCTTGCGCAAGCTGCAAATCAGCCTGCTGGATCTGGCGGAAACACATTTTGATACCGTTATGCCAGGTTTTACGCATCTGCAAGTGGCACAGCCAGTTACACTCGGCCATCACTTGATGGCTTATGTGGAGATGCTGAAACGCGATAGCGCACGTTTTGCCGATTGCAGAAAACGTATCAACCGCCTGCCGTTGGGCGCGGCTGCATTAGCCGGCACCAGCTACCCGATAGACCGTGAAATGGTAGCCAAAGCTTTGGGTTTTGATGGCGTATGTGAGAATTCGCTGGATGCCGTGTCTGACCGTGACTTTGCCATTGAATTTACGTTTGCATCATCATTGGTGATGACGCATTTATCACGCTTGTCTGAAGAGCTGATTTTGTGGAGTTCACCAAGGTTTGCTTTCATTGATATTGCTGACCGTTTCTGCACCGGCTCATCTATCATGCCGCAGAAAAAGAACCCGGATGTGCCGGAACTGGTGCGCGGAAAAACCGGCCGTGTTTATGGTCATTTAACCGCATTGCTCACCTTGATGAAAGGCCAGCCGCTGGCTTACAACAAAGACAACCAGGAAGATAAAGAACCGTTATTTGATACCGCAGATACCTTGCTGGTAACGCTGGAAATTTACGCTGATATGATGCGCGGCATTGCCGTGAATAAAGACAATATGCGTCAGGCTGCACAAGAGGGCTTTGCTACAGCAACTGATCTGGCAGATTATCTGGTGAAAAAAGGCATGCCGTTCCGCGATGCGCATGAAGCGGTAGCACTGGCTGTGCGCCATGCGGTCGATAAAAAAGTGGATTTAAGTGACTTGCCGTTAGCTACTTTACAACAATTCGCAGCCGAAATTGGCGATGATGTATACGCAGTGCTCACCCTGGAAGGCTCACTGCACAGCCGTAACCATATTGGCGGTACTGCACCGGCACAGGTTAAAGCCGCCATCGCAAGAGCTAGAGCAGAATTGGCCTAATCATGAAAACTTATCAGGCAAGACAGCAAATCCTCATATTGGCGTTGAGCCTGATAACGTTGTTGCATAGCCCTTTGCTGCTTGCCGACGCAAATGCTGATCTAAGTGTTAACCCCGGCAATACTGATGTGCAATATATGGTGAATTGGCCCTTGCCAGCTGGTGAAACCGTCCGCGATCTGGCCAGTTTGTTTTATCCAAAAAACCAGCGTATGCAGCAATATTTTATAGCCGAAACCATCAAATTAAACATGGAAGCCCAGCCTGAGCTGCACCCGTCTACGATTTTCAGTCAGGATAATGTGATTCTTATCCCGAATATCAAAGAGCTTTCAAAAAAGAGTGCGCGCCGTAAATAACGTATATAGCTTTTCTAAAAGGCTGGTTTATCTCTTAATTTCTGGTTTAGTTCCTAGTTTGGCCGCTGGTTTCACAATCACGGAACAAGTCATGCCTGCTACCAATGTTAAGTCTTTTGGTATTTCATCCAAGGCAATGTGCACCGGTACTCGCTGTGCCAGCCGCACCCAGTTGAAGCTTGGATTAACATTGGCTAACAATCGAACATCGGTGGGGTTGTCACGGTCGGTAATGCCGCGTGCGATGCTTTCTACATGGCCTTGCAGCACCCGGTCTGTTCCTAGTAAACGTACTTCGGCAGCGTCTCCTACTTTTATTAGTGCCAGTTTGTGTTCTTCAAAATAGCCATAAACCCAGAACGAATGCTGGTCGATCACTGCCAGTTTCGACATGCCGACTTGTGCGAAGTCACCTGGACGAACCAGCAGATTAGACACCCAGCCATCTACAGGTGAGCGCACGGTAGTGCGTTCCACATCTAATTTTGCCTGATCCAGCTGTGCTAACGCGGCCAGATATTCGGCTTTGGCGCTTACAGCAGTCAGGTCAGTATCTTCACGGTTTTCTCGAGACACAACCTGGTCATCTAGAGCGGCGCGGCGGCGCGCCTGACCACGCTTCATTTCCAGCAAGGCGCGCCGTTGATCTGCCAGTGCCTGCGCCTGAGCCAGTGCGTGCGTATAGTGGTCGGCATCAATTAGAAACAGTACATCGCCACGATGAATAAACTGGTTATCGCGTACGGCTACCTTGGTGACCAGACCTGCCACATCCGGGGCAATGTTGACTACATCGGCGCGAACGCGCCCATCGCGTGTCCAGGGTGAGTCCATATAGCGCACCCAAAGCATGTGACCAAGAACGATGGCTACAATTAGCAATATAGATGTAATGGCTACTCGCAGCAGCTTTTTAGTGAGATCTTTCATGGAGCGTTCCTTTCAATATATCCATAGGCCACATGCTGCAAACAGGCAGGTAAATAGCGCAAGTCTGTACAGTGCCGGGTACCAGATGTGGCGGTAAAGGTCATAACGGGTAAATAGCCAGTCCATCAGTAACGCGCTGAAGCCGGCAACGATGAATGCAAACAGCAGCGTGGGGACCAGGGCATCAAAGAGTGCAATTTCGCGTGGCATGATCAGAGTTTCTCCATTTTTCTAATGGCACTGGCTGATAGCACAGATTCTTCATCCAGCAGTGCGCTGTGTATAAAATGCAGCATCGTCATTAACTTGTGCCGTGTTGATTGCATTAATATCAGCTTGGTGGCATCGCTGGAAAGATGTTGCATGGCAAAATCTATGGTGCTGATTGTTTGCTGGCGGTGTGCTTCGGTTGGGTTGTCATAGAGCATTGCAATTGCATGCAGGCATTGCTGTAAAGGGGCTGCGGTCGCGGCATTATTCACTTCCTGCAGATATTCGCGTAGCGCGATTACGGCATGGCCGATTTCCAGCGTGGACAGCAGCCAGTCAACAATGAGCTGGTCTTGCTCCTCGGCGATGCGTTGCGCACTGCCGGCGCGCTGTACCAGATCACGAGCTGCGGTTTCCAGTCGCGAACGTCGGAATGACAATGGTTCATTGCATGCGGCTACAACCAGTTTGCGCAGAGACTGCGCGGTTCTGAGTTTTGACCAGCGGCTATTGCTCAGATCAATCAGGCCAAACAGCACGCCGGATAACAATACTGCCAGCAAGTCTGCAATTGCATCGTTCATAAAATTAACCGGGTTGGAGCTATAGGCACTGTTGAATCCGATGTGCATTAAAAACACCATAAACATACCCGAGCCGATGACCGCCGTTGATGGTTTTGTGGTCAGCCAGGCCGCCAGCAGAATGCCCGGAGAAACTGCGATGACCAGCATTAGAAACCCTTGTGCATGTGTCAGCCAGTGAAAGTTGCAGAAGTAGGCAAGAATGGTCCCGAGTACAGCGCCAATGAAGAATTGCCGTACCGTGTGACCGGGAGAGGGTGATGTGGCAAACAATGTGCTGGTAATAACACCAAGCGTAATGGCTTCAATGCCCGAGCGCCAATCAGTAACTATCCATACAGTTGACAATATGGCCAATGCCAGCGCACCTCTGATGCCGGCAAGGCTAACGGCAAGCATATCAAAATGCATTTCCGGCTGTGGTGCCTGTTTGTTTTGCGTCAGGGCAACTTCCGTACTGGGCGGTGTGGCAAATGAGCCATAAGTGCTGGCGTAGACATGTAGCTCATCGGCTAGGCGCTCCAGTAATTCAACGCCGGTAGCAAATTCCATTAAGTCCTGCTCGTCAAGGTCTGCTGGCAGAGTGCGGCGCAGCGTGATGATAGCCTGTGCAAACTTACCCCGATAATCTGCCAGCTGCGCGTTAACCAGTAGTGCTTCCTGTTCGGTGCGTGCGCTTCGCCCATCAAGGGTTAGTGCATCGGCAAGTTGGCGGTACAGGTTAAGTAAGGCGTTATCGACTTCTGGGCAACCACTTTTGGATTGCCGTCTTAGCAGTTGTTCAAAGGCGTGAAAACTGGTCGATACCTGCATAAACTCATTGTTAAGCTGGCTAAGGCGCAGCCGGTTCTGGCGTGATGCGTCATTTTCCATCACCGTAGAAGCACGGAATGTTTCCAGCCTGAAAATATCGCTGATAAAACGCAGTAACGCCGGTTTTGATGCGGACGAGATAACCGAGCTGGCAGCAGTGGCCCGTATCAAGTCAGAAAAATCAGTAAAGCGGCGGCGTACCGATGCCAGCATGACATCCCACATGCGCTGCGGGAAAACAAGATCACTGACCAATGTTGCACTAAACAGGCCAATTAATATTTCTGATATGCGCGTCACGCCGATACTGAAGGTTTGCCCCGGCGCCAGCGTTGCAGGCAAGCCGACGATACAAAGTGTATAGCCGGCCAGAACGAAGGCATAAGATTGGTGATTGCGGTAAATCATCGAGCCTGCCGTGCACAGGCCAATCCATACCGCCATGTAGAGTAGAAACGGTATGCGCTCCTGGGCGAATAATGCAACCAGAATAAACGATACCACCACCCCAACCAGCGTACCGACCAATCGGTAGTAGCTTTTGGCGAATACCATGCCGGAGCGAGACTGCATCACAATAGCTACCGTCAGCATGGCAGTACGCGGCTGGTCCAGTTCAAATCGCAATGACAGCCACATCGCCAGCACACTGGCCAGCAGCACTTTAATTATGTAGCCAATGATGGGTGCATCTTCGTTCAGCCATTCGCGCCATGCCAAATGCAGTGGCAGCAACATCACCCTGCGTAACGGTTTGAAATTTTGCAGGGCTGTCATATTAATGTGTGGTTACCTGTTTGCTTGCCGATGCATCCGGCACTACCGCAGGCGCATCCATATGCGTGTCGCCTCCAAGTGAACGCATCAGTCCGGCATAGCTATCTAGTTTAGTTGCCTGCAGGTGGGCGATAATTTCCTTTTGATGCAGTACGGTCTCATGAGTGGTCAGTACGTGCAGGTAGTTGCTTAAGCCGGCTTTGTAGCTGGTGTTTGCCAATGTATGTGCCTGCAATGCCATAGCCTGGGCTTTTTCAGCTTCGGTTCTCTGTTTGGCGTTGGATTGGAGTATCACTAACTGGTCTGAAACATCTTGCAGTGCTTTAACCAGCACTTCATTGTAGTTTTCTACCGCGATGTCGTAATTTGCAGTTTTTGCAGATAGATTACCGCGTCGGCGCCCGCCATCAAAAATAGGCAGATTCATTGCCGGGCCAACCCCTGCAATGCTTGCCGCATTGCTGATAAGTTGACCGAAGCCCAGCGCCTGGAATCCGATAAAAGCGATTAGATTGATGTTTGGATAAAATGCGGCTTTAGCGCCTTCAATATTCTGTTGTGCAGCTTCTACGCGCCAGCGGTAAGCCAGAATATCAGGGCGGCGGCCTACTAAATTGGCCGGCAGTTTGTCTGGCAGCCCGATTGCGGCATTTAAAACCAGTGTCGGGCGCGTGATTGACTCGCCGGCCCCTGGTCCTTGACCCGACAACGCTGCCAGCTGGTTACGCAGCAGCTTGATACGGGCTTCAATAGACTCTATTTTGGCGTGTGCCAGCGGCAAGGGCGTTTCAGCTTCAAGCAGAGCCATTTTTGTACTTAGCCCGGCTTTATAGCTGCGGCTGGTAATGGCTACCAGTTCTTCAAGTTCTTGCAATTGCTCTTCCGCGATGTCGCGCAAAGTAAACTCCATCGCCAGTTGCACATAAGTTCGTACTACAGCGGTTTCCAGCCCAAGTTTTACTTGCTGAGCTTCTGCGGCTGTGGCTCGGCTTTCGTCTACGGATGCACGCCATATGCTTTCCTGGCGGCCCCACAGGTCTAGATCATATGCCAGAGATAAGGTGGCTTTATTGTTCCAGTCGAATTGGCCTCCCCAAGGCGGCGGAATGAACTGTAATTCGGTAAAGCGCTCACGAACCACTGATACATCAGCGCCTATATTGGGCATTGTTTCTGCGTGCATTGATTCGGCGTATGCTTTTGACAGAGCTATTCTGGCTTGGGCGGCATGTAAGGTAGGGCTGTCTTTGATGGACTTGGCTATCAAGTTATCAAGCTGTGTATCGTGGTAGGCCTGCCACCAATGTTCTGTTGGCCAATCAATTGCGGGTGCCGTAATAATCGTCTGGTCAGTTTTGAGTTGGCTGGCTTGTGTCGGTGTTGCCTGCGGAAATATCCCAGACATACTGATGCATCCACTAAGCAGCAATATGCAGCCATATAGTGCGGGGATTGTTAATAGCGATTTCTTATTTAATTTTTTGTAGCTGTTTACCGACATGTTACGTATTTGCGTCCGAATTGGTTTGGATCCTTACTAAACTGGTAAATTTTTTTGAGCGTTTATTTCATGACGTCCATTTATTTCATGACGTCTAAGTGTGCGGACAGGTTTTTCATGTTTTTTACCATGACATTTCGCTCTTCTGTATTAAGCGTAGTCATTAATGCGCGTACTTTATTGCAATAATCAGGCATTACTTCATCAAGCTTCTGTTGCCCGGCTGTCGTCAGGCGAATCATGAATTTTCGGCGGTCTACAGTATCCATCAGTCTTGATACCAGACCTTCACGTTCCAGTCCATCAATAAACCCCGTCATGGTGGCTTTTGTAACACCGGCTTTGTCAGCAAGTTCAGAAGGTGATGATGTCAGGTCGGGCTGGCGCAACAGCAGCACCAATACCCACCATCTGCCCTGTAGCAAAGCGTGCTTTGCCAGCAGCTTGTCGAGCGCATCTGAAATATCAGATGCTGCACGTAGCATGATTGCGAAATCAAGAATGGCCTGAATATCGGCTTCCGGATAGCGAACCAGAAACTTTTCAAGGCTTTGTGTGCTTGGTAATTCTTTAAGTAATAACATAGTATGGAACAGTATAGTATGGTTCCGTACTTAATTGCAATGATTTTATATTAAAAAAGATTAATTTAAAGTAAGTATATTCAGCGCTGATTTATTGCATGTAATGCATCAGCGATGACTTGTGTATTTTGCGGACGTACCAGGCGTTCAAATTCAATGCCGTCTTTTAGAAACACCAATGTAGGCCATAACTTTACTGTGTAGCTGCGCCCTAGGCGCTGCCCTTTACCATCTTCAATCCTGATATGCTGCACATGCGGATATTCAAGCAGCGCAGTTGCAATGATTGATTGTGCTGCCTGACAATAGCTGCACCAGCTGGCGCCAAACTCAAGCATTACCGGGCCAGTTGACTGGTCAAGATCCGCGCGGCTGATCTGAGTATTCTGGTTCATGATTTTATTCATGGTCTCATTCATAGTCTCATGCATGGTCTGGGCTGCTCAAAATAGCTTCTAGTTGTATATTTCTAAACGCACTAATCACTTAGCGCGCATATCCTTACATATCCCACAAGCTTATCCACAGAAATTGTGGAATTAAATATGCAGGCTGTATTAGCAGAAAACATAAGCGAATATGGGCTTAAGTTTAGTTTGTAATGACGATTAATGCGAATTTTGAATAAAATATCACGTAAAAAGTTAATTAGTTTTAAAAAATAACGCTAGGTAAATTACACTTGAAATATAAATTTTAAAGGTTAGATGAATGGCAGAAAAAGAATACGATGCAGATTCGGTAAAGGTTCTGAGAGGGTTAGAGCCGGTACGTGCCAGACCGGGCATGTACACGCGAACTGATTCACCTACGCATATTGTTCAGGAGGTGATAGATAACGCGGCCGATGAGGCATTGGGCGGTCACGCCACCAATATTCATGTCACGATTTTCAAGGATGGCGCGGTTGAAGTTACTGATAACGGGCGCGGCATCCCGGTAGCGATACCTAAAGGTGAAACACAGCCTGCGGTCGAACTCGTATTCGTACAACTCCACGCCGGCGGTAAGTTTGATAAGGAAGATGAAAACAGCTCCTATCGCTTTTCAGGTGGTCTACATGGGGTAGGCGTTTCTGTGACTAATGCTTTGTCTAAACGGCTGGAAGTTAAGGTAAAGCGTGATGGCAAAGTGCATAGTCTTAGTTTTGAAAACGGTAACTGTGTTGAGCCATTGCAAGAAACTGGTAAATGCCTGAAAAAAGATACCGGCACCACGGTCAAGTGCTGGCCAGACCCCAAGTATTTTGACTCTCCCAGAGTTTCAATTCAGCAGCTGGAACATTTAATCAAATCAAAAGCGGTATTGCTGCGCGGCGTTAGCGTGACACTTGCCATTGAAGGCAATGAAGGTTTTGAACAGCGCTCATGGACCTATGCCGATGGTTTGCCGCAGTATCTGGATGAACTGATCGGCGCGCGTGAAAACGTTGATGATGAGGTACCTATCCCGATTATTTCCGGCGAGTTTTACCATCAGGACAATACCGATGGCATCTCTAAAGGTGAGGGTGCGATATGGGCATTGTCATTTGGTGCCGGCGGTGGCCGCGGTGAGTCTTATGTGAACCTGATCCCTACGCTATCCGGCGGCACACATGAGGCCGGTATGCGTAACGGCGTATTCGAGGCGGTTAAGTCGTTCATGGAGCATCACAGCATGATGCAGCGCGGCGTTAAAGTTTCATCGGAAGATGTCTGGAACAACGTTTGTTATGTGCTGGCGGCCAAAGTGCTGGATCCGCAGTTTCAAGGTCAGACCAAAGAGAAACTGACCAACCGTGACGCCATGAAGATGGTGGCATCGGCAGTAAAACCGATGATGGAAACTTGGCTGACGCAGAATGTGGAGCATGCCAAACGAATTTCTGACCTGGTGAACCGTTCCGCAGCGGCGCGCAATAAATCTACCCAGAAAATTGAAAAACGCAAAACCAGCGGCATTAACCTCATGCCAGCCAAGCTTACCGATTGCGAGGCGGCAGGCACCATGGAAGCGGAACTGTTTCTGGTGGAAGGTGACTCCGCTGGCGGCAGCGCCAAGATGGGACGCAACAACGAGTTCCAGTCATTATTGCCATTACGCGGCAAAGTGCTCAATACCTGGGAAGTCGATGCCGGACGCATTTTTGCCAATTCTGAAGTACATGACATCTTTGTGGCGCTGGGTATAGAGCCGCATACGCTAAAAGATAACCCGGACTTTTCAGGCCTGCGTTACGGCAAGTTATGCATCTTGTCTGATGCGGACGTGGATGGCTCGCACATTCAGGTGCTGCTGCTCACCATGCTGTTAAGACACGCGCCTAAATTGATTGAGCGTGGCCATGTGTATATCTCGCAGCCGCCGCTGTATCGCATTGATGTCCCGGCGCATGGCAAAAACAAGCCATTGCGTAAAATCTACGTGTCTGACGATGCTGAAAAAATATCCACCATTGAAAAACTCAAGCGCGAAGGTATTGCAGAAGAGCGCTTAGGTATCCAGCGTTTTAAAGGCTTGGGTGAAATGAATCCGGAGCAACTGTGGGAAACCACGCTCTGCCCGGATACGCGGCGTTTAGTGCAGGTGCGTCTGCCGGAAGGCGAAGTAACAGACGCGCTCAGGATGTTTGATATGCTCATGGCAAAGAATGAATCCGCTGCCAGAAAAGAATGGATGGAGCGTCGCGGTAATGATGTGGAGGCAGATGTTTAATGGATACGAGTATGCAGGAAAACAATAACGAAGAAAATGCAGTACCGATTGGTGAATATGCAGAAGAAGCGTACTTAGCCTATGCCGTGTCCGTAGTTAAGGGGCGCGCGCTGCCATCCGTTGAAGACGGTCAGAAACCGGTGCAGCGCCGTATCCTGTATGCTATGAAGGAAATGGGCCTGGTGGCAGGCGTTAAGCCGGTGAAGTCCGCGCGCGTGGTCGGTAACGTGCTGGGTATGTATCACCCGCATGGTGACAGTTCCGCTTATGAAGCGGCTGTGCGTCTGGCGCAGGACTTTACCTTGCGTTATCCACTGATTGATGGCCAGGGCAACTTCGGTTCGCGTGACGGTGACGGCGCTGCCGCAATGCGCTACACCGAGATGCGTCTGTCACCGATTGCTGACTTGCTGCTGTCTGAAATTGACCGCGGGACAGTAGATTTTCAAAGCAACTATGACGGCGCATTCCAGGAACCGGTGCTGCTGCCGGCGCGTTTGCCGATGATGTTATTGAATGGTGCTTCCGGCATTGCCGTGGGCATGGCTACCGAGATGGTGCCGCACAATATGCGCGAGATTGCCAATGCGGTGCTGCACATGATGGACAATCCGCACTGCACCACGGCTGATTTCATGCAGCATGTGCCCGGGCCCGATTTTCCCGGCGGCGGCCAGCTGATTACCCAGACCGCTGATATTCTGTCTACGTATGAAACAGGCCGCGGCTCATTAAGGCTGCGCGCCAGGTGGATAGTGGAGCCGATGGCACGCGGTCAATGGCGCATTATCATCAATGAACTGCCGCATGGCGTTTCTGTAGAAACGATACAGGATGAAATTCTCGCCATATCCAACCCTAAACCGAAAAAAGATAAAAAAACTATCGATCAGGACCAGCTGCTGGTAAAACAGTCGGCCTTGAGTATGATCGACACGGTAAAAAGCGAGGGCAAAAAAGACGTTCGGCTGATTATCGAGCCTAAAACCAGCAAGGTTTCCAGCGATGAGCTGATGGCATTTTTGCTGCTGCATACCAGCCTGGAAGTTTCATGCCCGGTGAATATGGTGATGATAGGCACCGATGGCCGCCCGGCGCAAAAAGGCATGCTTGCGATTCTAAAAGAGTGGATTGCATTCCGTTTGAATGTGGTGCGCAGGCGCTGCCAGTTTGATCTGGATAAGATCAATAAACGCATTCATATTCTGGAAGGGCGCATGATTGCCTTTCTGCATATTGATGAAGTGATCAAGGTTATCCGCAATTCAGATGAACCAAAAACGGATTTGATCGCGGCATTTCAGTTAAGTGAAATCCAGGCGGAAGATATTCTGGAAATCAGGTTGCGTCAGCTGGCCAGACTGGAAGGTTTCAAGATTGAAAAAGAATTGAAAGACCTGCGTGAAGAAGCCGATGGCCTGCAAAGCATTTTGGGCAGCGACAGCAAACTGCGCCGACTTACCGCAAAAGAGATCAAGCAGGATGCCGAGAAATACGGCGACGAGCGCCGTACCCTGATCGAGCCGGTTGAGCGCACTCAGGGTGGCCAGAAAGCGTTTGTGGTGGATGAGCCGGTGACGATACTGCTATCTAAAAATGGCTGGATCAGGGCCAGACAAGGCCATGGTGTTGAACGTGATTCCATCAACTGGAAAGCCGGTGATACCGAGTTCGCAGTACTTGAAACGCGTACCACCCTGCCGATTGTATTGCTTGATAGCAATGGCCGCTGCTATGCATTTGATGCCTCAACTGTGCCCGGCGGCAAGGGTGACGGCATACCGGTCAGCTCAATCATCGAGGTTCAGAACGGCGCTAAATTAGTCCATGCGCTTTCCGGCAAGGAAGACGACAGGTATCTGTTTACTACCTCTAACAGCTACGGCTTCATTGCGCCGTTAAAAGGCCTGATAGCAAGACCTAAAGCCGGTAAAGCCTTCATGAAGCCGGAAGATAATGCCACCATTCTGCAACCGCTCAAGCTGGATGCACGCACGCACATTGCCGTGACTTCATCCGAGAATAAATTGCTGGTATTCGTGGTGAGCGAAGTGAACGAATATCCGAACGGCGGTAAAGGGGTGCGTATTATGGACATCCCCGATAAAGCATCACTGTCGAGTATAGAGCTGAGTGATGGACTCTCGGCTAATATTGTAGTGAAAGGCAAAAGCAAAGTGATTGAAGGTGAGGCTTTGGCTAAATTTATGCTGAAACGTGCCAGAAAAGGCCATGCGGTTCAGGATAGCAAGCCTACAGTTAAGGCTATGGTCAAGAAACAACCAAGTCTGTTTTGATTTTTTGAGTGTTGCCCGTAAGGGTATCACCATCAATTCACGCAGCTTAAGCTAAAAGATTGGTAATAAGACTTAAAAGAAAAAAGTAGTTAACCCATATGTGAAATTCGAAAATGTTTTTATACAGCCTAGGCTAATAGCTACCAGTTGTATATTGTTAGCGAATGATAGTCAAAGTGGGACAAAGCAATCATTCGTGGTTGGCTAGGTAATTTATCCCCAGCTAAAACTGTTCATCCAAATGACCCGATAATTTCAATCTAAATGAAATATACTTGTCAGCACCCGTTAAGAGTTGGCCATTTTTTGAGGGATTATTATGTTATCAATAGCTTTTTTAAGCACAATCATAATTCTTTTTGTAATTATTTTTGCTTGGGAGCGCAATCCCGATAACGATAATTTCTCTATGCATCCAATGGGGTTGCTAAGCTGGTTAACCAGCGGAAATTGGCCAGCTAAAGTAGGCGCGTGCCTCTTGATCATAGGTAGCGGTGCCTTACTTCGTTACTTTATGTTGAGTATTGAGTGGCCAAATAGTAGCAAGCTATTTTTGGGTGTTATTTTGTCTGTGACGTTTGGCGGGATTTCAGGATGGTTAAGTACCGCACAAAAATATCGAGCTCTCCACTTGTCCATGGGAGGAGCATCTCTAGCTACTGCCTACTTAACAGCTTACAGTGCTTACGGCTTATTTCAATACATAACCAGCATTGAAGCTCTGGCACTTTTATTTGTTATTGCAAGTAGTGCCACAGTTTTCTCCATATCAAGCAGGTCACTTTCTGTGGCCGTACTTGCAATGCTAGGGGCTTATATTGCTCCAGCATTTTCACTCGGTACTACTGGACCGGTTCCTGTTTATGGATACTATTTAGCAGCAAGTTTACTTACATTACTGATGGTATGGATTCGCGGCTGGCGTCCGCTTATTCATTTGAGTTTTTTGTTCACCTTAGCTGGCGCTTTATTCTTTGGCTGGACACAAAAATTTTATACCCCACCATATTTTTTACAAATGCAACCATTGTTATTGGCGTTGGTAGCAGTTCATCTTGCTATGCCATTATTTGAGAATCGAAATTTGCAGTTTAGCGCTGGTAATAATCTTTGGTTGGCTCGATTTGACTTAGGCTACAATTTTTTACTGCCATTAACTTCATTAACATTAGCACTTCTAATTGCTCCAGATTTATCAAAAAGCGGTGCAATAAGCGTGCTTACTTTAGCATTGTTGTGGATTGTAGCTGCGGGCATTCAATATCTACGCTTCAAACAGGGTACGTCACATTATTTAGGTGTGGCACTGGTATTTTTTCTAATTTCAGCAATGCTTGGAGTGAGCGGGCTATCATTTTTTCTGATGACTGCCATAGCGTCATGCACCTTATTGGCTTTAGGTTCCAAATGGGGAGTGCCAGAACAATTTGATGGAATGTTGATTGCTGCTGCGTTAGCCAGCGCAATTTCGTACTTTTCACAAACGCTTTTTGAGCCTGTAGCTATTACGCCATTTTTAAATCATCACTTTGCACAGCAGGCGCTATTGCTAACTGCACTGACGGTGGCTGGCTCTCGTATGCGTCTGAGAACACCAAGCATGGCTTCTCTTTTTAGCATGCTAGCAGGTGGGATTTTTGTGATCGCTAGTGCACGTGAATTTATTCATCTACATCTTGAGCATTTACCCCAGATATTTCATTTACTCACATTGTTCGTTTCTTTAGTTTACGCAATATGGTTGATTTGGAAGCCAGTATATTTTGCTATTCCAATATTTCTTGGCATTGCACTATTCTTCACAGGATTACTGAGTGCTAAAGATTTCTCAACAATTTCTGCACTCTTGTTAATGCTAGCGGGACAACTTATATTTTCCTCACTTGCGTATGTGGCAGGTCGACATGATGAAGGGGAATCTGCGGCAGGAATTTCACGCAGCATGTTGCCAATTTTATTGTTGCCTTGGGCGATTATATTTAGCCATCAGTTTAATTCTTCGCAATTGCAGGTTGTAATGACTATGTTGGTGTTAAGTGCTTTACTAGCAACCTTACAAGCGCAGCTTACATTGCCTAAAGGACGATTTTGGCCAAATACTTTGTCACCTGTAGGTGTTATATTTTTTGGGATTTATCTTTTTTACCAAACTTTATTTGATATTCAACGAGAGCCTTGGGCGATTGTTTATGAATTAGTCGCGCTTATTTACTTAATTTTATCAGCACGATTCCTCATCAAATCCAAAAATATTGATGCTCAGATTTTTAACATTATTACTATGATGGCAAGTATTAGTGTTATTTCAGCAACCTTCCTTCGCTTATTCGGGCCGTCCGGGAATCTAACTGTTTTTGCATATGGCGATATGTTTCTTCCAGCCGTTGTATCGCTCTTATGGGCTATTGTTGGCGGTGTACTATCATGGTACGCAACTAAAGTTCAATCGCGTAAGTTATGGGTATTGGGCGCCATGATTCTCTCTGTTGTGGCAATTAAATTGGTGTTGTTTGATTTTGATTCACTTGGGCAACTGAGTAACATTTTTGCCATGATGGCAGCTGGAGCAGTATTTCTGTTGGTTGCATGGCTTGCTCCTTTTCCACCTAAAGTTCAGAACATTGGTGTAAATAGCGAAAATGGTGAATTAAATGGTGAATTAAATGTTAGTCGCCAGACGATAAAACATTCTTCAAATTTAACTCGTGAGTCAGATGCAGAAAGGTCTATCCAGGCGACCTCTGCATCATCAGTTAACCAGCGCTCCATTAGTACAGAAAAATCTATACCGACAAAATCAGAAACTATGGCACGAGACATTGATTCTTATAACCATAGAAGTTGGATATGGATTGTTGTGGGATTGTTAGTGTTTGGTTATTGCATTAACGTACAACATGAGCATTTTCTTAAGCGTCGTGCAGTAATTCAGGCACAATCGGATCGCCTTGAAAGCTATAAGCTGGAGGCTGACATTGAGCGAAAAGAGAATTTATCGTCAGTATCTAATACATCTACCAAAGATGAGGTATTAGATGTTAATGCAAATGTAGATATACCAAGCAATCACTCAGCTGGGATCAACTCAGTATCAATATCTAAGAATGAGCCAACACCAGTGCAGGAGTTTACATCTGCAGTGCCAGTCTTTCCTGAAGGTACTGAGCTTCATGCGATTGGTGTTTATGAGGCTGCTTTGCCTGCGGGGCAGCAAGAAATACCATGGTGGAAAAACTGCCCCGTCAATTCTGGCAATACTCAAGCAATGTTGGAGTGCCATACTAAATATGCTGGCGTAAAAACGCCTCATATTGTTACCGTCAATGTAACAAGAACGAAAGCTCCGATGGTTGTCGCATTGATGGCTTATGAGCCAGTCATCTGGAATATAAAATTAAACTCTGGCGCGGTTATTAAAAAAGTTATTTTGAGTGGCTATCATGGTCAAGACATAAATGGACTTGCAGATAACGTTCCTGTTGAGGTGCGTACTTATGAAGTATCACCATGCAATAATTGCTCAAGACATGCTGGCTATTTTTATTCATACAGCACTGAAAGTACAGATTTTCCAGCAATGGTTAATAAGCTTCGTACTATTACAGGGCTAGAACTCAAGACATTTCAAGGCGCCTACAAATCAGATAAATTTATCTTGTCTAACTACACAAGTTAACTAATATTAAATGGCAGTAATCTCGAAAATGGTTAATTTAATAAGGTAACTTAGCGGATTAAGCTCTTAGCTTTGCTAACAATTTAAAAGACTAGTCCAAAAACTAGTTTAAAAACAGTTCCAGCAACTCATTCAAAAAGCGTTGCCCGAGTGGTGTTGGTTGTATGCGCCCGTGTTCAAGGGACAGCAGCCCTTTGTTTTGCGCGGTTTTAATTGCAGTATCCAGTGTGTTTAAGCTTAAACCAGTGCGCTGCTGGAATAAACTTAATGGCACGCCCTCGATCAGGCGCAGTGCGTTCATCATAAACTCAAAACCAAGTTCATCGCGGCTGATTTCCCATACCCGTTCCGGCGCATTCCCTTGGCTTGCCTGCTCCATGTAAGCTTTGGGGTGTTTGGGGCGTGTTTCGCGGGTGATCTTGTCGTGGTAGCTTAGTTTGCTGTGCGCACCCGCACCGATGCCTAAATAATCGCCAAATTGCCAGTAGTTGAGGTTGTGTCTGGCTTGCTGGCCTTTTTTAGCAAAGGCAGAGGTCTCGTAATGCTCATAGCCATGCGCTGCCAGCAGATTTTCAATTTCAATCTGCATGTCGCTGCTGGTGTCGTCATCGGGCAGGCTAGGCGGCGTGCGGTGAAACGGCGTGTTGGGTTCCAGTGTCAGGTGATAAAACGATAAATGATCCGGCCCCAGTGAGATGGCTTGTTTTGCGTCTTGCAGTGCATGTGCCAGCGTTTGCTGCGGCAGCGCATACATCACGTCAAAATTCACACGGTCAAAAGTTTTCAGCGCGAGTTCGGCAGCAGTAATGGCCTGTTTATCATCGTGAATGCGGCCTATGGCTTGCAGGTAATCTGCGTTAAAGCTCTGTATGCCCAGTGATAAGCGGTTTACTCCCGCATCTTTATAACCGGTGAAGTGGGCGCTATCAACCGTGCCGGGGTTAGCTTCCAGTGTAATCTCCGCATCGTATTCAAGCGGAGTAAGTGCTCGCACATTGCTGAGTATCCTGTCTATCGCATCAGCTGAAAACAGGCTAGGGGTACCGCCGCCAAAGAATACACTTTTGATTTTTCTGCCCCAGACCTTTGGGGTAGCTGCCTCTAAATCTGCGATTAAGGCATCGACATAGGCTGCCTCAGGTATCTCGCCATTTTTATAGCGGCTCTCATGTGAATTAAAATCGCAATATGGACATTTGCGTACACACCAGGGGATGTGGATATACAGCGAGAGCGGCGGCGGATTGGTAAGACCGGAGAGCGTGTTGTCACCTTCAAGCGGAGCAACGGTATTGATAGGCTCTGTGTTGAAACTGCCGGCAGCTTTAATTTCGATGACTTTTTTGATACTAACTAACCTTTTTGTAGGGGTTTACCAGCGAATCCACCAGTTGGTGCAGGGCATCGCGCATCTGCTGTTCAGACACTTCCATCAGCAGTCCGTCTTCCAGCGCGTCCTGTGCAATCTGTTTGATTTCGTCAAAATTCTCGGTCATCACTTTGACTTTTTCGGTACATGACACCACGCTCTGGTCATTGCGTACCCATTTAGGCCAGGTAGTTTTGTCAGGACTACTCATTGTTCAGCCTTTCCAGTTTTTGCAGCAGTTTAGCCATGGCATGGCCGCGGTGGCTGATGCGGCTTTTGATTTCCAGCGGCAGTTCTGCCACGGTTTTGCCGGTCTTATCATCGAGGAATAAAGGATCGTAACCAAAACCATCCGTACCGCGATATTCACGCAGGATAACGCCCTGCCAGCTGCCCTCGGCAATGATGGGTTCCGGGTCATGCTCGTGGCGCACCAGTACCATCACGCAGTAAAAATGCGCATGGCGGTTGGAGATATTGTTCATTTCCAGCAGCAGCTTGTCATTGTTGCGCTCGTCTTGCGTGAGCAGGCTGTTAGGCGGGTTTTTGCCGGCATAGCGCGCTGATAATACGCCGGGGGCACCCAGCAGCGCGTCTACGCACAAGCCGGAATCATCCGCCAATGCCGGCAGGCCGGTATGCTTGCTGGCGTGACGTGCCTTGGCGAGTGCGTTTTCGATAAAGGTACAGTGTGGTTCCGGGCATTCCGGCACGTTAAACTCAGATTGCGGAACAATCTCGATGTCTAGGTCACTGAGTACATGCTGAATCTCTTTTAACTTGCCTTTGTTGCCGGTGGCTATGACCAGTTTTTTAAACACTTAATACCTCTTTTTGCTTGTCAGTCAGTTGCTGGATGCCGAGTACGGCCAGATTCAGCATTGCGTCCATCGCTTCACGCGAGAATGGCTCACCTTCTGCAGTACCCTGAATTTCCACGAAGCCGCCGCTACCGGTCATGACAACGTTCATGTCGGTGTCGCAATCCGAGTCTTCAATATAGTCCAAGTCCAGCACCGGCTGGCCCTGGTGCATGCCAACAGAAATGGCGGCTACTGAATCCTTGAGCGGTGATTCTGTAATTTTACCGTTTTTCAGCAAGTAGGAGATAGCATCATGCAGCGCAACATAGGCGCCGGTAATGCTGGCAGTACGGGTGCCGCCATCGGCCTGAATCACGTCACAGTCAATCTGGATGCTGCGCTCGCCGAGTTTTTCCAGATCGATAATAGCGCGTAAAGAGCGGCCGATCAGGCGCTGGATTTCCTGGGTGCGGCCGGACTGTTTGCCTCGGGCGGCTTCTCTATCCATGCGGCTACCGGTTGAGCGCGGCAGCATGCCGTATTCGGCAGTTACCCAGCCCTGGCCTTTGCCTTTCAGAAAACCGGGAACCTTTTCGTCTACGCTGGCCGTGCATAATACGTGGGTATCGCCGAATTTAACCAGTACCGAACCTTCGGCATGCTTGGTGTAATTGCGGATGAGTTCTACCTCACGTAATTGGTGAAGGTCACGCTGGCTGGGGCGGGTATTGTTTTGGTTGCTGGATTGCATCGGTTAAATCCTGATTGTAAAGTTGATCAAGTACGTTTGGTTTTTTGCAGTGCGAGTTGTATTTCGGCAATGGTTTTTTCAATGTCATCATCACTCAGTTCATCTGCCGGTGGCTCGCCATCATAATCACTGCGGGTAATGGGGTTCATGATGGTGGTGGAGAATCCCATCGGCAAGGTAACGGTAGAAACAGCTAATTCGCTGTGCAGACGGTCACCCCATTGCAGGCCGATTGCGCTCATGTTATCGCCATTTTCCTCACCAACTGACTCGGCTAAGTCGAGTAATTTAGTAACATTATCCGATATGGAAGGGCCACAGAGAATCTGTTTAATCTGCTCGTCAGTCACTGCGCCCCATAGTCCATCAGTACACAGTAAGACGGTATCACCCTCTACCATTTCCTGGCGGTCTGCCAGTTCGATTTTCGGCGGCACATCACCACCCAGGCAACTATAGATTTTGTGCCGATAAGGATGGTTTGCCATTTCTGACTTATTGATCATGCCCTTGTTATACAGGGACTGAACGATAGAGTGATCTTCCGTGCGGTACAGTAAATGGCCATTGCGAAAGTGGTAGAGCCGGGAATCGCCTACATGCGCGCAATACAGCATGCCGCGCTGCACTACTGCCGCTACGATAGTCGTGCGCGGCGCTTCCAGCATGTCCTGATCCTGCGCCAGCTGGTCGATCATGTCATGCACTTGTTGAATGTGTTCAATCAGGAATTTTGCCGGGCTTGCCAAAGAGGGTACCGCCAGGCGCTGGAATGCATCCGTCATGGTGGTGACGGCAAGCTGCGCTGCCACCTCGCCGTGGCGGTGGCCACCCATGCCATCTGCAATTACCAGCAGCATTGCATCTTTACTGTATGAATAAGCTAGCCGGTCCTGATTATATGAGCGTGGGCCTTGGCGGCTGTTTTGAAAAATAGTAAATTTCATGATTATTTCTTGTTGCCGGGTGACATCGGTTTGTTAAGCGCATTGAATAGCTTATGCACAAAACCGCTTTTTTGCGGAAGTCGATGCGGAGTTTCCAGAAGTGCTTTTTGCAATGCAAATACGCTTTGCGGACGTTTTAAATAATCCAGATCTAGACAGTTGTCGATGATTTCAAGCAACTCCTGAGAGTAGTGTTCCTTACCTACTTTTACCGCAGGCACTAATAAATCCTTTTTAATGCGCTGATCTGCTGATAGGGGCGAGGTCTTGGTCAGGCATGAGTACATGGTGGCGCCGATGCTGTAAATGTCACTCCACGGCCCCAAGAGTTTTCTGTCGTAATAATGTTCTGGCGAGGCAAATCCCGGCGTGTAACTAGGTGAAATTTTTGTTTTGGTGTCACTTAACGCCTGGCGCGAGGAGCCAAAATCCAACAATACCGGGGAGTTATCAAGTCGAATATAAATATTAGCCGGCTTGATATCCAGATGTAATAACTTTTGTGCGTGTACTTCACGCAGGCCGTTGGATAACTGGCCGAAAACCCGCCGTATAAACTTTTCGGGTATCGGTTCGGTCTGGTCCAGTATATAGGCTTGTAGTGATTTGCCGCGTTCGTACTGCATCACCATATAAACTGTATCATTGGCGCGGAAAAAATTGATCACGCGTACGATGTTTTTATGGTCAATTTTGGCGAGTGTCAGACCTTCATCAAAAAAACTTTTCAAGCCATGCCGGAACATGGCAACGTCTTCGGTATTAGGCAGCACGGTTGCACTTTCGTCACGCAAGGCAATAGACGACGGCATGTATTCCTTAATGGCAACGATGTTTCCGTCTTTATCCAGTGCCAGATAGACGAAACTGAACCCGCCAGAACTCAAGACCTTCTTGATTTCATATTCTTGCAATCTGTAGCCGGCAGGTAATGCTAAATTCTTGGGTGTAGACACTTTTGTTAATGATTTCTATAACTATAATCGATTGTTGATATAAATTTTATAATCGCTGGTCTGGCGTTCAAACTTCGATTGCATCAGGCAATATAGCGCGTAATTGACTGTAATTAAAGTTTTTTGATGTGAGTTCCACCATAAATTTCGCCTGCAAGCAGGTTTGTAGCAATCTACATGCTTTATTTTGGTAACATTGAATAGATTATAGAAATCCCAGTTTTATTTTGATCGATTAGGAAGAATTTACATGACTTTTAGCATGACGGGTTTTGCGGCATTGGAACAACCTATAGCAAATGCTACGCTGTTACTTGAATTGCGCGCCGTAAACAGCCGCTATCTGGATTTGCATTTCAAGCTGGATGAAACCTTAAAAAGCTTCGAACCGGCAATCCGTGAGCTGATAGGTTCTTATTTGAGCCGTGGCAAGGTGGAATGCAAAATAAACTTTATCCAGCGTACACAGTCAGCACAAGCACCGCAGCTCGATGAGCAGTTAATGCAGCACCTGGCAGCGATGCAAACTACAGCACAGGCGTTTTTTCCGCAAAGCCGAGCACTCAGTGTGGCTGATATTTTGCGCTGGCCGGGAGTAGTGCTGCATGAAGAGTTGAACCATGAATCACTGGCGGAAGATATTAAAAAGCTCGTGCAGCAAGGGCTACAGGATCTTAATGCATCACGTGCGCGTGAAGGTGAGAAATTGAAAGCCTTGATTCTAGACAGGCTCGCACAAATAGAAGTGCTGGTGGCAAAGGTAAAACCTCTGTTGCCGCAACTCAACAAAGAGTATCAGGCCAAGCTGGAGCTGAAACTGCAGGAGACGCTCAAAACTATTGATCAGGAGCGTATTGCACAGGAGTTGGTGTTATTCGCGCAGCGTATAGATGTGGATGAAGAGCTGAGCAGGTTAACCGCCCATGTTTCAGAAGTTAAACGTATCCTGAACAATGATGCGCCTGCTGGTAAACGTCTGGATTTTCTGATGCAGGAGCTTAATCGTGAAGCCAACACCTTAGGTTCAAAATCCGTGTCAGTACAGACTACACAGGTGTCGATGGAGCTGAAGGTGTTGATCGAGCAAATGCGCGAGCAGATTCAGAATATTGAGTAGACTAGCTGGTGTACATTCAAATAAACGCTGTTTAGCACTCTTTGCCAGATACAAGCCAGCATTTGTCATTAGGGCCTGATGGGTGCGCCTCGGTTTTATGTTGCCCATCTGAATTAATACTGTAGCTGTAATTCAAAATGTCATTTTGTATGCCGCTGGCGGTTATCTTGAAGCTGTCCATGTCTGCGGGTACTGCGCATTCATACCGGAAATACTTGGTTTGCCACGTATTTTTGGTAAGGGATTTTTCACAGCTGTAACCCATATCATAGCCAGCTTCCATCGCCGTAGCTGTAGATTTTAGTATGGTCGGTGCCTCCACCAGTTTGCCGCGCAATGTGTAGGCGGAATATGTAGGCAACGCTACCGAAGCAAGAATGGCTATGATGGCGGTGACTATCATTAGCTCAATTAAGGTAAAACCTTTCATATTTTCTCCTTCAGGATCTGGAATCAGGGTAGTGATTAGCCATGTAAACAGGCTTGAGGCAATCACGTCACGTGTTGTAAACAGTTGCACCCGCATTGAATTGATATGTAAATTATATTTTTATCATTTTTATCGGCGCGCAAATTAACGGCAAAAACAGTCATGGATTTTTTTGAGTAAGTGCCTGGTTGGAGCGGTGGCTGGATAAATATGCCAAGTGAACTGGTTGATGTTTATTCTGTAGCTGCCTGTGCATAATGTTATTATTCACTTCTATTGAAAATGGCCATTTTTAAGTAAAGTGACCATAGTTTTTTAGGTTTTTTAGTAGTTTTTTGCAAACCCGGATTGGTATTATTTATATGATGTTAGGCAACCTTTTTATTATTTCTGCCCCTTCAGGGGCGGGTAAAACGAGCTTGATTAAAGCATTGCTGGCTGAAGACACTAATTTGAAATTGTCGATTTCCCATACCACGCGCCAGCCCAGGCCGGGTGAGGAAAATGGTATTGATTACTATTTTGTAGACGAGCCCAAGTTTTTGTTGATGTTGGGAGAAGCGCAGTTTCTGGAAAGCGCACATGTGCATGGTGCGCGCTACGGTACATCGCAGTGTGCGGTAGATGAGCAATTAAAGGCCGGGCATGATGTTATTCTGGAAATTGACTGGCAAGGCGCGCAGCAGGTGCGCCGTTTGTACCCGGATGCAATCAGTATATTTGTATTGCCGCCATCTATAGAAACCCTGGAGCAGCGCTTAAACAGCCGTGGGCAGGATAGTCAGGAAACCATCTCCAGGCGAGTGGCTGCCGCGCGCACTGAAATGAGCCACGTGGGGGAGTTCGATTATGTTACAATTAACCATTATTTTGACGAAGCACTGCAGGATATTCGTGCAGTAATTCGTTCACGTCGGCTGGTAGCAGCTAAACAATTACAGCGCTTTGCTGTATTAGTCGAAACACTTACTTAGTGAGCATCTCATTCTTGGTGAGTCTCTCATTAAGCGTTTACTTAATTAAATAACAGGAAATATCAATATGGCACGTATTACAGTAGATGATTGCTTGGAAAAAATCCCTAACCGTTTTGAATTGACTTTAGTAGCGGCATATCGCGCACGTCAGTTGCACAATGGTTCAGAGCCGCAAGTGAATGTGCAAAACTCACGCGATAAATCTACCGTGATTGCATTACGTGAAATTGCAGCCGGTAAAGTGGGTGTTGAAGTATTAGGCCGCATACACGCCTAGTGTCGTGTGCGGGTGATTGCTATCAATTAGTCAACTAAAAACCACCCGAGTAGTGAAAGTGCTATGTCAAAACCCGCACAAAATCTTAAAGCGGAATTATCAAAATCAAGTACGGCCCCCTTGCTGCCTGCGGACAGCGAGGACTCAGCCTTAGGCATACGTCTCAAGCAGTATTTCAAACCACAGGATATAGAACAGGTCTTCGAGGGCTACCGCTACGCTTACAAAGCCCATGAGGGTGTAGTGCGTAAAACCGGTGAGCCATATATTACTCACCCGGTTTCAGTTGCCTGCATACTGGCAGATCTGCATATGGATGTGCCGACGATTCTGGCAGCACTATTGCACGACGTAGTGGAAGACACGCCAATCACCACGATGGATATCAAGGAGAAATTCGGCCTGCAAGTGGCTGAACTGGTGGATGGTGTAACCAAGCTGGATAAGATCGAATTTCAGAGTGCCAGCGAGGCGCAGGCGGAGAATTTTCGCAAAATGCTGCTCGCCATGTCGCAGGATGTGCGGGTGATTCTGGTAAAGCTGGCCGACCGCCTGCATAACATGCAGACGCTGGAGGCGATGCGACCAGAGAAGCAAAAATTGATTGCCAAGGAAACACTGGATATTTATGCGCCCATTGCCAACAGGCTGGGTTTGAACTCAGTGTATCAGGCCTTGGAGGATTTAAGTTTTCAGTACCTGCATCCGATGCGTTTTAATGCTATTTCCAAAGCGGTGATGGCCGCACGCGGTAACCGCAAGGAAGTCATCAGCAAAGTGCTGGAGTCTATACAGCACCAGCTTAAAGTGTTTCATGTGGAGGCCGAAGTAACCGGCCGTGAAAAGCATCTTTATAGCATCTACAGAAAAATGACGCGTCAGGCGACGCCGTTTTCACAAGTGTATGATATCTATGGTTTTAGAATTATTGTTAAAGACTTACCTAGCTGCTATCTGGCGTTAGGGGCTTTACATGCGCTGTACAAGCCTATTCCCACCAAGTTCAAAGACTATATTGCTATACCCAAAGCCAATGGTTACCAGTCATTGCATACTACGTTATTAGGCCCGTTTGGTACGCCCATCGAAGTACAGATCCGCAGCGCGGAAATGCACAATATTGCCGATGCAGGGGTGGCCGCACACTGGCTATACAAATCAAGCGATGCGCAGCTCACGGTATTGCAGCAGCAAACGCATCAGTGGTTGCAGCGGTTGCTTGATATTCAAAGCGAGAGCGCGGATTCACTGGATTTTCTTGAGCATCTGAAAATTGATTTGTTCCCTGACGAAGTGTATGTGTTTACGCCCAAGGGTACTATTCTGGCACTGCCAAAACGGGCGACTGCGGTCGATTTTGCTTATGCTGTGCACTCGGATATCGGCAATAGCTGTGTCGCAGTACGCATCAATCATGAGTTGGCACCATTACGTACCGAGCTTAAAAATGGCGATCATGTGGAAATTATTACCGGCTCCATGGCCAAACCCAATCCGGCGTGGCTGAACTATGTGGTTACCGGACGTGCCCGCGCGCATATACGACACTTTTTAAAATCCCAGCGCTCTTCCGAGGCCGCGCAAATTGGCGAACGTATGCTGAATCAGGCCTTGCGCGCCATGCATGTGGATCCGAAACAAATCTCCGACGACAACTGGCAAAAACTAATCCGTGATTACGGTGTAATCACCAAATCGGAAATCCTGTCTGAAATCGGTCTAGGCAAGCGCCAGAACGTCATGGTGGCGCATCAGCTGATTGCAACTACAGAGGGCCATCTGGAGAAGCACACCAAGCTGCCTGCCAAGTCGTTGGATAGCATTACCGTGCGTGGTACCGAAGGCATGGCAGTACAGTTCGCACCTTGTTGCCACCCGATTCCCGGTGACCCGATTTTAGGCTTCATTAATAAAGATAAAGGCTTGGTCATTCATACGCATGATTGCCCAAGTGTGCGTAAATTCAAGCTGGACCCTGATAAATGGCTGGATGTGGAGTGGGAGCCAGAAAGTACGCGCCTGTTTAAAACCAACCTGAATCTTACCGTAGCTAACCAGCCGGGAATGCTGGCGCAGATTGCGGCGGGGATTGCAGATGCCGGCTCCAATATTGATAGTGTGAGTGTAGAAGAGTCTGATGGCAGCGCTTATACCAATTTATATTTCACGGTACAGGTGAAAAACCGTGTGCATTTGGCAGAGTTAATGCGTGGTTTGCGTAAAATACCTGATGTGGTTCGTATCAACCGCACCAAGGGCAATGTAGCAATCAATGGTAAAACAGGTGGCGGTAAAGCAAACGCACAGTAGGTAAATGCCTGTAAAACCAATTTTTTAACAAGGTAATTTTAATTAAAGTAACAAGCATAAATTATGACAACTCAATCCAACTCAAAACAAATCATTCAAACACAAGGCGCACCAGCTGCCATTGGTACATACTCACAGGCGGTTAAAGTGGGCAACACTGTTTACTTGTCAGGCCAGATCGGTCTGGATCCGGCAACGATGCAATTGGTAGATGGTATTGAGGCACAGGTACATCGTGTGTTCACCAATCTTAAAGCAGTTGCTGAAGCGGCGGGTGGTAGTTTGGGTGATGTGGTGAAGCTGAATATTTTCTTAACAGATTTATCGCACTTCACGTTGGTGAATACCATTATGGCCGAGTACTTCAGTCAGCCATATCCGGCACGTGCTGCGGTAGGCGTTGCCTCATTGCCGCGCGGTGCATTGGTTGAGGCGGATGGTGTGATTGTTCTGTAGCTAATTCATAGGCCGCTGCGATGATTTGAGAATCATAGCTTTCATGTGGCCTAACTATGCAAATGCTTTCAGCTAAAGTCTTTATTTAGAATGCGTCAGCTGACTGAAATCAAGGCTTTCAGCAAGCCGCTCATTGCCGGTCTGGCAAAGCTGGGCATTACAAATTTACAAGCGCTATTACTGCACTTGCCGCTGCGTTATATCGACGAGACGCATATCACTGCCATTCGTGACTTGCGAGTTGGCGATTCAGCGCAGGTTGAAGGTGAAATTGTACATGCCGAGGTAAGTTATAAGCCACGCAAGGCCCTGATTGCAAGGCTGGAAGATGCCAGTGGTCAACTCACATTACGTTTTTTAAATTTTTATCCCAGCCAGATTACCGCGCTTAAAGTAGGTAACAAGCTGCGCGTTTATGGTGAAGTGCGTAGCGGTTTTTTTGGCTATGAAATGGTGCATCCTGCATGTAAATCTGTGGGGCAGAAAACTGAAGTCGCCGAAACTTTAACGCCGGTTTACCCTACGGTAGCAGGCCTTACGCAACCTAGCTTGCGTAAGGCTATAGGCGTTGCGCTGGCGCAGGATGATCTGGCTGAAACATTGCCTGCCAGCGTGTATCAGGATATACGTCTGCCGAGCTTTGCCGAGAGTGTGCGTGCTTTACATAATCCGCAGCCAGATGCTGATTTGCAGGCATTGGAAAATAAAAACAGCCGCCATTGGCAGCGTCTGGCTTTTGATGAGCTGCTGGCGCAGCAGCTTTCCATGCGTAAACATTACGCTCGTCGCCGCAGCGTGAGCGCTCCGCAGTTTAGTCGCTCAAAGCATTTAGTTTCGGCGTTGTTAAAAACACTGCCGTTTGCATTAACGCAGGCGCAGCAGAAAGTTGCCCTGGAAATCGAGCGCGATCTGACACAGCCGCACCCTATGCAGAGGTTATTGCAAGGAGATGTTGGCAGCGGCAAAACCATTGTGGCCTGCATGGCGGCATTGCAGAGCATAGAAAGCAATTGGCAGGTGGCGCTGATGGCCCCCACCGAAATTCTTGCCGAACAGCATTATCGCAAAATGCTCACTTGGCTTACGCCATTAAATATCCAGATTACCTGGCTTACCGGCAGCCAGAGTAAAAAAGACCGTGAGGCGGCACTGGCAGCAATTTCCGATGGCACAGCACAGTTTGTGGTGGGTACGCACGCCTTGTTTCAGGAGGCGGTAAAGTTTAAAAATTTAGGTTTGGCGATTATAGATGAGCAGCACCGCTTCGGCGTGCATCAGCGTCTGGCGCTGCGGCAAAAAGGCCAGCCTGAACCGCACCAGTTGATGATGAGTGCTACACCGATACCGCGTACTCTGTCGATGAGTTATTACGCAGATCTGGATGTTTCGGTAATTGATGAATTGCCACTGGGGCGCACCCCTATTGTGACCAAATTAATTTCCGATATGCGGCGTGATGAAATATTGCAGCGCGTGCGTGACGCCTGTTTGCAGGGCAATCAGGCGTATTGGGTGTGTCCTCTTATTGAGGAATCTGAAGCGCTGCAACTGGCAACAGCGAATGACACCTTTGAGTTGATGCAGCATGAATTTCCGGAGTTAAAAATAGGCCTGGTGCATGGCCGTATGAAGCCTGCCGAAAAGCAAGCGGTAATGGCCGCTTTTAGTGCGGGTGAGTTGCAGCTACTGGTGGCAACGACTGTGATTGAAGTGGGTGTGGATGTGCCTAATGCCAGCCTGATGGTGATTGAACATGCCGAGCGCATGGGGCTGTCGCAGCTGCATCAGTTACGTGGTCGCGTTGGCCGCGGCGCAGCAAAGAGTACTTGTATTCTGCTCTATCAAAACAAACTTTCAGAAACCGCGCGGGCACGGCTTAAAGTCATTTATGAAAGTAATGATGGGTTTGCCATTGCGCAGGCTGACTTGCATATCCGTGGCCCAGGTGAGCTGTTAGGTGTGCGCCAGAGCGGGGTGCCCATGCTTAAAATTGCAGACCTGGAACGCGATGATGATTTACTGCAGGCAGCAAAAAATCAAGCTGACAGTCTGTTAAAAAATTACCCGGCAGCGGTCGAAAAACATCTGGATCGATGGATGAGTAGTGCTGGTGAGTTGGTGAAAGTTTAATGATTGAAGTTGTTATCAACCATGGCGTTATAGAGGTGTTTTCCGGTAAATAAAAAAAATTGTAAGTAATTGCGCTTATTAAAAGACTAAGTGTTGCAAGTTGATGCTTTGATAGATAGCAAAATTAATGATGAGTTTTTTATTAGGAGAATTACCATGAATGTAACAACTAAAAAATTAGCATGTGTTATGGCGGCTTTATTATCAGCCGCAGCGTTTTCTGCACCAGCATTTTCAGCTGATGTTATGCTGGGTACCGGTGGCTATAACAAGCAAATGCATAAGCTGGAAATGATGAAAATGCTGGATGCAGATGGCAACCACATGGTGACAAGTGCTGAGTTTGATGATTACTATGGCAGCCTGTTTAGTGCTTTAGACACCAACGGCGATGGTGCTGTGGATCAAAAAGAGTGGGTAGGCGTTAAAGGCAATAATAAGGTCGACTTGGCCACAGGTGGCTACAGTCGCGAACTGCGTTCAATGAAGATGATGGGTGCAATGGATACTGATGGCGACCATAAGGTGACTAAAGATGAGTTTATCAATTTTCACAAAGCAGTTTTCAAATCATTGGATAAATCAGGTGATCAGCAGTTAGATCCTCAAGAGTGGTTAGCTAAACATGTTAGCTAAGATTTAATGATTTAAAAAAGGCCAGATTTCTGGCCTTTTTTATTGGGCATGGCATCTGTCACAGTGTTTGAAGATTATGGCTTTGTGCGATAATTGCCAGCGTGAAAGTCAATACAATCTTCTCATCAAGCCGCCAGCACTGGACCAGAACTCCATTTTTAGCTAGCCGATACCGTACCTGGTTGACAGAGAGAGGTTCGCTCACGGCAAGGCTACAGCAAAATTACCCGAATTTTTTTGTTAAGCCGGTCAGCGTCAGTTACGTTAAACCTAGTGCCGAAGAAACATCGCTGTTACATGTGCCAGGCAATGCCACAGCACAGATACGTGAAGTATTTCTGTACGGCAATGGTAAACCTATAGTGTTTGCACATAGTGTTTTGCCACGTAACAGTTTGCAGGGAGAATGGCGTGACTTGGGTAGGCTCGGTAATAAGCCATTGGGTGCAACTTTATTTGCAAATCCGAAAGTAAAGCGCACGCCGCTCACTTATAAAAAGCTTTCGGCGCAACATGTTTTATATCAAACGGCAACAAATGGCATGAAAGCTAAGCCCGCATATTTATGGGCGCGCCGTTCAGTATTCAGCTTGAATTGTGCAAGTATTATGGTGATTGAGGTTTTTTTACCGGACCTGCTGTCTAATCAAACCTTGAATAAATATTAAAATATCGACTAACGTAATGAATTTAACGCAAGTTCAAAAGAAAATAGGTGTTTACATACGGCTGACCCGTCTGGATAAGCCTATCGGGATTTTGCTGTTGTTGTGGCCAACCCTGTGGGCATTGCTGATTGCCGGAAATGGCCGCCCGGATTGGATGATCGCGTTGATATTTATTATTGGCACCATACTCATGCGTAGCGCGGGCTGCGTGATGAATGATATTGCTGATCATAAATTTGATGGTTATGTTGAACGCACACAATATCGACCGCTGCCTAACAACGAGGCCAGTAAAAAAGAGGCATATTTGTTAGCCGCTGTTTTAAGCCTGCTGGCTTTTGGCTTGGTTAACTTGCTGAACCTGTTTACGGTTAAGTTATCAGTGCTGGCGTTATTCCTGGCCATCACTTATCCACTAACCAAACGTTTTTTTGCCATGCCGCAGGCGTATCTGGGCATTGCATTTGGTTTCGGTATTCCTATGGCGTTTGCTGCAATAAATAATGACGTTCCTGCTGTGGCGTGGCTATTGTTGCTGGCAAATGTGTTCTGGGCGGTGGCCTATGATACTGAATATGCGATGGTGGACCGTGATGATGATTTGAAAATCGGCATTAAATCTTCTGCCATTACCTTTGGGCGCTATGATGTTGCTGCCGTAATGCTGTGCTATTTAGCAACTTGGCTGCTATTGGCAATGGCTGGTTATTATTTATCGATGAATGTATTTTATTATGCCGGCCTGTTATTGGCTGCTTGCGTAGCAATATATCATTACTTCATCATAAGAAGCCGCGATAGAAAAAACTGTTTTAAAGCCTTTTTAGGTAATAACTGGTTCGGTTTTTTCGTATTCACTGGTATCCTAGTAAATTATTTGAACGCCGCATAATCAATGCTTAAAGTCATTAAGGCAGTAAACTTATAGGCTTTATGTATTCAGTACGGATGAATTTTGTAAAAAAACTCAATATGCAGCGTAATTATGTTTGACAGAACATATTGCTTTGGCATAAAATCCGCCTCTTAATTTTTTTAGCTCATAGTATTGGTAACACGATGAAAACCTTTTCAGCAAAGTCACATGAAGTGAAGCGCGACTGGTTTGTGGTTGATGCCACAGACCTAGTGTTAGGCCGTTTGGCTAGCGCAGTTGCACACCGTTTGCGCGGCAAACATAAAGCCATTTACACACCTCACGTAGATACAGGTGATTACATTGTCGTGATTAACGCCGACAAATTAAAAGTAACTGGCAATAAAGCAGAGGGTAAGCTTTACCATAGACACTCTGGTTATCCAGGTGGTATCACCACAACAACATTCTCTAAAATGCAAGACCGTTTCCCAGGTCGCGCTTTAGAAAAAGCAGTTAAAGGCATGTTGCCTAAAGGTCCTTTAGGTTATGCAATGATCAAAAAAATGAAGGTTTATGCTGGTAGTGAGCATGACCACGCGGCACAACAACCGCAACCATTGACCATCTAAGGATAAAAAATGATCGGTAAATACAATTATGGTACAGGTCGCCGCAAAAGCTCAGTGGCACGTGTATTCTTAAAAGCTGGTAAAGGCAACATCATTGTTAATGACAAACCAGTTGACGAATATTTTTCACGCGTGACATCACGCATGATTCTGCGTCAACCGCTGGAATTGACAAACAACACCGCAAGTTTTGACATCATGGTTAACGTAATCGGTGGTGGTGAGTCTGGCCAAGCCGGTGCTGTTCGTCACGGTATCACACGCGCTTTGATCGACTATGATGCAGCTTTGAAGAGTGCATTGTCACACGCAGGCTTCGTAACACGCGATGCACGTGAAGTTGAGCGTAAAAAAGTTGGTTTACGTAAAGCACGTCGTCGTAAACAATTCTCTAAACGCTAATACGTTAAACGCTATTTGGCGGTTGGAATTGAAAAAGGTCGCTCAGGCGGCCTTTTTTATTTTATTGGATGAAAAAGCTAGTAGGCTTATAATCCATCAATGACCTTTATGCATAAACAATATGGCAAGTAATAAAATTAAAGTTGGTATCGTAGGTGGCACCGGCTATACCGGTGTTGAGTTGTTACGTCTTTTGGCAATACATCCTGATGTAGAGTTAACAGCCATTACTTCACGTGGTGAGGCCGGCATGCCGGTGGCGGATATGTTTCCTAGCCTGCGTGGTTATGTTGATTTGGCTTTTACTGATCCTGCTACTGCAAATCTGAACGCATGCGATGTAGTATTCTTTGCTACGCCGCATGGTGTTGCCATGAGTCAGGCGCAGGCTTTGCTGGCCGCTAATGTTAAGGTAATTGATCTGGCGGCGGATTTTCGTTTGCAGGATACGGCGGTGTTTGAAAAGTGGTACAAAATGCCACATAGTTGCCCGGATATTTTAAGTAATGCGGTGTATGGCATTCCAGAGCTTAACCGCGAGCAGATCAAGTCGGCACAGGTGATCGGCAATCCTGGTTGTTATCCAACCACAGTGTTGCTGGGGTTGGCGCCCTTGCTGGAACAAGGCCTTATTGATTTTTCCGCACCAATTATTGCTGATGCCAAATCCGGCGTTTCAGGCGCCGGTAGAAAAGCGGAAGTGGCGACATTATTTGCTGAGTCCAGCGACAGTATGAAAGCTTACGGTGTTGGCGGACACAGGCATCATACGGAAATACATGCACAGCTGACACAGCTGGCAGGCACTGATTTGCAGTTTATTTTTGTGCCTCATTTAATACCGATGATTCGGGGCATGTTGTCCACGATTTACGTTAAGCTGAATGACAAGGCTAGTTCCATAGACCTGCAAACGTTGTATCAGCAGCGTTATCAGCATGAGCGTTTTGTGGATGTTATGCCTGCGGGCAGCCTGCCGGAAACACGTTCAGTACGTGGGTCTAACCAACTTCGTATCGCGTTACACAAACAGGCTGATACCGGTTACCTGACTTTGGTAGTCGTGCAGGATAACTTGGTAAAAGGCGCTGCTGGGCAGGCGGTTCAGAACATGAATATCATGTTTGATCTGCCTGAAACAACTGGTTTGGAAGTTGTGCCGCTATTGCCATAGTGAGCATTGTTGAATGAAACCGGTTAGAAGGCGCATTAGAAGGCACTTTGGTTTAACTGCTAAACAGGTAGCGGTTCGCTCTAAGCGCCCTTGGTATTTCCAATGGGTGATCACGGCCTTGTATGTTATCGCTGGCTATTTGCTTGCCTATTGGCAATTCGCCGGTGGTGAAGATATTTATCAGAAACTTCAGCAGGCTACACTTGAAAATCAAACCTTGCATACCAAGATTATACAAGTGGAGCGCCAGTTACAAATTGAGCAGGCAGCGCAGACTAACCTGACAAAAGAATTGAACGAAGTGCAGGATGAAAATATGCATATTAAAGAAGATTTGGTCTTTTATAAAAATATGCTGAATGGTAAAAGGTAATAAACGTAATTTTGCTCAATAAAATTTACCGATAAAAATCGGTAAAGCGAAAGGAAGCGGCGTGTTTTTCAAGAAGAGTAATAGAGTTCAAAATACTATTGATACCTTAATAGGAGTGGATACCAGGGTTGAGGGTAATATTCATTTTTCTGGTGGGCTGCGTATTGATGGAACTGTACTTGGTGCGATTAGCGAACCAAATGATAATCCAAGTACACTAATATTGAGTGAGCATGGTCGGATAGAGGGTGCTGTAACTGCATCAAAAGTTGTGATTAATGGCAGCGTGACTGGTCCGGTGAAGGCAAACCAGTTTATTGAATTACAAACCAAGGCGCGTATTACAGGTGATGTTTATTACAATTCACTGGAAATGCACACCGGCGCCGTTATAGAAGGCAAGCTTGTTTATTTAGGCGAGCATACGGAAAAGGGTTAACGTGGGTCAGCTGTTGCAGTCATTGTGACATTGACTTGTAGCACCCGAATGATTTTTTGAAAATATAGGAGTACGTTATGAGTACAGAAACAGCAGTTCAGGAAGTAGAAATTCCTTCACCTTTAGTTTTTACCGATAATGCGGCAAAAAAAGTTAAAGAGTTGATTGAGGAAGAGGGTTCACCAGACCTAAAATTACGTGTGTTTGTTAGTGGCGGCGGCTGTTCTGGCTTTCAATACGGCTTTACTTTTGAAGAAGAAGTGAATGAAGATGATACCCAGGTGCAAAAGGACACGGTTACTTTGCTTATTGACCCAATGAGCCTGCAATATTTGATGGGTGCCGAAATTGACTATCAAGATAGCCTGCAAGGTTCACAGTTTGTGATTCGCAATCCTAATGCGCAAACAACTTGCGGCTGTGGCTCTTCATTTTCAGTGTAAGCTGATTTAGTTTATTTAATTTGAGCAACTAACAAAAAGCCAAGCTAGTTAGCTTGGCTTTTTGTTGGGCGTTATTATGAACATTAACGTTTATCAGTTGCTACGAATGCTCGTCTTTCAGAACCGGTATAAAGTTGGCGCGGCCGGCCAATTTTTGCCTCTGGGTCAGAATGCATTTCAGACCATTGTGCAACCCAGCCAGCGGTTCTTGCCATTGCAAAAATTGCAGTGAACATGCTATTCGGTATTCCCATGGCACGCATCACGATACCGCTGTAGAAATCGACGTTAGGGTAGAGTTTTCTTGAAACAAAGTAGTCATCTTCAAGTGCAATTTTCTCAAGTTCCATCGCCAGTTTGAACATAGGGTCATCATTAAGCCCTAGCTCATTGAGTACCTCATGGCAGGTCTTGCGCATGATGGCTGCGCGTGGATCCATATTGCGGTACACACGGTGACCAAAACCCATGAGGCGGAAACTGTCAGTTTTATCTTTAGCGCGCTTAATAAATTCGCCGATGCGGGAAACGTCACCAATCTCTTCAAGCATATTCAGCGTGGCTTCATTAGCGCCACCATGCGCTGGTCCCCACAGTGATGCGATGCCTGCTGAAATACAGGCAAAAGGGTTGGCACCACTAGAGCCTACCAGGCGTACCGTTGAAGTTGAAGCGTTTTGTTCATGATCCGCATGCAGGATTAAAATACGGTCGAAGGCTTTTGCCAGAATTGGGTTCGGTTCGTATTTTTCACATGGCGTTGCAAACATCATATGCATGAAATTTTCTGCATAATTCAGATGATTTTGCGGGTACATAAACGGCTGACCCAGGTTGTATTTATAGCTCCATGCTGCGATGGTTGGTACTTTAGCCAGTAAGCGATGTGCCGATAGCTCACGATGCTTGGCATCGCGGATATCCATAGAGTCAAAATAGAACGCTGAGAGTGAGCCTACTACACCGACCATGACAGCCATTGGGTGTGCATCACGTCTAAAGCCACGGAATATGTTATTGAGCTGGTCGTGCAGCATGGTGCTGCCACTGATGGTGTCGACAAACTGTTTCTTCTCTTCGGCTTTTGGTAGTTCGCCGTGCATCAGTAGATAAGCAACCTCTAAATAGTCACAGTGTTCAGCCAGTTCTTCTATGGGGTAGCCGCGGTAATACAGCAAGCCCTTTTCACCATCAATAAAAGTGATATTTGAGTTGCACGCCGCTGTGGACATAAAACCAGGGTCATACGTAAATACACCATGCTTGCTTAAAGTGCGGATATCGATAACATCATTACCTAAACTGCCAGATAGAATTGGCAGTTCAATAGGTGCTGCGTCATTATCGAAATTAATCGTAGCTTTGGTTGGTTTGTAGTTCATAGCATTTCTAGAGTAATTATAGTCAGTTGTCACGATTATACTTTATTGGCGTGATCTAATGAACGATGAGTGTTTCTATGCTTGGTAGATAGCACCCAGGATACGTGAGCCTTTTGCGCCGGTGACTTCAGCCAGATTAGCTGTTTTTCGGTTAAGGCATTGCTTAGCAAGCCATGCGAACGCAATAGCTTCTGCCCAATTAACATCTATTCCCAACTCATCCAAGTCTGCGACTTTAATATTGCCTAGCAAGTTTTTTAACTCGCTGCATAACAAGCTGTTTTTTGCGCCACCACCACATAAATACACCTCGTTTATTGCGCCACAGTGATCAGCTAAGGCCTTGGCTATAGAGTATGCAGTTAATGCCAGCAGAGTGCGTGCCACATCGTTGGGTGAATAGTTTTTATTACTCACGTGGCTATCTAGCCACTGGCTATTGAAGAGGTCGCGCCCTGTGCTTTTGGGAGGCAGCAGCGAAAAATAGCTATCTTCGAGCATGCTGCTTAACAATGGTGCAATAATGCTGCCGGTTCTTGCCCAGTCACCGTTATCGTCGTAATCCAGATTCAAGTGCCGCTTAATCCATGCATCTAAAAGCATATTGCCGGGACCAGAATCAAAACCGAAGGTTTCACCGGAACGTGCCAGGTAGGTAATGTTGGCTATTCCGCCAATATTGATAATGGCGCGGTTGTTTTTTGCATCAGAAAAAACGGCTTTATGAAACGCAGGAACCAATGGTGCGCCCTGGCCGCCAGCAGCAACGTCACGACTTCTGAAATCTGATACTACAGTAATGCCAGTCAGTTCCGCTAATAGAGCAGCGTTCCCTATTTGCATGGTAAATCCCAACTCGGGTCGGTGCCTTATGGTCTGGCCATGGCAGCCGATGGCGGTAATAGCAGTCGGTAAAATTTTTGCTGAATTCAGCATTTGTGTAACGGCTGCGGCATATAACCTGGCCAGCGTGTTGGCTAAAATGGCAGTTGTTTCTAGCTCACTCTCAGTAGGGTGCTGTAGCGCCAAGAGATCGCTGCGCAAAGACGAGGGGTAAGGTAGAAAGTGCGTATGTAAAACGTGGGGTTGTTCTTGGTCATTCAGGCCGCTGTCATTAAACTCGACCAGTGCAGCATCTACACCATCCAGGCTGGTGCCAGACATCAGTCCGATGAAAAGCTTTCCAGCCATGGTTGATTAAGTAGAATCTCTATAGAGGTTATTCTAGGGCGGCAATATTGCTTGTACCTAGCAATCTGAGTTGCGCTGTCAGTTGATTACTGATGTTTGCAAACTCTGCTTTATTGCTCGCGTCAATTGTGTTCGATTTTGGTAGTGCTACTTTCATTGGGTCGCGATGCTGGCCGTTCAGCAGAAATTCATAGTGCAAGTGAGGGCCGGTTGCGACCCCTGTCATGCCAACAAAGCCAATGATTTCACCTTGTGCGACTTTTGCGCCACGTCGCAATCCTGCCGCAAAACGTGACAGGTGGCCATATACGGTACTTACCCCATTGTTATGCTTAAGCACGATGACATTGCCGTAACCGCCTTTTTGACCAACAAAGTCTACCACTGCATCGCCTGAAGCTTTAACGCGTGTGCCCGTGGGCGCCGCCATGTCTACGCCTTTATGGGCTCTTACTCTTTGCAGAACCGGGTGAAAGCGAGCAACGCTGAAGCCAGAGCTGACGCGGGTAAATTCGAGCGGGGAGCGCAGAAACGACTTATGCAAACTTTTACCCTCGGGTGTGTAGTATTGCATTTTGTTATCGCTGTCACGATAGCCAATTGCGCGGAAGGTTTTACCATCGTTAACAAATTCAGCAGCCAGTACATCACCGGTTTTTATTAGCTCACCCTGATGATAGCTGCCTTCGTAAATCACATTAAAGTGGTCGCCACGACGCAGGTCGGAGTGAAAGTCGATTTCACTTTCAAATATATCGGCGAGTTGAATCGCAATATTGTCTGGGATGTTGGCATCATCGGTTGCGCCAAACAATGAGCTATTGATTTTTGCTGATTTTAATATGGGGCGCACTTCAAGCGCGCGTAGCTGTTTTTCAGCTTGATAGCCATCAGCGGTTTTGTTGATGGTGAGATATTGATCGGCACTCAATTGATATTCAAATTTGACTAAATTGCCATCGATGTCTGTTTCCGCCTCAATTTGTTTGCCCGGAATCAGTGTTTTGGCAATTTCGCTGGCGGTTAAATCGTTGCGAATAAACTCATATGCGTCACGGTTACGTATGTTGAGGCGTGACAATATGTTTTGCAGTGTGTCATCGCGACGTACAAAATCTTTATACCAGAAATTCTGTTCTGTATTTTTGGCAGATTCCAAGAGCTGTGCATCGGGTAAGGCTATTTCTTCCAGCACCGTCTCTGTTGCAATGCTACCAGTCAATGTTTGAGGTGCAATACCAAATGCCGCGTAAATGCCAAATAATGGCAGGCACGATATTGCTAAAATCCAGCGTAATTTAAGCTTACGTTCAGCTTTGTCTGTATTTTGCGCTAAAATGGCAGATTGAGTTGAATTGTTTTGATTGAGCTCGTTAATATCCACGGGCTGACCTTCTTGTAATTTGATGCGGCCACAAATACTAACAGAAAACTTAATTAAAACAAGTAACTGAGCTGTAAATAAATAAATTAGTTTAAGGGTGTAACAAGCGTGAATATTGACATTAACCAACAGCTTGCAGTGATTAAGCGTGGCGCGGATGAGCTTTTAATCGAATCAGAATTGGTCGAAAAGCTTAAAAAAGGCCAACCTCTCAGGATTAAGGCCGGCTTCGACCCTACAGCGCCAGATTTGCACCTGGGTCACACTGTACTGATTAATAAGCTGCGCCAGTTCCAGGATCTTGGGCATCATATATTGTTCCTGATTGGTGACTTCACCGGCATGATTGGCGACCCAACCGGTAAAAGCACGACGCGTCCACCTTTAACCGCAGAGCAGGTGCAGGAAAATGCTAAATCATACGCTGCACAAGTATTCAAGATTCTGAAACCAGAACAGACGGAAGTGGTATTTAACTCAAAATGGCTTACCGAGCTGGGTGCGGCAGGTATGCTGAAGTTAGCAGCTAGCCATACCGTTGCCAGAATGCTGGAGCGCGATGATTTTACTAAAAGATATAAGGCTAATCAGCCAATCGCAATTCATGAGTTTTTATACCCGTTGTTACAGGGTTATGATTCCGTTGCGCTGAAGTCTGATGTTGAGTTGGGCGGAACGGACCAGAAATTTAACCTGTTGATGGGGCGAGAGCTGCAAAAACAGGCAGGGCAGAGTCAGCAATGCGTATTGACCATGCCTTTGCTGGAGGGGTTGGATGGCGTTAATAAGATGTCCAAGTCACTCGGTAACTATATAGGTATCGCAGAAGCGCCAGAAGTGATTTTTGCAAAAATCATGTCTATATCTGATGAGTTGATGTGGCGCTATATAGAATTGCTGTCATTTGAGTCTCTGGAAACCATCGCTGATTGGAAATCAGGCGTTGCTGCAGGCGGTAATCCACGTGATATTAAAGTCCGCTTTGCACAAGAGATTGTGGCGCGCTTCCATAGCCAGACTGATGCCGAAAAAGCATTAGCTGATTTCCAGACGCGCTCAAAAGGCGGTATTCCTGATGATGTGCCTGATGTATCAATCGCTATAGAAGGAGACTCAATAGGTATTGCACAGTTGCTGAAACTTGCTGGCCTGGTGGCGAGTACATCAGAAGCTTTCAGATCTATAGAGCAGGGCGGTATTAAATTGGACGGTGAAAAGGTTGCAGATAAGACATTAACGCTAAATAAAGGCGTTAGCGTGGTTGCTCAGGTAGGTAAGCGTAAATTCGCAAATGTAACAATTATGTAACATATTGAAATAGGGGTTGACCAAAGAAAAAAGCGCTGTAGAATGCGCGCCTTCGCTGACTAAATAAGTTGGTGAAGAGAAGTAAAAGCGCGGTAAAAAGTA